>Ga0209415_10006062_pt1 | contig 21608 bp, 18 predicted proteins | sample PeaSoiSIISIP2007_FD_187696 | JGI IMG/M metagenome (GOLD analysis project Ga0209415, IMG submission 187696) | Peat soil microbial communities from Weissenstadt, Germany - SII-SIP-2007 (SPAdes) (version 2) | ecosystem: Environmental > Terrestrial > Soil > Wetlands > Peat | place: Germany... | reverse complement strand
CACGGCGGTGGCGCTCGCCACCCCCCGCGGCACGGCATTATTGCGGCGCTCCAGGAGCTCGCTATTGGTCGACATGGCCTCACCCTCTTGCTTGCGTCCGTCGGCACCGTATAGGTAACCGAGGCAGCCGAGCTTGCCAACCGCCGCCTTGCCAAGGGCCCATCGGGTCAGCGCTCCGACGCCCGGAGATTCATGCCCGACGAAGGACACGCCGTCTCTGCCGGGGAGGCGCTTTAAGCCTTCAGCAGGTCGTACTCCAGGCGATAAACGCCGTGGGCCGCATGAGCGACGCCGCTCTCGGCGAAGGCCGCGGGGCCCAGCTCAGCGGAGAGGGCGGCCTCGATTGCCGCCGACGCGGCACCCTCCAACAGGATCACCCACCGCGGCACGAGATTGTCCGGCCGTCCCCGCTGCTCGGTCGTCTTGGCCTTGCTCGCCTCGACGTCGGCGCGGCACACATGGGCTGCGACCATGCCGGGAGCTTCGAGGAGAGTCGGCAGCGTGCGCTGGGCGAGGCGGTCGAGGAGCGTCGTGTCGTGCTCGGGCGCGCAGTCGAAGTACACCGTGCCGACGATGCCGCCGGAGCCTTTGCCCACAGAATATTCGACCGCGCAGAGCGAGCGCGAGACGTTCCGGAAATGCCGGACCGATCGCGTCGTCCATTCCGTTGGATTGTTGAGTCGCTCGAGATAGCTCTTTCCAGACAGCACCGCGTGGTCGCGAACCTCGTAGAGCGTCAGAAACTCCGGCGCGCCCGAGACGGCAATGTAGCGCCGACCTCGCAGGAAGCCCTCGATCCCGACCCGCTCGGGGATGTGCTCGCGATCGTGCCATTGATAGAAATTCTGCCGACCTTCGTCGGTGATGTCGTTCCAGATCGCGATGACACTGGCACCCGCGAGCGACATTGCAAATGTCTCCGTGTTTAATCGACGAACTCGATGGCGACCGGCTCGAGACCCTGGATGGCGCCCACGTACTTCCCCGGCCCGGCGACCGCGACAGCACCTGCGAGCGAGCCGGTGATGACGAGTTGCCCGCGCCGCAAACCGCCGAGATGGTCGACGGGCGCATTGGCGTAATTGAGAAGAGGAAGCAGCGGATCGCCAGCAGGGTGGATGCCGGAGGCGATCGGGGTGCCATCGAGGCTGAGCTCGGCCCATGCCGTCTCGAGTCCGAGCTCGGCGGGCCTGCCACCGCGCGCGGCAATGACCGTATGGGCGTTGCCGAGATTGTCGGCCAGGAACCTGGCGAAAGGCGTATCGCCGGGCTCTCCCGCTCGCGGGCGTACGAGCTCGAACGCCGCTCTCGCTTCTGCAAGTGCCGCCAGGATCTCCACGCGGGTATAAGCCCGCTCTCTCGGCGGCAGATCGCCAGCGAGCCTGAATGCGAACTCCGTCTCGAGCTTGAGCGTGACGCCGTGGCCGAGTGTGAGCCGCGCCGGCGCGGCGAGGATCGTCGAGGCGAGGAGGGGAGCCGCGACCGCCCGGCCATTCGGCCCGATGGCGACTTTCCAGCCGTAGACCGCCTCCTGCGTGATCCGCTGCACCTCGGCCTGGACGGCATAAGCCTCGTCGTCGGAAAGATCGTCCCAACGTTCCGAGGACGCCGTGCCGGGAGTCTCTGCGCGCCTCAGCGCGATCAGACGCTTGGCCGTGTCGCCGACCACGAGGCTCACGGGCGCGCCTCGATTGCCCGGACATCGCCGCCCTGCGCAGCGGAGGCGTAGCCGGCTTCCACCACCGCCAGCGCCTGCTCCGCTTCAAGGAGACCCGCAACCGGCGGCCGGCCGGCGCTGAAATCGTCGAGCGCGCGTCTCAGGAAGACGGGGTAATAGCGATCCGCATTGTAGTCGATTTGCGACAACGTCTTGGACAGGTCGCGATGGCCCTTGATCGCGATGTGTTCGCCCTGGCCTTGGATATAGACCGAGGAGTGGGAGAGCGAGAAGCTGAAGTCGCGCAAGTCCTTGGCGTCGCTCGGATAGAGATACCCAGTCTCGACCAGTCCGATCTGGCCCCGAGCCGTGTTGACGATGAAGGCGGCCTGCTCCTCGACGCTCACGTCCGCGCGGTATTGTCGCGTGAGGGCCCGGACCTGCGTGATCGGCTGCCCCGTCAGCGCAGCGATTAGGTCGAAGAAGTGCACGCCGAGATTGATGGCCGCCCCGCCGCCGGCAAAGCGGGCGTCCAGCATCCAGCTGCAGCCCACGCGCTCATACCGGCTGATCGGCCCGCCGATGAAGCGGAAGGCGAGATGCTGGTAGCCTTCGGGTGCCAGCTCGGCGTCGGCGAGCCGTTTCGCGAGCTCGCTTACCCGGAAGATGAAGGGCACGGCGACGAAGACGCCGGCGCGCGCCGCTTGCTTGCGCAGACGGGCGACCTGCGCGCTTGCGACGCCGCAGGGCTTTTCGATGAGAAAGGGTTTGCCTTTCTTGATGAGCTGCCGGGCGACACCCGGCATCACGGAATGGCGGCTGAGGACGAGCGCGAAGTCGAACTCCACCGCGAGGAGCGCCTCGTTGGAAGCGATCAGGGGGCAGCCCAGACGGGCCGCGATCTCCCGTCCAGCGAAATTCTCGGAGTCGGAGACACCGACGACTTCGACCTCGGGTTGGCTGAGCGCGTCGAGATACAAGGGAAAATGCCAGTGGCCGGCATCAAAGATGGCAATCCGCATCTCTCTACCCTTGTCTAATCCACATACGAGGCATCACTGGAATACCGTTCCAATAGAGCCTTTCTAACTAATCGAGCTGCCGTTGTCAAACTGCGACAGATCTTGTCTAAGCATATGAAATTGCATGAGCTAGATTGATTCCCGGCAACATTGACGCAGCGAGCTCAGTCTGATAATAGAATGACGTTCCGATAGAGACGATTGGTCCGACCTGATGCGCCTGGTGAAAACGCTCGTCGAGCGCTGCTTCGATCTGATCCTGCTGCTGAGTGAAAACGCTGAGGCGCTGCCGCTCGGCGAAATCAGCCGGCGGCTCGACGTGCCTAAGAGTGCGACGCATCGCCTGCTGAACACCCTCTGCGATCTCGGCTGGGCCGAGCAGGACTCGGACACCGGCTTCTACCGGCTATCGCTGAAGCTTGCCATCGCGGGCCAGCGCCTCCTTGCCGGCACTCGGATTCCGGATATCTGCCAACCGATCCTCGATCGCCTGGCCGCGTCCACCGAAGGGCTCGGTCGGTTGGCGATTGTTGGCCCCGACGGCTTGACGTGGATCGCGCAGGCCCAGGGTGCGCGGTCCGGGCTCATCTATCAGCCCGAGCTCGTCGCCCGCGTTCCGCTTCACACCACGGCCAACGGCAAGGTGTGGCTCACGAGCCTCGATCGCGACGAGGCGCTGCAACGCGCGGTGGTGGGCGGCCTCGGCCGTGCCGGCATGGGTGGGCCCCGTGTCATCCGGACCAGGGAGACATTTTCGGCCTCCCTCGATGAAACGAAGGAGCGGGGCTGGGGCCTGGCCTACGAAGAGGCCGAGCCAGGCGTCGCCGCGATCGCCGCCGCCATTTGGCAAGGCAGCAAAGTCGTGGGCACGGTCAGCGTCGCGGGCCCGGTTCACCGCTTTTCCGAGGCCGTGATCCCCAAGGTGGCCGAACGCGTGCGCGCAACCGCGGCCGAGCTGTCCGCCCTCTGGCCATACAGAACCGCGGTCGCCAATGCCGCACCGAACCCGCAAGCCGAAACCCAAACCGCTCAGACCAACCCATGAGCCGGCGCGCTCGATGCCGCCAAAGCCAGAGATCGGAGCCGCGATGGCACGCTCCGCGTCGATGACGAGAATGCTGGGGAGCGATCCCTACGGCACCGCACCGCGTGTTGCGGGGCGCCCAGCGGCGCTGCGTCCGCGTCGGCACGCGCGGCTTGCCGCGTTCGGGTGGTTTGCGCCCGTCCTTCTCCTCCTGATCGTCGTGACGCTCTATCCGACCGTGTTCGTGATCTGGATGAGCTTCCAGAAGACCAAGTTCTACGATCTCGTCGGCTTCGTCGGGTTGCAGAACTACATCGACGTCTTCAGCTCGCCCGACTTCTGGGAAACGACCACCATCTCGCTCATCTACGTGGGCGGCTCGCTCGCTGTCTCCACGGCCGTCGGGCTCGGTGCGGCGCTCGTCATGAACACTGTCGGCCATGTCGGACGGGTGCTGCGGGTCGTCATCATCTTTCCCTGGACCCTTTCCATGTCCGTGGTGGCCAGCATCTGGCTCTGGCTCCTCAATCCTGCCTTCGGACCGGTGGCCTACTTCTTGGGCGGGCTCGGCATCTCTCCCGGGCTGATGCTCGGGGATCCCGCGCTTGCACTTCCGCTGACCATCGTGGTGACGAGCTGGTGGTCGTTCCCTTATGTGATGGTGATGCTCACCGCGGCGATGCAGTCGGTCCCGCAGGAGCTTTACGAAGCGGCGGAGATCGATGGCGGCGGCCCGCTCGTCAAGTTCCGCTATGTAACGCTGCCCCACATCCTCCCCGCTATCGGCAGCACGGCCCTCACGCTCGCGATCTTCTACCTGACGCTTGTCACGCTCATCATCGTACTCACGGGCGGCGGCCCGATCGGTTCCACCGCCACGCTCAGCTTCCGGGCCTTCCAGGGCTCGCTGCAGGCGGTCGACATCGCGCCGACCGCAGTCATTTCACTGGTCGTGCTGGCCATCAATGTGGCGCTCGGTGCCGTCTACACGCGGCTTACCGGACGCATCACCGGCTAGGAGCGCCGCACCCGTGAACTACTCCGCTCTCGCTTCGGGTCCGCGCGCTCACCGGCGAGGTGCTCGCGGCGCCCTCGGCGGGCACCGGCTTCCGCTCCTCGCCCTTGCCGGCGCCATCACGCTCGCGGTCCTGGGGCCGATCCTCTGGGGGCTTTCGACCTCGCTCAAGACGGAGGTCAAGGCGGTGGCGGTGCCGCCATCGCTGTTGCCGTCACCGCTCACCTTCCAGAACTACCTGAACGTCTTCGCCGACAAGTCCTTCGTCGTCGACTTGAGCAATTCGGTCATCTATGCCGTGGGAGCGGTGATCGTCGCCCTCCTCGTCGGCATTCCGGCGGGCTATGCCGCGTCGCGCTTCCCCTTCCGCGGCAAGAAGGCGGTCATGCTGACGATCCTCGGGACTTCGATGGTCCCGGGCGTCGCGCTCCTGGTGCCGACTTACTACATCCTCGACCGGCTCGGGCTTCTCAGCAACACGGCGGTGATCGTCGCCATTCTCGCCGCGCGGATTGCGCCGCAGACGGTCTGGTTCCTGCAGAGCTTCATCGATTCCGTCCCCCTCGAGATCGAAGAATCCGCCCTCATCGACGGGGCGTCACGATTTCAGATCGTTTGCCGCCTGATCCTGCCGCTCATCAAGCCCGGTCTCGCCGCGGTTGCGACGATCGGCATCATCACCACGTGGAATGACTACATCACGGTCGCGGTGTTCGCGCCCGACATTGCGCGGCGCACCCTCCAGGTCACGCTCGTCAACCAGGTGTTCGATTCGGTAGGCATCTCGTGGTCCTACATGATGGCCTACGCCATTATTTCGTCGATGCCGGTGATCCTGATGTTCGCCTTCGTGCAGAAATGGTTCATCGCGGGACTTACTGCCGGTGCGGTGAAGGGATAGGCCTCGCACGCGCCGGACTCGTCAAACAAGCCAATACGGGAGGAAACCATGGCCAGTGGCGAAATCTTGAATGCACTCTTGCCCGCCGCGAAAAGAGGGGTTGCCCTCCTCGCCGCGGCGTCGGCGCTTTGCTTGCTTGGCGCAGGCCCCGCCGCGATGCGCGCGCATGCGGCGGACCAGACGGAAATCGTTTTCGCGACCTTCCTCGATCCGAACAACCAGAACGATCCGCGGGCGGCCGCCCAGACACGCATGATCCAGGCTTTCGAGGCTGCCAACGCCTCGATCAAGGTGACCGTCCAAGTGGATTCGACCCAGCAGGCGAGCCTGCGCGCGCTACGCAGCCGCTCGGCGACCCCCGATCTCTTTCGCATGAGCAACTGGGAGATCCCCGAGTTCGTCGCCTCGGGCTCGGTCCTCGCCCTCGACGACCTCGTCAAGCGCGACAAAGTCGACGAGAGCGACTGGCTGCTGCCGCTCCACACCGGTGCCGTAGACGGCCATCTCTACGGCATGCCGCAGGACTTCCGCATTCCTATCCTGATCTATCGCAAGAGCCTCTTGGCGAAGGCGGGCGTGACGCCGCCGAAAACCTGGGACGAGGTCTGCAAGGCCGGCGGACAGCTCAACCAGCCGGGCGTCATCGGGTATCCCGTTCCTGTCGGCTCCAGCGGCGGCATGGGCGGCGCGCAGCCGCTCGCCGAAAACCTGTTCAGCTCCATGGCGAGCGAGGGCGACGGCCAGTACTTCGCGGCGAACGACCGGGACCTGGCCATGGACAAGGGCCAAACCATCGCCACCCTTCAGGTCATGAAGGACCTCTTCGGCAAATGCAAGGCCACCCCGCAGACGACGCTTCAGTTCGGCTATAGCGAGGTTCATGACGGCTTGCGCGCCGGCACGATCGCGATGGCGACATTCGGCCTTTTCCGCTACCGCGCCATCGAAAAGGGCGGGGCCGAAGCCGATCTCGCCTGGGCGCCGCCGCCCGCTTTCAAGCCCGACGGCAAGCTCGCGACCTATGGCTATCACGTCTCGATCAATGCCAATACGGCGCACACGGAGGCGGCTTGGCAGTTTGCGAAGTTCATGGGAAGCCCAGAGGCCCAGGCGCTCGCCGCCGAGGGCGGCGAGGTGGTCGCGCGCGCGTCGGTCTACACCAAGCCCTACTTCGACACGCCGAACGGCCAAGTCCAGAAGCAGTGGGCGGAACTCGTCAAGGCACGCGGACGCGTCGTCCACTATTCGATGCTCGCGACCGCCTTCAACCAGATCCTCGGCGATGCGGTGCAGAGGATGATCCTGCGCGATACCACGCCCGAGGCCGCCTACGAGGAGATCGTAGCCAAGTACAACGAAGCCTTGAAACGCTCCCAGTAAGCCTCGTCGGATCGCCCGTCCGGCCCGAGCGCCGGGCGGGCGATCGGCGCGCCCAGCGGCTGAGGCCGAGGGCCGCGTCCGCTCATCGCGAGGGTCATGACATGCAGGCGGCGAGTGGAGGAGCGACATGACGGGCGTCCTCGACGGGCAAAGCGCCATCGTGACCGGCGGGGCCCGCGGAATAGGCCTCGGCATCGCCCGCCATCTCGCGAGCCAAGGCTGCCGCATCGTCCTCTGGGATCTCGACTTCGGCGGCAAGGCCGAGAGCGATTGGGGCTTTCAGCCGGCACTCGTCCAGACGGTCGACGTGAGCGACCCCGCTGTGGTAGAGCGCGCTTTCGCAAAAACCAGGGAAACCCTTCCGCGCATCGATATTCTTGTGAACAACGCGGGCATCAACGGTCCGATCGCCGAGGTCCCGAGCTATCCCCTCACAGCCTGGGATCGCGTCATCGCCGTCGATCTCAACAGCGTCTTCTACTGCTGCCGCACGGTTGTGCCGCACATGCGCGAGATCGGCTACGGCCGCATCGTCAACATCGCATCGATCGCGGGCAAAGAGGGCACACCCGGCGTCGCCGCTTACTGTGCCGCCAAGGCCGGGGTCATCGGCTTCTCGAAGGCGCTGGCGCGGGAGGTGGTAAAGGCAGGCATCACCGTCAACTGCGTGGCTCCGGCGATGGCAGTCACCGAACTCTTGCAGCAGATGACGCCGAAGCACATCGAGGAGGCGCGCGCCAAGATCCCAATGGGTCGCTTCTGCACGGTCGAGGAGATCGCGGCAACGGTCGCGTGGATCGCGAGCCCGGCTTGCAGCTTCACGACGGGCGCCGTGTTCGACATCTCCGGCGGCCGCGCCAGCTATTGACCGCCACGGGACGTGTCCGTCTCGTCGCCAACCGAACGCGAGCCCCTGACGAGGCACCTGCTCTTGCTTGCGTCCGTCGGCACCGTGGAGGTAACCGAGGCGGCCGCAGTTGCCAACCGTCGCCTCCCCGCCGCGCGAAATCCAGCCACCCTCCGGGAATCCGCCCCATGTCGAAAACCCGCATCTTCATCGCCTCGCCGCTCGAGCCGGAGCACGTCGAGCGCATCCGCGCCGTCGATCCCGCGAGGGTCGACGTGGACTATGCGCCCGACCTGCTCCCGCCGACGCGCTACATCGGGGATCACGTCGGGGTCCCGTTCAAGCGAACGGAGGAGCAGCAGAGCCGCTGGCGCGGATCGCTCGGCCAGGCGGAGGTGATGTGGGACGTGCCGCGGAATGTCGAGGAGCTCGCGCTCACGCGACGGTTGCGCTGGGTGCAAATGACCAGCACCGGCGTCGGCCAGCTCATGAAGAATCTGGGTTTGCGATCGGACGTTCTGGTGACGACGGCGCGCGGCGTGCACGCAGCGCCGCTCGGAGAATTCGTGTTCATGGTGCTGCTCGCGCAGTGGCGGGGGCTCAGCCATCTCCAGGCGGAGCAGCGGGCGCATCGCTGGACCCGCTACTGCGGCGAGGGCGTTGCGCGTCGGCGGCTCGTTGTGATCGGTGCCGGCGATCTTGCGCGCGGTCTGGCTGAGCGGGCGCGCGCCTTTGGAATGACGACGGTCGCGATCGCCCGCGATACGGACAAGAGCCGGGCACACGACGGGCTCTTCGCCGAGATCCGCCCGCGCCGAGACCTCCACGCAGTGCTCGCGAGCGCGGACGCGGTCGTGGTCACCGTCCCGCACACGCCGGAGACCGAGAACATGATCGATCGCGCGGCTTTCGCCGCGATGAAGCCGGGCGTGGTGTTCGTCAACATCGCGCGCGGCCAGGTGATCGACGAGGCGGCGCTCCTCGACGGGCTCCGCAACGGCCGGATCGGATTCGCCGCGCTCGACGTCGCCACCACCGAGCCGCTGCCGCCGGAGAGCCCGTTCTGGGATTTGCCCAACGTCCTCATCAGCCCGCATTCTGCCAGCACCGTCGTGGGCGAGAACGCGGCGATCATCGACATCTTCTGCTGGAACCTGCGCTGCTGGCTCGACGGAAGGCTCGGCGAGATGCGCAACGTGCTCGACAAGGAGCGGATGTATTAGCGGGCGCTCAGCCCTTCGGCTGCACCATCGGTGCCGTGTGTCCCGGCTTCACTCGGAAATGCTCCTCTAGATAGGCGCGATAGGCTCGGACCTCCTCGGCCTGGCCCACTTTGTCCCAGCCCATCTCGGCGGCGATCGCTTCAGCGGCGCGCTCGGCGGCGGCGTGGCCCATGGTGGCGGTCCAGCCGGCGCCGACCCGGCGGAACAGCACGTCGGTCAGACTGGCCGCGTGCTCGCTACGCGCCACGGATTGCAGATCGGAGAGCTTGATCGTGGCGTCGTTATCGAACAGGGGCGGAGAGTTTTGATTCTCCGGGAATTTCGTCGCGGCATATGACGGCTGCCGAGCGGCGCGGGACGGCTTCAGCTTGGAGGCCACCATCGCCGCCATCTCAGCGCCCGCGGAGCGATGGGTCATGATCGGGCCCGCGGTCATGGCATAGACGCCGGGCAGTCCCTCCGACGCGAGATCGTGCACCTCACGCGAGCGGACACCCTTGGGAAAGGCGGGATCGGCGCCGAGCGGTCGAACGCCCGCCCAGGTGAAGATGACATGCTCGCGCCGCAGACCCAATGCCGGCAGCATGTAATTGGTCTCCTCGATCAGCCAGTCGATCTCATCGTCGGAGGCGGTGATCTTGTCGGGATCGCCCTCGTAGAGCGTCTCGGTCGGGCCGAAATAATGCAGGCCGCGCCAGGGGAAGCAGTAGAAAGGCTCGTTGAGGCGATTGATCGTACCGATCCCGTAATCCGCGCAGTCCGGTGGTAGCCGAACCATGATGTGGGCGCCCTTGGTGCCGGTGACGTATTTGCGCCTGGTTGAGCCGGCCGTCGCGTTCACGCGGTCGATCCAGATGCCCGCCATGTTGAGAACGATTCGCGCATCGACGGTGGCGGTGGCGCTCGGCTCCAGCTGATCCACGAGCGAGAGCTGCCAGCCATCGGACGTGCGGCGCATGCCGGTCATCGCGGTGTAATTGCGCACCACGGCTCCGAGACGCTCGGCATCCAGTACCGCGTCCATGCAGATGCGCTCGGGCCACTCGAAGCGGTACTCGTCGAACATGGCGAGACTGAGCAGCTCGTCCTGGTCGCGCAGCCAGCGTGCGAGCGGGATACCCGCGACTTCCCGAGCCGCGATGCGACTGTAGTTGAGCGGAACCGAACTCGGTCCCAGGCGCTCCAGCAGCCGGAACGCCAGCGATACCTGCCAGGGCGCATAGGTGCCGCCGGCATAGATCGGAAAGCAGAACTTGCCTTTCCGCGTGCGCTCCGGAGCGGTCTCCACCATCTGCGCGCGGGACTCCATCGCCTGGCGCGCCATGCGGAGCGCGATTCCGAGCGTTCGCGGTCGGCGCAGAAAATCCCACATGGAGTCCCCGGGAGCGAGATACCGTAACCCGCAATGGAGCAGGCGGCTCGATCGGCTCGAGGAGCCCGCGCCAAAATCGCCCTTGTCTACCAACAGGACATCGTGACCCGCCGCGGCCAAATGCTGGGCGGCGCTCGCGCCATTGACGCCGGCGCCGATAACGGCAACCGCGAAAGACTTTCCGTTCAACAACGATAGCGACTGGCGCATCGGCATGACCTATTCATGGAGGGCTCTGCCCAGCGGTGCCAAGCCGCGCTATAGAGGGCGCCGGGGTGGGCAGATGTTCATCAGACAGCTCGAGGCCTTCAGGGCGACCATGCAGGCCGGCACCGTAAGCGGCGCCGCCGTGCTGCTGGGCGTATCGCAGCCGGCCGCAAGCCGCCTTTTGGGACGGCTCGAGAAGGAGCTCAACCTCACGCTCTTCGACCGCAGCAAAGGCCGGCTCGCGCCCACGCCGGAGGCGCAGATCCTCTACGACCAGGTCGAGCGCACCTTCGTCTCGGTCGACAAGATCCGTGAAGTGGCCGCGGATATCGGGACGGCCCAGGCGGGTCACCTGCACGTGGCGGCGCTGCCCGCGGTCGGGCTCGGCTTCATGCCGGCGGTGATCGAGGACTTCAACCGCGCGCATCCGCAGGTGACCATCACGCTGGAGGTGAACATCTCCGCGCGCGTCGAGGAGAGCGTCGCCGCGCAGCACGTCGACCTCGGGATCGGCCAGTTCCCGTTCCGGCGCACGGGTCTGGAAAGCGAAGTCTTCTGCAGCGCGCCGCAATATCTGGTGGTGCCCGAAGGCCACCCGCTCGCTGGACGAAGCCACGCGAGGCCGGCGGACCTGCGCGATCTCCCGTTCATCGCGCTCGCCCGGGACCAGGTCGGCCGGCACGTGATCGACCGGATGTTCGACCGCGCGGGCATGCCGCGCAAGATACTCGCCGAAACCCAGGTCAACGCGGTGATCTGCGATCTCGTCCGGCGCGGCCTCGGCGTCGGCGTGGTGGACCCGTTCACTGCCGCCGACTTCGCGGGGCGCGGCATCGTGGCCGTGCCATTCCGGCCGCGCATCGATTTTCGCCTGGGTATCCTCTATCCGACCCATCGCCCCCTGTCGCGCGTGGCGCGCGCCTTCCTATCGGTGCTCCGGCGGCGGCGCAACGAATTGCTCCGCGCGAGCCCCGGCGCCTGAGCGCCTGCTCGCCAGGATAGCGGATCAAGGGTATTACACGGCGGTATAGGTCCCTCACAGAGCGGTATTTGACCGCCCTGCCGGGCCAACCGTCATAATGACGGGCCGGCGCGCTGCGGAGACGCCGGCCAACAGCGAGAGACAGGGGGTAGAGCGATGCCGAGCAAACACGAGACGGGTATCCATCGCCGCGTCGTCTTGGGCGCGGGCGTTGCCGCGGCGGCGGGAACCGCGCTGCCCTGGTTTGCGCGGCCCGCAACAGCCGCGGCGGGCACGTTGCGGGCGGGCATCGCCGGCTACAACGTGATTAATACGCTCGATCCCGGGAAGCACTCGCTGATCCCCGAGGCCTATGTGGTCTGGGCGATGTTCAATGCGCTGGTGAAATTCAACGGCAAGATGGAGGTGGTGCCCGACCTCGCGGAGTCCTTCGCGACCAAGGACGCCAACACGCTGGAGTTCAAGCTGCGGCCGGGCGTCAAATTCCACGACGGCAGCGAGATGACGGGCGACGACGTGAAATTCACCATCGAGCGACTGCAGGACGAGAAATACGCCTCGCCCAACAAAGGCAAGGTGTCCGAGGTGAAGGAGGTCCGCGTCGTCGACCCGCTGACGGTGCAGATCGTCACCAACAAGGCGTTCGCGCCGCTCCTCGCCTTCCTCACCAACGCGCGCACGGGGACGCAGATCGTGCCGCGCAAGGTGGTGCAGGCGATCGGCGACGATGCCTTCGGCAAGCAGCCGGTCGGCACGGGCGCCTACAAGCTTACGGGCTGGAAGGCGAACGAGAGCGTCACCTTGGCGGCGCACGACGCTTACTTCGTCAAGGGCCAGCCGAGCCTCGCGACCGTGGAGATTCCCCTGATCGCCGAGGAGTCGAGCGGCGTCACCGCGCTCAAGGGCGGGCAGATCGACTTGACCAGCACGGCGCCGTTCGCGGACGTGCCGACTCTGGAGCAGGACAAGTCGCTCAAGATCGTGAAGCAGCCGGGGATGAACTGCCGGTTCATTGCGGTCAACCACCGCAAGCCGCCCTTCGACGATGTACATTTCCGGCGCGCGGTGTCGATGGCTTTCGACCGCAACGCCATGGTCAAGGTAGTGCTGTTCGGCGAGGGCGTGCCCTCCCACGGCCTGATCCCGCCGTCCCTCGCCTACGCGTATGACGCGAAGCCGCGGGAGATCTCGGTGTTCAATCCCGAGCGCGCCAAGGCGGAGCTCGCGCAGTCGAAATACGCGACCGGCCTGGGCGAGGTGCCGATCCTCACATGGGGCTCGAGCTGGTGGAAGCGCATCGTCGAGGTGTTCGCGCTCCAGGTGAACCAGACGCTGGGCACGAAATTCACCGTCGAGGTGAACGAGGCCAATACTGTCTTTGCCCGCCAGAAGTCCGGCGACTTCCAGGGCAGCGTCTGGGGTTGGCTCGGGCCGGTCGATCCCGACGAGTACGTGGGTGAGGTCCTCAGCACGAAGGGCTGGCGCAACTTCTACGGCTATAGCAACCCGAAGCTCGACGCGCTCGCCGAGCTGGGTCGCGCCGAGCTCGACCTCGCCAAACGCGGCGCGATCTACAAGCAGGCCGAGGACATCGCGATCGAGGACGCGGCGGTGCTGCCGTGCTTCTGCTCCAACATCCACAACATCATGGCCGCGAAGGTGCAGGGCTTCACGCAGCTGCCGTACTCGAACTTCGGCGATCAGTTCGCCTCCATCACCATGGGGTGAGTGGATTCGGCCGGGCGCAGAGCAGGCGCCCCGAGGTCGTGGGAGCCTAGGAACACGTGTTTCCCAAAGCCGCGCTCTATGTCGGCGGTCGGCTGATCGGGGCCGCCATCACCGTGCTGGTCGGCGCGATCGCGGTCTATGTGGTGATGAAGGCGGCGCCCGGCGATCCCGCCCTCGCGGTCCTTGGCGAGAACGCCCGCCCCGAGGCGGTGGCGGCCTTCCGGCTCAAGCACCACCTCGACCAGCCGTTCTGGTCGCAGCTCGCGATCTGGCTCGGTGGACTCGCACGCGGCGATTTCGGGCTCTCGCTCACGATTGCGGGCGGCATCCCCATCAGCGAACTCATCGCGGCGCGTCTGCCGGTGACGGTGTTCGTCGGACTCTATGCGGTGGCGATCGCCGTGCTGATCTCTCTCGCCATGGGCACCGTCGCGGCGCTTCGGCGCGGGCGCGCGCTCGATACGATCGCGACCTCGGTGGCGGTGCTTGGCATCTCCATGCCTGACTTCTGGCTGAGCTACATGCTGGTGTTCGCCTTCGCCCTGGGCTGGCGGCTGTTTCCCGCCTATGGCTTCACGTCGCCGGTCGATTCCGTCGCGCAAGCGATCTATAGCGGCTTCCTGCCGGCGCTCGCGATCGCGGCCCCCATGGCCGCGGTGTTCGCGCGCATGTTGCGGACATCGCTGCTGGAAACGGCGAGCCGCGAATACGTGGTCGCGGCGCGCTCGTTCGGCTTCTCGCCGGGCTTCGTCTTCCGGCACTACGTGTTCCGCAATGCTCTCATCCCCTACCTCACGATCATCGGGTTGCAGATCCGCTACCTCCTCGGCGGCGTAGTGGTGATCGAGCGGATCTTCGGTATTCAGGGCATGGGATCTCTGATGGTCGATGCGGCCTTCGCGCGCGACTATCCGACCGTGCTCGCGTGCACGGTGGTGTTTCTCGGTATCGTGCTTCTGGTGAACGTGGTGGTAGATCTCGTCTGCGTCGCCTTGGATCCTCGGAGATCGACGTGACGGCGCGGCGACAGCGGTATCGAAGGCTCGCCCGCACCTTCCTCGCGAACCCGACCGCCGTGACCGGTGCCGGCATCACGCTGGTCGTGCTGCTGGCCGCGGGGCTCGGTGCCGCCCTGATGCCTTATGGACCCGGCGAGGCGGATTTTTTCAACCTGCTCTCGCCGCCCTCGTGGCTGCATCCCTTCGGCACGGATTCCTTCGGGCGCGACGTGCTTACGCGCGTCATGTACGGCGCGCGCGTATCGCTGGTGATCAGCGCGGCCGGCGTCGCGATGGCGGCTGTCCTGGGCGGCGCCGCCGGCATGGTCTCCGCCTACGAGGGCGGCTATGCCGATCTCGTGATCATGCGGGTGGCGGACCTGCTGTTCGCGTTTCCCGCCTTCGTGCTGGCACTCTTCCTGATGGTGGTGCTGGGATACGGCAGCGCCAACGTCTCCGTGGCGATCGCGCTCACCTATCTGCCGATCTTTGCGCGCCTTGCGCGCAACATGACCCTGCTGGTGCGCGCGGAGCCCTATGTCGAGGCGGCGCGGCTGATGGCGCAGTCGACGCCGCGCATTCTGCTGCGCGAAATTTTGCCGAACATCGCGGCGCCTCTCATCGTGCAGGCGACGATCGGCATCGCCTTCGGCATCATCATCGAGGCCGGCCTCAGCTTTCTCGGCATCGGCGTGCAGCCGCCGACGCCGTCACTCGGCGTCATCATGGCGGACGGGCGCGAGTATTTTCAGCGTGGACCCTGGGTGCTCAGCCTGACTGGCCTCGCGATTTCGGTGGCACTGCTCGGCCTCAATCTCCTGGGCGACGGTCTGCGCGATCTCATGGATCCACGACTGCGGAAGAGCGCCGCCCAATGAGCGCCGTGCCCGTCCTCGAGGTCCGGGATTTGCGCACGCGGTTCGAGCTCCACGGCGGCTCGCTCGAGGTGGTCCGCGGCGTCGACCTCTCGCTGGCGCCCGGCGAGGTGCTGGGCTTGATCGGCGAATCCGGGTCCGGCAAGACGATGACGGGCCTCTCCATTCTGCGCCTCCTGCCGCCGAACGCGCGCGTCAGCAGCGCCATGGCCCGCTTCGGCGGCCAGAACCTTCTGGACCTGAGCGAGGCCGACTTCGAGGCGCTGCGTGGCCGGCGGATGGCGATGATCTTTCAAAACCCGGTTGGCGCCTTCAATCCGGCGAAGCGCGTCGCCTGGCACCTGCGCGAGATCATCCGGCGCCGCCGAGGCAACACGAACGGCTGGGCCGGCGCCGCCGGCGCGGCGCTCTCGGAGGTCGGCATACCCCACCCCGAGCGCGTGCTGCGCCTCTATCCGCACCAGCTGAGCGGCGGCATGGCGCAGCGCATTCTGATCGCGATGGTGATGGCGCTCGAGCCCGATCTGATCATCGCGGACGAGCCCACGACCAACCTCGACAACATCGTCGAGCGGCAGATCGTGCGGCTGTTCCGCCGGCTCCGCGGCCGGCTCAACGCTAGTTTCCTCTTCATCACGCACGATATGGCGCTGGCTAAGATCCTGTGCGACCGCATCGCCGTGATGTACGCCGGCGAGATCGTGGAGATCGGGCCGACGCGGGAGCTCTTTGCGGCGCCGCGCCATCCCTATACGCAGGGCTTGGTCGCGACCGCCATGGCGCTTCAAGGCCGCGCAACGCGGCTGAAAGAGATTTCGGGCGAGCTCCCCAATCTCGCCGCGCCGCCGCCCGGCTGCCTCTTCGCGCCTCGCTGCCTCCAGGCGCTTCCGCGCTGCCGGGAGGCCGCGCCGCCGGCCTACGGCGACGGCGTGCACCGCGTGCGCTGCTATCTCGCGGAGGGCACGTGACCACCGACGCGCTGCTGGAGATCGAGCACCTCGTCGTGTCCTTTCCCCGGCGCGGCGGAGACTGGGGCGCGCCGCGCCTCTTCAACGCCGTCGACGACGTCACGCTGGAGATCCGAGTCGGGGAAGTCCTGGGTCTGGTCGGCGAATCCGGCAGCGGCAAGACCACGCTCGCAAAAGCGCTCTTGCGGCTCTACCGGCCCAGTGCCGGGCGGATCCTGTTCGAGGGAACCGACCTCGCGCCGCTCGGCGAGCGTGCGCTCAAGCCCTATCGACGCCACCTGCAGATGGTGTTCCAGGACCCGATCTCGTCCTTCAACCCGCGCCATACCGTGGCGGAATCCTTGGCTATCCCTCTGCGGCTGCATCGGCTGTGTCCGAAGTCCAAAATCGCGCGACGCGTCGACGAGACCCTGGCGCGGGTCGGCTTGTCGCCCCGCTTGCGCGACCGCTTCCCCCACGAGCTCTCGGGCGGGCAGCTCCAGCGCGTGGCGATCGGCCGGGCGCTGATCCTGTCGCCTCGCCTCCTAGTCGCCGACGAGGCCGTCTCCAAGCTCGACGTCTCCGTGCGCGCGCAGATCCTGAACCTGCTGAAGGATGTGCGGCAGGCGAATGGGCTGTCGATCCTGTTCGTCACCCACGACCTCCACGTTGCCCGCTATCTCTGCGACCGTATCGGCGTGATGTACTTCGGCAAGCTGGTGGAGATCGGTCGCACCGAGGACGTGCTGGTGTCGCCGCGCCACCCCTATACCCAGGCCCTGGTCGATACGCTGAAGGAGGATGATGCCGCGATCCCGGACGGAGAGACCGCAATGGCGCCACCGTCCACGACAGGCTGCCGCTACGCATCGCGCTGCGCTCATGCGATCGCCCGATGCGTCGAGGCGCATCCCGAGCTTGTGGAGATCGCCGACGGCCACGCAACCGCCTGCTGGCGCTGGCGCGAGTTGGCGCCGGTTGAACCCAATTTCGATCTTGCACACGAGAGGTAGCCATAATGCGTGAGACCGCCACTGCACATCCGGTGACCGAGACGCCCGCGCGGGGAACTCGAGATCCCCTCTTGCAGCCGTTCCAAATCAAGCGACTCAAGCTCAAAAACCGAGTCATGAGCACCAGCCACGCCTGCGGGCTGGAGGTGGACGGCATGCCGGTCGAGCGCTACCAGCTCTACCATGAGGCGAAGGCCAAGGGCGGCATCGCGCTCACGATGTTCGGCGGTTCCTCGAACGTGGCGCCCGATTCGCCCAACATCTTCCGCCAGCTCAATGTCGGAACGGATGCCGTGATTCCCTATCTGCAGCAGTTCTCCGAGCGCGTGCACCAGCACGGCGCCGCCTTGATGTGCCAGATCACGCATCTGGGCCGGCGCGGCGAGCCTTATGCCTCGAACTGGTTGCCGACCATCGCGCCGTCCCCGATGCGCGAGACGCTTCACCGCAGCTTCCCGAAGGAGATGGACGAGCACGACATCGCGCGTGTGGTCGCGGCTTATGGCGCGGCGGCGCGGCGATGCAGAGAGGGCGGTCTCGACGGCATCGAGACGCTGGCCGGCGGCCATCTGATCGGCCAGTTCCTGTCGCCCGCCACCAACCGGCGCACCGACCGCTTCGGCGGCTCGCTCGCCAACCGCTGTCGCTTCGGCCTGATGGTGTTCGAGGAGATCCGTCGCCAGGTCGGCGACGATTTCATCGTGGGATTCCGCTATGTGGTCGACGAAGGCAACGGCGCCGAGGGACTTTCGTTCGAGGAGTGCGTCGAGATCGCGAGGGTGTTCGAGAGCGCCGGCGCGATCGACTTCTTCAACGCGATCTATGGCCGGATGGATACCGAGATCGCGCTTGCCGTCGACAACATGCCTGGCATGGCCTCGCCGATCGCTCCCTGGCTCGCTCGGGTCGGCGCCTTCAAGCGCGAGGTGAAACTCCCCGTCTTCCATGCCGCGCGAATCTCAGATATCGCCACCGCCCGCTACGCGATCCGCGAGGGCCTGCTCGACATGGTCGCGATGACGCGCGCGCACATCGCGGACCCGAATATCGTCGTCAAGATCGCGGCCGGGCACGAGGACCTTATCCGGCCTTGCGTCGGCGCCACGCACTGCCAGTCGCAATACCGCCCGCACTGCCTGCACAATCCCTCGACGGGGCGCGAGGCGAGCCTGCCGGAAGCCATCGCGCGGGCCGAACGGCCCGGCCGAAAGGTGGTGATCGTCGGCGGTGGTCCCGCGGGGCTGGAAGCCGCGCGTGTCTCGGCGGAGCGTGGCCACCGCGTTGTGCTGTTCGAGGCCGCCGATCGGCTCGGCGGCCAAGTGTTGCTCGGCGCGCGCGCCAGCTGGCGAAAAGATCTTGTCGGCATCGTCGACTGGCGGCAGCGCGAGCTCGAGCGGCTCGGCGTCACGGTGCGCATGAGCCGATTTGCCGAGCGCGCCGACGTCTTCGCCGAGGCGCCCAACGTGGTGATCATCGCGACGGGCGGCACACCCGACATCGACTGGATCCCGGGAGCAGAGCATTGCACCAACGCCTGGGATGCGATCGGCGGCACGGCGCGGCTCGCCGGCGAGATCATCGTCTACGACGGCACCGGCCGGCATCCCGCGCCCGAGGTCGCCGAGATCGCCTGCGCGCAAGGGAGTCGCGTGCAGCTGGTCTCGATCGACGCGCAGCTCGCGCAGGAGCTCACTTATGCCGAGCGCGTGGTCTGGAAGCGGCGCGGCTACGAGCTCGGCATCCCCATGATCTTCGATCACGAGATCCACACGGTGGAGCGCCGCGGCAATCGCATCGCCGCGAGTTTCCGCAACCTGGTAACCGGCGAGTTGATCGAGCGGACCGCCGACCAGATCGTGGTCGAGCACGGCACCAGGCCCGCCGACCAGCTCTATGTCGAGCTGCGATCCGAGTCCCGCAACGATGGCGTCACCGATATCGACGCGCTGCTCGCGAGCCGGGCGCAGCCGTGGTCCGCGACGGCATCCGCCGCGTTCGAGCTGCATCGGATCGGCGACGCGGTCGCGAGCCGCAACATCGCGGCCGCGGTCCTGGACGCGATCCGCCTCTGCTCCGCGCTTTAACGAATGCCTCCGAGCCGTTAAGCCGGCCGGATCGGTTGACTCTTGAGACAGTCAGTAGGTGGTTCCCGCGAGCATCGCGAAATGATCGACCACCGGCCCGAACGACAGCGCCGGAAAGAAGATGAGACCGCCGACGATCACGATCGTCCCGGCAAGCAACAGGACGAATTGCAGCCCGTCCGTCGGCAGCGTGCCGGCAGAGCTCGGTATCGTGCGTTTGGCCGCGAGCGAGCCGGCAATCGCAAGCACCGGCACGATGACCAGGAACCGGCCCGCGAACATCGCCAGCGCCAGCGTCAGATTGTAGAAGGGCGTGTTCGTGCTTAGCCCGGCAAAGGCGCTGCCGTTCGTCGCCGCCGCCGAGGTATAGGCGTAGAGGATCTCGGAGAATCCATGCGGCCCGGCATTACCGAGCCCGGCCAGCCCGTCGGGAACGACGCTCACAACGGCGGCGAGGCCCAGGATCATGGCGGGAGCGCACAGCAGCGCCAACGCCGCCATCTTGACTTCGCGCGCCTCCATCTTCTTGCCGATATATTCCGGCGTGCGTCCGATCATCAAACCGGCCATGAATACGGCGACGAGGCAGAACAGAAGGATTCCCCACAAGCCCGAGCCGGGGGCGCCGATGATCACCTCGTCGATCATCATGTTGCCGAGCAGGATCGCGCCGCTGAGCGGCAGGAAGCTGTCATGCATGGCGTCGACCGCGCCGTCGGACGACGCGGTCGAACTCTCCGCGAAGAGCGACGATCCGACGATACCGAAGCGCGCTTCCTTTCCCTCCATGTTGCCGCCCGCCTGCAGCGGTCCCATCGTCTGGTCAATTCCAAGGGACGCCAGCGTGGGGTTGCCGCGCGATTCGCCGGCATAGATACCGGCAATGCCGAGTCCGAACAGAAGCACCATCGTCGCCAGCAGGGCCCAGCCCTGCCTTTCGTCCCCAACCATGCGACCGAAGGTGTTGGTCAACGCCGCGCCGAGCGCGAGCATCAGCACGATCTCGACGAGATTGGTGAGCGCCGTCGGGTTCTCGAACGGATGGGCGGAATTCACGTTGAAGAATCCGCCGCCATCGCCGCTCAGCAGCTTGATCGCCTCCTGCGTCGCGACCGGGCCGCGCGCGATCAGCTGCGTTCCGCCGGTGATGGTCTGCGCCTCGGCGTAGCCGGCCAAGGTCTGCGGTATACCCTCCGCCACGAAGAAGAGGGCCACGATGACGCAGATCGGCAGCAGCACGTAGAGCACGCTGCGCGTAAGGTCGCCCCAGAAATTGCCGATAGTGCCGGTGGTGCGGCGAGAAAAACCGCGAATAAGGGCGACGGCGGCGGCCAATCCCGTGGCCGCGGAGAGGAAGCTCTGGACGGCGATCCCAGCCATTTGGGCCAGATGGGAGAGCGTGGTCTCGCCGCCGTAGGATTGCCAGCTCGTGTTCGAGACGAAGCTGACCGCGCTGTCGAGCGCCAGGTCGGGAGTGAGCGCCGGTTGATCTTGCGGATTTAGCGGCAGCAGGCTCTGGAATCGCAGGAGCAGATAGAGGGCGGCCGTCCCGGCGATGCTAAAGACAAGAAGGGCGACGGCGTACTCGGACCAGCTCTGCTCGGCGGGGGCGTCGACGCCCGCCGACCGATAGAGCGCTCTCTCGATCGGCCCGAGTACCCGCTGCAGCAGCGTGCGCTCGCCGGCGTAGACACGAGCGAGGTACCCGCCCAAAGGCCTCACGAGCAGGCCAATGAGCAGCGCCGACAGGCCGATCTGTCCCCAACCGACGGCGCTCATTGGCGGGCATCCTTATGAGATCATCGATATCGGATCATCGGCGCCCCTGAGTTCCGGTTCGATGCGGCGTCACAGCGATCGAGGCAACCATCGGGAAGATCCGGGATATGAAGCAAGGGCTCAGTCGAATGACGATGTTGCCCCCAGAACGGGAGCAGCATACCGGAACAGGTGTGCATCAGGGCGTATGAATTCGATGTGGAATCTCGACCATTTTCATAAGTGCGGCATCAAAGGTCGGGGGAGGTCAGAGCGTTCAGTTTGCGGGGATCCACAAGGTCACGGATCGGAATCTCGATTGCGGCTCGGGCCTACGGGGAAGCCTGCGTTCCCGACTCGTCGCCGTTTTCGTCGCTGGTGTGGCCATCTGACAGATTCATCGCCAGCCGTGCCGTGGCCACCCGATCGATCGTCGCTCTCGCCTCAGGGTTCGCGCTCATGAAGCGCTCGAGGTCCGACCGCCGCAAGATGAGCAACTGGCAATAGGTGAGAGCGACGATGTCCGCCTGCCGCGGCCGACCCGACAGCAGGGCCATTTCGCCGAAGAAATCACC
>Ga0209415_10006060_pt1 | contig 21613 bp, 15 predicted proteins | sample PeaSoiSIISIP2007_FD_187696 | JGI IMG/M metagenome (GOLD analysis project Ga0209415, IMG submission 187696) | Peat soil microbial communities from Weissenstadt, Germany - SII-SIP-2007 (SPAdes) (version 2) | ecosystem: Environmental > Terrestrial > Soil > Wetlands > Peat | place: Germany... | reverse complement strand
AGCGAGGGAGTCGGTTCGCGTGCGATGTATTATGATCCAGCCGGTGCGCTGCGCGACATGGTGCAGAATCACATGCTGCAACTGCTCGCGTTGATCTCGATGGAGCCGCCGATCTCGCTCGACCCCGACGCGATCCGCGACGCCAAGCTCAACGTTGTGCGCGCGCTGCGGCCGCTGCCGCGCGGCGCGCGCGATCTGGTGGTACGCGCGCGCTATACGGGTGGCATCGTCGACGGCACGCCCGCTCCCGGCTACCTGCAGGAGCATGGCATTCCGCCGTCGTCGCGCACCGAAACTTACGTTGCCTTCAAGGCCGCTATCGACAACTGGCGGTGGTCGGGCGTTCCGTTCTACCTCCGCACCGGTAAGCGCATGCCTTCGCGCAGCAGTGTCATCTACATCCAGTTCAAGGACGTGCCGCGAATCCTTTTCAATCGCGAGAACAAACTTCCGCCCAACGCCCTCACTATCCGGATTCAGCCCGACGAGGGCTTTTCCTTCGAGGTGTTGTCCAAACAACCCGGCCTCGATATTGCGATTCGCCGGGTGCGCATGAACTTGCGCTACGACAGCGAATTTTCCGGCCCCTCGCCCGAGGCCTACGAACGCCTGCTGCTCGACGTGATGATCGGCGATCGCACGCTGTTTGTGAGCGCGCCGTTTGTCGAGAAATCCTGGCAATTCGTGCAATCGATTCTCGACCAATGGATCTACGATCCGGCCTTTCCGATGCATGAATATCCGGCGGGATCGCACGGACCCGAGGCCGCCGACCAGATGATTCGCAGCGACGGCCGCGAATGGCTGAATCCATAGCGGCAGCCTGACTTTCGCCTTCGCGCGGCGAAACGTCGGCGATGTTGAATCGTATCTTTGATGGGGCGATTCAGCGAATCGCGCCCCCCTGAGTTTCCTGTCGGCACTAAAGTAGGTAAAACCATAGTGACGCCTATTTGGGCGTATTTGTTTGATGGCAAGGATTGAGCCACTAAATCGCGAGATGCCCCCGTCGGCCCTCGAACCGGTTTCTCAGGAGGCCGCGCTCGAAGGGGAGGGCCTGACCAAGAGCTACGGCGGACGCAAGGTCGTCGATTGCGTCAACGTCCGCGTCGGCAAGGGTGAGGTCGTCGGTCTGCTCGGCCCCAACGGCGCCGGCAAGACGACCACCTTCTACATGCTGGTGGGCTTGTTGAAGCCCGACGCCGGCACCATCTCCCTCGGCGGCGACGACATCACCAGGTTCCCGCTTTACCAGCGCGCGCGCCGTGGCATCAGCTACCTGCCGCAGGAGCCCTCGGTCTTCCGCAAACTTACGGTGGAGCAGAATTTGTTGGCCGTACTCGAGACCCTGCCGCTGACCGACGGCGAGCGGCGCACGCGCCTGCAGTCGCTGCTCGGTGAACTCGATATCGCTCATTTGGCGAACTCACCCGCCGGCGTACTTTCCGGCGGTGAGCGGCGCAAGGTCGAAATCACTCGCGCGCTGGTGCTCAATCCGCTCTTCCTATGCCTCGACGAACCCTTCGCGGGCATCGACCCCATCACGGTGATCGAAATCCAGCGCATCATCACTTATCTCAAGGATCGCGGCATCGGCGTGTTGATGTCCGATCACAACGTGCAGGAGACGTTGTCGATCATCGATCGCGCCTACGTTATCCACTCGGGCAAGATTCTTTTCGAGGGCACGCCGCGCGAGATTGTCGATAACGATCGCGTGCGCGAGGTTTTCCTGGGCGAGCGCTTCCGCTTGCGCTAGTTGGCGGCGCGGTTTCGGGCGTTGCAGCCTCCTCGCGAGTTGCAGCGTCTGTCTAATCGTTATCGACCGCGTGTATCGGAAAGGAGTAAAATAATTTTCATGAGCATCCTGATTCCATTCGTCGTCGAACAGACCGGGCGCGGCGAACGCTCCTATGACATTTACTCGCGCCTCCTCAAGGACCGCATCGTTTTCGTGGGCGGCCAAATCGACGACGATCTCGCCAACGTCGTCACCGCGCAACTGCTCTTCCTCGAATCAGAGGATCCGGAGCGCGAAATCAATATGTACATCAACTCGCCGGGTGGCTCGGTCACCGCTGGCCTCGCAATCTACGATACGATGCAGTTCGTGAAGCCGCCCGTCTCCACTCTATGTGTCGGGCAGGCCTCCAGCATGGGTGCCGTGCTGCTCGCGGCAGGCGCGAAGGGCAAGCGCTACTCGCTACCGCACTCGCGCATTATGATTCATCAACTCTCGGGCGGCTTCGAAGGGCAGGCGGCGGATATCAGCATCCAGGCACGCGAGGCCCTGCGCCTGCGCGACCTGCTCAACGAGATTCTGGCGATTCACTCGGGACAGGCGGTGAAGAAGCTCGAGAAGGATACCGATCGCGACAATTTCCTCAGCGCGAAAGAAGCGGTCGAGTATGGCTTGATCGACGAAGTAATCGAGGGCCGCAATACCAAGATCGCAGAGCCGTCGCGCTGAATCGATTTTCGTTCTCGTCCGATTGCCTATATGAAACGGCGGCTGATCGTCACGATCAGCACGCGTTCCTATGTCTCGAAGGCGTAACGTGCTTAGCAGCCGGCTGCCGCCGAGGCGATTTCCTTTTCGGTGCACGGCGTCAGTTCATCCAAGGCCGGTTTGATCTCGCGCATGAAGAGCTCAAGGTTCTGGATCACGACTTCCTTCGGCATCTGCGCGTAATGATAAATGAGCGTGAGATATTCCGCCGGGAATTTTTTCCACTCCTCGACCAACTGCCGCCGTACCTCGTCAACCGTACCGACCGCCCACATGCCGAACTGCGTCGTCGATTTCACGATGTCGCTGGTGTCCATTTTGCGCCGACCCATTGAGGCGTAGAAATTGCGGAAAATGTCGGCGTCGTAGTCGATTAGCGATTTGCGCGCGGCCTCGGTCGTCGCGCCCAGATGCGGCATGCGCACCACGGCCTGATTCTGCCCGAAGGTGAAGCGATGTCCGTTCGCGGTGGCTGCATTTTGATACGCGGTCCCGAGCGTGACCGCGTTCTTGATGCTCGTGAAGTAGAGCGGGATAAAGCCGCGGCGACCGGCGTACTCCGCGCTTTGTGGACTGCCCGCGGTCGCTACGAAGACCGGCGGATGCGGGCGTGTGTACGGCGCCGGCACCACGCTTATCCGATGGACGTTGCCGTCCGCGCCGACCTCGCCATGCGCGCCAAATCGTCCGGTCACGCCCGCTTTCGCGAGGGGCCAGTCGTCAACGCCCTTGTCGAACGGAAATGGAATCTGCCACGACTCGCCCTTGTACGCGATGCTGTCCTCGGTCCATGCCTTGACGACGATATCGACCTCCTCTTCGAAAATACGGCGGTTGATGGCGTCGTCATCAACGTCGCTCTGCTGCTTGTCACCCGCGAACATGTGATCCTGTTCGCCGGCCCCCGCGGTCGGTGAAATCGTCGCACGCGTTCCCAAGTGTTGTCCGATGACGTTGGTCCAGCGCGATTGGTAGCCGCGCGCGAAACCGACGAAGCATCGCCCTTGCGTCAGATGGTCGATAATGGCGGTCTCTTCAGCCACACGCATCGGGTTCTGCGTGCTCATCACGTAGCCCATCTGCCCGACGCGGACGTTCTTTGTGATGGCGGCCCAATAGGCATCGAGCACGCCCGGATTCGGGCCGCATTCGTAACCCTCGGACCAGAAGTGGTGCTCGATTGTGGCGACGCCCCAAAGCCCCAGATTATCCGCAGCGCGAATGATGTCGTGCCATCCGGTGAGTGTTTCCTGGTAGCGCTCGCGATTACGCCCGATGGGCCTCAGCGCTGCGCGTTCCTCCTCATTGGCGGCCGGGATAACCGGATAAAGCTGAAGTATTACTTTAAGCATTGCAGTGCCTCTGGCAGGGGGTTTGGGGGCGCCACATCAATCGCACCCGCCTGAGCACGCGAGTATCACGCACCCCGGCATCCGGCAAGGATCGGCGAGCGGATTACCTCCGTCTCGCGATGTTCCTACGCTGCGCTGCGCAACCCCACCGCGGTTACAAGGATCTCGTTGAATCCCTCGGCCTACCGCGCCTTCAAGTACGCCAAAATCGCTTTGGCATCGTCGGGCGGTATGTTTCCGAGCGTACGCATATGCATGATGACCTGATCCCACTCATAAGGAGCTTTTTCGGACCCTGGCCGCGCGTTATGGCAAGTGTTGCAGTATAACGGCCACAGCTGCGCACCCTTTCGGAACAGGCGCTTTTGGTCGGCTGGACTCGGATTTTCCTGCGCCGAAACGATCGGACCGGTCGATAGGATTGCGAGAGTGGCCATTAAGATCGCCGCAAATATGTTTCTCAAGGCTGGTACTCCACTCAGAATCCGATCGTGAATTGGGTCAGGAAGGCGCGATCGTTGGGAGTCGCACCGACTGGGGTTTGGGTCCCGTCCGACGCAACGAATACCCCGCCTGCGCGCGGCAATTCGAGGTCGAATTCGTTCTGCCAGACGATTGACGGTGCGAACCAGTAATCGAGACCGAGTGCCACTTCGCGTGAGTGCGGTGCGTAGAGCGCCGGCGAACCGTTAAGGCCGAAATCGGGGACCAAACCGACCTGCATACCGCCTAATCCCACACCGGTGGCGCCCGCTATATCGTCCGTGGAAACGCCGCGCTGGTTAACTCCCGAATAACGCACCAGCGGCTCGAGTCGATGGAGGTAGCCGTTGAGTTGATCAGAGAAGAACGGAACATTAAGCGCGTTGAGGAAGTAGCCCGCCTGCACATACCAGCCTTGGCGATTGTCGGCAGCTTGGCCGTTGGGCATCTGGCGGTATGCTTCCACCCATTCGCCGCGTGTCTGCAGATTATCGATAAAATAGTTGAAATCCAGCCCCCACGAGTTGAACCACTTTCCATTCATCCACTTGCCGTTATAGGTCGACGCCCCCAGCTCGAGGCGACCCTTTTCCCAAGCCACCGGGAGGGGATAGACGCGAAATCGCGCGCCGATTGACTTGCCGTTCGTCTGGCTGTTGGCAGCTGCGGTTGGACTCGAGACCGCGGCGCCAAGGACTGGGGAGCTGTAGTTTACGCCGTTGCCGCCCCAGACCGTGTAGTCGGCATCCTGACCAAGCTCGCCGAATTGCATGCCGCCTCGCACCTGGACACCGATTTCTCCCGGAGGAACCACCGGCTCAACCCCGAACGGCAACGGTGCCGTGACGAAACGGTTTACCCACATCGGGCTTTGGTTCTCATACCAGTCACCGAAGGGCTGATCGAAAAGTCCGGCCACGATGGTCGTGTAATCGTTAGCGAAAATCTGAAATTCTGCAAGCGACAGGTCAGTTCCGGTACCGGTGCTGCCAAACCCCGCACTGAGCACGCCTTCGAACAGGATCCAGTCGGTCGGGCGATATAGAACCATCGGCTCCCAATCGAAGAAGAATGAGTTCTGTGACTCGTGATGCAGGCCGTCGAGGGCGGCGCTCTGTTGGTTGTAAATGAAGTCGCCGCCGGCCGCGCCAGTGATCGTGAAGGTGTGCGAGCCAAGGTAGCGATCGAAGGCGTTGCCGAACTCTGACGAAGCTATTGGCGCGTCGACCTTGGTCTGCAGCGCTTCGATTTTTGTCCCCGTGTCGGTCTGGAGCTTCTGATTTGCTTCCTTCAGTTGCTTGTTCTGCCCCTGAATCTCGTCAACCTTTTGTTCGAGATTCTGGATCTTCTGCTCGTCCTGCTGCTTGTCCGCCTTTAGCTCTTCGACCTCACGCAGAATCCGGTTGAGGGTTTGCGCTTCGCTGCGAGTGCCTGCGATTGCGGGCCGCGCCGCCGCGATGATCGCCAGGCCGCCAAGTAACAGGAACCACCGTCCGAAGCTTCCGTAACCCATCACACCCCCTCTGAAACGCGCTGAACTCTGTGCGTTTCATGTTCCCCACAGCAAGCCCCTCGGGCGCACGGAAAAAGAATTAATTTAGCAATATGCCCACGGAAAGTGCGAATCAAGCGCTACCTTTGGTTCGTCTCGCGCAGGTCCCGTTCAGGTGCCGGGGTTTGAGGCGCCGGCGGTGGCGAGGATATTCTGCTCCAAGACTCCTTTCGAGACACATGGTTGGGAGGTCGGGGTTGCGCCTAGGCTTTTGTAGGTGCCCTCGAAGTCCGCGTCCACGTGCACGTAACTGGTATGGCGGCCGACGCCCTCGACCTTGATTTTGAGGGTGACCGCACCGTCGTTGAGCGAATCCATCAGGTGCGTCGGACTCATCTTGCAGTAGGCCCATTCGGACCAGGTGACGGTGTCGATACCGTTGCGCGTCGCGACGATGGAGCGGATGCGGGAATCGGCCTTGACGAGCTTGAACTGGCTCGCCGCCTGGTCGGATAAATAGCCCTGGAGTTTGTGGAAAGTCTCGCTCGCACTGCGCGGGGCCTGGCCGATCCGTGGAATAACGGCAGGCTGCGCGAGCGTTAGGCCGCTCCACAGGACTATGATCATCGCGGCAGCAGCGGCTAAGAATCGTTTCATGGGAGTTCGACGTCTGTTCATGGGAACTCGCCCCCTCTTGGGTGTTTCCCTGCCCCGAATAGATGATAGCTGCTGCGAAATGGGGCGGTAAAGCGGGCGAACGCGACCTCAGGCGCCGGCGAGCGCGGCGACGGTATCGGTAAAGTGCCGCATCAGAGTTTTTCCCGGCCCAATTGGAAAGATTACCGGATGATTGACGCCGACGGCACGGAAGCTCTCGACAAATTTACGGCCAGCGGCGGGCGCCCCGAACGCCGCCAAGCGGCGCGCCGAGGAGTTGCTCAAGGCGTTGGGCGCGTCGTCACGTTTGCCCTCGCGCCAGAGCCGGCGCACTTCGGCGAATTCGTCCTGCAAACCGTAGCGTTGGAACATCGCGTTGTATTGATCGACGAAAGCATAGGTCGCGAGTTCGCGCTTGAAGGTGGCGACGGCGGCCGCCTCGTCCTCGGTGATGCACATGCGCAGGTAGATCGCAATGTCGATATCCGCGAGCTTGCGTCCGGCCTGCGCGGCGCCCGCGTGAATCTCCGCGATCATCGGCGGGATGGCCTCGGGCGGCGAGTAGTTAAGCAGGACGCCGTCGGCGACCTCGCCCGCCAGCCGCAACATTGGCGGGTTCAACGCGGCCAGGTAAATTCGCGGCGGTGGATACTTCGATTGGAAGCCCAGGCGGAAGTCGCTGCGATAGACTTTGCCCTCGAACTTGCTGCGCCCCTCGGTAAAAAGCTGGCGCATGATGGCGACACATTCACGCATCGCGGTGACCGGCTTGGCGTAGGCGGCGCCGTGCCAGCGCTCGACGATCACCGGGCTGGAGACGCCGAGACCCGCGATCGCGCGGCCGCCCGAGAGTTCATTCAGGGTCAGGAAGCCCATCGCCATCGCACCGGGCGTGCGAATCTGAATGGGCACGATGCCGGTTGCGAGATCGGCCTTGGTGGTTGCTTGCGCGATCGTGGCCAGGGTGACGAACGCGTCGGGACCGCTCACCTCGGGCACCCAGATGGACGCATAGCCGCGTTCCTCGGCGTCGCGCGCGAGCCGTGGACAATCGGCGAAGGCGGTCGAGCCGATCGACATTTCGAGACCCAATTTCAGCGCGGCAGCGGCCATAAAAACTCCAAACCGAAGAGGTGCGAATCGTAGTCGTGGAAGCGCATCGCGATTGTGCACGGATGCGACGACTCCATCAAGGTGAGCTGCTGCGGCCTTGCCGGGCCTCGCATCCCGCGACCTGCCGCATCACGCCCCACACCGTGCTCCCGCGCCTTGATCGGCTGGTAAAAAGGCGCGCAGGTCCAGGCCTTCGAGCACCCGCCAAATCGCCCGCGCTGGATGCTCCGCCCCGATCAGTCCATCCAGATGGTCGGCTCCAGGATCACCTGCTTACGAGCGGGTTCCCGCCGCCGCACGTCCTCTTGTATCACCGCACCGCCACCTCAACCCATCCTCCGCCGCTCAACCACAATTGCGATCGCTCTAAGCAAAAATTCACAAACTCTCAGCGTGACAAAAGTGAGAGATGACAGAACTAGAGAAAAAATTCGAATCGAGGTTGTCGATTCGGCGAAAGCGGTGTCGATCCGGCGGGGGGTCGTTCGACTAAGGTATGTAAACCAACTTTGCCATCCAATGGAGGCTCCCATGCAGTACATGCTCTTGATCTACGATAACGAGAAGAACCAGCTACCGCAGGACGAACGCAACAAGATGTTCCAGGAATACGGCGCGTTCACCCAGGGGATAATCAAGTCGGGCAACTTCAAATCCGGCGATCCGCTGCAGCCGACCAGTACCGCGACGACGGTGCGCGTGCGCAACGGCAAGGCGTTGACGGTTGACGGGCCGTTCGCCGAAACCAAGGAACAGTTGGGCGGTTACTACCTGATCGAGGCGGAAAATCTGGACCAGGCGGTAGCGATCGCGGGCAAAATCCCGAGCGCGCGCTACGGCTCGATCGAAGTGCGTCCGGTGATGAAGATGTAGCGACGGCCCGAATGGAATCGCCGCCGTCCGGTGGAGTAGCCTGACACACCGGACGGCGGGCGATGGCGAACGCGGCTCTCGAACAAGTTTATCGCGAGGATTACGGCCGGATCGTGGCGGCGGTGATTCGACTGGTCGGCGATTTCGATCTCGCCGAGGAGTCGATTCATGACGCGTTGGCGACGGCGCTCGAGCAATGGCCGCGCGAAGGCGTGCCGGCGAATCCGCGCACGTGGCTGATCGGCACCGCACGGCATAAGGCGATCGACCGCATCCGGCGGCGCCGCAATCTCGACGATAAGGTGCGAGCGTTGGCGCTGCTCGAAGAGATCGCGAGTGACGCCGATAGCACCGGGGCCGACGAGACCGACGACGCAGTGCCCGACGATCGCTTGCGGCTGATTTTCACCTGTTGCCATCCGGCGCTCGCGCTCGAAGCGCAGGTCGCGCTCTCGTTGCGCACGCTGTGCGGCCTGACCACCGAAGAGATCGCGCGCGCCTTTCTGGTGCCGGCGACGACCATGGCGCAGCGGCTGGTCCGTGCCAAACGCAAGATCCAGGCGGCGGGAATCCCGTATGAAGTCCCGCCCGAGGACGTTCTGCCCGAACGGCTCGAAGCGGTAATGGCCGTGATCTACCTGATTTTCAACGAGGGTTACGCGGCGACCTCGGGGACCGCGCTGGTGCGCGCCGATCTTTGTGCTGAGGCGATACGGCTGGGACGGATTCTGCACGAATTGATTCCGGAAAATTCCGAAGCGCGCGGATTACTGGCGCTGATGCTATTACACGATGCGCGCCGCGATGCGCGGCTGACGGGCGCGGGCGACCTGGTGCTGCTCGAAGAGCAGGATCGCACACGATGGCATCCGGGGCAGATTCGCGAGGGCCTGGCGTTGACGACGGCCTCGCTGCGCACGGGTGAAAGCGGGCCGTATGCAATCCAGGCGGCGATCGCGGCGGTGCATAGCCGATCGGCCTCCGCGGCCGACACCGATTGGCGCGCGATTGCCGCGCTTTACGGATTACTCGCGCGCCTCCAACCGTCGCCGGTGGTTGCGCTGAATCGCGCGGTCGCGATCGCGATGGCGGACGGCCCCGAGCGCGGGCTGCAACTGATCGACGCGATCGAGGCGCAGGGCGAATTGCACGACTATCATCTGTTGTGGTCGGCGCGCGCCGACCTGCTGCGCCGCCTCGGCCGTTGGCATGAGGCGAGCGAGGCCTATATGAATGCTCTCGCCTTGGTGATGGACGAACCGCAACGGCGGTTCCTGCAGCGGCGAATCGCGGAAATCGAAGCGCGCGAGCGCGCAGGCTCGAAGGAGAGCTCCTGAAGAAGTTTTCGGGAACTCAGAACTGTAGTTTTTCTGAAACCTTGCTAGGTTTCAGACTTCCCGTTGGAAGAATGCTCGCGATGCTCGGGCTGTAAGCTGGGCTGCCCGGGTCGCACTCGCCTAGAGTGCGACCGGATCATGATAGGTAGCGCTAGTAGGTTCACCACCGTCATGAACGCGAGAAAAAGAAGAAGACGATTACGAGTGATTCCAAGTGGCCAAATCAGAATGAGATAGAAAACAAAGGTGGCCAGCCAGGTCAGGGCCAGACGCCGCGCGACCTTATAAGGGCCTAATGTTTTGTGTGGGTAGCGACTGAACATCACGTCAAAGCCGTCAGGTGATCTCGTGGTGATGGTCGCCATCAAGCTGAGGCGCAGGACGCGGCGCGTGCCGTGGTGGAGGCGGTGAGTGCGGCGGCGATGGCGCGATAAACGGCGACGTTGAAGGCCATCCCGACGTGACATCCGCCGGCCTCGACGTTGATCGCGTCGGCGGCGAGCGCGCGGGGATGGCGCACGATGCGATCGGCGCGCGAATAGATTGCAGTGAAGGGCACCGGCACCGGTCCGTTATCGAGCCGTAGCGGCGAACCGAGCGTGACGATTTCGCGGACGGCCGTGGGATTACGCCGCGCGATCGCTCGCGCGTAGACGCCGCCGAGACTATGCCCGATCAGCGAAACGCCGGCGCCCGAAGTTCGCGCGGCCGCGAGCGCGCGGTGCTCGAGGTGCTTGAGAATCTCGCGCTTGAAGCCGGTGTTGCGGCTGAGTCCCGAAGCGAGCGGTGTATAGCCGATGCGCCCCAACCATCCGCGGAGCGTCTCAAGATAGTGGTCGTTGCCGAGGAAGCCTGGGATCACCATCACGGTGTGCGCGTCACCACGAGCAATACCGACGCCGGCGAAAAGCGGATCCGCGATGAGGCGTCCGTACTCGGCGGTGGTCTGCAGCGCCTCAACCGCGAGGCCGATCACCGCGGTCGCGCCAAGCGCACTCAAAACGAGTTTCAGGATTTGGCTGGGCGACACCACGGCTTCGATGGGCGAAGGGGTGGGATTTTCGGTCATCTGCAGACTCCGTAGGCGAGGTAAGGTGGCGCCGCCGGGCGCGGCCTCGAGGACCATCCCGGTGAGATGCGGTTCGAGGTAGCGCCAGGGCGCGTCGAGGCCCGCCATGGTAGTGGTCGAGCGCATCGCGGCCACGCGGACGAAGAGGTTGACGCCCGGCGACCACCATCGCGCCCACTTGAGGCCGGTCGCAACGACGCGAGCGCCGGGCTTCAGACTGCGGAAAACGTTGTCGAGAGCGGCCGGCGTCTGCATCAGATCATGCGTGAAATGGAACACGGCGGCGTCGGCGAGGCGCGGGATATGGGCCTCCTCGGCGGGCGCGTTGACGAAGGTGACGTTGGTCCATCCGCGGTCGTCGGCGCGAGCGCGCGCCTTAGCGATCATGTCGGGACTCTGCTCGACGCCGATGATCGCGCCGTGCTGACCGACGTAATGCTCGAGGTGAGGAAAACTCAGGCCGGTGCCGCAGCCGACGTCGAGGACGGTCTCGCCGGGCTTGAGGCGGAGGCGTGCAATTGCACGGCGCCGAATCGGTTCGGCAATCGCGATTTCGAGGTCGTAAACCGGAACGCGCGAGCGGTACTGCTCGATGGCCTCGGCGCGATCGGGTTCAGGCGCGATCGCGGACCAGACGCCGGGCATGATTGGCGCGCGGGGGCGGCGTCGCTTGCGGGATCCCTGGACCATTAACTGAGCAACCATTTTGTGAAGAAGTTGTTAATGAACGAGGAACTATAGTTTTTTCTGAAACCTCAGGGAGGTTTCAGACTTCCCATAGGGTGAGAACGCTATCGTGAATATGCTCGCGATGCTCGGGTGGACAACTGACGCAAAGATTGCCCGAGACCCCTGATCGGATGGACCCTCGCGCAAGCCCATGGGCCCGGAACGTGTCTAGAAATGTTGCGTCACATGCTCAGATAAAAAACTGGCACCCGCCCGGATTAGGCGATGGGCGAGGCGGGTGGCTCGAGCGCGACCGTAGCGAGCGGGGCCTCGGCGGGCGCCTGCTGATGACCGCATTCCTTATTCGGACATTGCCATCGAGTGCCGTCGCGCTTGGTCGTTTTCTCGACCAGATAAGTCGAACCGCAATCGGGGCACGGATGCAGTACGACGCGGTCCCAACTGGCGAACTTGCACTTGGGGTATCGGCCACAGCCGAAGAAAATCTTGCCGCGCCGACTGCGCCGTTCGAGGACTTCGCCCTCTTTGCAATCCGGGCAGGTGACGCCTGTGGTGACCGGTTCGGCGCGGGTGCGCTTGATGCCGTCGCAATCGGGATAGCCCGAGCATCCGAGGAATTCGCCGAAGCGGGAACGCCGACGGACCATCGGTTTTCCGCACTTTTCGCAGACCTCGTCGGAGACGGCGGGGGCGGTCGATTCCTGCGGAGTGATATTACCCTGCTCGTCGCGCTTGAACTCGCTGGTGTTGGTGCATTTGGGGTAGTTGGAACAGGCGAGAAATTCGCCGTTGCGCCCCCACTTGATCACCATGTTGCCGCCGTCGAGTTCGCACTTGAGGCCGGTCTCGAGGCCCCTGCGCTTGACCTCGGGCATCAGCTTTTTCGCTTCGCCGAGGCGCTTTTCGAACGGACCCCAAAAGCGCTTGAGGGTCTTGACCCAGTTTTCCTTGCCTTCCTCGACGCTGTCGAGCTGGAGTTCCATCCCGGCCGTGAAGCCGACTTCGAGGATGTCCGGGAAGGCGGTGATGAGCAGGTCGCAGACCACGCGGCCGAGCGACGTCGGACGCATCCGCTTGCTCTCGTCCTCCTCGACGTAGTCGCGGCTCAGGATGCTCGCCATGATCGAGGCGTAGGTGGAAGGGCGGCCGATGCCTTTGTCTTCGAGTTCCTTGATCAGGGTGGCCTGGGTGAAGCGCGGGGGCGGCTGCGTGAAGTGTTGCTCGAGGTCGAAGCCGATGCCGCGCTCGTCGGCTTTGGTCGGGGTCAACGGCTTGACCAGCGTGAGACGCTCGCCCTCGGCCATCGCGGGCAACGTCGCCACGTCGTCGTCGTCGGCCGCCTCGTCCTGGCCCTCGAGATAGACGCGCATGAAGCCGTCGAACTTCATCACCTGGCCGCTGGCGCGGAACAGTGCCGCGCCCGACTCGATATCGACGGTGGTGCGATCGTAAACCGCGGGGTTCATCTGGCTTGAGACGAAGCGGTTGTAGATGAGCGTGTAGAGCGCGAGTTCGTCCTTCGCGAGATAGGGCGCGAGCGACTCGGGATCGCGCTCGAGCGCGGTGGGGCGAATGGCCTCGTGGGCATCCTGGGCGGACTTGCCGGAGCGATAGAAGTTCGCGCGGTCGGGCAGGTACTCCTTGCCGTAGCGCTCGACGATATGGCCGCGGACGGCATTGAGGGCGTCGTCGGAAACGCGCGGCGAATCGGTGCGCATATAAGTGATGAGGCCGGTGGCGCCCTGCTCGCCGAGCTCCATGCCCTCGTAGAGGCGCTGCGCAACCTTCATCGTGCGCGAGGGCTGGAAGTAGAGCTTGCGCGAAGCCTCCTGCTGCAATCGCGAGGTGATAAACGGCGGCGCCGGACTGCGGCGGACCTCCTTGCGCTCGATCTTGCGGACGACGAACGGCTTGCTCTCACATTCGGCGACAATTTCGCGCGCCTCGGCCTCGGGCAGCTTGTAGGCCTTGTTGTCGATCCGATGGTCCCGGTAGCTGTAGATGCGGGCCTTGAACGGCGGCGGATTGATGGCCGCGAGGTTGGCGTCGAGCGTCCAGTACTCCTCGGGGCGGAAAGCCTCGCGCTCCTTCTCGCGCTCGACGATTATGCGCAGCGCTACCGATTGCACGCGTCCGGCGCTGATCCCGCGCTTGACCTTCTCCCACAGCAGCGGGCTGACCTTGTAGCCGACCAGCCGATCGAGCACGCGGCGGGCCTGCTGCGCGTCGAAGAGGTCGTGATTGAGCTCGCTCGGGTTGGCGATCGCGGCCTTGATCGCCTTTTCGGTAATCTCGTGCAGCAGCACCCGATGGACGGAGGCGTCAGTCTTGCCGAGCCGATCGGCGATATGCCACGCGATCGCCTCGCCCTCACGGTCGGGGTCGGTCGCGAGATAGATGTTCTTTTTGTTCTTGGCGGCGGCCTTGATACCTTCGATGATCTTCGCCTTGCCGGCGATCACGTGGTATTCGGGCTTGAAGCCGTCCTTGACGTCGACGCCGAGCTTGCTCTTTGGCAGGTCGACCACATGCCCTACCGACGGAGTTACCTGGAAATCGGCTCCGAGATAGCGCTTGATAGTCTTCGCCTTGGCCGGCGATTCGACGATGATCAGGTTTTTTGCCACTCTTTCAGCCCCTTTTTCTCAAACCGTACGGGCGGCCCTCCGCTCATTAATTTAACGTGAAGAGCTTGCCGGGATGCTGCGTGACGAGTCCGCCAAGTTCAAGTTCCAGCAGTAATTTAAGCACGGTTTGGGCGTTGAGTCCGGTACCTTCGATGATTGAGTCAACGTGGAGTTTTTCAGAGCCTTTAAGATGGTTTAAGATAACTTTAGATTCACCTGGCTCAGGTTCGGCGGTCGCGGGGGTGCGCGCTTCGCTGGAGGGTGTCCCTTGATCAGGCTCGGGCCGACTTGCCCCCCGCCAATTGCGGAGCGAGTTCCTCCAGCACATCCTCGACACAGTCCACCAGACGCGCCCCTTCCTTTAATAAACGATTGCTGCCCCGAGTGCGACCCGTCAAGGGGCTGCCCGGCACCGCGAACACCTGGCGATCCTGTTCCAACGCCATTCGCGCCGTTATGAGAGAGCCGCTTTTTTCGGCCGCTTCGACGATCACAACGCCGAGACAGAGGCCCGAGATGAGCCGGTTGCGGGTGGGGAAATTCTCCGCGATTGGCGCCGAACCGACCGGTAATTCCGAGAGCAGTCCGCCACCGCCCGCGATGATCGCCTCCGCCAGTTTGCGGTTCTCTGGCGGATAAATGACGTCGATGCCGCAGCCCATCACCGCCACCGTGCGGCCGCGAGCGTCGAGCGCACCCTGATGCGCCTCAGAATCGATTCCGCGCGCCAACCCGCTGACAACCGCGAAGCCCTTGGCGGCCAATTCCAGGCCGAGCCGCTGCGCCATCCGGCGGCCGGCGTCGCTCGCGGTGCGCGCGCCGACGACAGCGATATGCTTGGGGTCATCGCCGTTGAGACTCCCGCGGAGGAAGAAATACGGCGGCGGGTCTGCGATATGGCGCAGATTGACGGGATAATCCGCATCGCTCCAACGCACCAGCCGCGCGCCGATGCGCGGCAGTTCGCAGAGTTCGCGCTCGATCGGATCGAAGTCGGTGAAAGTCCGAATATTGCGCGCGGTCGGCTTCGGGATTCCGGTCTGCACCAGTTCGTCGTCGCTCGCGGCAAAAATCCGCTCGGGCGACTGGAAGCGCTCCAGCAGCAGACGGGAGATACGCGGGCCGACGCCACGCACACGCCTTAATGCAAGCCAATATGCGTCTGGGGTAGGTGCCATCTTGGATCGGAGGGTTTGTTAGCCTCTACTCGAAGCGCACGCGGGATGCCTCTATAGATGGCGACCCGGCGAGATTATTTGGGGGAACCTGTACAATAAGCTGCGCTCGACACCAGCATGGCACGCATTGGCTTGCGATTCATGCTAATCTTGACCGGCAGTTTCGAATCAAATACTTAAAATCAAACTGCCTGATCTGCCGAGCGGCAAATCAATCGTCTGCAACCCGAAAAATAGAGCAAGATATATAGGATGATGGACCTGACCAACGAAGCCGTAGTGGGTGGTGGTGATTGGAAAGCAAACGTAGGCGGGATGTCTGCGATCGATAAGCAGATCCTCGTCTTCAGTTTCTATCGCGACGCCGAATTGCGTGGCGCGCGATTGCTGTTCAACATCATTAGCCACCTGAAGGATGGCGACTCGCAGTTGAAGATGACCAAGCATCTGTCGGACGAAACGCGCCACGCGTGGCTGTGGACGCGGCGCATCGCCGACTCGGGCGGATCGCCGGTGTTCGTACCCGACGGCTATCAGCGCCGCCTTGGGATGCGCATCGGAGTGCCGCGCGGAATCGTCGAGGTGCTCGGACTGACCGTCGTGGTCGAGGAGCGCGCGCAGAGCCGTTACATGGCGCATGCGGCGTTGCCGAACGTCGATGAGGCCACGCTCGAAGTGCTCAAGTCCGTGACGGAAGACGAGACCTGGCATCTGTCGTGGATCGAAAAGAAGATGCGGGAAATTGCACGCGAGGAAGGCAGCGAAAGCAAGGCCGACGAAATCCTCAAGCGCTATCGCGAGATCGATCGCGAGGTTTACGTCACGCTCGCGCAGGACGAAGCGGCACTGCTGCGCGCATAGGCGCGGGCCCTCACCAGAAATACTGCCAACGAATTATCGCGCGTCACGCGGAGTGGCGCGCGGTTTTTTTTCGCCTCGCCGATCGGGGAACTTGCACTAGTTCAGGTTGTCATTCTGGCGCGCAGCGAGGAATCCCGGATCTGCCAAAGGCAGTTGATATTTTCTCGGGATTCTTCACTACAGCAGCTTCAAACTCTCCAGGGTGACACAATGAGCCTTGTGCAGAGATTTCCCTAGTTGCGGACTTCGATGGTGATGGGGCCGTGTTTGCCGGTGATCGCGACCGTCGCACCCTTGGGCGAGCCCTGCACCGTGAACGAGGCGAAGCCGTCGCCCACCCGCAGATCCTCGATCGCGAGCGAACCCATTCCTTCGGGCAGCACCGGCGATTCAATGATGACGCGGCGTTCGAAGCCGTCGATCCGCAGTCCGAGGATTGCCTGCAACATCATCATCACGCTAGCCGCAGCCCACGCCTGCGGATGGCAGGCGACGGGGTAGGGCACCGGGCCGAGCCGCGGCTCGCGGGTGAAGCCGCAAAAGAGTTCCGGCAGGCTGCCACCATGAAGTTCGACCGCCGAGTCGAACATCCCACGCATGATCCGCAAGGCGCCAGTGCGCCCGGGAATGCGCGCCAGTCCGAGGGCGGCGATCGCGTTGTCGTGCGGCCACACCGAGCCGTTGTGATAGCTCATCGGATTATAGCGGCTCGCGGTGGTGCTGAGCGTCCGCACGCCCCAGCCGGAGAACATATCGTCGGCCATCAGGCGGTGCGCCAGCGCCTCAGCCTGGTCGCGATCGAGCAAGCCAGTGGCGAGGCAATGGGCGGCGTTCGAGGTCATCACGCGGCAGGGCTTTTTGTCGCCGTCGAGTGCGAGTGCGACCATCCGGTCGTCGTTGAGCCAGAAGTCGCGCGTGAAATTCTCCTTGAGCATTTTCGCGCGATCCGAGAGCCGCGACGCGATCGCGTTGCGATTGGTCCGCGCCGCCACCTCCGCGACCGCGAGATAGGCGGCGTATACGTAACCTTGGACTTCGCATAGCGCGATCGGGGGGCGGGCGAGGGTCCCGTCGGCGTGCGAGATCGAGTCGAAGGAATCCTTCCAGCCCTGATTGGCGAGTCCGGTCGGAGTCTCGCGCAAGTACTCGACATAGCCGTCGCCGTCGGCGTCGCCGTATTTTTCGATCCATTCGAGCGCCCGTTCGACGTGCGGCCACAACTGTTCGGCCAGATGCAGGTCGCCGGTGGTCATGACGTAGCGGCCGAAGAGCCACAGGAACAGCGGCGTCGAATCCACGCTGCCGTAGTAGCGGCCGAAAGGAATCTCGTGCAGCACCGCCATCTCACCCGCGCGCATCTCATGGATGATCTTGCCCGGCTGCTCGTCGCGCTCCTGATTGACCTCGGTGCCCTGGAAGTGGGCCAGCGTGCGCAGTGTGCCGGCGGCGACGCTCGGGCTAAAGGGCAGCACCGAGAGTGCAGTGAGAATGCTGTCGCGGCCGAACAGCGTCGCGAACCACGGGATCCCCGCCATGATGTAGGTGCCGCCGGCGTCGTGCGACATGATTGACATCAGATCGCAATCCGAGTGGCGCAGTAGCGAGTTCATCAACTCGTTGGTCGCGGTGACCTTCGCCCACCCGCTCGCGGTGTGGGCAATCTGGGTGCGCCGCGCATGCACCGCACGGTCGAAATTCACAGATGAATTGGGCGCCGGGTGCGGTTCGCTTCTCGGCATCGCGGTGAGGTCAACATTTTGATCGCCGCAACTGATGCGCAGCTCGAGGATGACGTGACCTTCGGGCTTCAGGGCGAGCTCATAGACCGCGCGCTCGCTATCGAGGCGGGTGGGGGCGTGAAGAAAATCCACTTCGCTGAAGCGCAGGGTGTGATCGAGTCCGCGATAGAGAAACCTGATGCGATCCTTGTGCAGTTCGGGCCGGAGCGACTCACCATGACGCTCGCGCTTGACTCCGCGCACTTCGAACAGATCGATGAAGTCGACAGCGAAACGCAATTCCAGATCGATATTGACCGGGGCCTGCGTGTAATTGCGCACAACCAGGCGATGGAAGAGCGTCGCCTGGCCCAGCGCCCAACTGCGCTCGAGCTGAATCGAATTGCGCGGCAGTTCGATAACCTCGCCGTTCACGCCAAGGTCGGGGTTGGTGAGGTTAATGCGCAATTGGGCTTTGTCGTCGCTCAAAAACGAATTGAGAAAATAGGGCGTCTCGCCGGCGACGCGAAGCTCGAAGCGGCTCAAGTAGCGCGTATCGCGATGGAACAGGCCGAGGGCTTCGAGCGGCGATTCGACGATGTCGCCGCCGGCGTCGAAAATCGCAAAGCTGTGACCGTCGGCGAGCACCCGAGTGGTCCGTCGCGAACTGAGCGACGAAGCCAAAACGTAGAAGGCCGAGCCGACCTTGAGGACGGCTTCGGCTTCCGGCGGACGGGACGCACGGCGGCCACCCCGCGGAGTGGCGTGGCCACGTTCGTTGGGTGGCTTCACCGCGCTGCCGCGCGTCCTTCCTCGAAGCGCGATGGGGCATGCGTTCCGTTTTGGCGCGCGCTGATCAGCTCGCGGAAAATGCGCTCGTATTGCGCGGCCATCACGTCGGCAGTGAAGCGGGTCTCGAATTCCTTACGGCAAGCCTCGCGCGAGATCTGATCGACATTCTTCACCGCTTGCACCAGGTCGTCGAACTCCGTCGCGATGAGGCCACTGACGCGGTGCCGCAGCACCTCTGGCACCGATCCGCAAGGCCGCGCGATGACCGGCGTACCACAGGCGAGCGCTTCGATCATCGCGAGGCCGAACGGCTCCGGCCAATCGATCGTGAACATCAGGGCGAGCGCGTTGCCGAGGAACTCATTTTTTTGCGATTCGTTGATCTCGCCGATGTACTCAACGCCCGGCGACGAGAGCCGCGGCTTGATCACCTGCTCGAAGTAGGCGCGGTCCGCGACGTCAACCTTGGCTGCGAGCTTGATCGGGATACCGACTTTTTTGGCGAGGTCGATGGCGAGGTCAGGGCGCTTTTCCGGCGAGATGCGGCCGAGGAAGGCGAGATATTTTCCCGGCCCTTTGCTGAAGGTTAGGAGGTCACGCGGCAGACCGTGATAGACCGTCGAGACCCAGTTCATAAACGCGAGCGGCGGACGTTGCGCGTCGCTGATCGAGACCAGCGGCACCGTCCGGTAGCGGCCGTAGACCGGCTTCAGGTCTTCGATATCGAGGCGTCCATGCATCGTGGAGACGGTCGGCGTGCGGCTGAGTCGCGCGAAAGGAAACGACCAGTAATCGATATGGGCATGGATTACGTCGAAGTCGTCGGCGTTTTCGTAAACGTCGGAGAGCATCGGGAGTTGGAGGAACGCGCCGAGATCCTGCTTCCCGGCCAAGCGCAGCGCCTGGGGACACGCCGGATGCAACTTGGCGCTAGTCTGCGCGTCACCGGCGGCGAACAACGTCACGTCATGGCCGCGGCGCACGAGTTCCTCGGTGATGTAGGAGACGATGCGCTCGGTGCCGCCGTAGAGCTTGGGCGGGATACGCTCGTAAAGTGGTCCGATCTGAGCGATGCGCAGGGGACGCATCGCACTTTCCGAGGTCGTTTCAGTGGTCGTGCTGGCAATACTCAATGTTGGCTCCTTGATTGTATGATGAAACCGCTGCGCTCGCGGAGACTGCTGCCGGGGCGGTTCTAATGCGGCGATCTAACTTGGCAACCGATTCTATTATTGATCTTTCCACGCGGTCATGCGACCTACAGCCAGCAGACCTCCGCGAATCTTCATGGCGGCAAGCATTTGCGAGCACCGTGCCAAGTCGGGAAATGCGGCCAAAGCCCATGAAATCATGGCGTTTCGTCATTATGAGGATTTTATGGCGGGTTCGGCGATGAATTATTTGCGCCATCGGGTAACCCAAATCGCGGAAGGACCGCACGAGTGAAGCGTGAGCCGTCGGTCTCGCGGGGGTGTCGTGGAACTCATCGAAGTTAAGATGTACTCGGACTACAAGAGTCCGTTCGCGTGGCTCGCCTTCGACCCGGCGTTCGAATTGCCGAACCGCTATCGCATCCGCTTGCGCTGGATTCCATTTCAATTGCGCATCAAGGGTAAGGGCGAGCGGAGCACATACTCCGAGCACAAGGCGCGGTATTCGTATCTCGACGCACGACGATGGGCGCAGCCGCGCGGCCTTCTGATTCGCGGGCCGCTCAAAGTTTACGATACGCGGCCGGCGCTCATCGGCGGCCTCTTTGCAGAGACCCAGGGACGGCTGCTCGATTATAGCCGCAAGGCCTTCGAGCTTTTCTTTCGCCGGGAATTCGAGGCCGACCAGCCCGATGCCGTCGCCGCGCTGATCGAAAATCTCGGCATGTCCGCCGACGCCTACCGCGATTACTTGCGCGACGCCGGCACCGTCGCTTACGAACAGGCACAGGCCGAGGCCGCCGCCGACAAAGTCTTTGGCGTGCCGCTCTTCATCCTCGATCGAGAGCCCTTCTGGGGCCACGACCGTATCCCGACTCTCGAAGAACGGCTCACCCAGGCCGGCCTCGCCGTCTCGTCAAACGGATGAGTGTTGGCGCGTTTCGGCAGACTATCCAGAATCAGCGGCGCGCTGCTATATAGGGAGGGTTCGATATCCGCTTTCGGGATGACACCCGCCGGTCATACCCAGGGCTCATCGATTCGACCAATTAATCATTCGCGATCGGCGGAGGAGGGTGATCCCATGCATGTAGGTTACGGAGTTGCTTTTCAAAATCCGGGCAATGCCATCTCTGACGCCGAGGTCTATCGCAACGAACTGCGCTTGTGCGAGATGGCCGAGCCGCTGGGCTTCGATTCCGTGTGGTCGGTCGAACATCACTTCGACGACTACACCATGTGTCCCGACGTGCTCCAGTTCCTCTCCTACATGGCGGGCAAGACCAGCAAGATTAAGCTCGGCTCGATGGTCGTCGTGCTGCCGTGGCATGACCCGATTCGCGTCGCCGAACAGATCTCAATGCTCGACCATATCTCCAACGGCCGCTTTATCCTGGGTCTTGGTCGCGGACTCGCACGTATCGAATACGAGGGCTTCCGCCTTGATCAAAACGAGGGGCGCAATCTCTTCGTCGAGTATGCCGAACTGATCCTGAACGCGCTCGAAAACGGCTACATGGAGGGCGGCAAGTTCACCAAGCAGCCGCGTCGCGATATTCGCCCGTTCCCCGCGCGCTCCTTCAAGGGACGCACTTACGCGGCCGCGGTCTCACCGGAGTCGATGCCGATCATGGCGAAGCTCGGGGTGGGCTTGCTCGTGATCCCGCAGAAGCCCTGGGATGTGGTCAAGGAAGACTTCAAGATTTACCAC
>Ga0209415_10006059_pt1 | contig 21619 bp, 17 predicted proteins | sample PeaSoiSIISIP2007_FD_187696 | JGI IMG/M metagenome (GOLD analysis project Ga0209415, IMG submission 187696) | Peat soil microbial communities from Weissenstadt, Germany - SII-SIP-2007 (SPAdes) (version 2) | ecosystem: Environmental > Terrestrial > Soil > Wetlands > Peat | place: Germany... | reverse complement strand
GGGGTCACCGTCCCGCCGTTCCTCATCGTGCTGATCGTGGGCTGGTGGTACTTCTCGCCGTACAACGTGCCCGCGTTGCGCGCTGCGCTGGCCGGCTGCGCTGCCGGTGCGATCGGGCTCACCGCGGCGAACGGTCTGGAGCTCGCGCAACCGCACGTGCGCGAACCGATCGCGCTGCTTTTGATCGCGCTGACCGCGGTTGCCGTTGGCGGGCTGCACTTGCACTTGCTGCCCACGCTCGCGATCTTCGGCGGGCTCGGCATCGTGCGCGTGCTCGTCGCGATGCGCAAGGCGAAGCCCGCGTGAACTGGAGTCTCGCACTCAACCTGATCTCGACCTTCGGCGTGCTCTCCGTGCTCGGCTTCGGGGGCGGTAAAGGGATCTTTCCGCAGATGCGGCTCGACGTCGTGAACCAGTACCACTGGGTAACCGGTGCGGAGTTCGCGAGCCTCTATGCGATCGGGAAGATCGTCCCCGGTCCGGCGACCATCATGGTGACGCTGCTCGGTTTCGGCGTGGCGGGTCTCGGCGGTGCCGTAATCGCAGCGCTCGCGATGTTCGTCCCGTCGTCGCTGATCATGTTCCTCGTCGGGAAGCGCTGGGACATGTACGAAGGCACGCCGCTGCGGGCGATCATCGCGGGCGGCTTGGCACCCGTGATCATTGGCCTCGTGTTTGCGTCGGTCTTCGTGATCGGCCGTGGATCGCTCGATCGTCCGGCGGGGCTTGCCATCGTCGTCGTCATCGGCGCGCTCTCGCTGTTCACCTCGCTGCCGTCCCCGCTACTGATCCTTTCTGCCGGCGCCGTCGGCGCGTTCCTGCTCGGACCCAAGTAACGGCCGATCAGGGGCCGAGTGAGCCTAGCGAGAACTGACCCACCGATGACCCTCGATGAACTCCGCCACACTGCGGCGCACGTGCTGGCCTACGCGGTGCAAGATCTCTTTCCCGAAGCCAAGCCCACGATCGGTCCGGCGATCGACACCGGCTTCTACTACGATTTCGCGCGCGCCGAGCCGTTTACGGACGAGGACCTGGCCAAGCTCGAAAAGCGCATGCACGAGATCGTCAAGCGGGATTACGAAATGACCGGGCGGCGCGTCGAGCGCAGCGAGGCGCTGGAACGCTATCGCGACAACCCGTTCAAGGTCGAGTTGGCGCACGAGATCCCCGAGGGCGAACCGATCACGCTCTACACGATCGGCGAGTTCACCGATCTGTGCCGCGGCGGGCACGCCAAATCGACCGGTGAGATCGGTGCGGTCAAGCTGATGAGCGTGGCCGGCGCGTACTGGCGCGGCGACGAGCACAACCCGATGCTGCAGCGCATCTACGGCACCGCGTTTCCGACGCAGAAAGAACTCGACGACTACCTGGTCTTTCTCGAGGAGGCGGCCAAGCGCGACCATCGCAAGCTCGGCCCCGAGCTCGGCCTCTACTCGCTCGAAGAGGACGCCGGCGGCGGGCTCGTGTTCTGGCATCCCAAGGGCACGCTCGTGCGCAGTATCGTCGAGGAGTTCATCCGCGAGGGCTTGGCCGAGCGCGGCTACCAGCCCGTCATCACCCCGCACATCGTGCACGAAAAGCTCTACGAAACCTCGGGGCACCTCGAGAACTTCGCCCACTCGATGTTCGGCCCGATCGAGGTCGAGGGCCAGCGCTTCCGGCTCAAGCCGATGAATTGCCCCGGCCACATCCTGATCTACAAGGACCAGGGCCACTCGTACCGCGATCTGCCGATCCGCTACTCCGAGTTCGGCACGGTCTACCGCTTCGAACGCAGCGGAACGCTGCACGGGCTGACGCGCGTGCGCGGCTTCACGCAGGACGACGCGCACCTCTTCTGCACGCCCGAACAGTTGCAGGGCGAGTTCGAGCAGACGCTCGACGAAGCGCTGCGCTTGATGCGGGCCTTCGACTTCGACGACTTCGAATATTTTCTCTCGACGCGCGAGCACCGCGGTCCGACCGACGACATCGCGGAGACCGCCATCCGCAACGCGCTCGAATCGCGCAACTTGCCCTATACGATCGATGCGGGCGGCGGTGCATTCTACGGGCCCAAGCTCGACATCAACCTGCACGACGCGATCGGCCGCAAGTGGCAACTCGGCACCGTGCAGGTCGACTTCATCCTGCCCGAACGCTTCGAGTTGAAGTATCGCGACTCCGACGGTACCGATCATCGGCCGGTGATGATCCATCGCGCGCTGGCCGGCTCGATGGAACGCTTCATGGGCGTCTTGATAGAGCACTTCGGCGGGAACTTTCCGGCCTGGCTTGCGCCGGTGCAAGCCGTGCTGACACCGATCTCCGAGCACCAGCTCGAGTACGCTCACGAAGTCGCGGCGAAGCTGCGCGCGGGCGGCTTGCGCATCGATGTCGATGAGTCCAACGAAAAGCTCGGCTACAAGATCCGCCACTGGAAGACCCAGAAAGTGCCCTTCATCCTCGTCGTCGGCAAGACCGAAGCGGCCGAGGGCACGGTCAACGTGAACGAACGCAGCACCGAGGCCAAACGCACGGTCCCGATCGCGGCATTCGCCGCCGAACTGCGCGCGCTGGTCGACGCCCGCCGTTAGGCGTGAAAGGCGGCGAAGGCCGCTTGTCCGAGGCTCAGTCCGCCGTCGTTCGGCGGCACGGCGCGGTTGAACCAGAGGCGCTCACCCAGCTGCGCCGCGAGCATTTCCAGCAGCAACGCGTTTTGGAAAACGCCGCCCGAAACCACCACGCGCTCGATCCCGGCACCGTTCGCAATCGTAACGACCGCGCCCGCGACGGCGGCATGGAACGCCCGCGCGATTTGCACTAAGGGCCGGCCCGCGATGCGATCGCCGACGATCGCGGCGAGCAGCGGCCGATAGTCGAGTTCGTTGCGCTCGTAGGGGAACGGGTAGGCGGGGACCGGAGCGCTGGTGCGGGCAAGATGCTCCAGCCACATCGCGGCCTGTCCTTCGAAGCTCTGCTGGCGAGTGAATCCGGCCAACGCCGCGACCGTATCGAACAGCCGGCCCATGGACGTCGTTTCGAACGCGCGCACGCGCTTCGTGACGAGTTCGCGCGCTTGGGCAAACCGTTGCGGGAAGAAAAACGGTGCGGCTTCGAACGCATCGCTCGACTCGAGTTCGTACAGAAATCCGGCCGCAGCCTGCACCGGGAAACGCGCGGCCGCATCGCCGCCCGGCAGAAAGGCGCGCCGCAGGTGCGCGCAACGCTGCAAGCCCGTGGCGAGCGAGCCGGTGAAGACCTCGCCGCCCCAAATCGACCCGTCGTCGCCGTAGCCGGTCCCGTCGAATGCAAAGCCGAGCACCGGCGTCTCCCAGGCGCCGCGCTCGGCTAGGACGCTCGCAACGTGCGCCCGATGATGCTGCACCGCGACGCGCTCTGCGGGAAGGCTTTCCGCGAACTCGGTGCTGCGATAGCCGGGATGGCCGTCGTGCGCGACGAGGACGTCCTCGAAACGGACGGCGTACATCGCGCAGAGATCGCGCACCGTCGCTTCGAACGCGTCGAAGGCCGAGGCATGGTCGAGGTCACCGATGTGCTGGCCGGCGAACGCTTGACCGTCGACGACCAGGGTCAGCGCGTTCTTCAAGTCACCGCCCACCGCGAGGATCGGCGCGGTGGTTGGAAGCGTGGCAATCGCCGCCGGCGCGAACCCCCGGGCCCGCCGCAGTACGACGCGACCGGCCGGCGCGGGGCGCACGATCGCATCGTCGATGCGGCGCACGATCGAACGTTCGCCGACCAGGAACGCATCGGCGATGCCGGTCAGCGATGCGCGCGCGTCGTCGTCAACGTAAGCGATCGGCTCGCTCGAACGGTTGGCGCTCGTCATGACGAGCACGTCGGGCGCGCCGGCGGCAAAGAGCAGATGGTGCACCGGCGTGTACGGGAGCAGCACGCCGAGATCGAGATTGCCGGGTGCGACGCCGGCGAGCGAACGGAGGGCGCGGACCACGACGATCGGCCGTTCGATCGACGTCAGCAGGCGCTCGGAGGGCGCGTCGAGATCGGCCACCCTCCGGGCCACGGCGAGATCCCGCGCCATCACCGCGAAGGGACGTTCTTTGCGGTATTTTCGTTCCCGCAGCGCGGCTACGGCGCTCGCGTTCGCCGCGTCGCATGCAAGGTGGTATCCGCCGATCCCCTTGATCGCGACGATCGCGCCCCCGGCGAGCAAGTCCGCCGTGCGGGCGATCGCGTCCGGGCCGCGCAGCACGCCGTCCGCGGCTTCCAGTTGCACGTTCGGCCCGCAGCCGGCGCAGGCGATGGGCTCGGCATGAAAACGTCGGTTGGCCGGATCTTCGTACTCGCGCCGGCAGGGTTCGCATAGCGGCCACTCGCGCATCGCCGTGCGGCTGCGATCGTACGGCAAGCTGAAAATGAGGCTGTAACGCGGACCGCAGTTGGTGCAATTGATGTACGGGTAACCGAAGCGCCGATCGCGAGGATCGAAGAGCTCGCGCAAGCAGTCGTCGCACGTGGCGAGATCGGGCGAAATGCGAACCGTCGGCGCCACCCCAGCCGAACCGGCCCGAATCTCGAACCCCTCGAACCCGGCGAGCGCGACGTTCGCCACGTCGAACGTCACGATATGGGCGGCCGGCGGCGGGCGCTGGCGCACGGCCGAGAGGAATCGCGAGACGGCAGCTTCGTCTCCTTCGGCGTTCACGTGAACGCCGTCTTCGCCGTTGCACACCCAGCCAACGATACCGTGCTGGTGGGCGAGACGATAAACGAAGGGGCGGAAGCCCACGCCTTGCACGACGCCCTTGATGAGAACCCGAACCGCGCTGTGACGCACGCCGCATCGTATCATGGACGGTGGCCTGCGCTTCCTGCACCGCTGGCGGGCAGGGCCGCTTCCAACGAGCGGGAAGCGATTCGACGTGCTTCTGCTCGGGATCGAGACGTCGTGCGACGATACGGCAACGGCCGTCGTTCGCGATGCGCGCGACGTGCTCTCGAACGTCTCGACCAATCAGGACGAGTTCCACGCGAAGTACGGCGGCATCGTTCCGGAGATTGCCAGCCGCCGGCACGTGAGTTTGCTCTCGGCCGCCATCGACGATGCGCTCGTGCGCGCGCACACGTCGCTCGATGCGATCGACGGAATTGCCGTGACGGCAGGACCCGGATTGATCGGCAGCCTCGTCGTCGGGGTCGCAACCGCAAAAGCGCTCGCCTTCGCGCTCGGTAAACCGCTCTACGCCGTCAACCATCTACACGGGCACGTGTTTGCGGCGTTTCTCGATACCGCCGTCGAGCCGCCGTATCCGTTTCTCACGCTGCTGGTTTCAGGCGGTCACTCGCAGCTCGTTGCGGTCGAGAGCGCAACCGAGATGCTCGTGATCGCAAAGACGCGCGACGATGCCGCGGGCGAAGCCTTCGACAAGACCGCGCGCTTGCTCGGCCTATCGTTCCCCGGCGGTCCGGCGCTCGAAGCCCTCGCGCGCGACGGCGACCTGGCGGCCGTCGAGTTCCCGCGCTATCGCCCCGAAGCCGGCACGCTCGACCTCTCCTTCTCCGGCCTCAAGACCTCGGCACGCTACTTCCTCGCCTCGGATGCGGCGCGCGACGTTTCACCCGCCGACGTCGCCGCATCGTTTCAAGCCGCGATCGTCGACCAACTGATCGATCGCGTCGAACGCGCGCTCGACATGCGCCGCTATCACGCGATCGTCCTCAGCGGCGGCGTGGCAGCGAACATGACCCTCGCCGCGGCATTCCGGCGCGCCGGCGCTGAAAACGGCGTTCCGGCGTTCGTCCCCGAGCGGCGTTTCTGCACCGACAACGCCGCGATGATCGCCGCCGCCGCCGAACGCCGCGGTAATCTCGACCTGCGCGACCCGCTCACGCTCACCGCCGATCCGAACCTGCCTTTTTAGCTAACCCGCGAGCGCTACGTCAAGCACCAGCGGCGGATCGCTTTGGTAACGGCAGCGTGTTCGAGCGGGCGGATGCCCTCGCGTAAGCCATAGAGCGTCGTACCCGCAGCGAGCTGCAGCGGCGTGCGCACGAGGATCGCGCCGCGATCGGTGGCCGCCGTGACGCGGTGGACGCTCGCACCGGACCACGCTACGCCCGCGGCGATCGTCGCCTCGGGCGCGCGCGCGCCGCGAAACACGGGGATCTCCGTGCCGTCCGGCATGACGACCGAATCGGCGGCCGGATCGAACGGCATGAATGCCGGGTGCACGTTGAGCGTCTCCGGGAAGCGCTCGAGAAACGCCGGCGGCAGCAAATGCATCCAGCCGAGCAACAAGATCAGCTCGGGTTCGTACCGCGCGACCGCTTCGATCAGGCGCGCGTCGTACGCTGCGCGCGACTCCGCGCCGCGATTCCAGACGATCGCTTCTTCTGCGATCCAGCTCTCACGCGCCCGTTCGCGCACGCGCGCCTCGTCGTTGTTCGCGATCACAGCGGCGATCTCGAGCGTGCTGTCGCCGAGTTGCGCATCGTCGATGACCGCTTGCGCGTTGGTGCCGTTGCCCGATGCCAGGATCACGGCGCGCGCCGGGCGCAACGCGTAATCGTACGAGTCCACGACGTGCGCGTCGGCCCGTTCTTCGTACGACGCGATGAGACGCGGGCCGCTGACCGCGGGGATCAGCGCCCAACGGTAGCGCTCGGCCAAGTCGCACAGCGCGGCGACGAGCAGCACCTGGCCGAGGCCGGTCTTACGATGGGCCTCCGCGACCCCGTACGGGCCGAAAAGGCCGACGTCGGGTCGTTTGCGGTAGGCGTGCAACCAGTGATACGCGCGGTCGGGTGAACCGAAGGCCGCGAAGCCGGCGATCGAGCCGTCCGCGGCGAGCGCGTACCACGCCGAACCGGTGCGCACCTCGCTCGACCACCAGCTCGGCGCGAACTGCCAATCGATCCACGCGCACAGACGCTCGTCCGGCGCATCGGTGCGCACGAGCCGGTAGCCGAGCGATCCGCCGGTGACCAACGCTGCGGGCTGAGCTTCGGGGCGGTAGCGCTCGCCGAGCGGCGCGAGCAGGTTGACGGCCAACGGTCAGTTGCGGGCGGGATGAACGATGACCGCCGGGCCATCGGGTTGGCGCGGCGACACAAAGCCGACGACGGCAGCGGAGGGCACCGCGGCGATCGCTTTAGCCACGTCCATGAACGGCACGATCAACGTGTAGCCGATGCCCATGTTCAGCGTGCGGTAGCGTTCTTCGTGGCCGAGATTTCCACGCCGCACCAGCTCCGTCATGATCGCCGGCACGGTCCAGCGCGACTGTTCGAACACCGCCGTAAACGACGCCGGGAGCGTGCGCGGTACGTTGTCGATCAGGCCGCCGCCGGTGATGTGCGCCATCGCCTTCACGTCGGCGACGCGCTGGATCGCGCGCACCTCGGCCGAGTACGTCGGGTGCGGTGCGAGCAGCGCATCGCCGTACGTCGTCCCGTCGAACGGGAGCGCATATTCCTCCGGCGCGATCGAGGCGCGGGCCAGCGTGTAGCCGTTGGTGTGCAGCCCGACCGACGGCAGCCCGAGGATCGCGTCGCCCGCGGCGACCCGGTCCTTGTTCGGGATATCGTCGACGGCGACCAAGCCGACGATCGTTCCGGCCAGATCGAAATCCCCCGGTTGGTAGAGCCCGGGCATCTCGGCCGTCTCGCCGCCCAACAGCGCCATCTCGCTCGCCCGGCAGGCCTGCGCCACGCCGCGCACGACCTCGGCCGCCATCGCGGGCTCGAGCTTTCCGACCGCGAGGTAGTCAAGAAAGAACAGCGGGGTCGCCGAGACGACGAGGATGTCGTTGACGCAGTGGTTGACCAGGTCGCGGCCGACGCCGTCGTAGCGACCGAGTTGTGCGGCGATCAGGATCTTCGTGCCGACACCGTCCACCGAGGCCACGAGGGCACGCGAGCCGTCACCCGGGAGACGAAAGAGCCCGCTGAAGCCGCCGAGCTCGCCCAGCTGATCGGGGTGGCGCCAGTCGGACGTAACCTCGCGGTAGCGTTGGACGGTCTCATTTCCGGCGTCAATATTGACGCCGGCACGGGCGTAGGCGTCGGTCATTTCCTGGGCGTACCCCTCACCATACGCATTCGTCCGTTCCCTCCACCGAAAGGAAGCTCATGCAGGTTCGCATCACGTCCGATGCTCCGGCGTCGTACGCGACCGGCGCTCTCGTTCTCCCGGTTTTCAGCGACAAACGTCTCGACGGCGTAGCGCAAGCGATCGATGCGGCGCTGGGCGGCGCGCTCAGCGACGTGCTCGAGGCCGGTGAGATCGCGGGGAAAACCAACGAGCTCGCGGTCGTGCACGCGAAAAACGCGCCGTACCGGCGCGTGGCGCTGGTCGGGCTCGGCGACCGCGAGAAGTTCACGCCCCACCTGCTGGCCAACTTCGCTGGCACCGCGGTGCGGACGCTCGGCAAGCGCAACTTCGCCACGCTGGCGTTCGTGCTGCCGGAACAGGCGCAGGCGAACGTGTTGCTCAGCGCATCGGCGCTCGCCGAAGGCGCGTTCGCCGCGACGCTCGACGGCACGACGTATCGCACCGAACCCGATGCGCCGGTCGTCGCGCACGAGGTGGCGATTTTTGCCGGTTCGTTCGACCGCGCCGCACTCGAGGCGGGAATTGCGCGCGGCAGCGTGATCGGCGAAGCGGTGAACTTCGCGCGCTTGATGGCGCTGACGCCCGGCAACGACATGACGCCGACGCACATGGCGGCACGGGCCAAGGAACTCGCCGCCGAGGCGGGGCTCGAGTTCGACGTGCTCGACGAAGCGCGCATGACCGACAAAAGGATGGGCTCGCTGCTCGGCGTGTCGCGCGGCTCGGACGAGCCCGCGACGCTCTCGGTGATGACCTACCGCGGCGACCCGGGGAACCCCGACGTGCTCGCGCTGGTCGGCAAGGGGCTGACGTTCGACTCCGGCGGCATCTCGATCAAGCCGGCCGAGTCGATGCACGAGATGAAGTACGACATGTGCGGCGGCGCCGGCGTGATCGCCGCGCTGTACGCGATCGGCAAACTCAAGCCCAAGCTCAACGTGATCGGCCTCATCCCCTCGAGCGAGAACCTGCCCGGACCGCGCGCGATGAAGCCCGGCGACATCCTGCGCGCGATGAACGGCAAGACGATCGAGGTAATCAACACCGATGCCGAAGGGCGGCTGATCCTCGCCGATGCGCTGTGTTACGCGCGCGAACTCGGCGCGACGAAGATCGTCGATGCGGCCACGCTCACCGGCGCGTGCGTGATCGCACTCGGCCACGCGGCGAGCGGGGTCATGACGAACGACGACGCCTTCGCCGACCGCTTTCTCAGCGTGATCGCCGACGTGGGCGAACGCTACTGGAAGCTGCCGCTCTACGACGACTTCGACCGTCAGATCAAAAGCGACATCGCCGACATCAAGAACACCGGCGGCCGGCCCGGTGGCGCGGAGACGGCCGGCGCGTTTCTCAAGAACTTCGTCGCCGACGTGCCGTGGATTCATCTCGACATCGCCGGTACGGCGTACCTCGACAGCGAGTCGTCCTACCTCGCGAAGGGCCCGACCGGCACGCCGGTGCGCGCGTTCGTCGCGCTGGTCGAAGATCTTGCGAAGAACGGCTTTTCCGCCAATGGCCGGCCCAAGAGCAAGGTCGCGGCGGCGAGCTGACGTACTGACATTAAGGGAGGATCCGCCCATGATCGCACAGCCCGCTTCACGTGAAGAGTACGTCCGCCGCATCCGCAACCAGCATCTGGCCCCGCTGTGGGAGGTCCTCGGCGACCTCGTCACCGGCGAACCCAAGACGGTGATCGCGCCGTACCGCTGGCGCTACCGCGAGATCCGCCCGACCTTGCTCGAATCGGCGAACGTCATCTCCGCGAAGGAAGCGGAGCGCCGCGTCCTCGTGCTCGAGAACCCGAACTTGCCCGGACAGGCGAAGATCACCAACAGCCTCTTCGGCGGCCTGCAGTTGATCATGCCGGGCGAGGTCGCGCCGCCGCACCGCCACATCCAAGCCGCGCTGCGCTTCATCATCGAAGGCGACGGCGCGTACACCGGGGTCGACGGCGAACGCACGTTCATGAAGCCCGGCGACTTCGTCATCACGCCGTCGTGGACGTATCACGACCACGGCAATAAGACCAGCGGTCCGATGATTTGGCTCGACGGCCTGGACATGCACATGGTGCGGCTGTTCGAGGCCAGCTTCCGCGAATATTGGATCAACGAGGACCCGATCGAGCCCACGAAGCCGGAGTTCGATTCGATTCACCGCTACGGCGCCAACATGGTACCGGTCGAACACACGCATGCGGCTCGCACCTCGCCGGTCTTCAGCTACCCCTACGACCGCACGCGCGAAGCGCTCGCTGCGCTGCAACTCGCCGAAGATCCGAACCCCTGGCTCGGTTACAAGATGCGCTACATCAACCCGTTGACCGGCGGCGATGCGATCCCGACGATGAGCACCTTCATGCAGCTGCTCCCAAAGGGCTTCGAGACGAAGGCGTATCGCGCGACGGACAGCACGGTGTTCGTGCCGGTCGAGGGCACCGGCTCGACGACGGTCGGCACGACGACCTTCGATTGGGAACCGCACGACATCATCGTCGTTCCGAGCTGGATGAAGTACAGCCACCAGGCCAGTTCGGATGCGGTGATCTTCTCCTACTCCGATCGCGGACCGCAAGAAATGCTCGGCTTCTGGCGCGAGGAAAAGTAACCGCGATTCCCGCGGCCTGATGGACTTCGCCTTCACCGACGAGCAGAAGCTGCTGCGCGAGACGGTTCGCAAACTCATGGACACGCACGCGCCGCCGGAGTACATCCGGCGGCTCGATCGCGAGCAGGGCTACCCCTACGAACTCTACGAGAAGTGGGTCGAAGCCGGTTTGCTCAGCCTGCCCTTCCCCGAAGAGCTCGGCGGCCTCGGCGGATCGGCGGTCGACCTGACGATCGTCGCTGAAGAACTGGCGCGCAAGAGCCCGGACTTCTTCATGTCGTATGCGGGGAGCGTCTTCACCGGGCTGAACATCGTGCGCCACGGGACCGCAGCGCAGCAGCAAACGTGGCTGCCCAAACTTTTCTCGGGGGAGGTGCGAATGGCAATCGCCATCTCCGAACCCGAAGCCGGATCGGACATCGGCGCGATGCGGACGTTTGCGGTGCGCGACGGCGACGTCTACGTGGTCAATGGGCAAAAGCTTTGGGTGAGCGGCGCCGGCGCCAAAAACACCGTGCTGAACGTCTACCTCAAGACCGACCGCGAGCGGAACTATCGCGAGGGGCTCTCGCTGCTCCTGATCGACAACGACGCGCCCGGCGTGCAACTGCGCAAACTCGACATGCTCGGGCGGCGCTGCACCGGGACCTACGAAGTGTTTTTCACCGACGTACGCGTGCCGGCCGGCCGGCTCGTCGGCGGCGAAAACGTGGGCTGGGAGTGCTTGCTTTCGGGCCTGCAGATCGAGCGCGTGTGTTCGGCTGCCGGCAGCTGCGGCGGCGCGCTGGCCGCCTTCGACCTGGCCCTGGCCTACGCCAAGCAGCGGGTCCAATTCGGCCGCCCGATCGGCACGAACCAGTCGATTGCCCACACGCTCGCCGACCTCCAGACCGAGATCGACGCAGCCCGCACGCTGATGTGGCGCGCCGCCTGGATGGTCGCGACCGGCCAGGACGCGCTGCGCGAGATAACGATGGCGAAACTTTTTGCCTCCGAGACCTACGTCAAGGTCGCCAACGCCGGAATGCAGATTTTCGGAGGCTATGGCTACAGCATGGAGTACGATATGCAGCGCCACTTCCGCGATTCACGCAGTTCGACGATCGCTGCCGGCACGTCGGAGATGCAGCGCAACGTGCTGGCCGGCCTCATGGGCCTCAAAGTCCGCTCCTAGGAGAAAACGCCATGGAAATGCTCGAGAAAACCGCGCAGCACTGGGCCGAGATTCCGGCCGGTGATATCGCCGACGCCATCGTGGCCGCGATGGCCATGGGCGGCGTCGACCATCTCTTCTTCACCTCGGGCACGGAAATCGTGTGGTACCAGGAGGCGATCGCGAAGGCCCAGGCGCTCGGCCGGCCGGCGCCGCGCCTGATCACGATGACGCACGAGCACGCCAGCCTCAACGCCGCGATCGGCTACGCGATGGTCAGCGGGAAACCGGTCGCGACCGCCGCTCACGTCGACGCCGGCACCTACAACTACGGCGGCGCGATCCACACCGCAGCGCACGCCGGCGTGCCGGTGATGATCACCGCCGGCGGGCCGCCGGTGTCGTATCCGGGCTCGATGCCCGGCTCGCGCGATCGCGGCGGCCACTTGTGGCTGCAGCAGACGTTCGATCAGAACGGGATCGTGCGCAACTACGTCAAGTGGGATCATCGCCTCGAGTTTCAAGACAATCCGGGGCTGATGGTCAGCCGCGCGTTGCAGGTCGCGCAAACCGAACCGCGCGGGCCGGTGTACTTCAGCGTGCCGCGCGAGCTTTCGCTGTTGCCGGCGCGCGAGACGTCGTTCCCGACCGCCGGGCAACTCGGCATTCCGCGCCCCGCCGCCGCCGATCCGGAGGGCGTGCGCGAGATCGTGAAGCGGCTGCTCGCGGCCGAACGGCCGTACGTCGTCGTGTCGAGTTCGGGCCGCGATCCGAAGACGATGCCGGCGCTGGTGACGCTGTGCGAACTGCTCGCGTTGCCGGTCGCGGTCTCCGCCTTCCGCTCGTACAACTGTTTCCCGATGACGCACTCGCTCTGGCTCGGCAACACGCGACTCGACGACGCGGACGCCGTGCTCGTGCTCGAAGCCAACGTTCCCTGGGTGCAGGGCCCGGAGGCACCGCCGGAATCCGCTTACGTCGCGGTCATCGATCCGGATCCGATCAAGGGCCGCATGCCGACCCTCGACTTCACGGCGGATCTGCGCCTGACCGCCGGTTCGCTCGGCGCGATCGAAGCGCTGACCGCCGCCGTCCGCGCGACGATCACCGACGCCGATCGCGCCCGCATCAACGCCCGCCGCAAGCGCTACGATGAAGCCCACGTTACGCGCATGGCGGAACTCGAGCGCGACGCGCAAAGCCGCGCGAAGAAAACGCCGATCGACAAGTTCTGGCTCTCGCACCAGATCGGCGCGTTCGCGGATGACGACACGATCGTGTTCGACGAAACGCTCGGCGGCAACGGGACCATCAAGTATCTGAAATGCTCGCAGCCGGGATCGTACATCGCGAACCCGGCCAGCAGCGGCGGCTTCACCCCAGGCGCGGCGTTCGGCGGGAAGCTGGCAGCGCCCGATAAGCACGTCATCGCGATCACCGGCGACGGCTTCTACATGTTCGGCACGGCCACGGCCGCACTCTGGTCGGCCGCGCACTACAAGGCGCCGTTCACGATCGTCATCTACCAGAACCGTGGCTACAGTACGGGGACGGTGCAAGTCGGATCGACGTATCCCAATTCGTATTCCGCCAAGATCGGCTACGAAGGCGGAACGTTCGACCCGCCGATGGACTTCGCCAAAGAAGCCGAATCAGCCGGAGCCCACGGCGAAAACGTCCGCGACCCGGGCGAAATTATGCCCGCCCTGCGCCGCGCCCGCGAAGCCAACAACCGCGGCATCCCCGCCGTAATCGCCGTCTGGACCGAACCACTGTTCTAGGTTAGCGAATGCCATACTGGTGGCACTCGGCGCCGCTAGCGTGGGGGCGTGCTTATCGCGCAGATTACCGACACGCACATCCGGGCTAAGGGCAAGCTGCTGCATCATATGATCCACACGGCGCGCTCGTTGCGCCGGTGCATCGAGCGGCTCGAGGCGCTCGAGCCGCGGCCGGACGTGGTCGTTGCGACGGGGGATCTGGTCGACCGCGGCAAGCCCAAGGAGTACCGGCGGCTGCGCAAGATCCTCGACGGGCTCTCGCTGCCGCTGTTCGTGGTGCCCGGGAATCACGACGAGCGGGACGCCTTCCGCGCCGCATTCCACGATCACGCATATCTGCCTCGCGCCGGGCCGTTGCAGTATGCGGTCAACGTGCTTCCGGTGCGGCTGATCGGACTCGACTCGATGCGTGCGAAACACCCCGGTGGCGAGCTCGACGCGGAGCGCCTGGCGTGGTTTGAGACGGCGCTCGCGGCCGAGCCGCGACGGCCCACGTTCGTCTTTTTGCATCACCCGCCGTTCGACATCGGCGTCCCGCCGGTCGACGCGCAAGGGTTCCGGCACGCCGCCCGCTTCCGTGCCATCGTCGAGTGTAACCCGCAAATCGTGGGCATCGCCTGCGGCCACGTCCATCGCACCGCCGGCGCATGGCTCGGCTCGACGCGCGTGATCGCGGTTCCGAGCACCTCACCCCAGCTGATCATCACGCGCAAAGGGACCTCCGGCTATACCGTGGGGCTCGAGCTGCCCGGCTTTGCCCTGCACCACTGGGACGGCCGCACGTTGACGACGACGGTACGCACGCTCGTGCCGAAACAAGCCGCCGCGCCGAAACGTGCTGGAGGTGAAGCATGCACCCCACCGTTAAAGCTGCGCGCGTTGCCGGAGCGATCTACCTTAAGGCGTTGAGCTGGATCGCCGCGCTGACGCTGGTGCACGCCTGCATAGCGGATGAAGGCGGGCGGGACATCGCACGTGCACCACAAATTCGGGTTCCCAAACCCAAGGTCGAACTTTCTTCCGCACGAGGTAAACGTCGAATCATGCAAACATGGACCCGTCGCTGGCTCAACCTCGTTCTGATCCTCGCCCTGGTCCTCGCGCCGCTCGGCGGGCGGGCAGCGGACGAGGTCGTGGTACCCGTTCTCATCTCGGCGACCGGACCGTTCGCGCTGATCGGGAGGGAGCAAGAGCTCGCGCTGCAGGCCCTCATGAAAACCGTCAACGACGCGGGCGGAATCAACCACTCGCCGCTGCGGTTCGATTTCATGGACGACGCCTCGAGCGCGGCCACCTCGGTACAGGTCGCGAGTCGACTCGTGACCGAGAAAGCGCCGGTGATGATCGGGCCCTCTTTCGTTGGGACCTGCCGCGCGGTCGCGCCGCTGGTGCTCAACGGACCCGTGCAGTATTGCATGTCACCGGCTGGACCGACGCCGAAAGACGGCTTCTCCTTCGTCGGCGGCTTTTCGAACGACGATAGCGCGCGCGTCTCCTTGAACTACTTCAAGCAGCGCGGCTGGAACCGCATCGCACTGCTCACGCCGACCGATGCGACCGGACAAGAAGGCGACCAAACCTTCACCGCCGCGGTTGCCTTGCCCGAGTTCAGCAGCCTGAAGGTCGTGGCGCGCGAGTACTTCAACATCACCGACCTCAGCGTCGGGGCGCAGATCGCCCGCATCCAAGCCGCCAAACCCGACGTCGTGATCGCCTGGACGACCGGCGCTCCGATCGGGACCGTCCTGCATGCGTTGCAGAACACCGGGTACAACGTTCCCGTGCTGACCTCGTGGGGCAACCTCTTGTACTCCGCGATGAATCAGTTCGGCAGCTTCGCCCCCCCAGCGGGTCTCTATTTCACCGCGCCGCGCTTTCTTGCTGCCAACCTCTTGCACGGTGCCGACCGTGCCGCCGTCGATACGTTCATCAACGCTTTGAACGACGTGCACGAGCGTCCGGATGCCGTGCTGGCGACCGAGTGGGATGTCGGTGTTGTCGTGGTCGACGCCCTGCGGCACGTGGGTCCCAACCCGACCGCAGATCAGGTGCGGCGCTACATCGAAGGGATTCACGGATTACCCGGCGCGGCGGCCAGCTTCGACTTCCGTGACGGTTCCCAGCGCGGAGTCACGGCGGCGATGGTCATTATCGCGAGCTGGGATCCGGTCGCCAAGACATTCATCGCGGTGAGCGAACCGGGCGGCAAGCCGCTGGGCAAATGAACGGCCTGAGCGCTATTGCAGGCAGGCGGTGATCGCTTCGATGACGCGTTTGGTCTCGTCGGGATCGCGGACTTGGATGCAGACCGCGCCGGTGGAGCGTACCGGGTAGTCGTTGCCGCCCGGGAAGAGCGCGTCGCCCACGTAGATCATTTCCGCGATCGGGATGCCGAGAATGTCTCGCAGTTTGCGGATGCCGTAGGCTTTGTCGATCCCGGGCAGCGTGACGTCGATCGAGGTCGCTCCGCCGAGGCTCACCGCAAAGTCCGGCAGCATGGGGTCGAGGATGCTCTTGATGATCTTGCGCTTCGCAAAGTCGGGATCCCAGGACTTCTTCGCCTCCAGCGGCGCTTGCTGGCCCAGCGCCGAGTAAGTGATTTGGCTGTCGCGGTCCTCGATCTGTTCGCCCCAGGTCTGCAGGGAGCGAAATCCGGATGTATCGATCGCCGCGTTCAAGGCGGTGATAATCCTCTGCTTCTGATCGGGCGTGAAGTCTTCGGCGTACAGTAAATTCCCGGTGCCGCCTTCGTACTGGTAGAAGCGCGTCCCGTTCGTCGGTAAGAGCGAGAGCTTCGCGAGATCGCCGCCGGGCGGCAAATTGGCGATGAGCTGCTTCTGGAACTGCGGAAACGCGCCACCCGAGATGACGGCGACGCGCGCTACGCCGAGCAGCGCGCCCAGCAGCGTGGCCATCTCCGCATCGATGGCGGACTTGCTCTCGGCCAGCGTGCCGTCGAGGTCGAAGACGATCAGGCTTTTCATGCGTACCCGGCCGTTCTTGCGCGCTCGACGAGCATCGTGCGAACGGCCGCGATCACGCGCTCGACCGCGTGCCGGCGATAGCTCCACATCGCATCATCTCCCGGCGGATACACCGCCATCGTCGCGTTGGCCTCGAACGCGAGGATCGTACCCTGCCCATCGAGCCCGAAATCAACGCCGGCATAATCCAGCCCCATCTGCGCGATGATCGCGGCCAGCGCGCGCATCCCGCGTGCGCCGACGACCGACGGCATGTCCGCGAGGAAGGCGGCCTCTTCGGCGCGATGGTCGGCCCGGCCGGCCATGTCGGCGCTGAAGTAGTGAACCTTCCATTGCGGCGCGATCGCGAGATGCACCGGGTAGAGCGTGCGGTCAACCGCGACGACGCGGTACTTGCGCACGTCGCCGTCGGCGCCGCGCGCGTCGAGATACTCGATGGCCAGCAGCTCCCGCCCGGGCAAGCACGCGACGACGCCGGCCAACGCATCGGGGCTCGCCACGACGGCGAAGTGATCGCCGGCGTGGTGGCCCGGCGAGCGCAACAAGAGCGGAAACGACCAGCCCCACTCGAGCAGCGCTTCGGCCGTCAGAGCGTCGCGGCCGATGCGCTCGGTGCGCGGCGCCCGGACGCTCGCGAGGCTGCGCAAGCGCGCCATCGTCTCGACGCGGCCGGTACGCATGACGGCCGCCGGGTCGTTGATGATCGCGGCCGCCGAACCTTCGGCGATCGCGACCGCGCGCTCGAGACTCGGCCGGCTGCGATCCGCGTCGCCGATCGCGTTGAAGAGCACGTGATAGGGCGGCAGATCGATCGGGCCGCGCACCGAGTCGGCGAGCAGCACGCCCTTCTGCACGACCGCATCGTCGAAGAACAGATTGGTCACCATGTCGCCGCCGAACGCCGACACGAGGAGCAGCACCTGCAGCGGCGGCGCGCTGCCGCGGTAGGGGAAACTCCACGCCTTCGGCTCGGCGTACGCGCGATCCAGATGCTGCGGCGCGCGTTCCGGCCGGCCGCTCTGCGTGTAGATCGCAGCCAGCCCGAGGTGCGCGTGCAAGAAATCGGGCTTGATCGCAAGCACCGACTCGAAGGTGGCGATCGCAGCCTCGAGAGCGCCGTCTTCAGACTGCAGGCGCGCGAGATTCACCAGCGCCACCGGGTCGGCCGGATGCAACGCCGCCGCCGCCCTGATGTAGGGCCGCGCTTGCGCGATGTGCCCGCGCTCGAACAGGAGCGAGCCGAGATTCGTCAGCCCACCGAAGTGGGTCGGCTGGCGGTCGAGCAACGCGACGTACGCGGCCAGCGCTTCGTCGATGCGCCCGAGGTCTTCGAGGCAGCAGGCGCGGCCGAAGCGGAAGGCGATCTCGTCGGGCTGCTCGCGGATCAACTCGTCGATCGCGTCGAGCTGGCGGGCATCGGAGAACGGCGTCCCGCCGACGCGCACCTAGGGAGCCTAGAGCTTGAGGGCGGGTTGGCGGTCAGCGCCGGGCGTTGCCATGACCGGCGAGCTCGGATACGCTCCGGTCAGGCAACCGAGGCAGAAATCCGAGCGTTCCCGGCCGGTCGATTCGACCAGCCGCTCGACGCTGAGGTATCCCAGCGAATCGGCGCCGACGCGCGCACGAATCTGATCGACGGTCAGGTTCGCCGCGATCAGCTCTTTGTACGTCGCCATGTCGACGCCGAGGTAGCACGGATGCACGATCGGCGGCGAGGTGATGCGCAAATGCACTTCGCGCGCGCCCGCCTCGCGCAACAGCGAGACGATGCGCGGCGTCGTGGTGCCGCGCACGATCGAATCGTCGACGACCACCACGCGCTGCCCGCGCAGGTTCTCGACGATGGGGTTGAACTTCAGTTGCACGCCTTGGTTGCGCACGTTCTGGTCGGGGCTGATGAACGTGCGCCCGATGTAGCGGTTCTTGATCAGGCCTTCGACGTACGGCAAGCCGCTTTCGGCGGCGTAGCCGATGCCGCCCGGAATCGCCGAGTCCGGCACCGCCATCACCACGTCGGCGTCGACCGGATGCTCGCGCGCCAGGGCGCGGCCCATCGCGTAGCGCGCCATGTAGATCGAGCGCCCGGAGAGCACGGAATCGGGCCGCGCGAAATAGATGTACTCGAACATGCACAAGGCGGGCGGTTTCACGACCTCGATGTGTTCGCTGCGCATGCCGTTGCGGTCGACGACGACGACCTCGCCCGGGTCGATCTCACGCAGGTACTGTGCGCCCACGGTCGCTAGCGCGCACGACTCCGAGGCGACCATATACCCGTCGCCGTAGGTGCCGATGCACAACGGCCGCACGCCCCACGGATCGCGAAACGCGATGATCGAGTCAGGCGTGATCATCACGACCGAATACGCGCCTTCGGCGACCGCCATCGCATCCTTGACGCGCTCGATCAGCGTGCGCCCGCTGCCGAGCGCGATCGTCTTGGCGAGGATCTCGCTATCGGAGGTCGCGTCCAGTTCGACTTCGCGCGGCAGCGCCTCGAGCAGCACCTCAGCGTTGGTGAGGTTCCCGTTGTGGCCAAACGCGAACGGTCCGATGTCGGTGTCTTCGAGAAACGGCTGCGCGTTGACGATGATCGACGATCCGGTCGTCGAGTAGCGCGTGTGCCCCATGGCGACGAAGCCGTTCAGGCGGCTGAGGATCTCTTCGTTGAAGACGCCGGTGAGCAAGCCCATCTCGCGATGGCTCGCCAGCCCCGCGCCGTCGCCGACCGCGATGCCGGCGCTTTCCTGACCGCGGTGCTGCAGCGCGTACAAGCCGAAGTACACGAGTCGCGCAACATCGAGCCCAGGCGCGTAGACGGCTGCGATCCCGCACATACCCTAGCCCTTCAAGGCCACGGGCTAATCGTCCCGGCTGCGCATCCCAAAGAGCTGGAGCAGGGCGATGAAGATGTTCAGGGCGTCGAGGTAGATCGACACGGCCAGTTGGACGGGCGAGGCACCGCCCCCGCCGGCGCGGATGCGGCTGAAGTCGATCAGCGTGATCAGCGTGAAGATGCCGAGCGTCGCCCACGCGTAGACGCCGGGCTGGAGGAAGTGCAGAAACATCGAGGCGATCCCGACCACGATGAGCGCCATCAGCAAGCCGAACGCGATTCCGGAGAAGCGGCGCCAATCAACCGAGAACGTGAACGCTACGCCACCCAAGACGAGCATACCAAAACCGGTCGTCGCGGCGGCGTTGAACACGACGTCGGGACCATCGATCGCAGCATAGCGCGTGATGATCGGCGCGATGCCCACGCCCTCGACGAAGGTGAACGCGTAGAACCACAACAGGGCGGCGGCCGGGTTACGGCGCGACGCGCTCATGATGAAGATCATCGCGAAGCCGACGAAAAACGCGATCGTGCCAACGCCCGGCGAGACGTCGCGGAACAGGTACGAGGACAGGGCGGTGATGAGGAACCCGACCCCGGTGATGCCCATGACCTGACCGAGGAGCGCCGGCGTGCTACCGACCGCCGCGCCGCCTTGATAGCCCGAATAACGCGGATTGTACATGTCGCTCCTCACTACCGCGGTGACCGGCGGGAGGTTTCGCTAGAGCTTGGCGATGTCCGAGCGGTAGACGAGCGGCGTTCCGGGCGGAAATTGCGGCTTGAGCAAATCGATGGCCGCGTAGACGCGGGCCCGCGCTTCGGCGACCTCGGGGGCGGTTGCGGTGACGGTCAGCACGCGCCCCCCGGGCGACGAGATCCGGTCGCCTTCCCGCGTCGAGGTACCCCAGAACGCCGTGACGTGCTCGGGCAGGCGCAAGGTTGCGGGCAGGCCGGTGACGCGGGTGTTCTCGTAGGGATAGCGCTCGGTCGCAAGCGTCACCCCAACGCACGCATCCTCGGAGAAGTGCGCGGCGTCCAGCTCGAGCGCGCCCTCCGCCGCGCTCGCGAGGTAGCGCGCGAAGTCGCCCCCGACGCGCGGCATCATCACTTGCGTCTCGGGGTCGCCGAAGCGCGCGTTGAACTCCACTACGCACGGACCGGCGTCGGTCCACATCAGGCCGCAGTACAAGACACCGCGATAGATTTCGTCTTCGGCGAGCAGTCCGCGCAGAACCGGCGCGATGATCCGTTCGCGCACGATTTCGAGCGCGTTCTCGGGGAAGCCGGAGGGCGGCGAATACGCGCCCATCCCGCCGGTGTTCGGCCCTTGGTCGTCGTTGCCGGCGCGCTTGTAATCGCAGGCCGCCGCGATCGGGATCATCGCGCGCCCGTCGGCGACGGCAAAGACGGAGATCTCGCGGCCGGACATCCGCTCTTCCAACACCACGTCGGTCCCGCCGCCGGGGATCGCGTTGCGCTCGTACCACTCGCCGAGCACGGTCGACGCCGCTTGCGCATCGTCGCACACGACGACGCCTTTGCCGGCCGCCAAACCGTCCGCTTTCACCACCACGCCGCCGGAAAACTGATCGAGCCCCTTGCGCGCCGCAACGAGCGAGTGCGCCACGACGAAGCGGGCGGTCGGAATGCCGTGGCGCTCCATGAAACGCTTCGCGAAAATCTTGCTCGACTCGAGGCGCGCGCCGGAACGGTTGGGGCCGAACACGTGCAACCCGGCGTCGCGCAGCCGGTCGGCAACCCCCGCCGCCAGTGCGGTCTCCGGACCGACAACGGTCAGGTCGATCGCATGCGCCTTGGCGCGATCGAGAATCGCCCGCGTGTCGGTAGCCGCAACCTCGGGGAAATTCGTACCGCGCGCCGCGGTCCCGGCATTGCCCGGCGCATGAAACAGCACCTCACACGACGGCGACTGCGCAAGCCGCCACGAAAGCGCATCCTCGCGCGCCCCACTACCCACAACGAGAATGCGCACTACCTGATAATCTCCGTAGCTCGGAGCAAGATGGACTGCGGCACGGTGATGCCGAGGGCGCGCGCGGTCTTCAGATTCACGACCAGGTCGAAGGTCGTCGGGCGTTCGACCGGTAGGTCGGCGGGGTTCGCACCTTTGAGGATGCGATCGACATAGGTTGCCGCTCGACTCCA
>Ga0209415_10006057_pt1 | contig 21620 bp, 16 predicted proteins | sample PeaSoiSIISIP2007_FD_187696 | JGI IMG/M metagenome (GOLD analysis project Ga0209415, IMG submission 187696) | Peat soil microbial communities from Weissenstadt, Germany - SII-SIP-2007 (SPAdes) (version 2) | ecosystem: Environmental > Terrestrial > Soil > Wetlands > Peat | place: Germany... | reverse complement strand
CCCAGGTGAGACGAACGCCGCGGCTCGCCGCAAGCGATGACCTGAAGGAGGCCCGAATGTATCGGGCAGTGTATTCGAACCGGCAGCTCGAAGAAGTGCTGGTCGATTATTGGACCAACCACTTCAACGTCGATTCGACCAAGAACGTCGGCATGGCGCAGAACCTTGGCCATGTGCTGATCGGAAGCTATGAGCGCGACGCCATTCGGCCGCATGTGCTCGGACATTTCAGGGACCTGCTGCTCGCGACGGCGCGGCACCCCGCGATGCTTTACTACCTCGACAACTGGGAGTCCATGGCTCCGGAAAGTTTCAACGTGGGTCCCTTCGCGCCGCGGCGTGGAATTGTCAACGGCGTGCCGAATTCCATAATTCCGAACGGCCTGCTGCGGTTGGCGCACGGACTGAATGAAAATTACGGCCGCGAAATCATGGAACTTCACACGCTCGGAGTAAAGGGCGGCTATACGCAAGCCGACGTCATCGCGGTGGCACGCTGCTTCACCGGGTGGACCGTGCGCAATCCCGAAAACCCGGAATTCGTCTTTGCTCCGTTCATGCATGACTTTGGCGAGAAGACGGTGCTGGGGCACAGGATTCCGGCCGATGGCGGCGAAGAAGACGGTCTGAAGGCGATCGATATTCTCGCACACCACCCCTCAACCGCGAAGTTCATCTCGCTTGGCTTGGCCCGGCATTTTGTCGCGGATCATCCGCCCGAGGCGCTGGTCGACCGAATGACGCAGACTTTCATGAAGACGGACGGCGATTTGCGCGCGGTGATGGAGACGATGTTCCGGTCGCCCGAGTTCTTTTCGGAAGGCGCCTGGGAGGCGCGTGTGAAATCGCCTTTGGAGATGGCTGCCAGCACGATCCGCGCTATGGGCGCGGAGATGACCGATGCGTGGTCTACGGTGCAGAGAATATCGGATATGGGTCAGGCGCTCTACGCGAAGGCGGAGCCTACGGGCTACCCGGATGTCGCCGAAACATGGCTGGGCGCCACTGCGGTAATCGCGCGCATGAACTTCGGGGCCGCCGTTGCATCGGGTGAGTTGCCTGGCGTTTCCGTTGACACGTCGCGATGGCAAGGTATGGACCATCGGTCGATCGCGAAGGCCCTTCTGGGGCACGACGCTTCCCAGCAGACGCTGGATGCAATCGCCACCGGATTGGAGGGCAGGAATCCTTCGCCCGCTGTGGTGGCGTCATTGGTGCTGGGTTCGCCCGATTTCGAAAGGAGGTAGAGGACTGTGTTGACACGACGGGTTTTTCTTCGCGGCTCTGCCATCGCGATGGCCGGGATGGGCCAGGCGCCGATGTGGCTGGCCCGCGCTGCTGCCGCGGAAGGCAGGAGGCGCAAGACGCTGGTGGCGATCTTCATGCGTGGGGCGGCGGACGGCTTGAATATCGTCGTGCCGTTCGGAGATCCGCGGTATCGCGAGGTGCGGCCGACTCTTGGCCTGCAGCCTCCCCAGCCGCGGGATGAGAACCAGAACAATGGTCCATTCGGTCCGGTAATCGATCTCGACGGAAAGTTCGGTTTGCACTCGGGATTGCGGCCTTTCAAAGAGCTCTGGGATAAGAAGCAACTGGCGATTGTGGAAGCGGCCGGTTCGCCCGATCCCTCGCGGTCGCACTTCGATGCTCAGGATTACATGGAGTCCGGAACGCCGGGGAAGACTGGGAACGGATGGCTCAATCGGGCGCTCGGCGATCCGGCGCAAGACGCGTCTCCGCTTAGGGCCGTTGCGCTTTCCAATCGGGTTCCGCGAACGCTGCGCGGAGAGCACGAGGCAGTTGCGCTGGGCAACGTGCAGGACTTCAATATTTCGGATCAGGAAAGGCTGGCGATTCTCAGAAACATGTATTCGCTCACGCCGGATGCGACCATGCGCCGGACCGGCAAGGATGCATTCGAGGCCATGAAGATGCTGCAGTCAATGGCTAAGGATCAGCCGCCGAATGAAGGTGGGCGGCCGCCGTTTTCGCCAGGGGCTGCCGGGCCTGTGCAGAACAATCGGCCGTCGTACAACGCGGGCGGACAACTGGGCAGAAATTTGCAGGAATTGGCGCGGCTGATTAAGTCCGATGCGGGCGTTGAGGCGGCGTTTGCCGAAGTGGATGGATGGGATCACCATCAGAACGAGAACAATCAGCTACCCAATCTGCTGAATCAGTTTTCCAATGCGATCGCGGCCTTCTCCCAGGATCTCGGCGACCGGATGGAAGACGTGGTGATTGTGACCATGTCCGAGTTCGGCCGCACAGTGGAAGAGAACGGCACGGGCGGCACCGATCACGGGCACGGCAGTCTGATGATGGTGCTCGGTGGGACGGTCGAGGGCGGCAAGATCTACGGCGAGTGGCCGGGGCTTGAGAAGGAGCAACTGTTCGAGGGCCGCGATCTCGCCGTGACAACGGATTTTCGGACCGTGCTGAGCGAGCTGGTCCTGGGACATCTGGGGCGGAACGACTTGAGCTCGGTGTTTCCGGGATTCAAGCCGTCGCCGTTGTTGGGACTGTTGCGCTCGTAGCTCGAATAACTGTACCAACCGTTAGGGAGTCTCGCATGGGCCTGCGGCTCACCAATGAGGATGAAGACCGAATTGGTGGGGCGGGCAATCCTGCCCGCCGCCGCCTTTAGGCGGCGTCAGGGGACCGGTCCCACCACCAGGGTCTTCAGGGGAGCGGTTGCCGCCGATTGAACTGGTCATTTCCTGACGGTGACTTAGACCAAACCAGGCAGTGGCCTGTCTCATTGGTTTGCCTGGAAGGGGCCTTTTGCGGCCAGGATGAGGTCGCGCTCGTCGCGGTTGTCGAGGACATAGACCTGGTAGTGGTCGCCTCCGTGGGCGACGCGGACTACGATGTGTCCAGGCGGGCCGGCTAGTTGCGTGGCGCGTTGGCCGATCACGATGCGGGCGGCTTCGCGCATTTCGGTGGTGAAGACGTAGCGCGGGGCGGGCGGCAGGCGGCTGTTCATGATGCGCTTCAGCACGTCCGGGGCGGGATGGCTGGCGGCCCAGGCCGGCACGATCAATACGGTGGAGCGGAGGGCGCGCAGGAACTCCTCGCTTTCCTCTCCCATGGAGCCGTGCTGATTCACCACGTGCACGTCGACTCGTCCGATCACTCCGGCGATTGCGGCTTCCATCGCGTGCCAGGCGGGGAAGCCGGGATCGGGCGTGCCCGGGAGGTCGCCTCCGGTGAAGTAGCGGAAGGGGCCGTACTGGAGGCGGAAGCCGAGGCTGCACATGTTCTCGCTGGGCCGGTCGGCGGGGGCGAGCGAATCCAGGGCGGGGAATAGCTGCCGCGTGGTTTCGCCGCTGCCGGTCCATACTTCACCGTTGCCGATGATGTTGCGGATCTCGCATTTCGGCGCACGGATCTGCGAGGCCGAGCCGGGCTTGAAGCGCTCGACGGTCAGGCCGGTCTTGGTCCGCTCGCCGAGGAAGCGGCGGTACGCGGCCATCGTTGGGTCGGTGAACGGCGCGGGGTAGGAGTAGTCGGGCCAGCCGCGATCGATGAGGGTGCGGATGGGGAGCGCGCGATCGACATCGATGATGCCCGCCATGTGGTCCCCGTGGAAGTGGGTGATGAGGGCGTAGTCGAGGCCGGTGGCGCCCGTGGGGAGATGGCGCTTCGCGTAGCGCGCGATCCAGGTGCCGGGCGTGCGCGAGGCGTCGGGATGCGGCTCGGATTGCGGCAGGCCGTCGCCAGCGGCGCCGGCATCGACCAGCAGGGTAGTGCCATCGGGCAAGATGAAGAGGGCAGCGTTGCCGCGTCCGGTGGAGATTTGGTGGATGTCGAGCGTGCCCGGTGTCCAGGCGGGGAGCGGTCTTCCGGCTTCGGTCTGGGCGGCGGCGGCTGCGGCGAGCAGGAAGAGTACAGCGGTGTGTTTCATGAGAGTTGCCCCGTGATTCGGGTGAGTTCTTTGGACCGCGCGATCTCGCGGCCGTCGGCCAGCACGCGGAGGCCGCTGCTTTTTTCCCAGGCGATAGTGAGCGACCGGCCGTGGTAGGGGATGCGGTCGAGAGAGAACCAATCCCACTTACCCGGCGGCAGGAGCGGACTGACTTCGACGGTCGAATCGGCGCGCGGGCGGAGGCCGGCAAGGCCGGTGATCACCAGGTCGGTGTAGCCGGAGTGGTTGTAGTGATCGCCGCGGCCGTAGAAGGTCTTCTTGCGAATCTTCATGGCGCGCGCGAGCCACTCGCCGGTGAGCGGGTTGAGATCCTCGTCGACGAACGGAACGATGCGGCCGTCCTCCAGCTTCAGGTGCTGCGACTTCGTGTAGATGCGGAAGGTCTCGAACCAGTCGCGGCGTGAGACGTTGGGCACGTTGGCGAGGGCTTTGAGCGTGATGGTGGTGGCGAAGGGCCAGCTCGGGCCGTTCCACTGGCAGTCGTCGCCTTCGTACGGGACCTGGAAGCCGGGGTTGCGGCGTTCCGCGGTGGTGGGACCGTAGGGCGCGTAGAAGCCCTGCGGATCCACTAACTGCTTCCAGGCTACTTCATATCCTCGGCCGCGATCGGGGAGGTCGAAGTACCAGGGCGTGTAGCCGATCAACTCGCGGACGGGGGCGAACTCGCCCGATTCGCGGCGGGTTTCGAAGAAGCGGGCGTCTCGATTCCAGAGGTGCTGTTGGAGGAGGTCTTTCAGGCGCGCGGCCTTGGCGCGGTAGTCCGCGGCTACCGCGCGCCTGCCCGCCATTTCCGCGATGGCGGCGATGGCTTTCGCGTTGCCGTACATGTAGCTGTTGATGCTGGGCCGGATATTCCTGACGTTGCGGCCGCCGCTGATGGAGCTTTCCATGCCGTCGGAGACGTCGCGCTGCCAGTAGAGGCCGGATGGCGTGAGGCGCTCGCGGTCCCAGTCGGCGTAGTCGGCGAGCAGCGCGTCGAGTTGCGACACGAGGGCCTCGCGGCGCGCGTCGGCCAGCCAGCGATCGTAGAGGGCCCAGGCGGTCCATCCGCTGAACTGGTGCAGGGTTTTGGCGGCGTGCAGCCAGTAGTGGATGTCGCCATCGAGGTAGCGCGGGTCGCGCAGCCATCGGCCTTCGGCGATGTGGTGGCCAAGGGCGCAACTGAGGGCGTTGTACTCGGCGGCGTGCTTCACCGGCTTGAGGAACTCGGTGACGATGAGGCCGGCCGGCGTTTCCTTGATGTGCTTGCGGAAAGCCCACCAGCGGTAGTAGTAGAGCTGCTCGATCTCGCGGTCGGGGCAGGCGAAGAAGGGGATGTTGGCCTGCATCCAGTTCCAGGCTTGTGCGTCGGGGATGGAGTTGACGACTTCCTCGGGGAAGGTGCGATTGAAGTCTTCGATGTAGTGGCGGAAGGTTTCGGGGTCGGGCGGTTGTGTGGCGGGCAGGAGGGCGGTGGAGACAGCGGCCAGGAAGGTGCGGCGGGTGGGTGTACTTGACGCGGAGGCGCGGAGCACGCGGAGGAAGACGCGGAGAGAAGCAAAGTCAAAACCTGAGGGAACGGAGGAAGCGGAGGGCGCTGAGAAGAGATTGGCAGGCGCAAGCGCCTGCCCCACCTGGTTGTTGGTTGGCAGGTGCATGGTCAGTCTACTTTCTCGAAGCGCACGGCCAGGGAGGGTTTGCCGGGCAGCTTCAGGGTGAACTTGCCGGTGAAGGCGCCGGGCACCGGCGTGATCGTCATCTCCCATGGGTCGATGAGGTCCGCATGATAGTGCGCGCCGGGGGCGAGATCGAAGGTGTACTCGGCGGGCTGGTTCACGTCGAAGTAGAAGAGGTAGTAGCGGCCGGGCTGTCCGGCTCCCAGATAGTAAGTCGCAAGGGAATTCAGGCCCTCGGCGGGCGCGGTTTCGAGGATCTTGCGCAGGAACGCGATGCGCCGGGGACTCTCGCCGTGCAGGACTCCGCCTTTCGACCACCAGAGAATGTCGGCGGGATTGAGGTAGGTTTCCCCGTGACCGGCGTAGGCGCCGGACACGGTGCCGAGCCAGAATCGGCGGACCAGCTCCTGCGCCGAAATGTTGCCCCACCGCTGCGGAATGTTGCCCTCGTACTTGCACTCGTCGTAGATCACGGGCTTGCGGTACTGTGCCACGTAGTCGCGCGATTTCTCGAGGTCGGACCCTTGAATGCTCACGTGTGTGACCCACGGTTTGGCGTGGTCGTACATGACGACGCTGTGGTGGATGGAGCGGAGGTGCTGGTAGGGGTCGGACTCCTGGACGATGCGGAAGAAGCGGTCCCAATCGGCCACGTTTTTGGTTTTGACGAGGTCCCATTCGTTGGCCAGCGACCACCACACGTTGCGGAAGGCGGCGAGGCGCGCGACGGTGTAGCGCAGGTAGCGGTCGTTGGCGTCGGCGGGCATGGCGGCGTAGCTCCAGCGGTCGTAGGGATGGAAGAGGATGAGGTCGGCCTCGATGCCCAGGGCCTGCAGGTCGCGGATGCGTTTTTCGAGATGCTGGAAGAAGGCGGGGTTGAAGCGCGCCAGATCGTTCTGGCCGGCGGCGGTGCGCTCGTACGGGTAGTAGACCGGCTCGTTGGCGTTGTAGGTGTAGCTCTTGGGGAAGATGCACATGCGCATCTTGTTGAAGGGCGCGGCGCGCAGGGTGGCGAGAGTCTGCTCTTCGAGCCGGTCGCCCTGGTGGGTCCAGGCGTAGCAGGTGGTACCGATGGGGACGTAGGGTGTGCCATCGTCGTAGGCGAAGTGGGTGGTGTAGCGGACGCGGACCGGGCCGTGGTTGGCGGGCGAGGGAGCGACGGCCTCGAAGGCGCCGGTTTGGCCATCGAGAGCGGGCGCGTTGCTGGAGGTGGTGTAGGTCCAGTTGCCGATTTCGTCGGGCATGAAGCGGAGGCGATAGACGCCGGCGCCATCGTAGAAGCCGTCCACATCGACGGTACGATTTCGATAGCGGAAGCGCGCGGCGAGTCGGATGTCGAGGAAGGGATTGCCTGTGGCGGGGCCGTTGAGGGCGAGTTCGAAGACGCCCCAACGCTCCACCTTTTCGGCGGCTGCCAGGGTGAGGCAAAGGGTGAGGCAGAGTGCCAGGCCGAGGAGGAGTTTGGCGGGCATGGAGGAATGATAACAGCAGGAGTTAGGATTGGGGGTTACGCGTTCGGACCATCAACAGGTTCGTGCCGTCCTGCAGCACCTCGCCTTTTCCGTTGCGCACCTCCAAGGCCAGCGTCAGGATGCCGCGATCGCCGCGCCGGGTCAGCCGCTTGTCCGCCACGGTCAGATGCCCGTGGATCCGATCGCCCGGATACAGCGGTTTGCGGAAGTTCCATTGCCACGACAGCGACGCCACCGCCTCAAAGCGCTGCGACGCCCGATTCTTCAGCCCATCCACCAGGATTAGGCCGAGCAGGCCGTGGGCCACGCGGCCCTGAAACCCCAGCGACCGTGCAAACTCGTCGTCCATATGCAAGGCGAAGAAGTCGCCCGACAAGCCCGCGAACTGCACCACGTGGCACTCCGTGACCACGATGCCCTCGGTGTCAAAGGACAGCCCGACCGGGGCGTCCTCGTAGAACAGCAATTCACTCATGTGCGCGAGACGTTATGATAGCAGCGTTCGTTTATGGAAACGGAACCCGCGATTCTCTACACTCGAATCGAACAGAACGACACGGCATGGGCGGAGATCACGCTGAACCGCCCGGAGAAGGGGAATGCCCTGAACCTGCCGATGCTCGAGCAGTTGGCGAGCGTGGCGGCCGCGATCGAGACGGACCGTTCGCTGCGCGCCGTGGTCATTCGCGCGCGCGGCCGCTTCTTCTGTACCGGCGGCGATATCGAAGCGTGGGGAGCGCTCTCGCCCGACGAGATGGCGCGGGATTGGATCCTTCCCGGCATCCAGGTGTTGGACCGGATCGCTTCGCTTCCCCAGCCGGTGATCGCCGTCCTCTCCGGCCACGCCCTGGGAGGCGGGCTGGAACTGGCGCTGGCTGCTGACTTACGCATCGCCGTCCGTTCCGCGAAGCTCGGTGCGCCGGAAGTGACTCTCGGGATGATCTCCGGCTGGGCGGGGGTTCGCCGCCTGGCCGAAACCATCGGAGTCGCGCGGGCCCGCCACATGACCCTGTTGGGACTTCCCATCGCCGCCGCACAAGCGCTGGATTGGGGACTGGTCACGGCGGTTGCCGAGGATGCCGCCGATCTGGAGCAGCAGCTCGGCGTATGGCTGGCGAAGCTCTGCGCCAACGGACCCGCGGCTATGGGGCTGATCAAGGGCATTCTGGCGACCATGCACCAGGATCTGCGTCACCACCACGCGAGCGCGGCGGCCCAGGCGGTGGGCACCGAGGATTCGAAGGAAGGCGTCCGGGCCTTCCTCGAGAAGCGGAAGCCGGTGTACGGCAACCGGTGAGCGGGAGTCGACATGCGCACCACGCGATTCGTAAACGCCGGCGATGCGGCGGCCCTGATCCGGGATGGCAACACCGTGGCCATCAGCGGCAACGGCGCCGGAATGACTTCCGCCGAAGCGGTCTTCGAGGCCGTGGAGAAGCGCTTCCTGGAAACCGGCCACCCGCGCGGCCTGACCCTGGTACACTCACTCGGTCTGGGCGACCGCGGCGGCCGTGGCACCAACCGCTTCGCGCATGAAGGAATGCTCCGCAAGGTCATCGCCGCCCACTTCACGTGGTCGCCCAAACTGCAGCAACTCATCCGCGAAGAAAAGGTGGAAGCCTACTGCCTGCCGGGCGGCGTCATCCAGCAACTGCTGCGGGAGATCGGCGCCGGCCGTCCGGGCTTGTTCACTCACTCCGGGTTGGAGACCTTCGTGGATCCCCGCCAGGACGGCGGTCGCTGCAACCGGCGCAGTCAGGATCGGCTGGTGGAACTGCTCGAGATCGACGGTCGGGAAGTGCTGCGCTACAAGCCGTTCCGGGTCGACGTCGGCATCATTCGCGCGACCTATGCCGATACCCGGGGCAACCTCAGCCCCGAAGAGGAAGCCGTCGACCTGGACATCTACTCCATCGCAGTCGCCGCCCGCAACAGTGGCGGCGTGGTGATTGCGCAGGTGCGGCAGGTGGTGGAACCCGGCACTCTCCAGGCGCGCAGCGTGCGCGTGCCCGGCATCCTGGTGGACGCCGTGGTGGAGGACCCCGGACAGCAGCAGTTCTACGATCTGGGCTACGATCCCACGGTCAGCGGTTCACGCCGCGCGCATCTGGGCGCCCTGGCGGCGGAGATCCCCTCGAAGCTGGAGCGCCGCATCGTGGCCCGCCGGGCCGCCATGGAGCTGCGCGCCGGCGCTTCCCTAAACTTCGGTTTTGGCATGCCCGGTGGGATCTTCGGTGTGATCGCCGAACAGGGCAACGCGGGCGAGCTGTGGATGAGTCTCGAGCAGGGAACTCACAACGGCAGGATGCTGGACGATCGCCTCTTTGGGGCCGCGCGCAACGCCGACGCGATCGTCCCATCCATCGACCAATTCGACTATTACAGCGGAGGGGGAATCGACATCACGTTCCTCGGCATGGGCGAGGCCGATTCGGTGGGCAACGTCAACGTGTCGCATCTCGGCGGCAACCTGATCGGCCCTGGAGGCTTTATCGAGATCGCACAAAACGCCAAGAAGGTGGTATTCTGCGGGACCTTCGATGCGCAGGGCACGCGCCTCGAGTGGTCGGAAGGCCGCCTCACCGTGGTGCAGCCGGGCAAGGTGCGCAAGTTCGTCAAACGCGTCGAGCGCATCACGTTTTCCGCGGACTACGCGCGTAAGACCGGGCAGGAGGTGCTCTACATTACGGAGCGGGCCGTGTTCCGCCTGGCGGGGCAGGGCATCGAGCTGATCGAAATTGCGCCGGGCGTGGAGATCGAGCGCGACATCCTGCCTTACATGGACTTTCGCCCGCACATGGCTTCGGTGTCACAGATGCCGGCCTCGCTCTTCGAGTGACGGGCTCTGTTCGGAGCCGCGCGCGTAAGCAAGCGGTCTTCGCGCAAACAATCAGGCCAGTTGATAGGACTTCATGCAGCCGAGCAATTTGGCCAGATCGATGGGCGTCATGAGGTACGCGTCGCAGAGTTCATGGAAGCATCGGCTGGCTTCCTTGATGTCGTCCACCGTGGTGGTCATGACGATTTTCGCGCCGTGGGTGGAGAGAATGCCGTGTTCCTCTTCCAGGGCGCGGATGCGGCGCACGGCTTCGCGGCCGTCCATTTCGGGCATCAGGATGTCCATGCATACCAGGCCGTACGGCTGCCCGCGCTCCAAGGCGCCGCGAAAGGCCTCGACGGCTTCCCTGCCGTTCACGGCGATGTGGCATTCGCCGTAGCGGGAAAGGAACGTCTGCATCAAGAGGCGGCTGGCAAAGTCGTCTTCCACCAGAAGCACCCGCAGGCGCGCGCTGTCCTGGCCGCTGCCATCCGTGGGGGTCCGGACATCCGCGCAAATCCTGGCCAGGGCCGCCAGGTCTTCACCGATATCGGCCTGGTTGCTGGTTTCGGGGTACTGAGTCAGCTCGTGGAGCCTGTCGCTGGCACGCACCAGAACGCGGATCCGCTCCCGCGTGGGGACCATCTTTCGGGAACGGATCAGGGCCAGTGCGTTTTCCGCTTGGTGCGCCAACTCCTGAATCTTCACCAGGTCGAAAAAGCCGGCGCCTCCTTTTACCGAGTGGACCGCCCGAAAAACACGATTCACCACTTCCTCGTCGATTTCCGCTCCACCCGCTTCGATTGCCAGGAGGTCCGTCTCGATGCCGGCCAGGTGCTCGCGGCACTCAGCCAGATACTCCTCAGCCAGTTCGTCGTTAAGAGAGATCATGGTCGTCCCTCAGCCGTGAATTTGGTTCTACCCATCCGTCCCGCTCGAGAGTGTTCTGGAAGCGCTCGAACTCCTCCGCCGCGCGCGGCAAAAGCTCGCCGCAGCGATCCAACTGCCCCGCGGCCCCGGCCTGTTCCAATGCCAGTGCGAGCGCGTGCAGACTTTCCGCTGCCACCGTGGCGGCCGCTCCCTTCAGCACGTGTGCCTGCGAACGAGTCCCGGGCGCATCCGCCTCATCGAGCCGTGCACGCAGATGGTTCAACTGCGTAGGAGCGTCCTGGAGGAAGCCCTCGAGGACGGTGCCCGCCAGTTTCCGGTCTCCCAACAGGCGCCGCAGCAGATCGTCCGGATTGAAAATCGGGGCATTGAAAGTCTCGGCCCGCATGTCACCCTTGCCGGAGGCGGGCAGCCACCTGGCAAGCACCTCCGCCAACTGGGCGAGCTGCACCGGTTTCGCCAGATAGTCGTTCATCCCCTCGGCCAGGCATCGCTCGCGGTCGGCGGGCATCGCGTCGGCTGTAATGGCCACGATCGGAATGTCCCGGCCCATCGACCGCCGGATGCGCCGGGCCGCTTCGAAGCCGTCCATCACCGGCATCTGGCAGTCCATGAGCACCAGGTCGTACGGTCCCTGCTCCACGGCTTGGATGGCCTCGGCGCCGTTGGCGACGGCGACGGCGGTGTATCCCAGGTGACGCAGTTGCGCCAGAGCTACCTCCTGGTTAGTCGCGTTGTCCTCGGCCAACAGAATCCGCGCCTTCCGGCCGGCCGGAGCCGCGCCCCGCGACTCGCCGGCGGCTTGCGGCCGCTGGCGTACGGGCTCGGGCGCCAGGTCGAAGGTCGCGGTGAACCAGAAGGTGGACCCCTGGCCTTCGCGGCTGTCGACACCGATTTCGCCGCCCATCATCTCGGCTAGTTGCTTGGAGATCGCGAGGCCGAGCCCAGTGCCGCCGTACTTGCGCGTGGTGGATGCGTCGGCCTGGGTAAACGGGGAGAACAGCATCGCGGCATGGTCCGGCCGTATCCCGATACCCGTGTCTGTTACCGTGAAACGCACGGTGGCCTTGCCTTCCGCGTGGCGCTCGAGGGCCGCTTCAAGGGTCACCTGGCCCCTGGGGGTGAACTTGATGGCATTGGCGCAAAGATTGGTCAACACCTGGCGCAGCCGTCGGGAATCGCCGCGCAGGAATGGCGGTATCGCCGGCGACACGTGCCAACCGAAGTCCAGCCCCTTGGCATCCGCCTGGACGCGCATCAGTTGACACACCTCCTCGATCATGGAGCGCAGATCGAAGCCCCGGTTCTCCAGAGCGACCTTGCGCGCCTCGATCTTGGAAAGGTCCAGGATGTCGTCGATGAGGGCCAGCAGAACCCGCCCGCTGGTCTGAGCCACGTTGGCGTACTGCCGCTGCTCCGGAGTGAGGTCGGTTTCGCAGAGCAGTTGCAGCATGCCGAGGACGCCGTTCATGGGGGTGCGGATTTCGTGGCTCATATTGGCCAGAAAACGGCTCTTGGCCAGGTTGGCGGCATCCGCGCCCTGGCGGGCGTGGATCAGCTCCTGCTCGTATCGCTTGCGCTCGGTGATCTCCTCTGCAATTCCGACGACTCGAGTCAGCCGGCCGGCCTGATCGCGAATGGGAAACGCGCGGTCGCGGATCCATTTCTCCTGCCCGTCAGGCGTCAGTATGCGGTATTGCGCTTCGGCGGTCTCTCCCTGCATTTGGCTGGCAAGCAAGACACTGGCTTGTTCACAGTCATCCGGATGAATGGCTTCCAGCCAGGACATCGGGTTGCGGTAGAGGCTGTCGCAGGTCCGGCCCCAAACCTGTTCATACGCGGGGCTGACATAGAGCACCTCGTCGGTAGCTGCCGGACGGGCGATCCAAAAAACTTCACGAATATTTTCGGCCAACTGTCGAAATTTTTCTTCGCTGGCCTGCAGGGCCTGCTCGGCTTGCTTGCGCTCGGTGATGTCCGGACTGAGGCCGACGTGCCCCAGGAACTCGCCGCCCGGCGAGAAGCGCGGCTCGGCGTACGAAGAGACCCACCGCCACTCGCCATCGGCACGCCGTAAGCGCGCCTCGGCCTTGAAGGGCGCGTGTTCCCGCACCGCGCGCTGGAATGCCGCGACGTACTCCGGAGCATCGTCGGGGTGAGTCAGTGCCTGCCAATTGCCCCCTTCCACGGGTTCGTTAGTGGTCTCCCAGAATTCCCGGTACGCACGGTTTCTGAACTCATTCCCGCCTTCGGAGTTGGTCACCCACATGAGCGCCGGGCAGCCGTCAGCCATGATGCGGAAGCGCTCTTCGCTCTCGCGCAGCGCATCCTGGGTCCGCTTGCGCTCGGTGATGTCTTCCGCCAGTACCACGGAATACAATGGGTGGCCGCTGGAGTCCCGTACCAGCGAGATCCTGACGCGCACCCACACGATATTCCCATGGCGGTGAATGTACCGTATTTCCGACTCGACGCCCCGGCCCGGGTCCTTCCCCATCTGGTCCTTCCTCCCCAGCGCGGGCCCTAGATCGTCGGGGTGGACCAGCTCCATCCACGATCTGGCCAGCAGATCCGGTTCGGAATATCCGGTCATCCGGCAAAACGCGGGGTTCACCTGCATAAAGCGCCCGTCCAGCCAGGTCACCGACATGCCTACCGGCGCGTACTCGAAGACCTCGCGGAATCGTTCCCGGCTTTCCCGAAGATTGCGCTCCGCTCGCAGGCGCGCGCCGATGTCGCGAACGGTGGCGGAAGCGCCCACAACCTCACCGGCAGAATTGCGGATCGGGGAGATGGAGAGCGAGACCTCGATCCCGCGGCCGCCCTTCCCTTGGAGAACGGTATCGAAAGGGCTGATGGCGCTCCCCTGCCGGATGGTCTCGAGGCACTGGCGCACTTCATCGGCGCGGCCCGGCGGAGCGAGGATGGCCGCGCTCTTTCCGATGATTTCCTGGCTCGTGTAACCGAACAGTACTTCGGCGCCGTGGTTCCAGGTGACGATGGTCCCATCCAGGCTTACGGCGTGGATGGCGTCGTCGGAGGATTCCACGATGGAGGCCAGCAAAGCGCGGGCTTGCTCCGCCTCCTGGCGGTCGGAAATGTCGCGGATGATGGTGGAGATGGCCGTGACTTCGCCGGCCGAGTTACGGATAGGGGAGCCGGTAACGGAGACGTGAATCCTGTGTCCGTCCTTGCGCAGGCCAACACCGTCCACTTGCGAGACGATCTTGCCCTGCAATACCTGTTGGGCGCCCTGCTGGACGGTCGGCAGCCATTCGGGCGCCACCAGCATGGATACATGCTGGCCGATCGCGTCCGCGGCCGAGTAACCGAAAATCGATTGTGCGCCGCGGTTCCAGGTGAGGATGATGCCGGCCGGAGAGTAGGCCATGACGGCGTCCTGGGAGCTTTCGATGATCGCGGCGAGGAACCGCTGCGCCTCCTCGGCCTTGCGGCGCCCGGTCACGTCATGCTTGATGGCAATATAGCTGACAATTTGGCCGTGCGAGTCTTCGACAGGAGCGATGCGCATTTCCTCGTTATAGAGTGTGCCATCCTTGCGCCGGTTGATCACTTCGCCTTCCCAGATCCGCCCGGACCGGATGGTGCTCCAGAGCTCCGCATAAAACGCTGCGGGGTGGTGTCCCGATTTGAGGATGCGCGGATACTGACCCACGGCTTCCTGGCTGGTGTAGCCGGTCATGGCGGTGAACGCGGGATTCACATACTGGATTTTGCCGTCGGTGTCGGTGATAACGATGCCATCCGCGGCCTGCTCCACGGCGGCTGCCAGGCCGGCCCGCTCGATCGTATTATTATCCCGCCACAAACCGCACCTCTGGGAGGTTGCTACCTCATCTTGCTTATCGAACGGCTGGCGTATTTCTTGAGCGTCTCGCAACATGCAGGCCCGTGGGGCAGGCTGGTAGCCCAATGCCGCTTACTTTGGCTGTGGGGCGGCCATTCTGCACAAATAGCGGGGCAGTTAATCTTGGCTGCCGACGGCTTCAGCCAGGCTTCAGCCGGCGCTTGCCAGGCACGAAAACCCGCCTGCGGCCCCGGGGAAGCCGCCTGAAAGGCGGCTGCGGGCAATATTGCCCGCCCCACAATTTGTGCAGAATCCCAAAGTAAGTGGCATTGCGCTCTCAGCGTGCCGTGCCGGCATGTCTTGGCCGTGACCAATGAGAAACGCGCACTAGAACAGCCGTGCAGGCGTGCTTTCCTCTACATAAACGACGCCGTCGAACAAAGACGGCCAGCTTTCGTCAGTCCGCACCCAGGCGGGATTCAATCGCAGCAACCCGTGCGCCTCCTGCAAGTCGTGCGCGAACCGCGGCTGGCTCAGCCAGGCCTCCACCGAGGGGTCGTCCTGCATCGTGCGAAAGTCCAAAAAGAGGATAGGTCTGCCGATTCGCCGCAAGGCAGCCGCGTAGTAACCGTTGTCCGCCGGTTCCGCCTCGTAGGTCCGCACCCACTCGAAATTCGAAGTGAACCGGCCGTGGTGAAATTCGAATCCGGTGAGATAGATCTGATTGCGCAGCGTGTTCTTCAGGTAAGATCCCATCCATCCCGGTCCGCTCGAGATGTGCTGGTTGTGCGCCCACAGAATTACCCGCTCTTCCGCGCCCAGGTGATTCAACAGCGCGAGCGTATTCTGCGCCATATGGAAATCGCGCCGCTCGCCCTGGAAGTCGAACCCGTAAAAGTGCACCCGGTCGGGCGCGGGCGCCGAAGCGTTGTACTGGCGCATCCAATCGGCCATCGCAGCCATTTCCCGCGTTCCCCAAGGCCAGGAGAGACCCGCCACCGGGTTGCGGCCGGGATCGCCTTGTATATAGTCGTCAATCGGTTTGGCCCATCGCTCGTCCAGTTCCAGGGCGAAATGCCGGAAGCCCATCCGAATGACCAGAAACTCCGTCAGCCGGTGCTTCATGCGAAAGAATTCGCTGGTGCCGTGGGTGGCCTCGCCGAGCGCCACCACCCGCACTCCCTGCCAGATTCGTTCCAGCGGAGCCAGGTCGGCGAAGCCGCTTCCGGCGTCCACGCTGGCGAGCGGGATCGCGGCGCGGCCGATCCGCCGGACCAGTTCCTCCGGCTCCGCACTCGGCCTGCCGCGCAACCGGTCCATCACGGCAGGGGCGCTGACCAGCGCACTCAGGCAGGCCACACTGGCCACAGTAATCCCTCCGCGCCACCGGGAGTGTCTCAGCAGGAACCACATCGAGACCGCAAAAGCGATCATGCCGGCGCCCAGGTTTACCCACAGCGCGCCGGTGAGGCCGAACGAGAGAAAGAAAGCGGCGAAGGCGCAGAGGATGGCCGGCACGACGGCCATCACTGCCCAGATTGCTCCTGGCACGCTGCCATTGTAGCGTCATCCCATTCCGCGCCGGTCCTTCCCAAAAGCGGACACCGGATCGGCGGCCATCGGGGAAAACCGGCGCGGCGCCAAGAGAAACCAATGGCACAGGATTTGCACTAAGAGGCCCAAGATGCTGTTCACCGAGGACATTCGATACGCTTTCCGTACCTTGTACAAAGCCCCCGCTTTCACCGCCACCGCGGTGGTGGCCCTAGCGCTGGGGGTCGGAGCCAACGCGGCGATTTTCAGCCTGGTGGACGCGCTGCTCATCCGGCCGCTGCCACTCGATCACGCCGATCGCCTGGTAGATGTCTGGGAGGACGAATCGTTCCTCGGGTTTCCGCGCGACACGCCCGCGCCCGCCAACTTCGTGGACTGGCAAAAGCGCAACCACGTCTTCACCGGCATGGGCGCGATGCGCGGCCAGATCTTCGCCATCACCGGCGATGGCCAGCCGGAACAGGTGGAAGGCAACGCCATCACGCCCAATCTCTTTCCCGTTCTGGGCGTGACCCCCATCCTGGGCCGCAACATTCTCCCCGAAGAGGATCGGCCGGGCAACCAGCGCGTGGTGCTCATCAGCCATCGCTTGTGGCAGCAGCGCTATGGCGGGAGCCGCTCGGTGGTGGGGCGCGAGATCCTGCTGGATAACATCGCGCACCGCGTGATCGGCGTGATGCCGCGCGGCTTCGCCATGCCCGATCGCAGCGACCTCTGGGTGCCGATTGCCCTCTCGCCCGAACAACTGCAGGCTCGCGGCAGCCATTACCTGTTGGTGATGGCGCGCCTGAAGCCGGGGGTCACCATAGCCGCCGCGCAGCGCGAAATGTCGGCCATCGCGGCCCAACTCGCGGTGGAGTATCCCGACACCAATCGTCGCGTGGGCGCGGTGGTCGTGGGGCTCCGCGAGCAGCTTCTCGGAAACCTGCAACTGGGTGCGTTGGTGCTGGCCGGCGGAGTCGGCACGGTGCTGCTGATTTCGTGCGCCAACGTGGCCGGCTTGCTGTTGGCGCGCGCCGCTGGACGCCGCCGCGAGATGGCCATCCGCGCCGCCCTGGGTGCGGGCCGCTTCCGCCTGGTGCGCCAGGTCATGGTGGAAAGCTTCATCCTTGCGCTGATCGGCGGCGCACTGGCGGTATTGCTGGCTGCCTGGCTGGTTCCGCTTCTCGATCGCATGGTGCCGGCCGTCCTCGCGGGATGGGCGCAGCCTAAGGTGGATGCCAGGCTGATGGCGTTCGCATCGGGGCTTTGTGTTCTTTCGGCGTTGCTGTTCGGCAGCCTGCCTGCTCTGAAGATGGCGCGCGTCGATCCGGCCGGCGCATTGCAGCAGGGCGGGCGCGCCGGGATCGATGGCCGCAGCGGGCTGCGCCGTTTTCTGGTGGCCGGCGAAGTCGCGCTGGCGGCGGTGTTGTGCATGGGCGCGGGACTCATGATCCAGACGGTATGGCGGCTGGCGCATGTGGAACTGGGCTTCCGGCCGGAAGGCGTGTTGACCATGCGGACGTCGCTGCCCATGTCGTCCGAGTCGCGGTATCGCAATTTCCCGGAGCGCAGCGCGTTCCTCACTGACGTGCTCGAGCGCGTCCGCGCGATTCCCGGCGTGGTCTCGGCCGGCTACACTACGTTCTTGCCGCTGACCAATCGCGGCGGCACCAGCGGCTTCCTGGTGGAAGGCGCGCCGCCGCTGGCGGCCGGCGAGCGCGACGACGCCAATCATCGGGTGGTGAGCGCGGAGTATTTGCAAACCATCGGCGTGCCCCTCTTGGCTGGGCGCTTCTTCTCCCCAACCGATGGCCCCGGCTCCATGCCGGTGGTGATCGTCAATGAAGCCATGGCGAAGCAATATTGGCCGGGCGCAAACCCCCTGGGCAGACGCTTCCGTTTCGGACCCAACGACGGCCGATGGTTCACCATTGTCGGAGTGGTGGGAGACGTCCGCCAGATGGCGCTCGACATGGCCGGCCGCGCCGAGATGTACTTCCCGGCGACCCAGGAATGGGGAACCCCCGGATACTTTTTTCCGCGCGACCTCGCGGTGCGCGTGAAGGGCGACCCGCTGCAGTATTCCGCTGCGGTACGGCAGGCAGTCTGGGCGGTGGACCGCAATCAGCCCATTTCCGACGTGATGCCGTTTCAGCAACTGGTGGACAAGGAACTGGCCACGCAGAGGATCCAGCTTTGGCTGCTCGACTCGTTTGCGGGCCTGGCGCTGCTGCTGGCGGCGATTGGCCTGTACGGGCTGCTTTCCCACATGGTGGCCCAGCGCACACGCGATATCGGGGTGCGCATGGCGCTCGGCGCGCGGCGCTCGCAGGTGCTGGCGGCGGTGATGCGGCAGGGCCTCGAGCTGGTCTTGTGCGGGCTGGTCGCGGGGGTGATCGGCGTTTGGTGGGAGACGCGACTGATGCAGAAATTACTTTACGGCGTAAAGTACTCGGATGTGCCCACCTTCGCTGTGGTGGCAGTCACGCTCCTGCTGGTGGGGGCGGCGGCGTGTTATATCCCCGCGCGGCGGGCCACCCGCATCGACCCCATGCAGGCGCTGCGGCACGAGTAAGAGCCATCGCGATTACCAACGCACCTCGTTGGATCTTCGCCTCACCGCCATGCTGGCCTTGAGAACGGTTCTTGCCCGTTCCTGAGCCTGGGCGTAAGAAGGAGCCGTTCCGTGGTCGCCGTGATCGGTGGACCAGTAGAATTCATTGCGCTGATCGCGATCGTGCACGGTGTACTGTGCCTGGTTCCCGGCGACGTCGATAAATGTGAACGACTGGCTCACGATAAGTATGCACTAAGTATAGCGGGCAGCATTTAAAAAGTCTATAATTGCAGAGGATGCAACGATTCATGGCAGAACTGAGCAGCCCGATCGATAAGGTCGAGTTCGAGAAATCGTGGCAGAGCGATTTGGCGCTAAAAAAGGAACCGAAGGTGGAATTCGTCTTCCTTGGGCAGAGAGTCTCGGCCGTGGTGCATTCGGAGTGTGCCACTCCGTGGCCGTCGGCCGGTTTCCACCACGCTTTCAGCTTGGCGATCCGGCGGCTCGACCGTGTGTGCAATATCCGGTGGCTGTGAGAAACGCTTTGAAAAACGCTTTGAGAGCCGCTTGACAAGCGCGTGGAATTCACCTACCTTGGTGAATGACTGAGCACTCCCGCCCAATCTACAGTTGATCTGAACTAAGTCGGGTCACCTGGGATTTCCCTCTTAGCCTGGCCAATACTGGAAGGGCAATCATGTTTCCCAGCGGCGTCCCTCAAACATTTCAAACGGGCACGATTCTAGTGGAAGACGGCACGGTTTTACCGGGCGCCATGGCGCTCGAGGGGAGCGCGTTATCCCAAGAGTGGAGATCGGTGCTGGACCTCGACCGCATGGGCATCGAGGCACAACTCGCCAAGGCAGGCTGGACTTTCTTTTATATGGCGGGTGAAGTGAAGAAATTTGCGTTCGGCCGTGACGTGGGTAAGAGAGTAAGCGCCGCCGTGGGGCGTGTCATTCGCGACGTGCAGGGGCAAAGATGCAATTGTCTGGAGATTACTCACCTGGCAACCAGGTCCTTCCTGGGGATACCTTATACCAGCGTGGCGGCGCACCCGCGCCATATCCAGAATGGGTGTCAGTTTCGTGGCCGCTGACGCCGGCGGTAGATGGAGCCAATATGAGCGACCGAATCCATTCACAACGAACGCTACAGGCCCCCAAAGGGTTCCGGGCGGTGGAGTCGTGGCGCGGCCGAATCCTTTCCTGGCTTTACCCGAGCCGTGGATGGGGAGGCGCACAGCCCGCGACCGGACCGAGTCCCGCGATCACGCCTACCCGGAGGGCCAGACCTACCCCGGGTAAGCCGCAGTAACGCTCCCTCACGGGGCGCCCTCTGAGCACCCGTGAGGGAGGAATTCTTCGATTACCAGCGCTTTCGGCCGAAGCCGCCGCCACCACCACCGGACCGCTCGGCCTTCGGACGGGCTTCGTTGACATTCAGCGTTCTGCCATCGAAGTCGGTCCCGTTCAACGCCGCGATGGCCTTCTCGCCCTCGCCATCGTTGCTCATTTCGACGAATCCAAAGCCCCTGGGCTGCCCCGTGTCGCGATCGGTGACAATGTTGACACGCCCCACGCTGCCGTGAGTTTCAAACAAGGAACGGACGGCAACCTCCGTCGCTCCAAAACTGAGATTTCCTACAAAGATATTCTTCATGTGCTAAACCTTTCTGATTTGAGAGCGGCGAATTAGGAAGGGGACGAATATAGCAGGTGCTGCTAAACAGGTCGGCCTTGGAATCGGCGGAACATCAAATCCAGGGTTTAGTGTAACACGGATCGGAATATGCTACAATCGGTAACTTCCGTCCATCGGCTCCAAGAGAGAAAAGGGGGTTCCTATGCTTTACGACAGCACAAAGGTCCTTTTGCGCGGCATGCTGGGATCGCTGCAAAAACCAGACAACGTGGGATGGGAAGACCACGTCGAGCTGGGTGGCGAATGTCTGTATGAAATTCACCAGATGGCACGCCCGCTGTACCGCGGATACCGCACGGACGCTCTGAACCGGGGACCCGCGCTCGTGCCGGTCTACGAAAGGGCTGCTCGTGCCATCCCCCACGTCAAGTCCATGGTGCGAGCGATCCGCCGTAAGGACCAGACCGCCGCGGTAGAGAGCGTCCGGGCCGCCCTGGCCGAGATGTAAGCACGCGAAACCGCTCGCGATCGGAGCCCCGACCGTGCCTCGCCCTTGGCGAGCAAGGGAGGGGTTGTCGCAAGGCCCTGAACCTCGCGGTCAACGTGCTAATCGAGGTGGTCGTAGGCCGCCAGGGTGAGGAAGTCCCCCAGGCGGCTTGAGGTCATCATCTGTTCGAATATCCCCGCGGCGAGCGGGAATTTGCAGCTGGCGTACCGTGCTTCGCCCATAGCCGTCCGGATCTTTCCCAATTGCGAGGCAATCGTCTCGCGGATGACGTCGGGCGTGACGGTGCGGCCATCCAGCAGCTTCGCGCCGTGATGCAGCCACTGCCACACCTGGGTGCGCGAGATCTCCGCTGTGGCGGCGTCCTCCATCAGGTTGTAGATCGGCACACACCCGTTGCCCATCAGCCACGATTCCAGGTACTGAATCCCCACGTCGATATTCAACTTGAGCCCTTCTTCCGTGATGGGGCCTTCCGGGACCGCCAACAGATCGGCGGCCGTGACATGCACATCCTCGCGCCGGACCCGGATCTGGTTGGGGGTCTTCATGTGCTCGTCGAAAATCCCCTTGGCGATCGGCACCAGCCCGGGATGCGCCACCCAGGTGCCGTCGTGACCGGCCTTCACCTCCCGCAGTTTGTCCTGCCGCACTTTATCCAGCGCGGCTTCATTGGCGGCCGGATTGTTCTTGATGGGAATCTGCGCGGCCATTCCGCCCATGGCGTGGATGCCGCGCCGGTGGCAGGTCTGGATCAGCAGGTCCACGTAGGACTTCAAGAAATGCCGGCTCATGGTCACGTCGGCGCG
>Ga0209415_10006056_pt1 | contig 21622 bp, 15 predicted proteins | sample PeaSoiSIISIP2007_FD_187696 | JGI IMG/M metagenome (GOLD analysis project Ga0209415, IMG submission 187696) | Peat soil microbial communities from Weissenstadt, Germany - SII-SIP-2007 (SPAdes) (version 2) | ecosystem: Environmental > Terrestrial > Soil > Wetlands > Peat | place: Germany... | reverse complement strand
GTCGTCGAGCCCGAAGCGCCAGCGGATGATCCGCGACTCGATCGGCGTCAGCGTCCCGAGGAGCCGGCGCACCTCGTCGCTCCACTTCTGCGAGACGAGCGTCTCGTAAGGGGAGAGCATGTTGTCGTCCTGCAGGAAGTCGATGAACTTCCGACCGTCCTCGTCTCCCACGGGGCGATCGAGCGAGAACGGGGTCTCCGCCCACGAGCCCTTCACCTTGTCGAGCTTCTCCTGCGGGATGCCCGTCTCCTGCTCGAGCTCGGCGAGCGTTGGATCTCGTCCGAGGCGCGCGATGACCGCTTGCGTGGCGCGCGCGACACGGTTGTGCGTGTCGAGCATGTGCACCGGGATCCGGACGGCGCGCCCCTTGTCCGCGAGCGCGCGGCTGATCGCGTGCCGGATCCACCACGACGCGTACGTGGAGAAGCGGTAACCGCGCGCGTGGTCGAAGCGCTCGACCGCCTTCATCAGCCCGATGTTCCCCTCCTGGATGAGATCGATGAGGGGGAGTCGACCGCGGTTGTAGCGCCGCGCGATCGAGACCACGAGCCGGAGGTTCGCCTTCACGAACTTGTTCTTCGCGGCCTTCGACGCCAGGAGCGTCGCGTCGAGCAGCTTCTCGTATTTGCGGAACTGCGGGGTAGGGGGGAGCCTCGGCATGACGCGCGGAACCCGCGACATCGGCACGTCTTCGTCGTCGTCGATGGCCTCGAGCGCCTCACTGCCGTCCTCCGCGTCCGTCGGAGGGAGGCCGAGGCTCCGCGCCGCCTCCTCGGCGTGTGCGACCCAGAGGCGATCGCTGTCCGCGAGTCGGATGGCGCGGGCGAGCGCCGCCGTGAGCGCGTGCCACCGCGTCTGCTGGGGGCGGCTGAGGACGTCGCTCTTCTTCGCGGCCGCGTGGAGCAGCTTGCGCATGTCGGCGATCTGGGGAAGCTCGAGCGCCTCTTCGCCGACCGGCAGATCGCGCTCGAGGGCGTCGAGCGCGAAGCCCGCGACCGGAAAGCAGCTGAAAATCGCGACCCAGTGGTCGATCTCCCGCTGCTCGACCTCGACGGCCGTCGCGAGCTCTTCCTGGGGGCCCATGACGTGATGCGTCGCCATCTCGCGGAAGTACCGGGAGAGCATGGAATCGCCCCCCCCTTCGTCCGCCCGCTTCTGCGTCGGCGGCTTGACCGGTTCGACGGCTTCGATTTCGGCGTCGACGGCCTCCCCGAGATCGAACTCCTCGTCGAGGGCGTCCACATCGGGCTCGGCGAGCGCCGACACGCCTGGCGCCGAGCGCGGGGCCGCATCGTCCTCGACATCGACGTCCGTCGCGGGGAGCTCGTCCGTGGCGAGCGGCGCGACGGGAGGCTTCGCCTTCGCCCTCGCGATACGGGACGCGCTCGCAGGGGCCGTAGGGACCAGCGCCGAAGCTGCTGTGCTCTTGCTCTTGCTCATGCTGGCGTCCTTTGTGCGGCAATTCGGCCGCCGTCTTCTGAGGAGAAGCGATTCAAGAAACGATCCGTCGCCGCGATCGCCCGCCTACGGGGGAAGCGAGGAAGCGGGGAAGCGGGGAAGGGAGAGCGGAGCGGAGGACGCCCCGAACGGACTAAGCGCGATCCTTCACGTTGTGCGTGAGGTTGGGTTGCAAGTTCGATACCTTGAGATAGACTTTGCGGTTTGTCCTCGATGTCCCATGGCCGCGCGCGCAGATAACCTTCATCGTAAGTCTCCGGCCGCGTTGCGCAGCTCCGTCGCGGTGAGAAGCGCATCGGCCGCTTCACACGTGCGAACGCGGAGTCTGTTCTCGTTCTACGCGCATGCGCTCGAGGAGTTCTTCCGCGCGCCTGGGCGTCGCGGCACAGCCTTTCTCTTCTTCGTTGCCACGGGGTTGCATTCATTCGGCCACGCGGCGCTCGCGGTGCTCGCGGGCCGGTGCGCCGTGCTGCTCGTCGAGCCTCGAGACGCCGGCGCGACGAAGGAGCTCCGGACGGCTCTTCTGCTGGGTTCCGTCGGCCTCGCCGCGGCCGTCGCGAAGGCCGCCGGCGGGGCTGCGGCGTCGTACGGCCAGACCCTCATCGCGGCGAGGGTGGGAGGGACGCTCCGGCTGGCGGTCCTCGACGCGTGGTTCGCACGGTACGGGTTGCGCCGGGCGCGACAACCGGATCATGGACAGGCTTCGACCACCCCCCCGACCCTGAAGGGCGCAGCTGTAGGTGCGTGGACGACGGCCCGGGGCGTGACCGCACTGACCGTCCAGGTGCGCGAGATCGAGAACGGGCTGGCCTCCGGTCTCCTCGGGGGAGGGAGAGCCCTCGCGCAGCTCGTCCCGCTCACCGCCGCGCTCGTCTGGATTTCACCGAGGCTCGCGGTCGCCGCGCTGCTCGTCCTCGCCCCGTTCGGGCTCGCGCTGTCCCGCCTCCGTCGAGCGTGGAAGACCTCTCTCGCCGCGGCGACGCGGGAGGGGGAGGATCTCCTCGAGGCTGCAGACGAGGCCGTCCGTCACGCCGACCTCTGGGTGGCCTACTCGGCGGAGGGGAAGGCGCGGAGGGCGGTCGAGCGTCTCGGCGCGTTGCTCGGGCTCAGGAAGGCGCGTCTCCAGCTGTCCGCCGCCGCGATGAGCGGGGGAAATGAGGTCCTCGGGGCGCTCGCTCTCGTGGTGGCGCTTGCAGCCGCCGGCGCAGGGCTACTCGGTGATGTAGGGAGCGGTGGGCGTCTCCTGGGCTTCACGGTGTGCTTCTTTCTCGCATACCGGCCCATCCGCGATCTCACCGAGGCCCGCCTCGCGTGGTCACGAGCCGCGACCGCGTTCTCGGGCTTGGTCGGCGACGAGTCCGACCGGCCGCGCGAGACTCCCGCTCCCGCGAATACTTCGAAGACCCCCTGGCCGCTCGCGGACCTGCGCGTCCAAGGGCTCGCGCTCCGTCACGGCACGTCCGCTCCGGTTTCGTTCGCTCTCCGTGCGGGCGAGGTGCTCGTCGTCGTCGGGCCGACCGGTGAAGGGAAGACCACGCTCCTCCGGACACTGCTGGGGCTCGAGAGCTCCGACGCGGGCGACGTCCTTTACGGCGGCCGGTCCCTGCTCGCGGCGCCTCCCGGGCTGAACGATCGGCCGTTCGCGTGGGTGCCGCAGGACACGCCGCTGCTCGCCGACACGCTCGAGGCCAACGTCACGCTCGCCGACGACGCTCCGCCCGGCCAGGCGGCAGAGACCCTCCGGATCCTCGGCGCCGCCCACCTCGAGCGTGTGACGGGGGACGCTCGTCTCGGCCCGGGCGGCGTGATGGTGTCGGGTGGGGAGAGGCAGTGGATCGCGCTCGCGCGAGCGCTCTCGACGGCTCAGCCGGTTCTCCTCCTGGACGAGCCGACGAGCGGGCTCGACGCCGCTTCGCAGCGAAACGTGCTGGCGGCCATCGCGGCGCTGCGCGGGCGGCGCTCGGTGATCGTCGTGACGCACCGCCCCGAGCCGCGGGCGATCGCGGACGTCGTCGTCCACATGGAGGACGCGAAGGTGCGCGTGGAGGACGGGCCGATGCGGATCGCGGCCGGCTCTTCCGTTCGTGCCGACGGCGTCAGGGCGAGCCTTCCGATATAGTCAAAGGGTGTCCCACAACCTCGTGCAGCTCCGGCGCCGTCGAACGGATTTCACTCCGAGCGACAACGCGCTCCAGCGGCTGAAGGCGGTGATGCACGAGCGGCGCGAGATCACGCGCGAGGACATCGCTGCGATCGCGCGCGCGGTCCACCAGCCCGAAGCCGCGGTGTACGGCGTCGCGACCTACTACGGCGATCTCGGCATGAAGCGCCGCGGCCAGACGCGCGTGAAGGTCTGCAAGGGGACGGCCTGCTTCGCGGCGTGCGGCGACGCGTCGGTCGGCTGGATGGAAGACGCGCTCGGCGTGCGCCTCGGCGAGACGACGGCCGACGGCCGCGTGTCGCTCGAGGAGGTCTACTGCCTGGGCTACTGCAACGCCGGTCCCGCCGTGGAGGTCGAGGGGCGCGTGTACGGGGAGCTCTCGCCCGAGCGCGCCCGGGCGCTCGCGCGCGATCTCGGAGGAGGCGGTGGGCTCCCGGAGGCGCGGCTTCGGCACGTCCCCGTGTTCGAGGCTCACGACGGTCCGGCGATCGTGCTCGAGCGCCTCGTCCAGCCGATCGACGCCACCCGGCTCGACGTCGCGATCGCGCACCACGCGTTCGCGGGGCTGAAAAAGGCGCTCGCCGAGAAGACTCCGGACGAAGTGATCGACGAGGTCGAGCGCGCCGGGCTGCGCGGACGGGGCGGCGCCGGGTTCTCCACGGCGACCAAGTGGCGCTTCACGTCCGCGAACGCGAAGCGCGCGGACGAAGCGTTCGTCGTGTGCAACGCCGACGAGGGCGACCCCGGCTCGTACATCGACAAGTACCTCATGGAGCGCGATCCGTTCGCCGTCATCGAGGGCGTCGCGATCGCGGGCTACGCGGTCGGCGCGACGCGCGGCTTCGTGTACGTGAGGAGCGAGTATCCGGACTCGGCGCCCGCGCTTCGGCGCGCCGTCGTCGCCGCACGCGAGGCCGGGATGCTGGGCGAGAAGGCGCTCGGGTCGTCGTTCCGCTTCGACGTCGAGATCGTCGAAGGGGCCGGATCCTACGTTTGCGGTGAGGAGACGGCGCTCCTCCGCTCGCTCGAGGGGCTTCGCGGGATGGTGACCGCGCGCCCGCCGTTCCCGGCCGAGAAGGGGCTCTTCGGGCGACCTACCCTCGTGAACAACGTCGAGACGCTCGCGAACCTCGGGTGGATCTTGCGCCACGGGGGCGCGGCGTACGCGAGCCGCGGGACGGGAAAGAGCCGCGGGACGAAGGCCGTCTCCCTGAACGAGCGGTTCGTCCGACCGGGTGTGTTCGAGGTTCCCTTCGGCGTGCCGATCCGTAGCGTGCTGATGCAGGCCGGCGGCGGGCTCAAGACCGGCCCCATCAAGGCGGTGCAGATCGGCGGACCGCTCGGCGGCGTGCTCCCGGACTCGCTGCTCGACACGCCGCTCGGATTCGAGGAGCTGGACGCGGTCGGCGGCCTCCTGGGCCACGGTGGGATCGTCGCGTGGGACGACTCCGTCGACGTCCGGGACATCGCCGTCCACCTCTTCGAGTTCTGCGACGCCGAGTCGTGCGGCAAGTGCTTCCCCTGCCGCATCGGCGGTCGTCGCGGCGTGGAGATCGCGCGGCGCCTCAAGCTCCGGAGGGACGCGCGCGAGGTCCGCGCCGACCTCGACCTGCTGACCGAGCTCTGCGAGACCATGAAGCTCGGGTCGCTCTGCGCGCACGGCGGTGCGATCCCGATCCCCATCGCCTCTCTGCTCCTCCACTTCCGCGACGAGATGCTGCGAGGTGTCGCGTGAAGACCAACGGCGGAAGCGAGCGGAAGGTCGTGTCGCTCGTGATCGACGGACGGGAGGTCGTCGCCAGCGAGCGCGCGACCATCCTGGACGTCGCGCGCCGCGAGAAGATCTTCGTCCCCACGCTCTGCTTCGACCCGAAGCTCGCGCCGTTCGGCGCGTGTCGCGTGTGCATGGTCGGCGTCCAGGGCGCGCGCGGCCCCGTCGCGGCGTGCACGACGCCCGTCCGCGAGGGGATGGTCGTCGACACGAAGGACGAGCGCTCCATGCGCGTCGCCCGAGGCGTCGTGGAGCTCGTGCTGTCGGACTACCCCGAGGCCGCGCTCCTGCGGGAAGGATCGAGGAACGAGCTCCGCGAGGTCGCGCGTCACCTCGGTGTGCGCACGAGTCGCTACGAAGGCGAGCGCCACGCGTACGCGAAGGACGACCGGCACCCGTACATCAAGGTCGACATGAACGAGTGCATCGTCTGCGGACGATGCGTCCGGGCGTGCGACGAGATCCAGGGCACCTTCGCGCTGTCCTACGCGGGTCGAGGGTTCGGGACGCGCATCGTCGCGGGCATCGAGTCGTCGTTCGCGGACAGCGCGTGCGTCTCCTGCGGCGCGTGCGTCGAGACGTGCCCGACCGGCGCGCTCGACGAGGCCGCGTTCCGCGCGAAGGAGACGTTCGACCGCACGGTCACGACGACCTGCGCGTACTGCGGCGTGGGGTGCTCACTCGAGGTTCACGTGCGCGAAGACGCCGTCGTCGCGATCGACCCCGCGGAGAAGGGCCCTTCCAACGTCGGCCACACGTGCGTGAAGGGGCGGTTCGCGCACCAGTATGCGCGCGCCGCCGATCGGCTCACGTCGCCCATGATGCGGCGCACGGACGGGAGCTTGCGCGAGGCGACGTGGGACGAGGCGCTGACGTTCGTCGCCCGCTCGATGCAGGGCATCAAGGAGAGACACGGCCCCGACGCCATCGCCGCGATCAGCTCGAGCCGGTGCACGAACGAGGAGAACTACGTCCTCCAGAAGCTCTTCCGCGCCGCGCTCGGCACGAACAACATCGACAACTGCTCGCGCGTCTGCCACTCCCCGACGTCGCTCGGCCTCATCCGGAGCTTCGGCGAGTCAGGGGGCACCAACTCGTTCGCGGACATCGACATGACGCGGTGCCTGCTCCTCACGGGCGCGAACCCGACCGAGGGGCACCCCGTCGTCGGCGCCCGCATGAAGGAGGCCGCTCTCCGCGGCGCCAAGCTGATCGTCATCGATCCCCGCCGCATCGAGCTGGCGGCGATGGCCGACGTGTTCCTCCAGCTCCGACCCGGGACGAACGTCGCCGTGTTCAACGGGCTCGCGCACGTCATCCTGCGGGACGGGCTCGCGGACGAGGCGTTCCTCCGGGAGCGCGCGGAGGACACCCTGGCCTACCGCGCGTTCATCGAGAAGTACGATCCGGTGTACGTCGAGCGCCTGAGCGGCGTCCGCGCGAGGGACCTCGAGGCCGCGGCGCACCTCTATGCGGAGACGAAGCCCGCGATGATCTCCTACGGGCTCGGCGTGACCGAGCAGTCGCAGGGCGTCTCGGGCGTTCGCTGCCTCGCGAACCTCGCGATCCTTACGGGCAACCTCGGGAAGCGCGGCGGCGGGCAGAATCCGCTCCGCGGCCAGAACAACGTGCAGGGCTCGAGCGACATGGGCGCGCTCCCGACCTACCTGACGATGTACCGACCGATGAGCGACGACGCGACGCGGACGGCCTTCGAGTCGAAGTGGGGGGTGTCGATCCGGAAGGAGCGGGGGCTGATGATCCCCGAGATGTTCGCCGCCGCCGTCGAGAAGCGCCTCAGGGCCATGTACGTCTTCGGCGAGGACATCGCGCAGACGGACCCGAACGTCCACCACGTCGAGGCCGCGCTCTCCTCGCTCGAGCTCCTCGTCGTGCACGACCTCTTCGAGAACGCGACCGCGAAGTTCGCGCACGTCTTGCTCCCTGGCTCGAGCTTCCTCGAGAAGTCGGGCACGTTCACGAACGCCGAGCGGAGGATGCAGCTCGTGAACGAGGCCGTGCCGCCACCCGGCTCGCGGGGTCCCCTCGGGCCCGACGGCCGAGCGCTCAAGGGTGCGCGGCGCGACATCGACATCCTGTTCGAGCTGTCTCGGCGCCTCGGCTACACGATGCCGCACGCGGACGCGGCGTCCGTGATGGACGAGATCGCGGAGCTCACGCCCGCGCTCCGCGGCGTGTCGCACACGCGCCTCGGGACCCAGGGCTTGCAGTGGCCCGTGCCGACGATCGACCATCCGGGGACGCCCGTGCTGTTCACCGAGCGGTTCGAGACCCCGAGCGGCCGTGCGCGCCTCGCTCCTCTCGAGTGGGAGCCGCCGGGCGAAGCGGCGAGCGACGGCTTCCCGTTCATCCTCATCACGGGACGCCAGCTCGCGCACTACAACTCGGGGACGCAAACTCGGCGCACCGGCAACCTCGACCTGCAGGGGGAGGATCGCGCAGAGATTCACCCGGAGGACGCCGCGCGTCTCGGGGTCTCCGACGGCGACCGCGTCGCAGTGTCGAGCGCGCGCGGCGAGGTGGAGGCGCACGCGTGCGTGACCGTCCGAGTCGCGCCGGGAAACGTCTTCCTCGCGTTCCACTTCCCCGAGACGAAGACGAACTTCCTCACGAGCGGCCACGCCGACGCCGACACCCGGTGCCCCGAGTACAAGGTCACCGCAGTGAACGTCCGGAGGCTCGGGCCGGCGGAGGTCGTGCACCCGTTCATCGCGAGGGGCTTCCGCCAGGACGCGTTCGACTGAATGGAGGCCGTGCGGCGGCTGCGGATCACGCGCATCGGGACGAACGGCGAGACCGCCGTCGACGACGATGTCGCGGTGGAGGAGCCGCTCGAGATTCGCATCGGCGGAGACACGCTGGCCGTGACGATGCGAACGCCGGGTCGCGACCGGGAGCTGGCGCTCGGGCTCCTCTGGGCCGAAGGGATCATCGCGTCGCTGTCCGACGTCGCGAGCGTGGTCCACTGCGGGCGCACGGGCGACGAGGCTCGCGAGAACGTGCTCGACGTGACGCCTGCGCCGGGCTCGAAGATACACTTTCCGGAGGAGCACGCCGCGCGACGCGGGACGATCACGAGCTCGGCGTGCGGCGTCTGCGGACGAAAGTCGATCGACGATCTCGTCGCGCGCTGCGCGCCCGTGCCGCGCGTTCGCGCGCTCCGCACGACCCTCTTCTCCGCCGTGGAGTCCCTCCGCGCCACGCAGCCGCTCTTCGCGCGGACGGGGGGCTGCCACGGCGCCGCGCTCCTCACGCTCGAAGGCGATCCCGTCGTCACGTTCGAGGACGTCGGCCGCCACAATGCCGTCGACAAGGTCGTCGGCTCCGCGCTCCTCGCCGGCCGCCTTCCGCTGTCGTCGCACATGCTCGTCGTCAGCGGGCGCACGAGCTTCGAGATCGTCCAGAAGGCCGTCGCGGCCGGGATCCCGGTCGTCTGCGGGGTGTCGGCGGCGAGCTCGCTCGCGATCGACACGGCAACCCGCGCGGGGCTCATCCTCGCCGGGTTCGTCCGCGGGCAGGAGATGGTCGTCTACGCCGGCGGCGACCGCGTCGATTAGCGCGTCGTCGCGATCGGGCGGTGAGGCCCGGGGGCTCCATCGGCGAGCGTCTCGTCGAACCGTTCCTGGGTGGTGCCTCGTGCGCTCGAGAGCTTGGTGTCCGCGTGGGGATTCTCCGAGCGCGCGACCGAGTGCGTATGCGCCCGATCGGGCTTGGATTCGCTGATGGGATGGCGCGTGCCGGGGCGTCCTGCGGCGAGCGTCGTCCGGACGACGACCTCCTCGCGCGGAGCGCGCTGGCCGTGAGGTGGTAACTCGCGCGGCGGCGCGTCTTCGCGGAACAGATCGAACACCTCCGCGGGAAGATCCCGCCGGAGGAGGGTGAGGGTCTCGGCCGAGACGAGCTTCGCGAGCGCGCGGCAGACGACCTCTGCGTGCTCGGCCGCGAAGCCCCGCTCCACGCGTTCACGGCGCTGGACGACGTCGTAGAGCTCTGCGAGCGCGGGCGGCGGGGACGCCGGCACGTGGAACACCCTTCGATCGAGGCGGCTCGGGAGCTCGCGGACGAGCGCGTCGATCCCGAGCCCCGAGTACCGGTCGCTGAGTGACATGACGAGCGCGTCGACGGCCCGCTCGGCGGCGTGACGGTGAAGCCCACCCAGCCTCTCGACCTTCGCGACGACGTCTCGGTAGTCCACGGTCGCTGCTCCTCGGATGGGGCGATCGATTCGCCTCTCCTGGATCAAGCAACAGCCATTCCTCGCCCGCGGCTCGCGCATTCGAGCGTTCATGCGAGCGAACGCGTGCAAGCCTTGCGCGGCGCCGCACCCGCAGCGGCCGGCTTGCTCGCCGTGGCGGTCGGACTGGTCGTGCGTCGCCGTCGCGGTTGACGCGCGCAAGAAGCTTGCTGCGCGCGCAAGCACCGCGCTCGATGTCGCCCCGGGGCTTCGATTTTCTCGAATATCTGCGGGCATGGAACGTGCGACGGAGGTTCACACCATCGAGCGAAGGAGGCCCGCCGTGCTCACCCACCCTGACCATCTTCCGTCGTTGCAAGCGCTGGAGGCACGGGACGAACGACTCCTGCGTCGCGAGCTCGGCGTCGTAGCCCTGAAGCAGGAGGTCGCCGTCGTCCGCATGCTCGCCGACGAGCTCGAGCGGGACCTCGAGACCGACCTGACCGCGGGCTCCGTCCGCAAGCAGCTCGCCGATGAGCTGCTCGAGCTCGGCTGCCGCGTGCTCGCCGCCGCGGCCGCGATGGCCAAGTCGGGCGAGGGGACGCGCGAGGTCGAGGAGAGGAGCGGGGTTCGACTGCGCCGGATGTGAGGCGCGGCGACGCCTCACCTTGCGCTGAGCGCCAGCTTGTTCTTCGCCATCTTCGCGACCTTCGCGCGTCCGCCCTTGTCCACGACCTGCGAGAGCAGCTCCTCGCCCAGCGGCTGCCCCTCCTCCGCGAAGTGGAACCCCACGTAGTAGAGCTGCTCCAGATCGACCGCGCGGTCCTTCCGCAGCGCGCCGCCGACGTCGTAGCCACGTGAGAGCAGCGTGCCCAGCATCCCGAGGGCTTCGTCGCCCGCGCGCGCCGCGGGCCTCGTGTCCCTTCCGCTCTTGCCGAGCAGGAGCGACGCCACGGCGTAGCGATCGTCGTCGGTCGCGCGGTCGGAGCGGCAAAGGAGCGTGAGGACGGACGTCGCCTTCTCGCTCGCGCCTTGCTTCCGGAGCTTCGTGGCGAGCGCCCGCAGCGCGTCGGCGACCGCGGTGGCGTCGACCTCGCGCACGACGTCGTAGAGCGCCTCCCACCCGCGCTCGCCCGACTCGAGGCGCTCGAGCGCGCCGTCGAGCAGCTCCTTGCGCAGCGCCGGCGCGATCTTCTTCGCGAGCGGTCGGAGCACGTTGCGGAGGAGCCACGCGCGGTCCGGGTCCTTCGCGTCCGCGAGCGCCCTCGCGATGGGTCCCGCCGCGAGCTCCTTCCCTTCGAGCTCCTTCACCGCCAGCTCGGCGCGCCGGCGCTCGGACTTCAACACCAGGTCGACGAGCGCCTTCGTCGCGTCCGGCGTCTCCTGCCTGCCGAGCAGCGCGATGATGAACGCCGCGCGCGCGGGGTCCGCGCCGTGGGCCAGCGCGTCGAGGCGCTTGATCGCGGGCGCCTGGAGCGGGAGCGCCCCGAGCGTGTGGAGCGCGGTCTGGGAGAGCATGCGATCGCTCGACTCGGCCGCGTCGAGGAGCGCGTCGATGACCTTCGCGGGGGCCTTTCCGTCGCCGAGCGCGAAGCGGAGCGCGATGACCGCCTCCTGGCGCACGAGCGCGGCGGTCTTCGGGTCCCTCGCGTAGGTCAGCAAGGTCGGGATGGCGTCCGGGTCCTCCAGGAAGCCGAGGATCTTGATCGCCGCGGCCACGGCGTTGGGGGCGAGCGTCTCTTTCGTCTTCTTCGAGAGGAACTTCTCGGTCTCGGCCAGGTAGGTCCGTCGCTGCCGCGCGTCCGCGCTCTTGAGACGCAGGCGGAGCGAGAGCGCCGCGGCGTGGGCCGCTTCCCCCTCCTTCTCGGCGAGCCCCGCGATGAGCGCCGAGAAGGCCTCCTTGCCGCCGACCTGCGCGAGGATCGCGTCGAGCGCACGCCGCTCTTCGGGGCCGGCGTCGGACATGCGCGCCCGGATCGCAGGCACGACGTCCTCTCCGACGCTGGCCACGGCCGCGGCGGCCGCGCGACGGACGTCGGCGTCGTGGGACGCGAGCAGCGCGAAGATCCGTCGCACGACCTTCCCGGCGCCGAGGCGCGCGAGCGCGTCGAGGGCATGCCTCTGGACGAGCGGAACGGGGCTCTCCAGCAGCGCGGCGAGCGCGTCGGCACACTTCGCGCTCTTGACGCCGAGCTCGGTCAGGACGACGGCTGCGGCGATCTGCTTCTCCACGGACGCCGCCGCGAGAAGCGCGATGACGCGGTCGATGTCGTTCATGAGGGGCGATCCTACAGCGGCTTGCGATGGCTCGGAACGCGCCGTCGCAACCGTCGCAGCGTCAGTCCCCTTGCTTCGTGATGACGACGTGCGTCGCCTTCTCCCCCGCGACCGTCTCGACGGAGCGATAGCCCAGCGCGCGCCAGTCCATCCCCTCGAAGAGCGCCTCGCCCCGCCCGAGCAGCACCGGAGAGATGGCGAGGTGGAGCTCGTCGATCAGCCGCTCGCGGAGGTACTGCCGGATGGTCGAGACGCCGCCGCCGAGTCGCACGTCCTTGCCGCCGGCCGACCGCTTCGCCTGCTCCAGCGCGGCGTGAATCCCCCCGGTGACGAAGTGGAACGTCGTCCCGCCCTGCATCTCGAGGGGCGGTCGCGCGTGGTGCGTCAGGACGAAAACCGGGACGTGGTAGGGCGGCGACTCTCCCCACCAGCCGCGCCACGACGCGTCGGGCCACGGACCGCGGACGGGGCCGAACATGTTCCGTCCGAGGATCCACGCGCCCAGGTTGCTCGCGCCGCGCGCCGCGAAGTCGTCATCGACCCCGTGGGTGCCGCCTTCACCGCCGTGCATCGCCCGGAACGTCGCCGTCTCGAAGAACCACCCGTGCAGAAGCATGCCGTTCTCGCCCAGCGGAGCGGCGAGCGACTGGTCTGGACCGGCTCCGTAGCCATCGACGGAGATGGAGAATGCGGCGATGCGAAGCTTCTGCAAAACGGAAAGCCTCCAGAGGGTCCCGAGGTCGGACGGAGTCTACAGCGGCTCTCCGTGACGAGGAACGCGGAAGGCGTACCCATCGCGAGCAGCGCAGTAGAGCCTGTCCCTATCTTCGCGTGCCCGTGCCCGCGCCCGTGCCCGGGAACGCCGGGGTTCCGTGATGGGTGGAAATGGCTGCGCTCCGGGCACTGCACTTCCATGGGGGCAGCCGTTCATGATCGAGCACCCTGCTCCTCAGTCGGCGCTGGGCCAGACAAGTTGCGCACCGTTTCGGGCACCGGCACGGGCACGGGTCTCACGTCGATCCCATGCCCAAAACCCGCACGACCGGCCCCGGCGTTACCGTCACCACTCCCGCCTCGATCCGGTCCCCATCCAGCACGTACGTCGAGCCCTCCTTCCCCCCCAGCGTGACCCGCAGCTCTTTCGCCAGCGTGTCCACGTGCCCTTCGCCTCGCAGCCGCTTCCCCCGCAGCACCCGCCCGACCTGCGGCGCGAGCTTCCTCGGCGGCAGCGCGCTCGCCACCACGTGGAAGGCGTCTTCTCGCTCCGCGGCCCTGTATAGGACCCGCATGTGCAGCCCGAGGTCCCCCACGACGCTCGCGGCAATCAGGCTCCACGCCTTCGGCAGTTGCTCCACGCCGTCGACGGTCAACCGACCGGGGCTCGGCGTGAGGACGCGCGTAGCCAGCGTGCCCGACGCGAACGTGCCCGCAAAGATCCGCGCGACCAGCGCCGCGGCGCTCGCGTACCCCTGGCTGGGGGCCTCGTAGTACGCGTCGAAGAACCTCGCGACCAGCCCCGCGCCGAAGATGAAGCCGACGCGCGAGCCGCCCCGGTCGTCGCGGACGAGGAGTGTCGGCCTCCGCGTGTGCACCACGGTGCCCGCGATCGCGGCGCGCACGAGGCGATCCGCGTACGCCGCTTCGTTCCCGCGGAGCCCCCAGTTCCGCGCGACCGTGCTCACGGTCCCGCCGGGCGCGAGGCCGATCGGGGGGAGTGCGTCGCCGAAGGCGCGGTAGAGCGCGCTCGCGCCCGCGAGGTACGAGCCGTCCCCGCCCGCCAGGAGGACCGCGTCCGTGCCCCTCGCGCGGAGGGCCGTCACGCACGCCTCGAGATCGGCGAACGAGCGCGTCTCGTGGAGCGACGCCTGGGCGGGCGCGCGGGCGACGGCCGCGCGGAGCGCCGACAGGATGGGACCCTCGTGCGCCAGCTTGTGGGCGCGGCGGTTGACGATCACGTCGACTCGAGGAGACACGTCCGAATCGCGCGGAAGTAGCACGCGCGTCCAAACCAAGCTACTTCGGGCGACCGATGAAGCCGGTCTCGTCGAGCCGAGGAGCGCTGCGGTCGCTCGCCTTGAGCGTCGCGCTCGGCACGGGCTGCGCCCCCACCGCGATGATGCACGCGGCGAAGGACGGCGACCGCGCTGCGCTCGGGCGCGCGATCGCGGCCGCCGAGACGGGCGGCCACCTCGGCATCGGCACCGCCGCCGGGCTCGCGCGCGCGGTCGTCGCGCGGGAGCTCTCGGCCCGCGAGGAGCCGGCGTACACCCTCGAGCGACTCCACGACGTGCGTGCGTGCGCACTAGACGTTAACGACGTCCTCGCCGAGCTGACCAGGAGGGATGACGCCGTGGGCGGCGAGGCGGCGCTGGAGAGGGTCGAGACGGGCGCGCTCGGCGACGGCGCGGCGCGCGATCACGCGGCGTCGAGCGACGACCGGTGGCGTGCGGTCGGCGTGTGGGGGATGACGCGCGCGCGGGATCGCGAGGCGCGCCTCCAGGGGCTCCGCGACGGCAGCCCGCTCGTCCGCCGCTCGGCGCTCCACGCGATCCTCGCGAGCGATGATCCCGCGGACGTCGACGCGGTGCTCGAGGCCGCGCAGAAGGACCCTGTTCCTCTCCTCCGAAGCACGGCGGTCCGCGCGCTCGCGAGGATGGGCACGCTCCCCGACGGCATCGCCAACCGGCTCCGGGATCTCTGGACTTCCGCCGACGAGCCGCTGCGTGGAGACCTCGCCTATGCGCTCGCGGCGCCGAACGTCCTCCAGCGCGGCGGGCAGGAAGCGCTCACGCACCTCCTCGCGACCACGAAGGGGAACGAGGCCGTGAGCGTCGCGGCCGCCGCGCTCTCCGCCCGCGCGGACGACCCCGCGTTCCGCGCGTCCGCGGTCGCGAGGCTCGCGAGCGAGATCACGGACGGAGGACACCGCGCGAGGATCCACGCGATCGCGGTCGCGCCGCTCCCTGCGAGAGGCCACGACGCCGAGACGAAGACGCTGCTCGAGGCCGTGCGCGCGGCGTCGCGCGCCGAGGACCTGGACGTCCGGATCGGGGCCCTCGGGCGTCTCGCCGACACGCGACGCGGCGTGCCGTGGTCCGATCGCGCGGCCGCGATCGCGAGCCTCGAGGAGCTCGCGGCGCCCAGCGAGAGCACGTCGCTCCGCGGGTCACGCGCGCGGCTCTTGCTCGCGGAAGCGGGCGATCGGCGCGTGCAAGCGTGGCTCGAGGCCGACCTCCGCGCCAAGGACGCCGACGCCCGCCTCTCCGCGGCCGAGGCCCTCGCGGCGCTCGAGCGCGCGAGCCGCGCGGCTCCGCTCCTCGCCGACGACGATCCCAGCGTACGGACGCGCGCCGCCTGCACGATCCTCCTCGCGTCGAGGTGGAAGGAGCGCGAGCGTTGACATGGCCGCGCGAAGACCCGTAGAACTGAGCGTTCGATGCGACTTCTACCGGGGACCTTCGTCGCCAGCGCGACGCTGGCGGCGCTCGCCATTGCACCGTCCGGCTGTCTGAACGCCATCCTCACCGACGGCCAGATCTCGGCGACCCGTAAGGCGGCGGTCGCCGTCAACACCATCGCGGACTACGAGCTCCAGCGTTCGGCGACCGAGGCCGGCATCGCGCAGTTCGAGGGGATGCATCTGCTCCGGCCCGGCAACGAGGACGCGCTGTTCCTCCTGACGCAGGCGTGGGGTGGGTACGCATACGCGTTCCCACAGGACGAGTACGAGGAGGCCCTCGACGCGAACCAGGATGAGCTCGCGACGTATCAGAAGAAGCGCGCGCGGCTTGCGTACGATCGCGCCGTGTTCTTCGGGCTCGAGCTCCTGTCGCACCGCGCCGACGGATTCGAGGCCGCGAGGCGCAATGCGGACACCCTGCAGCCTTGGTTGAACGATCACTTCACGACGCCCGACGACGCGGCGAACCTCTTCTGGACGAGCTACGCGTGGCTCTCGCGCGTCGACCTCTACAAAGACGACACCGCGATGGTGGCCGACCTCTTCGTCGGCGTCGCGATGATGGAGCGCTCGGTCGCCCTCGACCCGACCCTCGAGCACTGGAGCGGGACGATCGTTCTCGGCGCTTATCACGCCAGGCCCGCGGGCGAGATCGACGAGTCGAAGAAGCTGTTCGAGCTCGCGCTCGCGAAGACGGCGCGGAAGAACCTCCAGGTCCAGCTCAACTACGCGACGAGCTACGCGTGCATCAAGGGCGACCGCGGCCTCTACGAGAGCCTGCTCCACGAGGTCCTCGCGGCCACCGACCCCGACCCGGAGCAGCGGCTCGTGAACATGCTCGCAAAGAGGCGAGCGCGCCGCGCGCTCGGGCGGCAACACATGCTCGACTGCGGGTTCGACCTCTCGCACCCGCTCGCGGCGCCCCCCGCGGCTCCACCGACTCCCGCTCCGTCCCCCACGCACTCCTAGGGTGAAGACATGTTGCGACGTTGCCTGGCACTCTTCTTCGTCGTCGGCGCTCTCGTCACTGCGGCCCCACGCCTCGCCCACGCCGATCCGGTCACGCTGACCGTGGGCACGCTCGCCCCGGCAGAGTCGCCGTGGGGCAAGGTCTTCAAGGTCTGGAAGAAGGCCGTCAACCTCCGCACGAACGGCGCGCTCGAGCTGCAGTTCTTCTGGAACGGTCAGCAGGGCGACGAGGGGGCCATGGTCGCGAAGATGCGAACGGGGCAGCTCGACGGCGCCGCGGTGACGGCGAACGGCCTCAGCATGATCTACAAGGACGTGCTCGTCCTCCAGCTCCCCGGCCTCTATCGCGACTGGGGACACCTCGACGCGGCGCGGAACGGGATGCGCTCGCGTTTGGACTCCGAGTTCGAGCGGCAGGGCTTCAAGGTGCTCGGCTGGGGCGACGTGGGGATGGCGCACATCATGAGCAAGGGCTTCGACGTCAAGACGCCGGACGACCTGAAGCACAAGAACGCGTTCTTCATCGCCGGCGATCCCATCGAGCCGATGTTCTACTCGGTCGTCGGTGACGTCACGCCGCGGCAGGTGTCCGTGCCCGAGATCCTGACGGGTCTCACGGCCAACACGATCAACATCGTGAACGCGCCCGCGCTCGCGGCCGAGCAGCTCCAGTGGGCCTCTCGCCTCGACCACATCAACACCGCCGTCACGGGGATCGGCATCGGCGCGCTCCTGTTCACGTCGGCGAAGGTCTCGAGCCTCCCGGCGGACGCGCAGACCGCGCTCATCGAGAGCGGACGCGCCGCGGGCGACGCCCTGACGGTCAGCATCCGGAACGAGGATGCGGCGGCCTACGCCCGGCTGAAGGCGCGGATGTCGGTCTACGATCCGACCCCCGCCGACCAGGCCGCGTGGGACAAGGTCTTCGCCGACACCCGTGCGCGTCTCCGGGGCGCGACGTTCGGCGCCGCCGCGTTCGACGACGCCGTCCGACTCTCGCACTAATCGCGTTCATCGATGGCTCAGGACGGGTCAACGAACGCCGAAGCCCGCCCACGCGCCTGGGGGAACCCGCTCTCACGCCTCGACGCGGCATGGACGAAGCTCGAGGCTCGCCTCGCCGCGACCGTGCTCGTCGCGGAGATCCTCGCGCTCTGCGCCTGGATATCCCTGAAGGGGCTGTCGGCCGAGTACCAGGCGGGCGGCGAGGGCGAGAAGAACGTGTCGGGGCTCGTGTTCCGCGGGATCGTCTCGGCGATCGTGCTCGGGCTCCTCGCCAGGCGCGCGCTCCGGCCGAAGTCCAGCGAAGGTGACCCGGGGCATGCCGCGGCCGTCCGCCGGCAGAACGTCCTCGTGACCGTCGCGGTCGGCGTTGGGCTGGCGTCGTCCCGGCTCTGGGCGAACGCCGGGGTCGAGTACTTCGAGAACTTTCTCAACTGGATGCAGAGCGCCTCGCTGCTCATGCTCATCGGCGGGCTGCGCGGCGTGGCAACGCGGCTGACTTTGTGGCTCGCGCTGCTCGGCGGCTCGCTCGCTACCGCCAACGGCAAGCATATCAACATCGACGTCGTGATGCGCTTCCTCACGCCGAGAATGCGCGTGCCCGTCGCGATCCTCGGCTGGCTCGCGGCGGCCGTGATGTGCTTCGCGGGCGCGTGGGGCTTCGTCGACCACATCGCCATCGCGCTCTTCCACGTGAGGCCGTTCGAGGTCTGCCCCGCGAGTAGCGAGGCCGTGAAGGGCGCGCAGTGCCCGACGCCCGCGATGGAGAAGCTCGGGCACGTCGTCCACGACATGGGGACGGACTGGTTCGTCGTCCGGAGGCAGCTCGCGCTCGACCTCCGGAGCTTCCCGCGCGTCGTCATGGGGACGAAGTACAACGGTTACCTCAGCAACGCCGAGTGGAACACCTGGGTTGCAGACGGCGACTGGGCTGGACACTTCCCCGCGGATCAGGTGGGCGGGCTCCTCGCTCCGACCGAACGTCCGGCCGAGCTCCACATCCCCGCCGTGAGCATCCCCGGAGGGCAAGAGGTGCGCGGCCTGCTCATCAAGGACGCGGACCTCGTCTTCCCGTTCGGGCTCCTCATGATCGCGCTCCGCTTCATCCTGCGCTCCCTGCTCGCGCTGTCGGGCCACATCGAGGTCGACCCCGACTCCGCGCACAAAGAAGAGGACGCCCACGCCGACGGGCTGCGAAGCGATGAAGAGCCGCCCCACTCGGTCGATCCGCTGGGAGGAGAGAGCTAGTGGCGGGCGCGAAGGAGGCCGAGAAGGCCGGCACGGGCGCGAAGATCGGGCTCTCGTTCGTCGGCGCGCTCGTCGTCGCGATCGGAGCGCTGGGCGGAGGCGTGGCGGCCGTCGTCGTCGCGCTCGCGCTGCTCGGCGCGCCGCTCTTCGCGATCATGGGGGGCGCGAGCGAGCTCGCGTGGCTCCTCCACCCCGACCCCGCGCAGCACTTCCTGAACCGCATCGCGCCCACCGTCCTCGACGAGGAGCGCTTCGCCGGTTCGCCGATCCTGGTCACGATCCCGCTCTTCACGTTCGTCGGCTACCTCATGGCCGAGTCGAAGACGCCCGACCGCATCGTGCGCGCGTCCCGCGCCGTGTTCGGGTGGATCCCCGGCGGGCTCGCGATCGTCTGCATCGTCGCGAGCGCGTTCTTCACGACGCTCACGGGCGGGAGCGGCGTCACGATCGTGGCCATCGGCGGGCTGCTCTACCCGGCTCTGCGAAAGCAAGGCTACTCGGACGCTTTCTCGCTCGGCCTCGTCACGACCGGCGGCTCGCTCGGGCTCCTCCTCCCGCCGTCGCTGCCAATCCTCGTCTACTCGCTCGTCGCTGGGATCGACTTCAACAAGACGTTCAAGGCGGGGCTCGCGCCGGGGATCCTCGTGATGGTCCTCCTCGGCCTCTACTCGGCGTACGTCGGCAAGCGCGAAAAGGTGAAGCTCGAGTCGCCGCGCTTGGGGGAAATTGGCCGCGCGCTGTGGACGCTCAAGTGGGAGCTGCTCACGCCCGTCATCATTCTGGGCGGCCTCGCAACCGGGCTCACCGAGCTCGACGAGAGCGCCGGGCTCGCCGCGGCCTACACGTTGCTCATCGAGGTCTACGTCTACAAGGATCTCTCGCTCCGGAAAGACCTGCCGCGCATCGCGAAGGCGTCGATGGGGCTGGCCGGAGCCGTGATCCTCATCCTCGCGATGGCGAACGCGCTCATCAACTATGTGATTCAGCAGGCAATCCCGACGCACGTGCTCGACGCGATGCTGCGGCTCGGTCTCAAGGAGACCTGGCAGTTTCTCATCGTGATGAACGTCTTCCTCCTCGTGCTCGGGATGCTCATGGACGGGTTCAGCGCGATCCTCGTCGCCGTCCCGCTCATCCTCCCGTTCGCCGCGCGCTTCACCCTCGGGCCGTTCCACCTGGCGATGATCTTCCTCCTCAACCTGGAGATCGCATACTGCTGCCCGCCGCTCGGCCTCAACCTGTTCATCTCCAGCTTCCGCTTCAACAGGCCTGTCGTGAGCCTGTATCGCGTCGTCCTTCCGTTCGCCGCGATCCTGACGTCCGCGCTCATCCTCGTGAGCTACGTCCCGGCGATCAGCAACGTGTTCGTTACCGCGGACCTGCGCGCCGCCCGCGCGAAGTCCGACGCGCTGGGCGTACCGCCGCGCGAGGCGTGGCTCCTCGAATGCGTGCAGGAGGACCGCTCCAACCCGCAGCCATGCACGGCCGAGGACAAGAAGAGATGGCCCAACGGCGAGGCCCCCGCGGTCGTCACCCCTGTCAAGGAGGCCGCGAAGCCCGCGGGCGGGGGCGACGACGCGGAGGACGACGCGCTGCTTCGCAAGATGATGGGGGGAGCCGCATCGGCGAATCCGGCGCCGCCGGCGCCCGCGGCCGACGACGACGACGCGCTGCTTCAGAAGATGATGGGGACGGCCGCCAAGGACGCGGGGAAGCCCGCGCCCGCTGCGCCCGCACCGGCGGTCGACGACGAGCAGGAGCTGCTCCGCAAGATGGGCGTCACCCCGCAGCAGCAGGGAAAGTAGCTCGTGGCACCGTCAGCGCATCATCCCCGCTGCGATGATGCAGATGAGCGCCGCCGCCTGGAGGGACGCGCGGGTCACCATCGCGGCCTCCAGCTTCCCCGCCGACGCGAGCCACTCGGCCGAGCCAGGCGGGGCTGCCGCGAAGCCCCTCATCAGGCACGCCGTGCGGACATGGAGCAAGAGGTGCGCCGAGAGCGCGACGAGCGCTCCGCCCGCGAGGCAAGTGGCCTTTGGGTGGCCGAGCCCGGAGCCGATCGCGAGCCCGACGGCCGCGGCCATCGCCACCGCCGCGAAGAGGGGCTCCCGCTTCTCGCTGTAGGCGTGCGCACGGCGCACGCAAGACTGGCCCCATGAGCGCTGCGACCGGAGGATGCGCCAGCCGGCGAAGGCATAGAACCCGTCGGTCACGAGGAGGACGGACGTCGCGAGCGCGCCGGTAAACAGGAGGAGCACGGTACTTGTCGGCTTGGATGCCTGCGTGCGCGCCATGGTCGCGCGCCCAGCCTACAGAACGATGGTCTTCCAGCTCCCCTGCCTGAACTTCAGCGCCATCGTGATCGCCGCGACGACGAAATAGACGCACGCCGCGATCCAGATCCCGACGAGCGCCATGTGCAGCACGACGCCCAGGAACATCGCGAGCGGTAGGAGGCAGCCGAAGACGAGGGCAAACTGGGCGATCGCGACGAACTTCGTGTTGCCGGCGCCGAAAAGCGCCTCGCTCAGGATCATCGCGACCGCGATGATCGGCGTCACGACCCCGACGATGTGCATCGGGAAGAGCGCGGCCGCCCTGACCGCGTCCGACTGCGTGATGAAGGCGATGATGGGGCGCGTGAAGAGCACCCCCTCGCAGAGGCCGACGACGCCGAAGATGACGACGCCGAGGCGGACGCTGGCCCAGCCGAAGCGCGTGGCGTCCTCCGGACGCCGCGCGCCGAGGGACTGACCGACGAGCGTCGCCGCGGCGGTGCCGAACGCGAGGCAGGCGGTGAACGTCAGCTTGAGCACCTCGACGATGTCCGTGGTCGCGGCGCTGTTCACGGCCTCTCGCGCTCCGCACTGTTCGACGACGGCCCGACCCCCCCGCATCACGTGCCCAGCGCCGTCGTCGAGCTGGCCCACGACCGCGCTGAACATCGCGAAGCCGAACATCATCACAATCGTGGCAAGCCCCGCCGGAATGGACAGCCGGAGGATGTCCCAGGTGAGCCTACGCGACAGGTTCGCCCTCTGGAGCGGGCGGAAGTCCCTGTTCACGAGCGCGGCGTAGGCC
>Ga0209415_10006055_pt1 | contig 21624 bp, 15 predicted proteins | sample PeaSoiSIISIP2007_FD_187696 | JGI IMG/M metagenome (GOLD analysis project Ga0209415, IMG submission 187696) | Peat soil microbial communities from Weissenstadt, Germany - SII-SIP-2007 (SPAdes) (version 2) | ecosystem: Environmental > Terrestrial > Soil > Wetlands > Peat | place: Germany... | reverse complement strand
GGGCCTGTATTTCGCCATGGGCGACAACCGCGACAATTCATCGGATTCCCGCTACTGGGGGCTGGTGCCGCGCGAGAACATCATCGGGAAGCCCGCGGTGGTGGTCTGGTCCTACGATGCGCCGACTGAAGACCTGATGGATTACAACGCGCACCATGTCGTCGATCTGGCCGAGCACTTCTTCACGCGGACGCGCTGGGACCGCACGCTGCGCCTGCTCGAAGGGTATCCTCTGAAGTAGGCGTTTCATCGCCTTCTTACATGAAAGCCAATCATTACGGCCTGATCATGGCCGGGGGGCGCGGTACGCGTTTCTGGCCGCGCAGCCGGCGGCGCACTTCGAAGCAGGTGTTGCGTTTCATGGGCGAGCGCACGCTCATCCAGCAGACGGTGGATCGGCTCAAGCCGCTGCTCCCCCCCGAGCGTATCTGGATCGTCACCAACGAATTCCTGCGCGATGAAATCGCGCGCCAGCTTCCGGACGTTCCCAAACGTCAGATCCTGGCCGAGCCGGCGCAACGGAACACGGCTCCGTGCATCGGTCTTGCCGCGCACATTCTGCAATCGCTCGATCCGGAGGCGGTGATGGGCGTGTTTCCCGCCGATCACTTCATCGCCAAACCCGTTCGCTTTCGCCGGCTTGTGCGCGCGGCATTCGGCGCCGCGGCCGAGGGGAAGATCGTTGTGCTGGGCATCCAGCCGCGCTGGCCCGAGACGGGTTACGGCTACATCGAGTTTCCGCGAGGAACGGAGCCCGGCGCCCTGGATCCCATGCCTGTAAAGCGCTTTCGCGAGAAGCCTGACGAGAAAGCCGCCCGGCGATTTCTGGAGGCGGGCAACTTCTACTGGAACGCGGGTATGTTCTTCTGGAAGGCGTCGGTCCTCCTCGATGCGCTGCGCCGGCATCGTCCACGCGTGGCTACCGTCATTGCGTCGCTGCCCCCCTTCCGCAGCCGGCAATTCCCGGCGAAGCTGCGGGACAGCTTCCCGCTGTGCGAGAACATTTCCATCGACTACGCCGTGCTCGAAAAAGCTCGTCGCGTAGTGGGCATCGCCGCCGACGATATCGGCTGGAACGACGTGGGGAGTTGGAACGCGGTGTATGAGCTGACATCGCGCGATGCGGTTGGAAATGCCGCACGTGGCGAGACCCTGACGCTCGACAGCACCGGCAATTTCGTGGATGTGCACGGCCGCCTGGTCGCGCTGCTTGGCGTGAAGAACCTGCTTGTGGTGGACACGCCCGACGCGTTGCTCATTGCCGATCGCCACCGCGCCCAGGATGTTAGCGCGCTGGTGAAGCTGCTGGAAAAGGCCGGACGCAACGACCTTCTGTAGGGGTTCGTTGAAAAGCGTACCACTCCCTCGCGGTCGTGGCTCAGTAACCGCTGATCAAACTGAGCCGCGCGCGCCAGCAAGCGGTTCCGGGCGCTTTTCTACTGCGATAGCCTGGAGCGGAGTTCCTGAACCAGCGATCGCACCTGCGCAAGGACCTTCTTTGCTCCTTCCGAAACGGTGGTGGGAGCGAGGATGGTCTCAGCCAGTTCGGCGTGGGGAAGCGCCTCGGAGTATTTTTTCTCGCCGTCCAGAGCGCGCGCCAGCTCAAAATGCTCCATGCCAACGGTGCGATCCTTTGCCGGCTCTTTGGACCATTTCTCACAGAGTCCGAGGGCGGTCCGGGCGGAGCGTTCAGCGTCTGAAAAGCGATTCGCCGCGAGGTAGGAGACGGTCATATAGTGCCAATACTCGCGCCATGCCGGAGCATCGGGCTCAAAGGTCTTCTTCCACACGCTCGCGGCATTTTCCAGGAATTGAACGGCATCGGCCGGCCTGGTGGATTCAGCCACCGCACCCGCATAGTATGCGCCCATGCGCAGCGTCTCGCGATCGGAAGGACCGGCGCAGGTCTGGTAGATCTCAAACGATTTTCGGTACAGCGGAACAGCTTCATCGATGTGGCCGGACATCCGCCGGATTCCGGCAAGACCGTAATAAACGTCCGATTGATCGCAGAGCGCGAGCGGGTCCTGCCGATAGTACATCAGCGCCTGGTTAAAGAGTTCCCGCGCTCGCTCCAGGGCGCCGAGGTTCTGCTCGATGTCGGCGAGTTTTACCAGGGCCTGCGCGGTCTCGTGAGGCGGCAGGTGGTTGTCGAGCGAGGTTTTCACGGCCAGTTCGGCGAGCGGGACGGTGGGCGGTTGTCTGATCAGGCCGAGGTCGGCGCGCAGCGCAGCGCTGTAGTAGGCGGCCAGTGCGAGAGTGCGCGGCGGCACGCCCGGGCTCTTCGCCAGGTCCACAGCCCGAGCGCAGAGACTAAGGCCCGCGTCGCCTTCGCCTTTGTCGTACGCGATGCTGCAAAGATAAGCTGTCGCTTCGGCTTCGGACGGCAGATCGCCGGCGGCGTGGGCCTCGCGAGCCACCTGGCTGAAGATCTGCCGCGCTGCATCATAGTCGCGATTCTCAAACATCGATCCGGCAAGGCCGAGCCGGGCCTGGCGCAGATCGGCGGGTTCCCTGATGTATTCGGGAAGAAACTTCACGCCGAGTTGCAGAAACTCGGAGAGCGTAGTGGCCGGCTTGCCCGTGACGTTGCTGTTTGCCGACTGGAACAGGCGATAGAGGAACGTCTGCATACGCAGGGCTCGCTGGCCCTCGGCAAGCGCCTGTTGCTGTTTGCGCCACGCGTAGCCGGCGCTGGCCAGAACGGCCAGAAGCACGACGGCGGCCACCGCGAGCCGGCCCCGGTTCCGGCGCACGAACCGGGTCGCGCGATAGAGCGTCGTTTGCCTGCGAGCGAGCACCGGCCTTCCGTCCAGATAGCGCTGGATGTCGGCGGCGATCTCGTTGACCCAGGCGTAACGGTCCTGCGGCAAGGGCCGCAGGCATCTGGTCACGATGGCCGACAAGTCGCCCGCAAGGATGGCTCGCATGCGCCCTGCGCCGACGGAGCGCTTCTCGGCGGCTTCACCGGTTGCGGCTCGTTCCGGCGGCTCGGGGTCCGCGGTGGAGTGGGCTTTATCGGGCGCCGCGCTGTTCGACGGCCGGCGGCCGGCCAGCAGTTCAAACAGTACGACACCCAGCGCGTAGACATCGACCGAAGTGGTAGTCGGCTCGTTGCGCAACTGCTCGGGGCTGGCATAAGCGGGCGTCGCCAGCAGCGCGGAAGTGTTTTCGTCCGAGGGTGGCGAGGCCAATGCTCCACTTGCAGGGGCCACCTGTTCGGCATCATTGCCAGCCGAGAGCAGCTTGGCGGTGCCGAAATCCAGCAGCTTCGGGATGCCCTCCGCCGTCACCAGAATATTGCCGGGCTTCAGATCGCGATGCACAATCAGGTTGCGATGCGCATACTCCGCGGCGGAACAGATCTGCAAAAACAGCCGCAGCCGTTCGGCAATCGTAAGGCGACGTTGGTCGCAGTAGCGCGTCACGGGGATGCCGTCCACGTACTCCATCACGAGGTACGGCGCGCCATCCGGACCGACGCCGCCATCGAGCAGGCGCGTAATATTCGGATGATTCAGATGGGCCAGGATCTGGCGCTCGGCCCGGAAGCGGCTGGTGAAGAAGCCGGTCTGCATGTGCGTCCTCACCAGCTTGAGCGCTACCTGCTGTTCATATTGGCCGTCGGCCCGGCGCGCCAGGTAAACCGTGCCCATGCCGCCGTGGCCCAGCTCGCGAATCAGTTCGTAACCGCCGAGCTGTCCGAGCGGCTGGCTGGATTGCGGTTCGGAAGGATCGCGCTCACTCTCAGTGGCGACCAGCATCAGACGGAGCTGAGCACCGAGCGGCTGGTCATCGGAACACGCCCGAGCGACAAAGTCGTCCCGCTCGCTCCCACTGAGCTCCACAGCCTGGTGGAAGAGCGTCTGCAGCCGTTCCCAACGCTCCGTTGTCAGAGAGCCCATATGATGGTCCGCGTAATTCCGCGCCCAAACCCCTCACTCAGCAGAGTGCGGCCCCTCCTGTCTTGCGGCGAGCGTGGAATATAGCCATGCCCGCACGAGCCGCAGGTCGCGCTCCGCTGTGGCGTCGGAAACGCCCACCAGTTCTGCCGCCTCCTCTACCGTGCATCCGAGGAAATACCGCAGTTCCAGGAGCCGAACCTTGCGGCTGTCGATTTTCTCCAGTTCGTCGAGCGCGCGATGCACGTCAATGATGTCCACGCTGTTCAGATTGACCCAGGGGATCTCGTCGTTCAGCGGGACGTGAGGCAGTTCGCCGCCACGCTTGCCGGCGTTTGTGGCGCGCGCATGGTCGGCCAGAATACGGCGCATCAGTTTCGCGGCAAAAGTGTAGAAGTGGGCGCGATCGTTCCAGTTCGCTTTGCGTTGCTGCACCAGGCGCAGGTAGAGCTCGTTCACCAAAGCCGTCGGCTGCAGCGTATGGTCGTCCGATTCGCGTCGCAAATAGGCTGCGGCCACGTTGTGCAGGTGTGGGTACACGTGGGGCAGGAGAGATTCGATCGCGTTCGGATCGCCCTCTTTCCAGCGCTGCAGCAGGACCGTGATTTCACCCTGATCCGACTCGTTCTCGATGGCGCTTTTTCTCCGAACATACATTATGCCCCGGGATGCGCTGCCATGACGAACCTGCGCCAGGTCGCCAAGTTCGATGTGCTCCAGGCCGGCGATTGTCACGGTGAAGGACACTGCCCGCCGTACACCTTCGCGGGCGGCGATGCGTACCACGCAATGGATTTCGTTTACAAGCTTCCGTAAGTATTAAGGAGCCGCAACAGTCGGGTCGAGCAGATCAATTCCCTTCAATCCCACCGAGATACACCAGATTGCCGCCCCTTGCGCTCATCCCGTGAACCCGGTAGGTTGGAATCAGCGGGGTATTTATTCCATTGGTAATCTTACTGTTCGGCCCGCCCGGCTCCGGCAAGGGAACGCAGGCGCGGCTTATCACTGACTGGCTTCACATCCCGTCCATCTCGACGGGTGAAATGCTCCGGGCGGAAGTAGATTCCGGCAGCGACCTGGGCAAGGCGGCGCAGGAAGTTATGCTGGCGGGCGGTCTGGTGAGCGATCACCTCATCAACCAGATGCTGGCGGTGCGCATCTCGCGGCCCGACTGCGAGAAGGGCTTCATGCTGGATGGCTATCCGCGAACTGTGCAGCAGGCGGAGTTTCTGGACTGCTTGCTCAAGGAGCGCAACCTCCCGTGCCCCATCATTTTCCACCTCGACGTGCCCTATGCGGCGCTGATCGCGCGAACGACGTCGCGGCGGACCTGTCCGAGGTGCGGCCGCATTTATAACATCCTGCACCAGCCGTCGAAGGTGCCGGGCATCTGCGACGATTGCGCCACAGCGCTGATCCAGCGCAAAGACGACACAGAAGAGACGTTCCGCGAGCGCCTGGAAACCTACGACGACGTGACCCGGCCCGTGCTCGCCTGGTATCAGGACCGCAATTATCACCTGATCTCCGGCGACCGCTCGCCCAACTACATCTTTGAGAACATGAAAGATCTGATCGAACTGCACGCCGAAACGCACGGCCGGCAGCAGTGCACGGCGTGTGCGAAGGCCGACGAGTGTCTGCTGGGGCAGCGAACCGAGAAGAAAGCGCCCCAGATGCAGGCGCGGTAAGGCCCGAACCACCGCTTCCTTCGGGCGCGGTCCTCACTGATCGTGGAGGAAGATTACCAGGGTCGGGCTGCGGCACACCACCGGCCGAGCGTCATCGTCGAACTCGCGGGCGGTGGAGTGTTTCTGCGGTGTGGGGACGGATTCCACGCGTCCGTAGATGATGGCCCAGCGGTCGTAGTCGCTGCTTCCAAAGCGGAAGGTGCCGAGTGTAGTCGTTTTGCGCACAATAGCCAGCTTGCGGCTTGCCGCCGCGGCATCGACGCCAAAACCGTCCGGTGGAAGCGGACCGTTCTTCGCATCGAGGACGACGCGCAGGACACAGTCCTTCTCGCTCAGGAAGCGGCCGTATTCGCGAAAAGAGTACCGTCCAACCACTAGTACGGGCTTGCCGGCCAGCGTGTCCGCGTGTTCAAACAACTCACAGACGGTCACCGGTTCCAGGGAACTGGTGGCATCGGCCGAGAGCAGGCGTACGCCTGCCAATGCGATCACAAGAAGATGTCTCCGCACCGGAATCAGAAGGTGAAGACGCACGAGCAGCGCGCGAGGTTATCAGCGAATCGCAAGGCGGCTGGTTGATATGCTCGTAGAATCGCGATGCGAGCTCTCATCGTTATGCTTGCCTCCTCACTACTCGTCGCCCAGCCGCGTGCTTCGCTGGTACTGCTCAACGGAAACATTCATACCGAGAATCCCGCGATGCCCCGCGCGGAAGCGGTGGCGGTGATTGGCTCCCGGATTGTGGACGTTGGCGGCGACGACCAGATCCGGAAGTGGGTTGGACCCGAAACGCGGCTTGTCGATCTCGATGGCCGGCTGCTGTTGCCTGGCTTCAACGACGCGCATGTACATTTCTATCAGGGCGGCCGATCTCTGGCCGGCGTTCAGTTGCGCTCGGCGCGCAGCCCCGAGGAGTTCCGCGAACGCATCGCCACGTTTGCCGCAAAGCTCCCGGCGGGCCGCTGGATCCTCAACGGCGAATGGGATCACGAGAACTGGTCTCCCGCGCGCCTGCCGAGCCGTCAGCTCATCGACGACGTCACCGGCGATCATCCCGTGTTCGTATCCCGTCTCGATGGACACATGGGACTAGCGAACACGCTGGCGCTGAAGCTGGCCGGCATCGACCGCAATACTCCCGATCCGCCGGGCGGCGTGATCGTTCGCGATGAACACGGCGAGCCCAATGGCATTCTGAAAGACGCCGCGATCGATCTCATCGCGCGCGTGATCCCCGAGCCGGGGCGGGACGAGATCACCGATGCCCTTCGTGCGGCTATGCGCTACGCGGCCGTAAACGGCGTTACCAGCGTGCAGGAGATGGCGAATTCATCCGACGCGTCGTCCGCCGGTCAGAAGCTGCGCCGGGACGTCTTCGCCGCCTACGAAGATCTGCTGCGCAACGGCGAGCTCAAAGTCCGCATCTCCGTGCACCGCCCGCTGGCCTTGTGGGAGCAACTGGCAACGCTCGGCGTTATCGCGCCGTTCGGCGATGCGAAGCTGCAGATTGGCGGACTGAAGGGATACGCCGATGGATCGCTGGGCTCGAGCACGGCGCTCCTCTTTCATCCCTACCTCGATGCGCCGCAGACCTCCGGGCTTTTCGCCGAGGACATGATTCCGCTCAGCCGCGCGCAGGAGCGGATTACCGGCGCCGACGCCGCGGGACTGCAAATAGCCATCCATGCTATTGGCGACCGGGCCAACAAGACGGTTCTCGACCTCTACGAAGAAGCCGAGCGCCGCAATGGCCCCCGCGACCGCCGCTTCCGCATCGAGCACGCGCAGCATCTTCGGCAGGAGGACATCCCGCGTTTCGCCGCGCTCGGTGTGATCGCTTCCATGCAGCCTATCCACCTGGTGGATGACGGGCGCTGGGCAGAGAAGCGCGTCGGGCCGGAGGTGATCAAAGGAACCTACGCCTTCCGCTCGCTGCTCGATTCCGGGGCCATGCTTGCTTTTGGGTCGGACTGGCCGGTGGCGCCGATGATCCCTCTGGCGGGCATTGCCGCGGCGGTCACCCGGCAGACTGCCGATGGCAAACACCCGAACGGCTGGATACCCGAGCAGAAGATCAGCGTGGAGGAGGCCGTGCAGGCGTTCACCGTGGGTTCCGCATACGCCAGTTTCGACGAGAAGATCAAAGGCTCCATCGAACCCGGCAAGCTGGCCGATATGGTCGCGATCTCGGCGGACATTTTCAGCATTCCGCCGGAAGAGATTGCCCGGACCCATGTCGTGATGACCGTCTTTGACGGGCGCGTCATCTACGAAGGGGCGAAATAAGAGGCTCCTCTGCGTCCCTTCGGCGCGAGCTCGCGTAGTAGCAGCATCCCGGGGAAGACTGCTGAACTAGTGGACCGATGCCCGGATGATTCTGTCTTCATACGCCACGATTTGCCAGGATGAGCCTGTTCGCTGCAGGACGCGAAGGCCCATGCCCTGTACTGAGGCGACCGGTGTTTCCAGCTTCCAGCGCAGTTGCGCGAATGCGATGTCCGGATGAAGTAGCGTGAATCTTTCGATGCCCGATGTTAGAGCTGGGTTATTCAGGCCGGGCACCTGAGTTCTCAGGATGTGGCTGGCGATTTCCCGGTTGCCCTGAACCCACTGCGCGCTCGTGTCAACAAGGTCTGACTTCGGTGCGAAGAGCCTGGCGACGGTTGATGCATCACGATGATTCCAGGCAGAACCGCTAAACACACAGACGCACTTCTCATGGCCCGAAATCCTACCACGGCTTCGGGCGGAGTCACGCACGCTCGCCGAAGGCTCACGCTACTCCGCGTCCAGGGACAGGTAGAAGTGGTGTTCCTTCTCCTCGCGCTGGCAACCCAGCGCCTCGCATAGACGCTGTGCCACAGAGTTCTCGCGGCCTGCCGCGAAAGCGACCCCGCTGGCGCGTGTCTCGGCTACAAGCTGCCGTGCACGCTCGTGGAGCGCCCGGGCGATGCCGTGCCGCCGGCAGCCGAGGATCACGTAGAGATCGCTGAGGATCCAGATGCGCTGAAGAGCCAGCGAGGAAAACGTCGGATAGAGCTGCATGAAACCCAGGGCCCTTTGAAAGCTGCCTGAGCCTTCGCTGGCGAAGAAAATGGCGGAATCGCGTCTTTCCAGCCGGTCCGCCAGAAACACGCGACAACCTTCCGGGTTGGGGGGCTGCGAAAAGTGTTGCCGGTACTCGTCGAACAAACCGACGATTAGGGAAAGGTGGCGGGTGTAAGCGCGGAGGATCTCCACTGACTTTATTCTCGCGCCATTGGCGGCGCTATCTGAATCGGGAAAATCCGAGGCGTGTTTATGGGCAGGCGGCGTGGGAGAGACGTGGGTCCGGCCGCCCTGGCAGCCACGCGTCCAATGTCCTGCGCAATTCAGTATCGCTGATCGGTTTGCTGATGTACCCGTCCATGCCCGCCTTGAGGCATCGTTCCCGGTCCTGTGGAAGGGCGTAGGCGGTCATGGCGATGATCGGTGTGTGGCGGGACGCGCCTTCCAGGCGACGGATCTGCGCAGTCGCTTCGAAACCGTCCATCTCGGGCATCTGGCAGTCCATGAAAATGACGTGGTAGCGGCCAGCGCTCGTGTGCTCCACCGCCTCTCGTCCGTTCACGGCGGTCTCCACTGTAAGCCCGGCTTTCTCCAGCAATCGGCGGGCGAGTTTCTGGTTTACCGCGTTGTCTTCCACCAGCAGAACGCGCGGCGATTCCAGCGGGACCCGTGCCGCCGCGGGAACGGCGACGGCGGCCGCCTCGGGCGCATGGTTCAGTGCGGCGCGGATGGCCCGCCGCAGGGTCGCCTGACTCACCGGCTTCAGCAGCCGCTCGGAAATTCGTGCCGCATCGAAACGCTGCGAATCAGACGCCAGATCGGCTGAACTCAGTATGATAATGGCTACGTCCGCACCGCCGGGCATCAGCCGGATTCGCTCCGCAGTCTCCAGCCCGTTGATGCCGGGCATCTGTGCGTCCATGAGGATCAAACGGAAGGGTTGCCCAGCCGCCTGGGCATGCTGCCAGACATCCATGGCCGATTCTCCCGAACCGGCGCTGGCCGCCTCCAGCTTCCAGCTCAGCAGCGTTTCTTCGAGGATCTGACGGTTGGTGCGGTTGTCGTCCACCACCAGAACGCGCGAGCCGCGGTACTGCGCCAGGTCCAGTCCCTCGTTGCCGGACAATTCCTGATGGGAAACGCCGAAGGGCAGTTCGAAGAAGAACCGGCTCCCTTTTCCGAGCTCGCTCTTCAGCTCGAGCCTGCCGCCCATCAGATCCACCAGCCGATGGGAAATGGTGAGCCCGAGGCCGGTCCCGCCGTACTTGCGCGACGTGGCGGTCTCCGCCTGCGCGAAGGCTTCGAAGATGCTGGCCGATTTTTCCCGGGCGATTCCGATGCCGGTGTCGCGAACAGAAAACAGCAGGCGACAGCCACCGGGCTCGAGCGAGTTGAGCGAAACCTCGGCCTCCACCTCCCCTCGCTCGGTGAACTTGATGGCGTTCCCGATCAGATTGATCAGCACCTGGCGCAGCCGGCCGGAGTCACCGACCACCACCTCGGGTACGTTGGGGGCGATACGGCAAAGCAACTCCAGATTCTTCTTTGCGGCGCGCACCGAGAGCGTGCGCACAATGTCGAAGACCGCTTCACGCAGATCGAAAGCCTCCGTTTCGATGGCCAGCTTCCGCGCCTCGATCCGCGAGAAATCGAGAATGTCGTTAATCACCCGCAGCAGCGAGTTGGCCGAGCTTCGCACGTCGTTGAGATACTCGCGCTGTTCGCGGGTCAGTTCGGTATCCAGCGCCAGTTCGGTCATGCCGATGATGCCGTTCATCGGCGTGCGGATCTCGTGGCTCATATTGGCCAGGAACTCGGATTTAGCGCAGTTGGCGTGATCGGCCCGCACGCGCGCGCGCCGGGCGGCTATGGTCTGCAATCCCAGCAAACCGGTGATCATCGACAGCGCGAATATGGTCCACCCAAACCAGCGCTGTTTCTCCTCGCCGTACCGCAGGAGCATCAGCGATTTCAGTTCCGAGCTGGAAATGGGAGACCACTGATCCAATCGGTCGCCCAGCCATCCCGTGCGCGCCAGCTCCGAAATTCCCTCGCGCAGAGAATCGGCCGCCGGGGAAGCCTCAGGCACGGCGGCAATGGACGCTTTGACAACGGCGCTCGGCACCGCGTGAAAGGCAAAGCGGGCGGATTCGCAACCCTCGGGACGACGCAACAACGTTTCGTGCAGGTACCGGGATTCGGCGAAGGCGACGTCCGCCTTGCCCGCGCACACCGCCTGCACCATCGCCAGGCTGTCGTCGTACAACACAAGGTGCGCCTGAGGGAGGAACTGGTGAGCCAACTCCTCCGCCATGGGTGGAACCTTCATCACCGCCACGCGCCGATGATCCGTATCCCTGGGCGTGATCACTTCATGCGACTGCAGCGACATGAGCGCGTAATAGTTGTTGAGCCAGGGCTCGGTGAAGTACAGGCTCTTCCGGCGTTGTGGAGTGGAGGCCAGTAGCGGCCACATATCTACCTGGCCACTGGACAACGCCGCGTGAGGATTCGCGGACGGGACCCAGCGGAGGTGGATGCCACGAAGTCGCGCGGCTTCGTTCAGAACATCCACGGCGAACCCGTGAACGGTGCCATCGCGGGCAATCATGTAATATGGCGGTGCATCGTCGACGCCGACGCGATAAACACGCTCAGGCACGCGGTGCGCATACCAGTTCGACAAATACAAGCCACCGGCGATCGCCAGGCCTACGGCGACGACCCCGAATCGGGCTACACCTCTGTTGTATGCATCCCGCAGACGCATCTCCCGGATCTATCGACGGGATAGCGACGAATGGTTAGATCCAGAAGCGCCATGCACGAAGAATGAGTATCACCGGGTCTGCGTACTAAGCACGTGCCAGCCAGGTAAGGCAAATCCCCGGCGCCAGCAACGGTAGAATATACCTGGTCGCGCGGCTATCGATGGGACCAAAGGCACCTTTCCGTAGAACCAGTGGCAATCCATCGGGCGTCGTGCGCCTGTTCGGCGACCTGAAGATCCGGCCCAAGCTGATGGTGCTCCACAACGTCTTCTTCCTGGTCCTTTCGCTCGCCGTTTATTTCGCCCTGATCCCCGTTTTCGAGCAGGACGTGCGCCAGGTGGAAGTGCGGGTGCTGAAGGGGACCACAGCGGCGCGGTCGTCGGATGCCGTGTACGAGGAACTCATCCAGCGGGCTCGCATGAATCTGTTTGCCGTGCTGGCCACGGTATACGTTGCGGCTGTCCTTCTGCTCGAGCTGGCGATCATGCCGCTCTACGTCTACCGTCCAATCAGCGCCATGCTGCGCGCCGACGAAGCCAGTCAACGCGACGATCGCGCCAACGAACTCGTCGAACCGGCTTCCATTCCCGGCGACGAGATTGGCCAGATCATGCGCTCGCGCAACACCACGGTGGTGGAGCTCCGCCGTCAGGAGGATCAGCTCGAACGCGCTCTGCAGCAGCTCACCGATACCGCTGAAGCGCTGCGCGTCAAGAACGAGCAACTGGAAGCGCAGGATCGGCTGGTCAGCCTCGGCATTCTCAGCGCCAGCGTGGCTCATGAGCTGAACACTCCGCTGGCGGTTCTCCAGGGTTCGGTGGAAAAGATGCTGGAAGTCACCGATGACGAGCACACGCGCGACCGGCTGGCCCGCATGCTGCGCGTGACCCAGCGGCTGCGCACGATCAGCGAGAGCCTTGTCGGTTTTTCACGCGTGCGCACGCAGCGCAACGAGCCGGTGCAGGTTCGGCCGCTGGTGGAGGAAGCGTGGAATCTGGTGGCCATCGACGATAAGGCCGCCGCGACGAAGTTTGCGCTGTCGGTTGACGAGGGCCTCACGGTGATGGGCAACGCCGACCGCCTTGTCCAGGTGTTCGTCAATCTCCTGCGCAACGCGCTGAACGCGGTTCCCGCCTCAGGCGGGGCAATTCTGGTGAGGGCCCGAGCGGATCGCCATCGCGTCACCATTGACGTGGAGGACAACGGCCCGGGTATTCCGCCTGAGGTTCTGCCGGATATCTTCGAGGCGTTTGTCTCGACGCGTCTGGACGCCCGCGGAACGGGCCTGGGGCTGACCGTTGCACAGGGGATTGTGCACCAGCACGGAGGCGCCATCGCGGCCTCTAATCGTCCCGAAGGCGGGGCTTGCCTGGAGGTCTCCCTGCCGCGGGCGGGATGACATCTCGATGCCTCCGCGACAGCGCGCCCGGGGACCGTGCAGCCGCCTTCAATTTGTGCCATAATCACAGCCATTCGCGTCGAATGGCGTTGACGCGGCAATATGACCGACGTAACCACAAACAGCGCGCTGGTGGATATTGCGGTTCTGGACGACGATCCGGACTTCCGCACGTATCTGGAAGACACGCTTCGCGACGAGGGCCAGTATAACGTCCGGACCTTCGCCCGCCCCGAGGAGTTCTTTGCCGACCTCGAGCAGAGAGTTCCCGACATCCTGATGCTGGATATGAAGCTGGGCGACGTCGCCGGTGAGAAGGTGCTGGAGCAGGTGCTGGCCTCGCATCCGAGCCTCTGCGTGATCGTGGCCACGGGCTATCCGTCGCTCGAAGACATGCGCGCCACGTTCAAGCTGCGCGTCTTCGATTACCTCTCCAAGCCATTTTCTCTCGCGCAGCTTCGCCAGGCTCTGAACAACGCGACCGAGCGGTTCGGGCTCGGCCGGACACTGCCCGATCGGCTGCGGGAACGGCTGGGCCATCGCATCAAGCTGCTGCGGGTGGAGCGGGACTGGTCCCTGAAGGATCTCGCGGCCACCACGCGGCTGAGCGTTTCGCAAATCAGCTCCATCGAGCGCGGCGCCAATATGCCCAGCGTGGAAAGCCTGCTGGCCATCTGCAAGGCGTTCGACAAGAAGCCCTCGGAAGTGTTGGCGTCCATCGATTTCTGAAGCCGCCGGCGATCGCCGCTTCAAATCGGTTCGGGAACCGCGCTGTAACGCCTTCGTCACGCTGCTGTAACCGCTGCTGTTGTATCCTCCTCGAACATCACTATGGCTACCGCTGCGACCGCGCTCGAAACCAAAATGCGCCGAAGCCCCGGACGGATCGGCGTGCTCATTTTCCTCGTGATTCTGGCGGTGGGTATCGGCTACGCCGCTATCCATCTCCTGAACGACTTAGCCACGGTGCACAGCACGTCGGTGTTGCCCTACCTGCTGCTGGGAGTCGCGCTCCTGATCGCTCTCGGTTTTGAGTTTGTCAACGGATTCCACGACACCGCCAACGCTGTCGCTACCGTCATTTACACGCATTCACTGGAGCCGCACTTCGCCGTGGTGTGGTCCGGGGCGTGCAACCTTGCCGGAGTGCTGTATTCCAGCGGCGCCGTGGCCTTTGCCATCGTCTCGCTGCTGCCCGTCGAGCTGATCCTGCAGGTGGGCAGCAACGCCGGTTTCGCCATGGTATTCGCGCTGCTGGTGGCGGCCATCATCTGGAACCTCGGCACGTGGTGGATGGGTCTGCCCAACTCCAGTTCGCACGCGCTGATCGGGTCGGTGATCGGCGTCGGAATCGCCAATCAGCTCATGGCGGTGAAGACGGGCACCAGCGGCGTGGACTGGGGTCAGGCCGCGACCATTGGTAAGTCGCTGCTCATCTCTCCGGTTGTCGGTTTCTTCGGCGCCGCTCTGCTCCTGCTGCTGATGAAGCTGGTGATCCGGGACAAACGCCTGTACGAGGCCCCTGTGGGCGACGCGCCGCCGCCTTTCTGGATTCGCGGCCTGCTGTTTCTCACCTGCAGCGGCGTAAGCTTCGCCCACGGTTCCAACGACGGCCAGAAGGGCATGGGCCTGATCATGCTCATCCTGATCGGCACCGTTCCCACGGCCTACGCCCTGAATCATGCCGTAACAGCGCGGGAATCGCAGGATTTCGTGGCCGTTTCGCAGCAGGCCGTATCCACGCTCAACCACTACCGCGATCCCGCCGCCGTGACCGGCGACACCCGCGAGGAACTTTCCAATTACATCCGTACGCGCGAGTTCAACAGCAATACGATGCTGGCGCTGCAGACGCTGATCAATGACATCGGTACCGAGATGGCGCAGTTCAAGGTCCTCAAGAACGTCCCGCCGGAAATGACCCGCAACTTCCGCAACGACATGTACGTGGTGAGCGAATCGCTGCGCCTGATGGCCAAGTCGAAGCAGCCCGCCATTACCGCAGCGGACTGGGCGGTGCTGAACAACTACAAGAAACACATCGACAAGGCGACGCGGTTCATTCCGCCGTGGGTGAAGGTGGCGGTTGCCCTCGCCCTGGGTCTGGGAACCATGGTCGGCTGGAAGCGCATTGTGGTTACGGTGGGAGAGAAAATCGGCAAGACGCACATGACCTATGCGCAGGGCGCCGCCGCGGAGATCACGGCCATGGCCACTATCGGCACGTTGGACGGCTTCGGCCTGCCGGTCAGTACGACGCACATCCTCTCATCGGGCGTCGGCGGGACCATGGCGGCCAACGGCTCCGGACTGCAGTGGGAGACGATCCGCAACATGGCGCTGGCCTGGGTGCTGACCCTGCCCGCGTCGATCACGCTCGCGGCGCTGCTGTTCTGGGCGTTCCGCTCGATGGCGGGCTGAGGCGCGCCTGGCGGCATGGCTGCTTCCATCGGGGCGTAAGCTGCTTCTGTTTCTTTCGGCGGCTGAATCGCTTACAATCGCCGTATAGTGCCAACGGAAGCGGCAGAGCCCGTCTATGGACGGCTGCAGGATCTGGCCTTCGACCTGGTGCGCGAGGCCGGCGCATTGAGCGGAATGCTACCCTCGCGGCTGCGTGAGACGATAGCGCCGGTGGTGCGGCTTGCCAATGCCCGGCATTCGGGCTTGATCGATGACGATGGCGTGAGCGAGGAAGTCCATCTGCGCGTCGAAGAGCGCATCGACCAGGGCATCCCCGCGCATCCCGCATCGGCGGAGTTCCTTGGCTGGGTGTTTCGCGAGCTGTTCGGGTTCGAGGGACTCGTTGGGGATGTGACGCATTTTGAGAGCGTCTACACCGCAGTACCCGGGCAGTTTCGTCAGGTGGTGTCCGTGCCTGCGTCCTTGCACCGCCTGATGCAGCTCAAGCCATTCGTCCACGGCAACGCCACAGTGGCCCGCCTGATGGTCCATGCCGAGCTGACGCGGCTGGAGATTGCAGGTCTTTGGTCGGTCTCGCGAGCGCTGGCGCGGGATCTGCCGAGGTACCGCGAGCTGATCGCAGCGCCCGGTGAGCCTGGGGAGATGGGCATTATCGGGGACAGGGCGCTGATGCAGTTCTGCAGATTCTTCCTCGCGGTGGCGAGCGATGAAATCCGTGCGATGCGAGCTCTGCTCGAGCCGGCGGCATTGCTCGGCCGCGTGGAATCGTACTGCGCTGAGGAGCGCGATGCCGGCCGCCTTCCCGATGGCTCGTTTGCGGTGCTGCGCGAAGTGATGCTGCGCGGAGAGCTTCCGCGGGCTCATGTCGAGACCATCGTGCCGTTTCGCGAGCGCAAGGCCCGCCAGATCAGCAGCGCTCTGCGCGAATGCGGGCTGCTGGTGGCCGACGGCGTACGCGCGCCGTTCAGGCTGGCGATTCCGCCGACGGTGGCCGAAAGGTGGCTGCCGGGCCTTCTGCAGTAAGAGAGGCTGGACGGAGCGTAATCACACGCGCGAATCCTTCCCGGATGGAAGGCGGCTCCAGCCGGCGGGCCATATCGCGGACCACATCAGCCGGAACCACGCGCTCGCGATGCGCGTTGCGTTCGAGACAAATCTCCAGGGGCGTATCAAAGAAGATGGCCTCGACTTCGCATTCGACGTTATCGGCGAGGCGAACCCACTGGCGCCGCTCCCAGCGGGTGAGGGCGGTGGAATCGATGCACGTGACCGGGCGGTGCAGCTCCAGCCGCTGGCGCGCAAGACTCCTCAATGTGGCGAAGACCTGGCGGTGGATGGTCTGAATCGCCGGATCGTCGGCGACGAGCAGCCGGATGGCGTCGGAGGAGAGGACCGAATAAGGCTGCCGCGCTGCCCATGTCGTCTTGCCCGAGCCGGGCACTCCGACCAGCACGACGAGTCTCAACGCGTTTGCACCACGTAGCGTTCGACTTCGAGCAGCCGTTCGGCGATCCTGCGCCGCAACGCTATGGTGTTCGCCGGATCGCACTTCGTGAAACGCTTGAGAATCGACAGATTCATGCGCAGCGGATCGCCCTCCGAGCACGCCGCGAGCACCGCGCGGCCGGCGCTCTCCACCGTTTCCATGGCCTCGTGAACGTAGACCGAGGTCAGATCCGCGGCCATCGGTGAGCCGGTTTTCCGCGCACGCAGTGCACAGGATTCCATGGCGTAGGCGGACATGGCAACGTCGGTGATTGCAGCGAGCACCTCCTGCTGGTTCTCGAGATCGTTGAAGTGTTTCTGATAGGCCACGCCGAGCAGGAACAGGGCGGCTTTCTTCGCATTGGCGGCGAGGCGAATCTCCTCGGCGTCGGCGGTGTTGAAAGTGGGCCCGCTCAGCAGCTCGTTCTGCAGACGCTTCACCGCCTCCACCAGCGGCAACTGACCCCGCTGCGCGCGCTTCAGAAGCATCCCGGTGGCCAGCAGGCGGTTAATCTCGTTGGTGCCTTCGAAGATGCGGTTGATGCGCGAATCGCGATAGGCGTGTTCGACGGCGTAATCCTGATGGTAGCCATAGCCGCCGTGGATCTGCACGCCTTCATCGACAACGTAATCGAGCATCTCCGAGGAGAAGATCTTCACGTAGGAGCATTCGGTTGCGAACTCCTCGGCAGCCTTCATGAATCCGGCTGGCGAGCGCTCCACCAGGCCGACCGTGCGCCACGTGGCCGATTCCGCCGCGTAGATGCGTACGGCCATCTCGGCCAGCTTGTGCCGGATCATGCCGAAATCGGCGATGGCGTGTCCGAAGGCCTGCCGTTGTTTCGCGTAGAGAATGGAGACCCGCAGCACTTCCTTCGCGCCGCCGATGGCAAATGGCCCCAGCTTCAGCCGGCCGATGTTCAGAATGCTGAAGGCGATGATGTGGCCGCGGCCGATTTCGCCCAGCACGTTCTCCACCGGCACGCGGACGTTGTCGAAGTAAACGGCGGTGGTGGAGCTGCCCTTGATCCCCATCTTCTTCTCTTCCGCCCCGTGCGAGACGCCGGGCCATGCGCGCTCCACCAGAAATGCGGTGAACTTCTCGCCGCCGATCTTCGCGAAGACGGTGTAGAGATCCGCGAGGCCGCCGTTGGTGATCCACGCTTTCTGGCCGTTGAGGATGTAGTGGGTGCCATCCGGCGCGAGGTCGGCGCGCGTTTTCGCGGCAAGGGCGTCAGAGCCGGCGTGCGGCTCAGTCAGACAATAAGCGGCGATCATTTCCGCGCTGGCGAGGCGGGGCAGGTACCTCGCCTTCTGCTCTTCGGTGCCAAACAACGCCAGGGGCAGCGTGCCAATGCCGGCGTGCGCGCCGTGACAGCCTGCGTACGAGCCGTCACGCGCCATTCCTTCGGCCACGACCATCGCCGACGTGAGATCCATCTCCATGCCGCCGTACTGTTCGGGGATGAGCACCGCGGTCAGGCCCAGCTCGGCCGATTTGCGCAGCACGGTCGCGGCGACGCCCGCCTCCTGATGCTGGATCGCTTCGAGCTTCGGCGTCACCTCGTTGTTCCAGAAATCTTCCGTGGTGCGAGCGATGGCGCGATGCTCCTCGGTGAATTCCTCGGGCGTGAAGACATCTTCGGCGCGTGCGGATTCCAGCAGGAAACCTCCGCCGGCGTTCTGGAAGGACGTTGCGGTTGTAGCCATCTCAATTCATCCGTTCTAAGATTCCGGCCGCGCCCTGGCCGCCGCCGATGCACATAGTGACCATGCCATATTGGACGCCGCGCCGTTCCATTTCGCGCAGGATAGTGGCGGTGAGTTTGGCGCCGGTGCAGCCCAGCGGATGGCCGAGCGCGACGGCCCCACCGTTGACATTGAGGCGGTCCAGTGGCAGCTCCGCGTGGCGAATCACCGCCAGCGCCTGCACGGCGAAGGCTTCGTTTAGTTCGATGAGGCCGATGTCGTCGAGTTTCAGGCCGGCCATGTCCAGAGCTTTGGGGATGGCGCGCACCGGGCCGATGCCCATGATCTCCGGCGGAACTCCGGCCACCGCAAAACTGACGAAGCGTGCTTTCGGTTTGAGGCCGAGTTCGCGCGCTTTCTTTTCGGACATGACCAGCGCGGCGGCGGAGCCATCGCTGGTCTGTGAGGAGTTGCCTGCGGTGACCGTGCCATCCGCCATGAAGGCCGGCTTCAGCTTCGCCAGGGCTTCCAGAGATGTATCCGCGCGCGGGCCTTCGTCGCGGGTGAAAGTGGTGCGGGTGGTCGCGGGCTTTGCGCCGTCCAGCGTGGTGGTTTCCACTTCCACCGGAACAATCTCGTCGTCGAAACGGCCGGCGGCCTGCGCGGCGACGGCGTTCTGATGGCTGCGCAGCGCGAAGGCGTCCTGATCGGCGCGGCTGATGGCGTACTTACGCTGGAGCTGCTCGGCGGTGAGGCCCATGGCCATGTAGATCTCCGGATGGTGATCCACCAGCCAGGGGTTTGGCGCGAAGCGCATGCGTTCGAACGGCAGCATGCTCATGGATTCGCATCCGCCGGCGATAATGATGCCGGCGCCGCCCGCTCGAATGCGGTCCGCGGCCATGGCGATGGACTGCAGGCCCGACGAGCAGAAGCGGTTGATGGTGACGCCAGGGACGCCATCGGGCAGGTCGGCGCGCAGCGAGGCGATTCGCGCTACGTTGGTTCCCGACTCCGCTTCCGGTGTGGCGCAGCCCATGATGACGTCGTCGATTTCCTCTTTGGGGACTTCGCGATATCGCTCCAGCAGAGCGCGGATCACGGTGGCGGCGAGGTCGTCGGGACGGGTGTTTCGCAGCGCGCCGCGCGGTGCTTTGCCCACTGGCGTTCGCAGACAATCGACGATGACAGCTTCGGTCATGCACTCTCCATTGTCAGACCGCTCCCTTTGGTCGCGGCTCGGATTCAGTTTCTTAGCGGTTTGCCGGTTTTCAGCATGTGCGCAATGCGCTCCTGCGTTTTCGCGTTCCCACACAGGCTCAGGAACGCCTCCCGCTCCAGATCGAGAAGATAATCTTCCGACACCATCTGCTCACCGCTCAGCCGCCCGCCGCTGATCACGTGCGCGAGCTTCTCGCCGATGACCGCGTCGTACTCGCTGATGTAGTGGCCCTGCAACGCGGTCCAGACGCCGATCTTCAGCGCGGCAAACATCGCCTCGCCGCCGGCCTGGATCGGCGCATGCGCGGGCTGCGCGTATCCGTTCACCATGGATAGCGCCAGCGCCTTCGCGTCCCCCAGCAATCGCTCGGGGTTCAACGACACGGCGTCTGCTTTGTGCAGCAAGCCTAGTGCACGCGCGTCCTCAGCGCTCGTTGACACCTTCGCGTAACCGATCAGCTCGAATACCCGGCGCGGGTTTTTCAGGCGAGCCAGCAGTTCCTTGCATCCGCCCGCCGCGGGAATCACCCCCACGCCGACCTCGACCAACCCCATGTACAGCTCGGCCGAAGCCTGCAGGCGCGTCGCATGCAGCGCGATCTCGCAGCCTCCGCCGAGTGTGTATCCGAACGGCGCGGCCACCACCGGCTTTGACGCGTATTTCAGCGCCATGTTCATCTGCTGAAAGCGGCGGATCATGGCGTCCAGTTCATCCCACTCGCCTTCCTGCGCAGCCAGCAGAATCAGCATGAGATTCGCACCGGCGCAGAAATGTTCGCCCTGGTTGCCGATCACCATCGCGTCGTAATTGTGCTCCAGCTCCTCGAGTCCCGCGAAAACCATGGCGAAGGTGTCCTCGCCGGCGGCGTTCATCTTTGTGTGGAATTCTACGCACAGGACGCCGTCGCCGAGATCCACCAGCGAAGCGCCAGGGTTGGAACGTTTCCGATCCTTCAGAGCGACGATGCCCGGGCGCGGCTCGAGCGCGCGATACTGTTGCGTGCCGAAATCGAAATACGAATCGTTTTTGTAGAGCGACTTCTCGCCTCGCACGGCAAGCGGAACTTCACGGCCTTCTTTCTCCAGCCGGCGGACAACATCTTCAAACCGCAGCACATCCCACAACTCGAACGGACCGAACTTGTGCGCGTAACCCCAGCGCATGGCGCGATCGATTTCGACGATCCGATCGGCGATTTCCGGGATGCGCTCGGCCGAATACACGAACAAATCGCTGAAGACCTTCCAGAGGAACCGTCCGGCGCGGTCGTCGGAGTTCAGCAGGTATCGGAGGCGCGCCGGGAGATCTTCCATTTGCCGCGCCTGCTCCACGGACGCGAACTTCGGCTTCGCCAGCGGCGCGTATTCCAGCGTGTGCCAGTCGAGCACGTGGATCTCGCGGTTCGGGCCCACGCGTTTGTAGAACCCCTGGCCGGTCTTCTCGCCGAGCCACTTCCGATCGAGCATCTGTTTCTGAAAATCGACCGGCAGGAAGCGCTCGCGCCACGGGTCGCCGGGGACGGCCTCGTAGAGATTCGATCCCACGAACGCCCACACATCCAAGCCGACGATGTCCAGCAGGCGATAGCTGGCGCTGTTGGGCAGGCCGATGAGCGAGCCGGTAAGCGCGTCCACTTCCTCGATGGTGAAGCCGTCCTCAACGGTGTATTTCGCGACGGTTCCGCCCAGAAAACTGCCGATGCGGTTGGCGATGAAGTTTGGAGTGTCCTTGCAGGAAACCACGCCCTTGCCGAGACGACGATCGGCGAAATCGCGCACGAAGGCGAGAATCTCCGGGGCGGTGTCCGCGCCGGGAATCAGCTCCAGCAGGTGCAGGTAACGCGGTGGATTGAAGAAGTGCGTGCCCAGGAAATGCCGGCGGAAATCGGCGGGGAAGCCCTCGCTGAGGCGCGCCAGCGGGATGCCGCTGGTGTTGGTGGAAAGAACAGAGTCCGGCTTGCGCACGGCATCCACCCGCTTCCACAGATCGCGCT
>Ga0209415_10006054_pt1 | contig 21624 bp, 16 predicted proteins | sample PeaSoiSIISIP2007_FD_187696 | JGI IMG/M metagenome (GOLD analysis project Ga0209415, IMG submission 187696) | Peat soil microbial communities from Weissenstadt, Germany - SII-SIP-2007 (SPAdes) (version 2) | ecosystem: Environmental > Terrestrial > Soil > Wetlands > Peat | place: Germany... | reverse complement strand
GTGGAGGTGAGCGGACTCGAACCGCCGACTTCCACGTTGCGAACGTGGCGCTCTACCAGCTGAGCTACACCCCCGGGGCGTGACGCCGGGTCGGGCGGTTACGCCGCCCGCGCCAAGCGTCGCCTGAAAGGATACTCGCGGCGACCCGACCCCATTCCCGGCGACCGTCCCCACGACGACGACGCCAGAGCACGATCGCCGCGTCCGCTCGCCTACCGTGCCATGGGGGACTACGAGCGAGCAGACCATACGGAAGGGGACCGGATGACCCGCTACGTCGTCTACGGTGCCGGGGCGATCGGCGGAGCCATCGGCGCGCGGCTCTTCGCCCACGGCCACGACACGATCCTGATCGCCCGCGGCGCCCACCACGACGCCGTCGCCGCCGAGGGCTTGCGGGTCGACTCGCCAGAGGGCAGCACAACCGTGCGCATCCCCATCGTCGACCACCCCGCCCGCGCCGCGCTACGCGACGGCGACGTCGTCCTCCTCACCATGAAGGCCCAGGACACCCAGGCGGCACTGCGGGATCTCGCCGCCTGCGCGCTGCCCGGGACGCCGGTGGTCTGCGCCCAGAACGGCGTCGACAACGAAGCGATGGCGCTCCGCATCTTCCCGGCGGTCCACGGCATGCTCGTGCTCATGCCCGCCGCCCACCTATCGCCCGGCGTCGTGATCGAGTCCTCCTCGCCCGTCCCGGGCATCCTCGACACGGGCCGTGTGCCGTCGGGCCACGACGCTGTCGACGACGAACTGGCCACGGCGCTCCGGGACGGCGGCTTCGAGTCGCGGGCGGTTGATGACGTCATGGCCTGGAAGTACCGCAAGCTGATCAGCAATCTCGGCAACGCCGTGCAGGCCGTGGCGGGTGTCGGCGACCACGGCAAGGAGCTGGCGGCACGGGCACGCGCCGAGGGCACGGCCTGCCTGGCGGCAGCCGGCATCGCGAGCGTCAGCGACGAGGACTTCAGCGAACGCCATGGCGGCTTCGTGACGATGAAGCCGGTCGGCGGCGAGATGCGCTCGGGAGGCTCGTCCTGGCAGAGCCTCGCCCGCGGCGCCGGGACCGTCGAGGCCGACTATCTGAACGGCGAGATCGCGCTCCTCGGCCGCCTGCACGGCGTGCCGACTCCGGTGAATGCCCTGCTCCAGCGGCTGGCCAACGACCTCGCCCGGCGACGCGAACCGCCGGGGTCGATGTCGGCCGGCGCCGTCTTGGCACTCCTCGACGCTCCATAGGCGGGGTGCGCGCGCCGGACGGCGCGTGGCGGTCCGGTTCCCGGCACGATGGTGCGATGCCGGACGCCATCGACGCCGACCGGGACCAGCGCGGGCTGGTCGCCCGGATGCTCCGCGACGTCGGTCGGATCGACCGCTCCGCGCTCCTGCTCCTCCCGGGACTGCGGGTCGCCTTCGGCATCGTGGCGGTCCTCTCGTTCGGCCTCGCCACGGGCGATCGCGGCGCCGCGGCGAGCATGGCGGCGGGAGCGCTCCTCGTCGGTGTGCCCTCGCTCATGGGCGGCTCGAGACCGCCGCGCCTCACCATGGCGGCGGTCACCCTCGCCATGGCGCTCTCCACATTCGCCGGCTCGGTGACCGGCCACATCGGCTGGCTCCACATCGCCCTCCTCGTCCCCTGGAGCTTCGCCGGCGGCATGCTCGTCGCCGTCGGGAACGCCAGCGCGTCGGTCGGGACTCAGGCCGTGATCGCGATGATCGTCTTCGGCCGCTTCTCCGAGCCGGCGCCCCAGGCGCTGCAGCTCGCCGGCTTCGTCGCGATCGGCGGCGTCGTGCAGATCCTGCTCGTGACCGTGACCCGCTGGACGGCCGGGCTCCGGGTCGAGCGGCGGGCGCTCGGCGACGCCTACCGCCTGCTCGCCGAGCTGACCGTGCCGGGCCCCGCGCCGTCGAGCCTCGCAGTGGCGAGCGCGCTCGACGGCGCCGAAGGGCTGCTCAGCTCGCCCTCGCTCATCGGTCGGGCCGACGCCAGCGCGCTGCGCAGCATGCTCGACCTCGGGCGACGGCTGCGCTTGGAGCTCGTCGTGATCGACGAGACCGTGTGGCGGCTCGAGCAGGACGTAGGATCCGAGCTGCGGCGCGTCCTCGGCGCGACGCGCCGCACCCTCACGCTCGCCTCCTACGCTATGAACGGCGTCGCGGGCGCCCTTGAGCGCCGCGAGCCCTTCGACACCTCGGCGCTCGATGAGGCCGTCGCCGAGCTGACGGGCGGGTCGACCCGCGCCGTGGCCTCAGGAGCGACGGACCCGACCACCGGGGCGCTCCTCGCAGCACTGCTCGACCGGATCGCCGCGCTCGGCGGCCAGCTCCGCAGCGCCGCGTCGCTGGCGCTGCGGCCCGCCGGGCCCGTCCAGATCACCGCCGACTTCCGGCGCCCGACCCTCGAGTCCGACGCGCTCGGTGAGTGGTTCCGCTCGCGCGCCGAGCTGGTCCGGGCCAACCTCACCCTCCGCTCGCCCGCGTGCCGCCACGCCGTCCGCCTCGCCGTGGTGGTCCCGCTGGCGGAGCTCCTCGCCCTCCACACGCCGCTGCAGCGCGGCTACTGGGTCCCGGTGACGGCGACGATCGTGCTCAAGCCCGACTTCGGTGCCACCTTCCTCCGCGGGATCGCCCGGATGCTCGGGACCTGCCTCGGCGTGCTGCTCGCCGGCCTGATCGGCGTCGCGCTCCGCCCGAGCGAGGCGGCGACCGTCGTCGTGCTGGGATTGCTCGCCGTCGCGGCCTGCGCGACCTTCCAGGTGAACTACGCGATCTTCACCGGCTTCCTCACAGGCGTCGTCGTGCTGCTCATCTCGCTCGTGACGCCCGGCACGCTGTCGACCGCGATCGACCGGCTGGTGGACACGGTCGTCGGCGGCGCTATCGCCTTGGTCGTCTACGCGCTCTGGCCCACCTGGTCACGGGAGGAGGCCCGGCGCACCCTCGTCACCCTCGCAACACAACAGCGCGAGTACCTGCGGGCGGTACTGCGCGTCCTCACTGGCGAGGCGACCTTCGACGAGGCGGCGCTCCGCTCCCTCTCCCGGCAGACCCGGCTCGCCCGCTCGACTGCCGATGCGACCGTCGCCCGCTCCGCGGCCGAGCCTGCGGCTCGCCGCATCGACCTCGCGGAGAGCTCGGGAGTGCTCGCGGGGCTGCGGCGCACCAGCATCGTCGTCCACGCCCTGCGCACCGATATCCAGGCCGGGCGCATCCCCGTGCCGGTCCCCGAGGCGACCCCGCTCGCCGCGGCGTTCGGCACGGCGATGGGCGAGATCGTCGTGCTCGTGGCCGTACCGCCGGGCGGGCGCGGCCACGCCCACGACGTCGCCGGGGGAGCGCCCTGGCCGCCGCTCCGCCGCCGGCACGGCGAGCTCGCCGACGCCCTCGCCGGTCGAGCGCAGTGCGCGCTGCTCCTTAGCGAGCTCGACGAGCTGGTCGACGCGATCGACACTCTCGCCGGACTCCTCGCACCGCAGCTCGTCGCTGCCCCCTGAGCCACGCCGACGCTCGGCCGCGCGCGGCGCGCTCCGCGTGCCGGGGAGCCGGGGCCGACGGCAGCGGGTGCCGCCGGCTCAGCGCATCGCCTCCAGGATGACGAAGGCCGGCCGGGCTGGCGGCAACGGGGTGATCGTGGCGGGCTGGCGACCACCTTCGACGACCCGGAGCGGGATAGCCGCGTCCCGGTGCTCGCCCGACGTCGTCTCGAGGCGCCGGAAGTGGACGAGCAGCGCGACGAACCCGGCGGTGAGCAGGAGGTCGACGACCGTCAGGTCCCACAGCGCCCGGAGCGCGGGGATGGCCCCGAGCACGAAGGTGCCGAGCGCCGTGCAGGCGAGGACCGCGAGCGTCCGCCGGCGCCTCGCCAGGCGCTGACGGGCACGCTCGCGCGCCGCCCGCCTCGCCGGCGGCGACGCCGCGGCGGGCTGGCGGGCCCCACCGTCGGGTGCCGGCGCCCCCTGCGGCGCCCTGCCCGCTGTGGCGTGGCCGGCGCCCTCGGCGGCGCGCCTCGCCATGGCCGGGTAGGTGCGACGGAGCAGGCGAGTGCGGTGGTCGAACTGGGAGACCGACGAGGAGAGCTGCCACTCGGAGAGCTTGCGGAGCGCAAGGGGGAGGAGGGCCACCAGCCACACCAGCATGAGGATTACGACGATCACCGAGTCCGCGCGCCTCGCCTTCGCCTCGACGGCCAGCGGTCGGGTCGACCCTAGCGGAGGCACCACGCGAACGGGTGGATATTCACACTCTCGGTGGTCAGCCGGTCACCGAGCAGTGAGCCACCGCTCAGCCGGCTGTCGCGCCGCGGTCAGGCAGTGGGCTCGCCCGCGGCGCCGTCGAGCCGACGCCAGCTCCCCGAGCGCCCGCCCGACTTCTCCCACAGGCGGAGCTCGCCGATCGTCATGGTGCGGTCGGCCGACTTGCACATGTCGTAGACGGTGAGCGCCGCCACCGCGCAGGCGGTGAGCGCCTCCATCTCGACGCCCGTGCGGTCGAACGTCTCGACCTGGGTCTCGACCTCGACGTGGTCGTCGCCGATGGTGAAGTTCACGTTGACGCTTCCGACGAGGAGGGGGTGGCAGAGCGGGATGAGGTCGGCGGCGCGCTTCGCGGCCTGGATCCCCGCGACCCGGGCGGCCGCCAGGACGTCGCCCTTGGAGATGGCGTTGCTCGCCACCTTGGCGGTCGTCTCGGGCAGCATCTCCACCTTGCAGCGGGCGACCGCGCGTCGGTGGGTGGCGTCGCGCGGGGCGACGTCGACCATGCGGGCCCGGCCCAGCGGGTCGAGATCGGTGAGGATGCGCTCGGACACTGCCGGAAGTCTATGCGAGCGTCCACGTCGCAGGCCTCCAGGGGCGCCGGCGGCGCCCACCGGTATACTTGGCACTCAGAAGGGCTGAGTGCCAATCGAGGGAGCGCCACAGCGGGGCGCTCTCTGCAACTGGGAGAGAGGGCGATGCCGACCTACGAGTACGTGTGTCGATCCTGTGGCGAGCACCTGGACGTGGTGCAGTCGTTCAAGGACGACCCGCTGACGACGTGCCCGGCGTGCGGCGGCGAGCTGCGTAAGGTCTACGGCAACGTCGGCATCGTCTTCAAGGGCAACGGCTTCTACAAGAACGACAGCCGCACCACGGCGAAGGGCAGGCACAACGGCTCGGGCGGTGCCGGCGAGGCGCAGAAGGCGCCCGCCGAGGCGGCGAGCACGTCGTCGGACACCTCGAAGTCCGGGGAGTCCTCCACCCCGAGCGCCGCCTCGAAGGACGCGAGCGGCTCCGGGAGCTCGGCCGGCTCGGCCGGCTCGGCCGGCTCGTCGAACGGCACGGGCTCGGGCTCCTCTTCGGGCAGCCCGGCCAAGTCGGTCCCCGCGGCCTCCTAGGACGCGCCCGCCGGCACGGCCGGCGCGACCTCACCCTGGCCCGGAGGCTTCGGTCGACGACTGGGTCAGCGGGCCGTCGATCAGCTCCCGCTCATCGCGACGTCCGCGATCGCCAGGCTGACGCCCGACGCCACGCCGGGGAGCCACTCGATGTCGCTGCCGACGGCGAGCACGTGGAGCAGCATCCGCTGGAGCGTCGAGGCGATCGTGATCTCGCGGACCGGCTCGGCGAGCGCGCCGTCCCGGATGAGCAGGCCCTCGGCCCCGACGGAGAAGTCGCCGCTGACCCGGTTGACCCCGGAGTGGACGCCGCTCACCTCCTGGACGAGCAGCCCGTTGCCGATGCCGGCGATCATCGCCTCCTGGTCGACGTCGCCAGGCACGAGGCTGAGCGCCCGCGCGCCGACACCGGGCGTCGACTTGAACCCGGCCCTCACCGCCGAGGCCGTCGAGACGGTTCCGGCGAGGCGGGCCGAGTAGGTGTCGTAGAGGAAGCCCGACAGCCTGCCGGACTCCACGAGCGCGTTGCGCCGACAGGCCAGCCCCTCGGCGTCGTAGACAGTGGCCCCGAACGCGAGCGGGTTCGTGGGGTCGTCGACGAGGGTGATGGAGGTCGTGGCGACCTCCTCGCCGAGCCGGCCGGCGAAGAGCGAGCGGCCCTTGGCCACCTCCTCGCCGGAGAGCGTCCCCGACAAGATGGCGAGCAGCGTCGCCGTCACCCGGCGGTCGAGGACGACGTCGAGGCGCGCGCTCTTCGGCTTCTTCGCGCCGAGCAGCCGCGTCGCCCGTTCGATGGCGTCGCCAGCGGCCTCCGCGACGTCTAGCTCGTCGGGCGCCCTGCCGACCGTGTAGCCGACGCCCGTCTGGGTGTCGTCGCCCGCGCCGGCGACGACGTCGGCCGACAGGTAGCAGTTGGTCCGCCGGCTGGCGACCGCGATGCCCGTCGAGGTTGCCACTGCCGACTCGGCCTGACCGTCGCCGTAGTCGGTGCTGACGACCTGGCGGATCCGGGGGTCGCCGGCACGCACCCGCGCCTCGAGGTCGAGGGCGAGCGCGATCTTGTCGGCCGTCGGGAACGACGCCAGGGTGTCGCGCCACAGCTCGAGCGGCTGGGCCGCGACGCCGTCGGGCGTCGCAAGGCCCACGTTCTCGTCGGGCGAGGCAAAGCCGGCGTTGTCCCGCGCCTCTTCCAACGCCTCGCGGGCGAGGTTCTCGTCGAGGTTGCCGACGTAGGCGAAGCCCTGACGGCCCCCCGACACGACGCGGACCCCGATCCCCGCCGACTCCGCCGAGGAGAGCGACTCCACGTCGCCCTGGTATACGCGGATGTCGGTGTCGCGGTGCCGCGAGACGTACGCCTCGACCTCCTCGCCCGGGCGGGCCGAGTCGGCGATGCGCTTGGCGAGGTCGAGCAGCTCAGGCACCGGCGGTCCCTCCCACCGTCACGCCCGTCACGCGCAGGGTCGGCTGGCCGCAGCCGACCGGCACGCTCTGGCCGTCCTTGCCGCAGGTGCCTGGGCACATGTCGAAGTCGTTCCCGACGGCGTCGATCTTCGACAGCACGTCCGGGCCGTTGCCGATGAGGTTGGCATCGCGCAGCGGCTCGGTGATCCGGCCGTTCTCGATCAGGTAGGCCTCGGTCATGCCGAACACGAAGTCGCCCGTCGCCGTGTTGACCTGGCCACCGCCGAGCTTCGCCACGTAGACGCCGTAGGGGGTCTGGGCGACGATCTCGTCGGGGTCGTCCTTGCCGGCGAGGAGGTAGGTGTTCGTCATCCTCACCATCGGCAGGTGCTGGTAGCTCTGGCGCCTGCCGTTGCCCGACGAGGAGCGCCCCTCCTTGCGGGCCCGGAGGAAGTCCCACATGTAGTCGGTGAGCACGCCGTCGTGGATGAGGACGTTGCGCTGGGCGGCCTTGCCCTCGTCGTCGATCGCCGAGCTGCCCCACTGGTCCGAGTAGGTCCCGTCATCGACCAGGGTGACGAGCGGGCTGGCCACGAGCTGGCCGACGCGACCACGGTACGCTGAGGCGTCCTTCACGATGTGGTCGGCCTCGAGGCCGTGCCCGCACGCCTCGTGGAACAGGATCCCACCGGTGCCGCTCTTGATCACGACCGGCACGACGCCGGACGGCGCCGGGCGGGCGGCGAGCTTGGCGAGCGCCCGCCCTGCAGCCTGGCGCGCGGTGTCCTCGACGGCGAAGCGGTCGAACAGCTCGAAGCCGACGGTCAGCGCGAGCGACTCGTAGCCCGTCTGCATGCCGGTGTCGCCCGAGGCGACGCACATCACGGAAAAGCGCGTCCGGACCTGGTCGTCGCCGACCAGCAGGCCGTCTGAGTTGGCCACGAGGATGCGGCGCCGGCTGTCCCCGTAGCCGGCGGAGACCTGGACGATCGAGCCGCTCGCGGCGCGTGCGGTCTCGTCAGCCCGCTGGAGCAGCTCGACCTTGGTCGCCTTCGGCACGCTCTCGGGAGCGGATCCGACGGTGCTCGGTGAGGGGACGTCGCGGCCCTCGAGCGCGACCGTGCGCACCCCCGGCCCACCAGAGCGGGCGACCGCGGCGGCGGCCTCCGCCGCGGCGAGCAGGCCCCGTTCGCTCAGGTCGGCCGTGTGCGCGAAGCCCGTGGTCTCGCCCACGACGACGCGGATGCCGGCGCCGCGGTCGCGCCCCGAGGCGAGCTCCTCGACGCGCCGGTCGTCGAGCGAGATCCCCGTCGAGCGGCGATCCTCCACGAACACCTCGGCGAACTCACCGCCCCTGGCGAGCGCGGTGGCGAGCGTCCGCTCGATGGCGGCCGGATCGACGAGGGGGGTCTCGGTCTCGGTCACGGCTGCTCCTTGCTGGTGCTGGGCGGGCGCTCGGCGGGCGCCGGGCGGACGTCGGATCGGTCGACAGTGCCGCGCATCGGCGCCTGCTCGCTGGGCGTTGTCGTATCGTAACGGCGCGCCCGGAGGGCTCCCGCGGCCCGGCCGACGGCCCGGGACCGTAGTCTCGGCGCCGTGCCTGCGCCCAGCGCCCGACGACGGAGGGGGTGCCGCGGCGTGGAGAAGCGGGCGGTGCTCGCGCTGGCCGGCGCTTCCCTCCTCGCCGGGCTCGTCGCGTTCGGGGTCACCACCGGAGCGGCCGCGGCGCCGGCGGCGCCGTCGTCGGTCCGGGCACACGCCGGGCGTGCCGGCGTCCCGGCGTTCAGCCACGTCTTCGTGGTCGTCGAGGAGAACCTCGGCTACGCCGGGACGCTCGCGACGCCCGGCTTCGCCGCGCTGGCGAAGCGCTACGCCCTGGCGACGCAGTACTACGGCGTGAGCCACCCGAGCTTGCCGAACTACCTCGCGATGACGAGCGGCAGCACGTGGGGGATCACGAGCGACTGCACCGACTGCTACGTGCGGGCGCCCAACCTCGCCAGCCAGCTCGGTGCCGCCAAGGTCTCCTTCGGCGCCTACATGCAAGGCATTCCCGGCCCGTGCTTCCTCGCCCAGTACGGCGGCAGCGACTACGCGTCGAAGCACGACCCGTTCCGCTACTACGACGACGTCCGCTCGAGCCGCAGCCTGTGCTCGCACATCGTGCCGGAAAGCGGGCTCCCGGCCCTCTTGTCGGGTCCCGCTGCCAAGGTGCCCCGCTTCGTCTGGGTGACGCCCGACCTGTGCAACGACGGCCACGACTGCGCCTCCACGGTGGCGGCTGCGTGGCTCACGCGCTTCGTCGGCCAGGTGACCGCCAGCGCGGCGTGGAAGCAGAACGGCGCCCTCTTCGTCACCTGGGACGAGTCCGACAGCGACAACTCCGCCCTCCTCGCGTCCGGGAAGGTCGCCAGCTCAGGCGGCGGGGGCCGGATCGCCACCCTCGTGATCGCGCCGCACGTGCGCCGGGGGCTGCGCGTCGGGGTCGGCTACAACCACTACTCCCTCCTCGCCACGATCGAGGACGCCTTCGGGCTGCCGCTGCTCGGCCAGGCGGGGCACGCCACCCCGCTCGCCGCCTTCTTCGCCCCGCCGGCGAAGGGCTGAGCTGCACCGAGCATCCGCGTACTCGCCGGCGCCGCTCGGTACGATCGGCGCAACATGCGCCCGTCGCGGTCGGCTCGGCCCGTTGCGGGCGTGGCGAGCGCGAGCGAGGCGCCTCCGGGCGCCGGAACGGGGCGATGATGGACCAAGGCAGCGCGCCGGACGAGCTGGGCGAAGCGACACCGATCTTCAGCCTCTACCGCCGGGGTGGCTACGACCCCGAGCAGGTGGACCGCTACGTCGCCGAGCAGCACCGCCGCCTCGACGAGACGCTGCACCGGGCGACCGAAGCCGAGCGCAAGCTCGCCGCGGCCGTCGGCCAGCTCCGTGAGCTGCACCGGCGGGTCGCCGTGCTGGAGAACCAGGAGCGCTCGCTCCAGCCCCAACCACCGCCCCTGGACACGCTCGGCGAGCGCGTCCAGCGGATCCTCCAGGAGGCGTGGGAGGGTGCGTACGCGCTCCGCCAGAATGCCGAACAGGAGGCGCTCGAGCAACGCGAGCGAGCCGCGACCGAGGCCGAGGACATCATCGCCACCGCACGGCGCAAGGCCCAGGCGATGGACGAGGAGATCGAGCGCCGGCGCCGCGCCTACCTCGAGCGCGTCGAGGAGGACCGCTCCCGTGCAGTCGCCCAGATCACCTACCTGCACGAGCAGCGCAAGATCGCCCTCGGCGAGCTGCTGCGCGTGAAGGAGAACATCGAGGCCACGGTCGGCGACGTCGTCGCCCCGAGGCCCGGAGTCGCTCCCGCCGGAGCCACCCCTGGCGCGTCGCGCCCCGCCGGCTCCGGCCACGTGGCGCCGTCAGGAGATGCCGAGCGCCGCCCCGGCCAGGCCGGCGCTGAGGACGACGAGTCCGAACAGGCGGCTGCCGCGCGCGCCGAGGCCCGCCGGCCCGCAGAAGGCGAGAGCGAGGGCGACCGTCCCGCCGCGGCCCCGAGCGCGACTCGCCGCCCTGGCGGCGAGTCCGGGGCGGCATCACGCCCGCTGCACTCGGCGAGCCGGCCCGGCGCCCGCCACGCGCTGACGGACGACGAGGCGCCCGGAGCGCCGGGGCGCGCGAGGGCCGGCGCCAACGAGCGGCCGTCGTTCACCACCGGCGAGCTGGCAAGGACGATGCCGGTGCACCGCCTGGCGACCAGGACCACCGACGAGACGGGCGATCGGCCCGACGCGTCAGAGCTCGTGCGGAGCCACCGGGAGCGAGGCGAGCCCCGGGGGCCAGAGAGCAGGCGCCCGCGCGAGGGGGCCGAGGATCTGACGGCGCGCCAGACGCGCGAGGCACGTCGGGCGGGCGTCTTCGACTTCGAGAAGGAACAGCCGTCCTGAGCCACTGAGGGCCTGCCCGCGTCGGTGACGCTCAGCTCCCCGATCTCGCCGGTCAGCCGCGTCGAACTCGCGCGCCCGGCTCGCGCGTTCTAGCAGCGCCGGCCGAGATTACGCGGGACGGGTCAGCCCCTCGCGGTCGAAGACCGTGAGCACCTCCTCGGGGGTGACGCCGAGCATCGCTGCGACGCCCCATACATCGTCCGCCCGGAGCGTCACGACCCTCCCGAGCCGCCCGCGCCGGCGGGTGCAGACGAAGGAGACGAACGTGCGCAGCTGATCCCAGCCCGGGCCGTCGAGGTCGTCGAGCCGGGCGAGATCGATGCGGATGCGCGCGCCGCCGCCGAGCTCGGCGAGGCCGAACTGGTCCACCCACAACGACCGGGCCCGACCGACGACCGACGGGTCGACGTCGACCGATTCGGGGATCAGCTCGTCGAGCACGACCCCGTAGAGCGAGGCGAGACGGAGCAGCCTGAGTACCGAGATCGTCCGCTCGCCGCGCTCGTAGGCGCTGACGCTCGCAGCCTTGAACTCACCCCGGGTGGCGCCCTCGACGTCGTGCAGGGTCATCTGCGCCCGGGATCGGGCCCCGCGAAGCAGCGAGCCCTGCGCGGCGGCGAAGCTCGCCTCAGCATCGGTCGCGGCCGCGTCGAGCGACATGCCAGGAGGCTACTCATTGCGTCATGTAATTGCGCGTACCAATACGGGCACGGCGCCTGCCCGGTGGCGGCGGCGCTCGCGAGGCAGGCGTCGCTCCGGTCGGGGCCGCCCCGGACTCAGCCCCAGCGCCAGGTCGGTCCCGTGATCACGAGCTTGGCGAAGTCCTCGGCCGAGACCGGGGGTGAGAAGAAGAAGCCCTGCGCTAGGTGGCAGCCGAGGTCGTTCAGCGAGGCCAGCTGCTCCTCGGTCTCGACGCCCTCTGCGATCGCGGCGATCCCGAGCGCCTCGGCCATGCCCACGACGCCTGCGACCACCGCCTGACTGTGGGGGTTCAACGGGAGCCCGGCAACCATCGAGCGGTCGACCTTCACCCGGTCGATCGGCAGCTGCACGAGGTAGGCGAGCGAGGAGTAGCCGGTCCCGAAGTCGTCGAGCGCGAAGTGCACACCCATGTCGCCGAGCCGGCGAAGGGTCCAGCTCGCCCGGTCCAGGTCGTGGATGACCGAGGTCTCGGTGATCTCGAGCACGAGGCGATCGGGAGCGAGCCCGCAGCGATCGAGCGCTTCCGCGACGCGGCCGATCAGGTCGGGCGAGCTCAGCTGGCGGGCCGAGAGGTTCACGGCGATCCGGACGTCGCGACCCTCGGGCGGCCACGCCGCCGCCTCATGGCATGCCTGCTCCACCACCCACGAGCCGAGCGGCACGATCGAGCCCGTCTCCTCGGCGAGGGCGATGAACTCCGACGGGAGCAGCAGGCCCCGGGCGGGGTGCTCCCAGCGCACGAGCGCCTCCGCTCCGACGATCTCCGCGTTGCGCAGGTCCACGATCGGCTGGTAGTGGAGGACGAACTGCCCGTCGGCCATGCCGTGCCGCAGCGCGGAGAGCGTCTCGATCTTGTCCTGGGCCTCGGTGCGCATCCCCTCCTCGAAGACCTCCGAGCACCCGCCGCCGCGCGCCTTGGCGGCACGCATCGCGACGTGCGCCTCAGCGAGATGCACATGGAGATCGCCGCCCCCGCCGGCGGCGCCCGGGGGCACGACCGTCGCGCCGACGCTCACCGTCGCGTAGACGTCGCGCTCGCCGATCTGCATCGGTTCGGCCATCGCGCCGACGAGGCGGCCCGCCACCGAGAAGGCCTCGCTGCGGCTGTGCAGGCTGGTCGCGAGCACGACGAAGTCGTCGCCACCGAGCCGGGCCACGACGACGGACCGGCCGACCTCGTCGCCGAGGCGCCGTCCGACGACCCGGAGCATCTCGTCACCGGCCGCCATGCCGAGCCCGGCGTTGACCAGGCCGAAGCGGTCGATGTCGACGTGCGCGAGAGCCGCCCAGCCTCCCGTGACGTCGAGGTCGTGCAACCGGCTCCAGTGGTCCTCGAGCGCGCGCCGGCTGGCCAGGCCGGTCAGCGGGTCGGTGAGGAGGAGCTTGGAGACCTCCATCTCGAGCTCCTTGGAGCGGCTGATGTCCCGGATCGAGATCTCGAGGATGCGGTGGCCGTCGTCGTCGCGCTGGCGGAAGCTGGCGCGCGCCCAGACGTATGAGCCGTCCCGGCGCATCGACCGGTACTCGTAGGACTTGTCGGGAAGCGACTCGTCGTCGTAGTCGGCCCGCAGCTGGGCGACGATCGGCGGCTCGACGGTGGTGAGCAGGAGCTCCATGCCGCCCTCGTAGATCTCCTGCTCCGTATAGCCGGTGAAGTGGGTGCAGGACGGGCTGATGTACTCGATGTCCGACGCGCCGCCGAGCCGGTAGCGGATGACGAGATCGCTGGAACGCTCGCCGAGCAGGCGTACCCGGTCGAGGGCCCGGTGCTGGTCGGTGACGTCGAGCGCGACGCCCCGGATGCGCAGCGGCACGCCGTCCTGCTCGTCGAGCACGATCGCGCTCACGGCGAGCCAACGGACCGTGCCGTCCTGCAGCACCATCCGATGCGTCGTCGAGGCGCGGTTCGACCCGTCCAACGCCGCCGTCGCCAGGTCGAGCAGCCGGGACCGGTCACGGGGGTGGACCAGCTCCAGCGAGATCCGGCCCGATGCGTCCATGGCGCCCTTCAGCCCGACGGACGACCAGTCGCCGCCGGCCCACCAGACGGGCTCATTGCCGGAGAGGTCCACCTCCCACGCGAGCGCGCCCGACGCCTCCAGCAGGCCCTCGAGCCGGGTCGAGGCGATGGCGAGCTCGGTCTCCATCCGGCGCTGCGCGGCGAGGTCGCGGAGCACGACCACCACGCCGGCGACACCGCCCGTCCCGTCGAGGAGGGGCGAGGCGTTCACTTCTACCTCGTGCTCCGAGCCGTCCGGGCGGCGATGGACCGTCGGGTGGCCGACGACCCGTTTACCGACGACCGCCCGCGCGAGGAGCGGCGCGAACACGCCCGAGGGGACCCCGCGCACGACGTAGTCGATCGGCTGGCCGACCGAGGCGGCGGCGATGCAGCCGAAGAGGCGCTCCGCCTCCTCGCCGAGGAGCAGGACCCGCCCGTCGCGATCGACGACGATCGTGGTGCAGCCGGCCTCGTCCGCGGGCGACGGCGCGAACAGTGCGTCGCCGGCCGTCACCGCGCCCTCCGGCGCCCGTGCTCGATCGAAGCCCTCACGTCCGTCCAGCCTCCGCAGTGCGACACCCACCAAAGCACCGCCGTGTGGATCTGTCGCGGCGATCAGCCGGGTCGGAGCCGATGGCCGCGTCCACGGACGTGCCACTCGGCAGCTCGTGATCTAGGGCGGTGCGTCTGAAGGTCCAACGGTCGGCGCGCGGCATCCTTTGAGGCGCCTCGCAAGGGGAATTTGGCGGTAACCGAAAGCCCGTGACCATCTGGACCGCTCGGCCACGCCTACCCTCGAGCGGGCAAAGTTACGCCCCCGGGGTGGTGGGGACCTTTGGTGCAGCGCCGCCGCGCCCACCCCTGCGGTGCTGTCGCCCCTGCTGGCACGTCGGCACATCGAGACGGTTCTCCGGGCATCTCCGCGTAGCGGAGACCGCCCGGACGTGTTCGCCGCGAGCCTTCCCGGCACGCGCTGCGGCGAGGTTGCGGCCGGAGCGGCGGCGGAGGGCGCCGACCCGCGCCCGCCGCGCGGTCAGAGCTTGTAACCGATCGACCGCAGCAGCGACTTGCGCTCGGTCACGTCCGCTTCGCCCTCGGCGCCGAGCGGGGACGCGCCGTCGACGACGCCGAGGATCCCACGTCCGAGCGCCGTCTCCGCGAGGAGGACCTCCACCGGATTGGCCGACGCGCAGTAGATGGTGCAGACCTCGGGGACCTGCTTCAAGGCGTTCAGCACGTTCACGGGGAAGCCCTCACGCAAGAAGACGACGAAGCAGTGCCCCGCGCCGACCGCGAGCGCGTTCGCACGCGCCAGGTCGACCAGGTCCCCGTCGTTGCCGGAGGCGCGGACGAGCCGCTTGCCCGACGCCTCGCAGAAGGCGATGCCGAAACGCAGCTGCGGGCTGCTCCCGGCGAGCGCCTCGTGGAGATCCTCGACGGTCTTGACGAAGTGCGCCTGCCCGAGGATCACGTTCATGTCGTCGGGCTTCTCGAGCGCGACGGTGAGCAGCTCCATGTCATCTCCCTCACAGTTCTGCTGTCGGTGCGTCTCCGGCTCCGGCGGGTGCCCCCGCGGCGCCGCCCGCCCGCACCCCGGTGGGCACTTCGGCCCTGGTGCGCGCAACGGGACTCGCCCATGCTGACGGTACGACAATGGAGGTGACTATGAGCGAGCGACGCGTGTGGACCGTCGAGATCGTTCTCACCGAGGATGTGGAGCGCACCCGAGCGGACGCCCACCTCCGTGCCCCGCACCGTGAGCTTGCGGCCTGGGGCCGAGCCCGGCGCAACCCGGCGGATCCGGACGTGCCCGCGGTCGGTGAGGAGCTCGCGGTGGCCCGGGCCCTGTCCGAGCTGGCGCACCTCCTCGTATCGGAGGCAGCTGACACGATCGAGGCGTTCGAGGGCAAGCCCGTCGAGCTGCAGCTCTGATCGAGGGACCCGGACGGGTGGGAATGTGCAGTACCCCGCGCCAGGCGTTACGCGTCAAGGCTCGGGCTCTCCAGGCTCCCCTAGGCTCGCGGCGTCGGGCGGTCGGGAACCCGGGTTGTGCAGTGCCCGGTTTCCGCTCCGCCCCTCGGGCCGCTAGCTCATCGGGTAGAGCGGGGGACTTTTAATCCCACGGTGCCGGGATCGAGACCCGGGCGGCCCACCAAGTAAGCAGGTCACGGGCCATTTGTCGGTCTGACGCACTGTGCTCGTTTGTTCGGTCCCAACAAGGGGACCGTTGCCGCCCTGCCGGCGGCGATCAACGGTCTTTACGGCGTCGGCTACACGCGCTTGAGCCTTCAGGCCGGTCGTCGACGCCGACCGGCTTGCGCAGGCCGACCGACGGTTGGGCCAGTCGAGATCATCGACTCCCGTGCACTGTTGGCGCGCGGTACCTTGCGCCGCCTCATCTCGCGGTCGGCGAGCCCTCGGCCCAACGAGTGGAGAAGGCTCTTCGGATCGATCTCCATGCACCTTCAGCAAGGACCAGCTCGGTCGACCGCTCGATGAACGCCGAAGACCTCCGACGCGCCAGCCATGCAGGGATTGGCAGGGACCGAGCGCCCAGAGCCGACCGGATGGGACCTTGGTACCTATCCGGGTGCTGCGCGGAACCGTAGCCTGCAGGCATGCCAGGGCGCCGACGTGTGCCATGGCACGAGTCGGAGGGTGCATGACGGTCGCTCAACTTACAGAGCGCGATCAGGGCGTTCGTCGCAACGACGCGCTCTCCCAGCGCGTCGAGGCACTGCGCGAGCGCGTCGTCGGAACCGCCAGGGCAAGGGGGACGTTCGGCGTCGACGGACTCGTCTTCGACGACGGTGCGAGGTTGCTGCTGCACGGGCAGGTGAACCACAGCACCGTCCCGCACCTCGAGGCCGTCCTCGACGGCGTCGTCGCTCTTCGCCCGTCACGCCTCACGGTCGATCCGTCCGAGACGACCGGCGTCAGCCTCGATGCGCTGGTCGCGATCGTGCGACGCCAGCACGAGGTCGAGCACTTCGTCATCCGACTGGCGACCTCGGCGACCTCGGCGATTCTGGGCTTGCTGCGCTCGTCGTCGGCCGCCGCGGGGCAGGCCGAGTCGGACGTGGCCTGTGGCCGCGGTAGCCACCTCGTCACCAACGCGTTCGCAACGAGCGGCGCCGCTGACCCGAACGCCGCTGCCGACAAGCTCGCCTCGGACCGGGCGCGGCCGAGATCGCCGGGAGCGTTGTCGCATGTCTCATCGATCGAGACGTGTTGAGAGGACATCGCGGCGAGGCCGATTCCAGGAATCCTGGCCTGGAGCGGTATGGCCCTCGCAAGGTAAGGGGAACGCCACCACCCGCGCGGTGTGTCCCTGGAAATGGCCGGGGGTAGGAAGTTCGCTGGGCACGTCGTGAGTTCCCGCGTCTCATCGCTCCCGTGACTGTCGCTGTGACGCTCCGGCCCACAAGCTCGACTTGGCCTCGAGCCCCGCTCAGCCTCAACCGCCGTCACCGAGCGAGTTCGTCGACGCCCTGACTGCCCGGAAACTCCTCAGCGGGGCCCAGCGAGCCTGTCGTTCAACAGCGCGTCAGCGGTGCTCTGACAAGAGCGCTCGCCGCGCCGATTCGAGCGCACTCGCCCCTTCTTCGTCGATCGAGGGAAGGTGAAGGTCGAGCTGCTCGACCACGTGAGCAACGATCCCGCCGACGAGCGCCCGCATCGCGGCCTTATGGTCGGCCGGCACAACGTACCAGGGAGCCCAAGGTGTCGACGTCGCCGTCAGCGCTTCTTCGTAGGCCTGCTGGTAGGTGTCGAAGTGTGCGCGTTCGGCGAGATCGGCGGCCGAAAACTTCCATTGCTTAGCCGGGTCGCCCAGCCGATCGAGAAACCGCCTCCGCTGCTCTTCTTTGGAAAGGTGGAGGAAGAGCTTCACTACGCGGGTCCCGCTGCGGTGGAGGTGGCACTCAAAAGCGTTGATGTCTTCGTAGCGCTCCTGCCAGAGCCGCGGTCCGGCCTCGGTGCCCGGCGGAAGGTGCTGGGCGGCGAGCAGCTCGGGATGCACCCGCATGACCAGGACCTCCTCGTAGTAGGAGCGGTTGAAGATGCCGATCCGTCCACGCTCGGGGAGCACCTTCGCACAGCGCCACAGGAAGTCGTGCCGGAGCTCCTCGGCCGAAGGCTGCTTGAACGAGAAGACCTCGCAGCCCTGCGGGTTCACGCCGGACATCACGTGCTTGATCGTCCCGTCCTTGCCGGCCGCGTCGGGGGCTTGGAAGACGAGGAGCAGTGCCCACCGGTCGCTCGCATAGAGCAGCTCCTGTGCCGACTCGAGCTCCTCCTTGAGTGCATCCAGGTCCTGCTCGGCGACGTCCTTCGGGCTCGACCGTCCGAGCGGGCCCAGCCAGTCCGCCTGCGTGGTGGTCGTGCTCCGGTTGGCGAGGCCGGCAGGCGCTCCAGGACGGACCCGGAGCTCGTCGACCACGCCCTTGTGCAGCTTCATCGCCGGCCTCCATTCGTATACCGGTAGGCGTTTCGGGCCCCGACGGCGTCGTCCCACGACGACCGGTTGCCCGCCAGCGCGGGACGCGTCGAGGCCCGGACCACGTCGGCAAGCAACACGTCGGCCAGCGCACCGTTCCCCACCGCGACCACCTCCCGAACGCGACGGTATGCGCGGGCGAGGCAGCGACGACACGGACGAACGTCCCGACGGCGCAGGGATCGGGCGCCGGGGCGCAGTCACCGCGGTGCCGGCACGGGTGCGAGGTCCCTGCGTAGCCACGGCGCTGCACCGCGCAAGCGAGGAGGTGGCGCGGCGAGGAGTTGTTGCGCCATGGCCACGATGGCACTCATAGGGGCGCGGTGAAGCGGCGAAGAGAGTGGCGCGCAGCTCTAGCGAGCTCGCTTCGCCGGACGGTGCCCGGCTCCGATGCGCTCACGTCAAGGGAGATCGCATCGCGCGAACGATTCCTCGTCGACTTCGACCGTCTCGTCGATTCGTTCGACCGGGGCGGCGATCGGGTCCACGTCACTGGCTCCGCGATCGTGCTCGGCGAGCGAGAGACCGTTCTCCATCCGCTAGCCGGTCCCAACAATCGTGTCGCGCCCCGTTTCTGCCCGTGTCAGTCCCGTCGACAGCACGGACTGTCCTGGGACGTTGACGAGTCGAAATGCGACGAAGCAGGACTTGCGGAGCCGTCGTTTGACTCTCTGACCAGCACTTTTAGTCCCACCATGCCGGGATCGAGACCCGGGCGGCCCACTGGCGCGTTGTGTATGACCACGGCTGATCTGTGTTGCGGCCTCCCGGAGAGCGGTCGCCAGGTTGTCAATCTCGTGGCGAGCGCCACGAGCGTCTCCGCCCAACGTTGATCGCCGCGGTCGGCTAGGCGGTCGTCGGAGCCCACTCCTTTCGTCGAGAACGCGAGATGGGACCAACCGGGTGATCCGGGCGGACAAGCACGAGGAGTGCTGGCCCGAGGCGGGGTACGGCGTCGCCGTCGGGCCGAGCGATGACATCTATCTGGACATCGACGAGAGCGTGCTCAGCTCAGCCGGGGGGATCCTCGAGGTACGTCCCGCCGGACACGTGACGGCGCTCTGGCGCTCGTGGGCCTCCCGATCCAGCCGTGAAGAGCAGGTGAGCCGTCTTTGTGCCGAGGTAGACGAGCACGACCGCTGGACGCGAGAGGTGCCATGAGCTTTGACCAGCCAGATCGGCCTCGTCAGCATCGTCGACACCGCGGGCGCCGGTCCGCGGGGCGGGACACCGGCACCCCCGAACGGCGTGCGACTCAGCAGCGAGCTGGAGCGCTGCGAGCCGGTCTCACCGTGTGCCCTGCTAACAAGCGCTGAACGCGGGCCCTGCCAAGCGCAGCTGTGAGGCCTGGTTCGGCCGAACTCCTCCGGCTCAGCTCCTGGCCGGCCGCCACCTCAGCGCCAGCAGCGAGGTGCTTCGCGCCAATGGCCGGGGCCGCTTCGCCAGTCCACGGCGTCTCCGGCGAGGGCCGCGAAACGGTCCGCCATCGCGCAAGATGCCGTGAGCAGCTATGGACCGACAATGGTCAATGTGGTCGCTGCATCGGCCGTTGATTCGGTTGCGCTTTAGCGTCGATCACAGAGCATTTCATGTCCTATGGTCTAACTCAGTCCGAATTCCCTCGACGCCGCTTCGATCCGGGCTCGCGACAGGCCGCTCCCGGCGTCCGGGTCCCAGCCGCGCGTTGCACGATCGATGCCCGACGCTTCACTCTCCCTGGTCAGAGCCATTATCGGCGACAGGAACGGGGTGGCGGCAGCGGGCACGCCGCCCAGCACAGGCGGTTCTCAAGAAGTACATGTTTAGTGATCAACTGATTGGGGTAAAAACTCTTTTCACCCTGCATTTAAGCAATTGCACTTTCGTGCTATTGACGATTTGATGACGCTCCACGCCGGCGAAATCCGACCTTGCTTTTACGCGCCCGCGCGTTGGAGTATGGAGCTGGCATCAGGGAACTCGTGAGCGCTCGATACCACTGAGCTATTCACGACTACCGGTGTCATTGGTCAGCAGCAGTGGTCAGCAGGCGACGCGTTGTCGCCCATCAGCTTCTGCATACGGCGACTGTCGGCTGCTCGCTGCTGGCACCGTCGCCCGAGCGCGTACGGCTCGGACAACGAGGGCGAACAAAGAGAGAAGGACGGGAGCAAGTGGGCGAGGAAGCAGTCGAAGCGCAGCATCGCGGGCGCAGCAGGACTCAGGTCTTGTGCCGCGCGGGCGCCCTGGTGTCGGCGTGCGCGATCGGAGCTGGAATGCTGGCCACAACTGGGGCCGCCGCATCCAGCGTGCCGTCGGGTGCCGGACCGAAGTCTCAGTACTTCGTCGAAAGCGGATCCGTCGCCTCGGCAAAGCTCGCCGTCGAACGTGATGCAGGCGTCGTGGTGTCGACGATCCCGCAGATCAACACGGTGATCGCCAAGCTGACCAAGTCGCAGGCGACGGCGATCGGTGAGTGGGCCGGCGTGACGGTGTCGCCGGACCAGTCCTTCTCGGTGGCGCATGAATCGACCGTGACGAAGGCGACGCACGCTCCCAGCGACGTCTTCAATCAGGTCACTGGCGCCAAGGAGCTGTGGAGCCGCGGCATCAAGGGCCGCGGAGTGACCGTGGCTGTGATCGACACCGGCATCAACGCCAGCCTGCCGGACCTGCGCGGGCGCGTCATCGGTGGCGTCGACCTCGCTGGCCCGAGTAGCCCGTACGAGGACGGCTACGGCCACGGGACGTTCGTCGCCGGCTTGATCGCGTCGAACGGCGCGTCGTCCGGCGGCAAGTACGTCGGAGAGGCCCCGGCAGCAAATCTCGTCTCGATCAAGGTTGCGAACGCCAAGGGTGGCACGAGCGAGAGCACGGTGGTCCAGGGCGTCGAGTGGGCGATCGCCCACCAGCACACCTACGACATCCGCGTCCTCAACCTGTCCATCGGATTCGAGCCATCCGGACCCTCCGCCCTCGACCCGATCGACCAGGCTGTCGAGCAGGCTTGGAAGGCCGGCATCGTCGTGGTCACATCGGCAGGCAACGACGGGCCGAACTACGGCACGATCTCGGCGCCGGGCAACGACCCGCTCGTCATCACGGTCGGCGCGCTCGACGATGACGCCAGCACCAACCCAGCCAACTTCACCATCCCGTCCTTCTCCAGCGTCGGGCCGACGCTGCACGACGGCTGGTTCAAGCCGGATGTCGTGGCACCTGGACGATCCGTGATCAGCCTCGGGGACCCGGGTTCGACCGTCTACGAGCAGAACACGTCCGCCCACATCGGCAAGGTGAATTTCGTCGGATCGGGTTCGTCATTCTCGGCGGCGATCACGTCGGGCATCGTGGCGCTCGAGCTCTCGGACCACCCGTCGATGACCCCCAACGACGTCAAGGCGACGCTGATCTCCACTGCGAAGCCGGGCCCGGTCAAGAACCCGTTCGCCGACGGACACGGCATCGCCAACGCCTACGCAGCGACGATGTCGCGGCCGGTCATGCTCAACCAGGGCGTCGCCGCTGAGGCGGAGGCATCCGCCAGCAAGACGCCGCTGCCGTTGTCGGCCACCTGGGCCGCCTCTTCGTGGAACCCGGCGAACTGGGTCACCGCGGCCTCCGCCACCTCCAGCGTGACCACCGGGTTCAACAGCGCTGGCTGGAACTCGGCTGGCTGGAACTCGGCTGGCTGGAACTCGGCTGGCTGGAACTCGGCTGGCTGGAACTCGGC
>Ga0209415_10006053_pt1 | contig 21626 bp, 28 predicted proteins | sample PeaSoiSIISIP2007_FD_187696 | JGI IMG/M metagenome (GOLD analysis project Ga0209415, IMG submission 187696) | Peat soil microbial communities from Weissenstadt, Germany - SII-SIP-2007 (SPAdes) (version 2) | ecosystem: Environmental > Terrestrial > Soil > Wetlands > Peat | place: Germany... | reverse complement strand
CCAGCACCACCTGTTCCTCGGCCGGGTGCTCGGAAAGGTGAAGTCATGACCGGCTTGGTCGTCCTGACGATCGTCGACATCGTCCTGCTGATCGCCGGCCTGGCGTTCTACCTGTTCTGGACCGGGACGCTGCTCGCCAGGATCGCGGGGAACCTCGAAGAGTGCGCGGAGATCGTCGGGACCATCGTCGGTCACGCCAAGCTGATCGGGCCCGGCGTCGGGCACATCAACCAGACCGGCGGCGTGGTGGCCGGTGCCCTGCCGCTGCTGTACGGGATGGCCGAGGAGATCGTGACCGACGTCACCCCGAGGCCCGAGGCACCCGCGGTGCCAGAGCCCGCTAGGCCAGCTTCCGGGACCCGCCGCTCGCGCCTGCTAGACGCCGTCGGCTTCGCCCCGCCCCAGTAACCAGTCGACCGCGCCAAGCTCTCGTCACGCTGAGTCACGCCAGTATCCATACATAACGGACCCGTGGCGGGTCGCCCGGCACTTAGCACGAGTTATAGTCGTAGCTGCGTCTGTTTTGTGATGATTTGATGGATGTAACTAATGCTAAGTCGAGTGTTGTCCCTCGCGCGAGCGCTCGCGGAGGTCTGGCCGATTACGAGGAGCTATCGTTTCCCTGCTGGTGGCATCTGGGCCGGTCCCTGGCTGGGTCGTGCCGGTGGGCGCAGCCGCTCAGGCCTGGTCGGGGCCGCGGCGGGTGACTGACTTCGTGGTCGGGGCGGTGTAGTCGCCGATCCACGCGTCTTTCCAGGACTTGTCGTACTGCTGGGTGTTGCAGCCCGGGTGGTAGACCGACGCCAGCTCGCGTGCGATCTGCTCCCGGTGCGGCCGTCCGCCGCCGGGTACCTCGTAGGTGGCGATGTGGACCTTCCACCGGTCTCCGGCGCGCTTGATCCAGCAGGTCGCCCGCGGGTGCCTGAACGGGAAGCGCTCGGCGGCCAGGTCGTCGCTGTGGTCCACGTAGATAACCGCGTACCGGTCGGGCCTGGCGCCGGGATCGGGCTTGATCAAGATCGCGTAGACGGCCGGCCTGGCCGGCGGGGTCCAGCCGCCGAGCAGGCGCGGGCCTTCGAACGGGTACCCGGCGGCCGAGCCGAGCCGGATCATTCGGCGAGGCCCTCGTCTTCGTCCTCGCTGATCGCCTCGGCCCGCACGATCGGGCCCTCGGGCAGCCGCGCCTGGGCCGCAGCCCGCGCGAACTGCCTGGTAGCCAGCTCGATCGCCGCCTCGCGGCTGGCGGCCCGGACGACGAGCTGAGCGCCGTAGCGGCTGGTCCCGATTCCGGTGGCTATCCCGTCATAGGCGGCGACCGCGTCGGCGAGCTCGACCACCTCCTCGCGAGACAGGACCCGGTCAGAGTCCGCCTCGATCCCCACGCTCCATCTCACGGTCATGCTCCCCCTGCGGCTCGGCGGTCTCGGCGGCTAGCTGGCGCCACAGTCACTCCAGTATCTCGGTTTGGCCCGGCGCCGGCGGTCGGCCCGGGATGGGTGAGCGGCCCGGTGCGGGCGGCGGCGGGTGTGGTGCGACGGTGGGGAGGTCCCGGTGTCGGCGGCCGGCCCGGGGTGGGTGAGCGGCCCGGGGTGGGTGAGCGGCCCGGGGTGGGTGAGCAGCCCGGTGCGGGCGGCGGCGGGTGTGGTGCGACGGTGGGGAGGTCCCGGTGCCGGCGGTCGGCTCGGGGGGGTGACCGGCCCGGCATAGGTGGCCGGTCGGGGTCTGGGCGGCTTGCCCGGTGCGGGCGGCCAGTTCTGGCATCGGCGGCTAGTTCAGCGTCGGGAGCAGCGTGGCAAGCTCGGTCAGGCTGGTCAGGTCGTGGCCGGAGAGCATCAGGTCGACGTGCGGCGCGGCGACCATCATGCCGAGCGTGCTCGGCCGGAAGTCCGGGTTGCTGCCCTTGTGCGGGTTCATCCAGACGACCCGGTGGCTGAGCCTGGCCAGCCGCTCCATGGCGCTCGCCAGCACGGCCGGATCGCCCCGGTCCAGTCCGTCGGAGCAGATCACGACGATCCCGCTGCGGCACAGGCCGCGGCGTCCCCAGTCCCGGACGAAGGCGTCGACACACGCGCCGATCCTGGTGCCGCCCTCCCAGTCGAAGACCGCCGCCGCCGCGTGCGCCAGCGCGTCGTCGGGCCTGCGGTGCTCGAGCGCCCTGGTGATCCTGGTCAGCCGGGTGCCGAAGCAGAACACCTCGACCCGGGCGGCGGCGCGTTTCGCCGAGTAGGCGAACTGGAGAAGGTTGCGCGAATAGTCGGACATCGAGCCTGAGACGTCCAGGATCAGGATCAGCGGCCGGAGCCGCACCCGCCGCCGCCGCCAGTACAGCTCGGCGGGCTCGCCGTGCATCCGCATCGACTCCCGTACGGTCCGGCGCAGGTCAGGCGCTGGCCCGGAACGGGCGTGGGTCGTGCGCCTGGTGCGCCGCCTGGGCGGGGTCAGCCGGATCCTGGCCATGATCCGGCGCAGTGCGGCGAGCTCGTCGGGCGTGCAGGCGGCGAACGACTTGTGCTTGAGCGCCTCGGCATCGGACGCGAGCAAGCCGAGCACCGCTTGCTCCTGGTGCTCGGCGCCGTCCGGATTGGTGGCCGGCATCACGAGCGTGGCCAGGCTCTCGGCAGTCTTGCTCGGCTTGATCGTCAGCAGCTCGCGCTGCGGGCCGCCGGTGCCGAGGAAGAATCTCCTGAACACCTCGTCGTACACCGCGATCCGGTCCCGTCTGGTGACCAGCGTGGTGCGCCCGGCCCAGTAGAGGTCGAGCAGCTCGGCCGGGTCCAGCGGCTTCATAGCCTCGCAGTAGGTGAGCACGTCCCCGGAGCCGACCGGGAGCCCGGCGGAGCGGAGCTCGCGTGCGAAGTCCACGAGCAGGCCGACGAACGGAGCGCGGTCAGGCACCTGAGGTGATCTCCTCGAGGTTGTCCCGCACGAGTTCCAGGTCGTCGCGTTCCTTCACGACGGCACCGAGTGTCTGCTCGGCGATCTCGGTGTGCAGATCGTTCTCGCCAAGAAAGTCAAGGGTGCGCACCCAGTCGATGGTCTCGGCGACCCCGGGTGGCTTGGCGAGGTCCATCTCGCGCAGCCGGCTGACCGCCGCGACCACCTTGCGGGTCAGAGTCTCGGACACGCCGGGCGCCCTGAGCAGCACGATCTCCACCTCGCGCTCGGCCGGTGGATAGCCGATCCAGTGATACAGGCAGCGCCGCTTCAGCGCGTCGTGCAGCTCGCGGGTGCGGTTGGAGGTGAGGACGACGAGCGGCGGGCTGTCCGCCCTGATCGTGCCGATCTCGGGGATGCTGATCTGGAAGTCGGAGAGCACCTCGAGCAGGAAGGCCTCGAATTCGTCGTCGGCGCGGTCCACCTCGTCGATCAGCAGGACCGCCTGATCGCCGGCCCTGACCGCCTCGAGCAGCGGCCGCTCGAGCAGGAACCTCGGGCCGAACAGCTTGTCGACCGCATCGGAGTCGGCGACCTGGCGTTCGGACAGCGCCCTGATGTGCAGCATCTGGCGGGCATAGTCCCACTCGTAAAGCGCCTGGTTGGTATCGATGCCCTCGTAGCACTGGAGCCGGATCAGCCGCCGGCCGAGCACCGCCGCGAGCACCTTGGCGACCTCGGTCTTGCCGACGCCGACCTCGCCTTCGAGCAGGATTGGCCGGTGCAGCGAGAGCGAGACGAACAGCGCGGTGGCCAGTCCGCGATCCGCGAGGTAGCCGCCGTCGCGCAGCACATCGGTGAGCTGGCCGACGGTCTCGGGGCAGTCCATCTCGTGCTCTCCTCGCCGCTGCCAGCGTCGTCGTCGGGTGCCTGGCGGCAGGCTGGCCTCGTTAGCCCGCGGCCGGTGTTACCGACCGGATCCTGCGGCCGGCGGCCTCGTTGCCGGGCGGCCGTCGGCCGGGCCGAGCACCAGGCTTGCGATGCTGTCGGCCCCGGGGTTGAGCTTGCCCTCGCGCCGCAGCCTGGACCGCCAGGCGGCACGCAGGTCATCGTCGCCGACCAGGTCGTCGAATCCGACGTCCTGCATCCGCTTGCAGGACTTCTGGGTGCCGCAGGCCTCGTCCAGGTCTGCGTCGGTCTGCCCGCTAGTGCTCCAGATTCCGCGAAGCACGTCAAGTGGCTCATCTGGCTGATGACTCATCTGGCGGCACCCTTCAGCCGTACTGCTGTCCTCCGCCTGACTCTATTTGCTGCTCGCGGATCCCGGCGACAGCGGATTAAGAGTTTCCTTATGCACGGGATGCGCCGATGCCGCCCGCTACCGGTCGGCCGGGGTGATCCACTCCCTGGCCTGCGGGGGCCTGGCCGAGGCGAGCGCGGCGAGCGCATCGCGCGGCGTGCTGGCCCGCTGGATCAGCGCCCGGCCGCCTTCTTTCAGGAGGCCGACGGCGACCATGCGGTCGAGCTGGGCCACGAGCGGATCCCAGAACTCATCGACATCGAGCAGGACGACCGGCTTGGCATGCAGGCCGAGCTGTGACCAGGTCGTCACCTCGGCCAGTTCCTCGAGCGTGCCGAGGCCGCCGGGGAGTGCGATGAACCCATCGGACATGTCATACATGAGCTGCTTGCGCTCGTGCATGGAGGCCACCTCGTGCAGCTCGGTAAGCTGCCGGTGCGCCACCTCCAGGTCGAACAGCCCGGCCGGGATGACGCCGAAGACTCGCCCGCCCGCCGCGAGCGCCGCGTCCGCGATCTCGCCCATCAGCCCGACCCGGCCGCCGCCGTAGACCAGGTCGATGCCACGCTCCGCGGCGAGTTTTCCGAGCGCACGGGCCGTGTCGCCATAGCGAGCATCTGGCGGCGAGGACGATCCGCAGAACACGCACAGGGCTCGGATGGCGACCATGACTGCCCGAGTTTATCCGGCGGCGGATCTGGCGCGTCTTCCGATGTCGCTGGTGACGTTCGGCCCTGGCGACCCGCGTGCCGGAGCAGCAACGATGAAGGTGACGGCGAGTGGAAGTAAGAGGGTGACATCCATGCGGGCGGTGACGCCCTGGGTCCAGATGGAAGAATGGTTGTTATGGCCAAAAGTTACCGGCTCGGGATGGCTCGTCGCTTTGTGAACGTGATGGTGACGGCGATGGTCAGGCTCGGCATCGGCGGCAAGACGGTGTACCTGCTCACTACCACGGGCCGCAAGTCCGGCCAGCCGAGGACCACTCCGGTGACCCTGGTTGTCGACGGCGCCGACCGCTGGCTGGTGTCGCCTTACGGGCTGGTCGGCTGGGTGCACAACATCCGGGCGACCCCGCAGGTGTCGCTGCGGCGCGGCAGCACGTCCGAGGTGCTCGACGCGGTCGAGGTCGACGCGGAGGCCGCCGGGCCCGTTCTGCAGCGGTATGTCCGCGCGGTGCCGATCACCGCGCCGTACTTCGACGCCAAGGCGAGTGATCCGGTCCAGCAGTTCGTCGCCGAGGCGAGCCGCCATCCGGTGTTCCGGCTGACCGCCCGCTCGGCCGCCGGTGCCTGAGCCGGCCCGCCCGCTCGGCCACCTGCCCTGCCCGCTGGCGCCCCCGCGGGTGCCCGGACGCCCGCGGGCGCGGCGGCCGGCGGTGCGGCGGCCAGGTCCGTGCGGCTGCTAGCGTCGGGCGGCATGGCAGGCAACATCTACGTGGGTACCGCGGATGCTGACGCCCCAGCCAATCGCGGCTGGCTGCTCGGGTATTTCATGCCGGATGGCGATATCCGGCACAGTGCCGACGTCGAGATCAAATGGGGTGTTCACGCATCCGGGGATCAGCGCGCCCAATGGGTCACCGACGAGCGGCGCACCGCGGTGATCGTGCTGGTAAGCGGCCGGTTCCGGGTCGAGTTTCCTGGCCGCAGCGTGCTGCTTGCCCGGCAGGGTGACTACGTCGTGTTCGACGGCGTCGATCACTCCTGGCTAGCCGAGGAGGACACGGTGATCCTGGGGGTCCGCTGGCCGTCCATCCCCGGTTACGCCGTTCCGCAGGCTCAGGCCAGCCACGACGGATCGGCCGGCGCCTTATGTCCCACACGGCTCGCAGAGCCGGCCTAGCAGCGAGGACAGCCAGGATGATGCCGGGTTCATGCCCGCACGCGCGCGCGATTGCCGGGGCCTGGATCTCCGGCATCGTGGTGCTGTTCGCAGGCTGCGGCGCCACTGGCTCATCGGCCGGCCCAGGTAAGACGATCACGGTCACGGCGTCGCCGGCCGCGCCTGCGAGCACCGCCCCGGCCACGCCCGCCCCGGCCACCTCACCGGCCGCGCCTGCCGGTCCCGCGGCCTGCCCGACCCGTTACCTGAGCGCCAAGGCGGGCGTGTCGCAAGGGACGGCTGGCAGCACCTATACCGTGATCGACTTCACGAACATCTCCAATGTCACGTGCACCCTCTACGGCTATCCCGGTGTCTCGCTGGCCGGCGGGTCGCCGGTCACCCAGATCGGTCTCGCGGCCGCGGAGAACCCGTCGCCGCCGCGGGAGCTTGTCACTCTCGCGCCCCGCGCCGTCGCCAGCGCGCTGCTTCGGGTCGTGCACGCGGGCGACTTCCCTCCGGCCAGATGTCACCCGGTCACGGCGACCTACCTGCAGATCTTCCCGCCGAACCAGACGACTCCGATCTATCTGGGCTACCGGACGGCGACGTGCGCCAAGCCGGTCCGGATCCTGACCATCAGCGTCGTCCAGCCCGGGTCGGGCAGTTCGTAGCGGAGGCCGCGAGCGCCGCTGGCTCGCGTCTAGCTCGCGGGGCCCACGCGATCCAGCCGGATCAGGGTCATGGCGGCCAGGTGCACCGAGGCCACCCGGCCGTCGGCCAGGCGCCGGAAGATCGCTGGCTCACCGGACTGGCGGCAGCCTGGCTCGACGATGAACGTATCCGGGTCGCCGGTCGGCGCGAGCACCGGGCGCCAGTCAGCCTCGTCGGGGTCGACGAACATCAGCTTGCCGTCTCGCCACTCCAGCCGCAGGAACAGCCCGAGATCGGAGCTGGCGTAGATCCCGAGCAGCGCGCGATAGGCATCCGGCGTCGTGGCCGGAGGCTCGACCGCCGGCCGCGCGGCGCTGACCGCGCCGCGCGCGATCGTGGCCAGGTCCATCGCCAGCCCGGCGGCATCGCCGGTTCCGTTGATCAGGGCAACGGCACCCACCTGCCGTCGGGGGTCGAAGCAGACGTTGGCCGAGAAGCCCGGCAGGTTGCCTGAGTGCTGGATCCACACAACGTCGTCCCGGCGGATCGCGTACCACGAGACGCCCCAGGCCAGGGTCCACGCGTCGTCGCCGAGGTAACGCGGCTTATGCATGCCGCGCAGCGGCGCCGCGGCCAGGACCGGAGACGGCCGGGGCCGGTCGGCGTGGGCGCCTAGCTGGAAAGCGACCCACCGGGCGAGATCCTCGACACAGGACCACAGGCCGCCTTCGGCCCAGACCCGGGGCACAGCTCTGGCCGGATCGAGCTCATCGGAGAGCGCCCGCGGCGCGTATCCGGTCGCGCGCCTGTCGTCGAGCATCGCAGGCAGTGGCTCGAAGCCGGTCGCGGACATGGCGAGCGGATCGAGGATCTCTTCCTTCACGTACTGGGGATACGGTGTCTGGCTGACCCTGGCCACGATCTCGCCGAGCAGCTGGTAGGCCAGGTTGGAGTACTTCAGCTGGGTGTTCGGGCGGACCTTGGTGCCGATCTCGGCGGCCCGTTCCAGGGTGCGCCCGGGTGCTCCCTCGTAGACCGGCATCGTCCAGTCGGTCCCCGGCGGCTCGCTCGCGAGGCCCGATTCGTGGGACAGCATCCGCCGGATGGTCACGGTCTCCACCGGCCCGAAGGCGCTGGTCATCCCGCGCAGCTCGGGAAGATAGGCGACGGCCGGATCGTCCAGGTGCAGCCGGCCATCCTCATGCAGCCGCATGACGGCGGTACCAGTGAAGGTCTTCGTGATCGAGGCCATCCGGTGCAGCGTCGTGGCCTTCGGTGACCGCCGGGTGCTCACGTCGGCGAAACCGACGCCGGCGGACCAGGCGAGGTCCGTGCCGTGGACCACGCCGACCGCCGCCCCGGGCAGCCGGTTCTCCTTCACGAACGACGCTGCTCGCGCTTCCAGGTCCGCAGCCACGTTCGTAACCGGTTTCACCGCGTCTGCCTTCGACGAGAGGCGAGCAACACCAGGCAACTACGTTCATGACGATAACAAAGCCACCGGCAATGACCAGACTCTGAAGTCAGGTAGTGTTGCTTTCTCTGCCAGAGACGTGTGCCCGGGAGGTGAGACCCATTACCGCCAGATCAGGCCGGGTGCTCTCACCTCGAGGCCGTGCGATCCGCCCGGCTTAGCTGACCGAGAGAGCGCCCATCGGCACCCCGAAAGGCGCTCGCTGCGATGCCAGCTTCCCCGTCATCTTGCTCCAGATCCGCGATCGTCACCAGGCTCAGGGACGCAGGCTGCGTCTTCGCCGAGGACGAGGCGCGGCTGCTCATCGCCGCAGCACGAACGCCGGCCGAACTCGCCGACATGGTGGACCAGCGCGCAACCGGCCTGCCGCTCGAACATGTCCTGCGCTGGGCCGAGTTCTGCGGCCTGCGGATAGCCGTAGAACCCCGGGTCTTCGTACCCCGCCGCCGGTCTGAGTTCCTCGTCAGCGAGGCCGTCGGCCTCGCCCGCGAGGACGCCCAGCGACCGCGACCTGTCGTCGTGGACTTGTGCTGTGGCTCGGGTGCGGTCGGCGCCGCGCTTGCCGCGGCCCTAGGCCCGGTCGAGCTGCACTCCGTCGACATCGAGCCGGCCGCGGTGCGATGCGCCCGGCGCAATCTCGTCGCCGCCGGAGGCCAGGTGTACGAAGGTGACCTCTACCAGCCGCTGCCCCCGACGCTGCGGGGCCGGGTCGACATCCTGGTCGCCAACGCACCGTACGTGCCCACTCAGGCGATCGGGCTGCTGCCAGCAGAAGCCCGCGTGCACGAGCCGCCGGTGACACTCGACGGCGGAGCTGACGGCCTCGATGTCCTGCGGCGGGTGATCGAGGCGGCGCCGCTGTGGCTGGCACTGGGCGGCCACCTGCTGGTCGAGACTAGCGAGCGCCAGGCGCCGCACGCCGCCGAGGCCGTCGCCCGCAGCGGACTGATCCCGCGCGTAGCAAGCTCCGAAGAGCTCAGTGCCACGGTCGTGGTCGGAACGCGGCCCGCCGCCGTGGACCGGTAGCCCGGTGCCCGTCAGCGATCACCCACCCCCGCAGCCTGGATCGGCGCGGCCAAGCGAGATTCATCCCCGTAGTCGTCTCTACCCGAGCAGGTGCGCCGTCATTCGGGCTGGGATCCTGGCTGCCGGCGCCGCCCGAAGGCGAAGTACGAGAGCGGCCCGAACGGCTGCTGGATAAGAACCGCGACGGTCCAGATCGGCTTCGGGCCCCGGATCTGGCTTGCTGGCCGGCGATTGAGGTCAGCGACGGCCGCCGTCAGGAGGCCCGCCGCGGCAACTCCCCCGGCCATGATCACGCCGCGGCTGCGCTTGCTGAGGTCGCTCCACCGCTTCTCGTACAGCCCGTCCTCGGTACCGCTCGTGATCTGCACGCCGTGCGCGGCAAGTTCGGCGGTCACCTGATCGGGATGGTCGGGCGTGATCACGGGCCTGACCCTTTCATCTAGGTATATGACAAGCGCGAGGTCCTTGCCCGATCGTTCCGGGTCGTAATTGAACCAGTGGACGCGATCGCCGCTGCCGTGGACGCGCAGCTTGCCGGTGGGCGATAGGGGTACCTGGCGCACTTCCCTGATTGCCTCGTAGCCGATGCTCCTGGCGCTCATCAGGTGGTAGTGGCGGATGACGATCTCGCGGTCCGTGCGCGCCACCCGGCCATCGTCGTAGCCCGCCATGGGTTCCAGCGTACCGACGACGCTGCGCTGTCATAACGGGCCTGACCGGTTCGTCCGGGTACTCCATTATCCTGGCTGGGTGACTCAGCCGCCGGTGCGCTATCGCTCCGCTGACGAGGACAGCGGGCGATGGGTCGGCTTCCCGTTCCGGCAGGGCGACATCGTGATCAGCACGCGGTCTAAGACCGGCACCACCTGGCTCCAGATGATCTGCGCGCTGCTGATCTTCCAGACTCCGGACCTGCCCGCCAGGCTCGGGACGCTCTCGCCGTGGCTGGACTTCCTGACCGCGCCGCGCGACGAGATACATGCCAGGCTCGCCGCCCAGGAGCACAGGCGGTTCATCAAGACTCACACGCCGCTGGACGGGATTCCGCTCGACCCGCGCGCTACCTACATCGTGACCGCCAGGCATCCGCTCGACATGTTCGTGTCGCTCTATCACCAGGGCGACAACATCGACCGGGAGCGGATGCGGCAGCTGACCGGACAGCCCGAGCCCGCCGAGCCGTCCTCGCCGCGCAAGCCACTGCGCGACCGGCTGCTCGCCTGGATCGATGAGGACCCTGACCCCCGTGAGGAGATGGACTCGCTGCCCGGTGTCATGTGGCACCTGTCCGATGCCTGGGCCCGGCGCGGTGAGCCGAACATAGTGCTCGTCCACTACGATGACCTGTCCGCCGACCTCGGCGGCGAGATGCGCCGGATCGCCGGGCGGCTCGGAATAGCCGTGCCCGAGCAGGCCTGGCCCGGCCTCGTGGAGGCCGCCACGTTCGAGCACATGCGCGCCGCCGCCGAGCAGTTCGTCCCGGCCGCGGGCATACTCAAGAGCAGCGCCGCCTTCTTCCGCCGCGGCACGTCGGGTTCCGGCCGCGAGATCCTCACCGATGAGGAGATAGCTCACTACCACTCGCGCACAGCCCGGATGGCACCGCCTGACCTGCTCGCCTGGCTCCACACAGCGCGATGAGACTGGCGTCAGCCCGCTCGCCCAGGGCCGATCACCTTGGACAGCGAGCGCACCACGGCCCACCGGCCGTGCGCGCTGTGCAAGGGAACGTAGGGCTTCTGCCCTCGCGGCGGCCCGGATGCACACCCCGCCGGTTGACGGCGACTGGCTCGATCGCCAGCCCGAGCGCGTGCACGAGGCCGGCGATCCGCGGGGGCGCGCCGCACACCGCGCTCTAGCCGCAGGCTGACTCCCGGCAGCTACAGCTCCGTCACTCTGCGCAGCGGAGGCCCGCATTTCACCGCACAGTTGCGCAGCTCTCAGTAAAACCATCACAAAGTGATAACCCGTGATGTACTCCCAGGTTACTTCCTGGGCGTCTTATTTAGTACGACACGCTCTATCCCAGCGCAATGGCTACCCAATGACTGGGGATTGTCGAGAACGTGGAAACGCCAGACAGGAGCACTCGCGCTAAATGATCGCGGACGGTAACGCGTCATCGTTGACAACGGGAGGAGAATGGGCGGTGAAGGCGGTATCCCCGCTGCCTGGACTGCTGACTGCCCGCGAGGAGCCCTCTCCCGTGGATGCGGGCGGGGTGAGTTCGGGCCACCGCCCGGCGGTTATGGCGGCGATTGCCTGTGCGCTGTCGGCTTTCGTCGTCGGAGTGATATGGGCGGGCCTGGAGTTACCGCTTGCCCGGTGTGCCATTTACGCGGTCTGGATGCTGCCTCTCGCCGAGCTTACCCTGCTAGCGCTCGGGCAGCTTCATTTCCGGCGCAGGTTCAAAGTGGCCCCGGCCGGCAAGTTCACCGAGCTCATCATCCAGATCACCACGGCAGGCCGGGAACAGGCCAGGGTCAGTCAGATCGTCAGCCAGATCCGCGACTACCGGCTGACGATGAGCTACCAGATCTGGGTGGTTACCGAGCCGGGCCAGGACGCCGATTACCCGCTGGCGGACCTCGTGCTCGTCGTGCCGGCGAGCTTCACGGCGAGATCTGAGCGGAAAGCCCGGGCACTCGAATACTCACGACGGGCGCGTCAGTCCCGCGGGCTGAGCCGGCCGGACGTCAAGATCCTCTACAACGACGACGACGTAACGCTGACCAGGGCATACATCGAGACGGCCTTCCGCGCCGACTACGACATCTGCCAGGGCATCGTGGCGCCGCGCACGGAATACGCGGGCGGCCCGATCGGCCATTTTCTGGCCAGCCATGCCGACGACATCCGCACTCATGCCTGCCTGGTCTACTGCTCGGTCTTCCAGGGAATCCTCGGCCGGCCCCTGCACGTCCACGGGGAAGGCCTGGCCGTGACCGGCGATACCGAGCGCCGGATCACCTGGGACTGGCCCGCGTTCGCCTCCGAGGACCTGGTCTTCGGCCAGCGTGCCGCCGAGGCGGGGCTGAAGTGGGGCTGGTTCCACGAGTACGCGGAGGCAACCCCTCCCTGGAGCCTGAGGGACTTCATCACCCAGCGCGGCCGGTGGCTATGGGGGGACATCCACGGCATCACGCACCGCGAGGTGCTGTCCCGGCGGGCCGCGCTGCTGACCTTGCTGAAGTACGTGGTCGGCGCGACCGCGCTGCCGCTCTCGGTCAGCGGACTGTACCTGCGGGCCGCCGGGCGCATTCCGGGAGACACCCCGGTCTTCACGGTGGCCAAGCTGTCGGTGCTGGCCTGGGTGGCGGTGTTCTTCGCCTGCGGGTGGGCCGGATCCGGCTCCCGCGCGTTCTCGAAGACGAACGATTCGAGGCTGCTGAGCGCGACGGTCGCCGTGCTCGTGCTCCCGCTCAGCCTCCTGCTGACCTGCGCGGGGGTCTTCATCCCGCTGGTCCAGGGCAATCCTCGCACATTCAAGGTGATCAGCAAGACACGGGAGACGCGGTGAAGCCGATGCGCAGGGCCCTGACCGGGGCCGTTGTCCTGGGCCTGGGGGTGGCGGGATGTACTGCCGCCGCTCATATCGGAGCCCTTCAGCCGCCGGTGCTGGCCACGCCCGCGCACGCGATAGCGCCCCTGGGACTGATATCCGTGCCGGAGCCCGCGATACAGCTCGGGGCCGGCATCGACCTCTACACCTACCGCGGCCAGGACTTCGCCAGGTCGTCGACGACCGAGGTGGCATACCTCAGGGCGCTCCACGCCAACGCGGTCACGGTGTCGTTCCCGTTCTTCATTCACGGGATCAACGCCTCGCGCATCTATGCGCGCAACTCAACACCTACCCCCGCCCAGCTGGCGGTGCTGGCAACCGATGCCATGCGCGCCGGGATCTACGTAGTCCTGCGGCCGCTGATGGACGAGACGATCCTTGGCGAGCCCCGCAGCCTCTGGCGGCCCAGCCACCCGCGAGCCTGGTTCGCGAGCTACCAGAGATTCCTGCTGCCCTACGCGGCCATGGCCCAGCGGGTCGGGATCACGAAGCTGTACGTCGGCGCGGAGTTCACCAAGTTCTCCAGATCCCGCTACTGGAATGGCCTGGACAAGGCGCTGCGCCGGGTGTTCAAGGGGACCCTGCTCTACGCCAACAACGGGCGCAGGATCTACCACGGCAGCGGCGGCAGGGGGGTACGGCTGACGTTCGACGCCTACCCGGCGCTGCACGTGCCAGCGCGCGCCACGGTCAGGCAGCTGACCAGGGCCTGGGAAGCCTACGACAGGTCGCTGCCGCGCCGGGCGGTGCTGAGTGAGGTCGGCATCGCCGGCGTGCTGGGAGCGTACGGCCACCCCTGGAAGCATCAGTGGTCCAATCCGCGGATGGATCCCAGCGTCCAGACCAGGTGGTTCGAAGCGGCCTGCCGCGCGGTCGCGGCCGAGCACATGGGCGGCATCTACTTCTGGGCGATCGGCTTCGGCAAGGACGAACTGTCCACGCGTCTCAGCCGCAAGAATCAGGCCGCCTGGGAGGTCGGCCCGAGCGAGCGGGCCGTTGCCGCGTGCTTCAGCCAGATCAGCCATGGCTGACTACGTCATCACCGTTCCTGCTGGCCCCGCCGTTCTGCGGGTCAGCCCGGCGGTCATCCGGCGCTGGGCTCCGTGGGTCCCGGTGGCCATCGTCCTGTGCGCACAGGCCATTCTCACGGCCCGGCTGATCCACCTGAGCACGGCGTCCGGAGACGAGGGCCGTTATATCTATGCCGGTCATCAGCTCATTCACGAGCTGTGGCATGGCGGCGGCAGCCCGTATTACGAGACCTACTTCTCCGGTGCCCCGGTCATCTACCCGGTGCTGGCCGCGCTCGCCGATCACGTGGGCGGCCTGGTAGCGGTGCGCCTGGCGAGCCTGGCCTTCATGCTGACCGCAACCAGCCTGCTCTTCGGGGCCGGCCGTCGCCTCTTCGGGTACCGGGCCGGAGTCGCGGCGGCCGGGCTGTTCGCCGGGCTCGGCCTGACCGACGACCTGGGCGCGCTGGCCACCCATGACGCGCTGGCGCTCATGCTGACGGCGGCGGCTGCCTACTGCGCGGTACGGACTCCTGACAACGAACCGCACGCCAGCCGGTGGCTGATGGCCGTGCCGGTGATGCTGGTGGCCGCGAATGCCACAAAGTACGCGACCCTGCTGTTCGACCCGATAGTCATTGGCCTGGCGTCTGCCCAGGTCGCCGGCGAGGGCTGGCGGCGGGCCGCGCACCGCGCCGTGGCGCTCGGCGCGACCACGGTCACGCTGCTTGGGCTGGCCGCGTTCCTGGCCGGTCAGGCGTACGTCAACGGGATCTTGTTCTCGACGCTCGCGAGGCAGACGGGAGCATCGGCGGTATTCGCCGCCCAGCGAGTGCCGGTCAGGACCATCGTGGCGGATTCCTGGGACTGGGTGGGCCTGGTGATCGTTCTGGCGGCGGGCGCCCTGGCTGCCGCGCTGACCGTCAGGCAAGAGCGGCGGCGCTCCGGCCTCCTGCTGATCCTGCTCCTCGCCGCGGGAGTTCTGGTCACCGTGGAGAGCCTGCGCCTGCACACCGTCGAATCAATGCGGAAGCACGACGACATCGGTATCTGGTTCACGTGCATGGCGGCCGGGTACCTGCTGGCGCGCCCCGGCGCCCTCGCCCTTCGCGGCCGGGCCGCCAGGGCGGCGGCGGCGGCCCTCGTGCCGCTCGGCGTCGTGCTGTCTGGCGCCTACTACAGCCCCTCGGCGCACTCAACCTACGAAGCCGCGACGTCAGCGAGGCGGATGGCGGCGTTCGCCGCCATCAAGCCCTACCTGGAACTGCCGCCTGGCCGGTATCTGATCGGCGGCCTGGACAACGAGCAGATGATATACACCGACGGACTGGGCATCCCGTGGTACCGGCTCTTCGATGACATCTACATCAAGTACCCGGTCCCCGGCCGCGGCGGTGACTCACACGGCCAGGTCCAGGGGCCCGCGTGCACGCGGCTGCTGCCAGGCTGCATGTACCTGGAGGGCATGGCCGGGTTCCGGGCCGCGATCCGGGCCCACTGGTTCTCGCTCATCTCCATGGTCGGGACCCACGGCACAAGGCAGGACGCGCAGCTCGAAGCCGTGGTGCGGCACGACCCCGGCTATGTGCTGCTGACCCAGCTCGGCGGCGCCCCGACCTGGATATACCTCCCGGACTACCGCCACAGGGGCCGCACCGCGCGAGTGCGCGGTTCCGGAGCCTGACCGGGCCGGCTTCGGGACCGCCCGCCGGGCGTCCGCTGCCCGGCGGGCACGTCAGCGGGCTAGGACGCGGGGAACGAGCCGCGCCGCGAGGCCCGTCCGGGTCAGGCTGGCGGTGATGGCGATCGCCAGGAGCCAGGTGACGAGCGGCGCGGCGAGCAGCACGACGGCGATCATGGTCAGATCGAGCACGCCGAGCCCGATCCCGCCGGCGGCGGCCAGCCTGGTCAGGCGATAACTGTGCCGGCTGGCGGCGGCGCTGGCCAGCGCGGCGATGACGAGCAGCAACGCTGATCCGTAGGCGAGCCGGGCGGCGACCGGAACGGGCCAGAGCCATGCGCGGGTGGCGATCAGGGCGGCGCCCCAGCACGCTCCGAGGACAGGGCCGCTGCCCAGCATGATGCGGGCGGTGCGCCGGCCGGGCGAGTGCCGGGTGAACTCGGCGGCCAGCTGGCTTGCGTCGCCGAACTCGGCGATGGCGGCAGCCGCGGCATCCCGCTCGCTGAGCCCGCGCGCGAGATGGTCCTCGCACGCCTGGGCCAGGCCGTCGGCGATCTCCTCGATAATGCCGGCTGGCAGCCTGCGGCTGAGATCTATCAGGTACGTGCTGGTCAGGTCGCCGGACATGGGGCCGATTCCAGGATCGCGGTCACCGCCGAGGCGAAGTCCTGCCAGGACGCCCGGTCGCTGCTGAGCCGGCGCCGTCCCGCGGCGGTCAGCGCGTAGGTGCGCCTCCTGCGCCCGCCGACCACCGACCAGGTCCCCTCGAGGAGGCCCGCTGACTCCAGGCGGCGCAGGGCGGGGTAGATGGTGCCGGTCGGCAGGTCGAACCGGGCGCCTCCGGCCTCCCGGAGTGCCTCCTTGACCGCGTATCCGTGCCGGGGGCCGTCGGCCAGGGTTGCCAGCAGCAATGTGTCGAGGTGTCCCTTGAGTATCTGCGCCTCAGCCCGCATAGGTAGATATCCTATACTGACAATGATAGCTAGTTATCCTACTTATGACCGCGAAGCTGGCCGGACGGCAGCCAGACCGGAGACCCCCGGCAGTGGCAGCGGGGCGTCGGCGGGTGCGGGCCGGCGCACCAGGCACCGGGAGGACGCCGATGGCCGCTGAACCGGACCGGCAGGTGGTTCGTGACGAGATGGAGCGGGCCAGGAGGACATTTCACGACCTGCTGGACCGCGCGACGGTCGCGGATCTGGGCCGGGCATCGACCGGGACCAGATGGACCAACCAGCAGCTGCTGTTCCACATGCTGCTCGGGTACCTGATCGTCCGAGCGCTGCTCGTGCTCGTCAGGATCTTCGGCAGGTTGCCGGGCGGCGCGAGCAGGGCGTTCGCGCGGATCCTGGATGCCGCCCGCCGGCCATTCCATGTGATCAACTACGCGGGCTCGTGCATCGGCGCGCGACTCATCTCCCCTTCGCGCCTTCCAGGCGCGTTCGACCGGGTCATCGCGTGGCTGGAACGCCGCCTGGAACGACAGTCAGCCTCCGTCCTGCAGCGTGGGATGCATTACCCCACCTCGTGGGACCCGTTCTTCAATAGCTACATGACCCTGTACGAGCTGTACCGATACCCGACTAAGCACTTCGACTTCCACAGCCGGCAGCTCACCCTGCCCGGCCGGGACTGACGTCGCGGCTGCCTCTCGTGATCGCGAAAGCCGGATACGTGCCCCACCGCCAGCGCAGGCCGCAGGGCACGCGCAAGGTCGGCCAGGTCAGGCCGCGTCGTCTATCAGGCAGGTCCAGCAGGCCGCCGCACTCGTGCTGACCTCAACCTCGTCAGCAAGCGACTCCCAGGTCTCGTATTCCATGCACAGCTCCTTCCCTTGATCTGCCGGTCCAGCATTTGTCTGGATCTAAACCCTATTAGGAGTAATATGTCAGCCATTCCGGGCTGTCAAGAGCCGGGTGTCAAGAGCACTGAGCCGACGGCTCTCGTCCCGGCCGGTATGCCGCCCGCGCTCATCTGGTTCGGCGGCGTGGCCAGCCCAGCCGCGCGGCCGGCCGTCGGCCATCCGGCCATCCGGCGGCCACCGGGTCAGGTCGTTCGAGTCAGCCGGATCTTCGGCTGATGGTCATACGGGTCATGCCAGTCGTCCATGAGCTGCGCCTTGAGTCCGTACTGCCGGGCGAGTCCGATAAGCGTGTCGGCTCGGTAGTAGAAATCCTCCCGATGTACCTGGTACTCGACGTCTTCCGTCCGGTAGAACGTGAAGTCGAAGATCCCCCCGGGTGCCATGATGCGGCCGACATGAGCGAAGCACTCATCGATGACGGGCAGCGCGCAGTGCGTGAACACGCTGTTGGCATTCACCACGGTGAAGTAGCCGGCCGGCAGGAAGGTCATGGTCAGGTCCCGGACGGGCGTGAGCGTCGGCAGCTTGTCCTGCAAGCCGTCCTCCGTCAGGACCTCCTGCGCCGCGAACAGGATGTCCGGTGAGATGTCGATCCCGTAGTAATTTCCCTCATCGAGGTAGCTGATGAAGTGCCTGCCGGCCCGCAGGTTCCCGCAGCCGATTTCCAGCATGCGATCCGCGGGAACGAGTCCGTGCTTTACCAGGTAATCGAACTGCAGCTGCCCGAATTTGAGCCACTGCGCGTGGCTCCTGCTGCCGACGGCCATATCGGTACTACGTCCTGCTTTATATTTCATTACCGCCTGATAATAGCTCACATGGTCATGTGTCCTCAACCGCAGCAAGGTGTCGACGCAGACTCTGCGCGCATACGGCAGAATCTGGTCCGGATTCTTGACCGCGAATGCGAGTTTGTAGGAGAGCCTGGAACGATTCCCTGTCGTCATAACAACAATTAAAGCGCGAGCCATGGCCCGGATCGCGGCTAGCCCACCGGGCCGGGCGGCCGAGTCGTCAGCTGAATCTGGCCCGGGCAGCGCCTGCCCTGCGCTTCCCCGCGGCCCCGGTGTCGGCGTCCGCCTGACCCCGCCGCGAGCCGGTAGTGACGATCGGCCCGGCGGTCAGTAGTCTCTGTGTGACTAGTACGCACGGGAGGCTGCTTGTGTCCGCCGAGATGATCCGCCTGGCAGAAGCGATGGTGCCGGCTCCGCTGCGCCGGCCGTCACAGCCGATTCGCCCGGTCGCTGGCGTGCTGGATGACGGAACCGTCTTCTTCGCGCCGGCCGGGGAGGTCGTTGTCGAGGGTTCGCTGGTCATGTGTCATCTGTGCGGCCGGTCATACCGTTCCGTCGCGGCTCACCTCTCCTCGCATAACTGGACGAAGCAGCGCTACTGTGAGGCGTTCGGCCTAGAGCGCGGCCAGTCACTGGAAGGGCCGGAGACCCGGAAGCTCCGTGCCGCTGCGTTCGCGGCGCGCCTGCTGTTCGAGCCGGCCGTCCGCGAGGGCAGCGCGGCGGGCCGCGAGCGCGCCCGTACCGGCGATCTCGCCAGGGATGCCGCCGCGGCAGCCCGCGGCCGGCGGTTTCCCGAGCAGCGCCGCAGGAAGACCGTGCTGGCCCGGGCGGCGACCTCGTCCGCGGTCGCCGCCCGGGCGAGCAGGGAGCGTGCCGACCGGCATCTGGCCGCAGTGGCGGCCGACGCAGCGAGAAGGCTCGGGTACCCCGATATCGGAGCGTTCGTCAGCGCCAGGACCCAGGCTGGCGTCAGCCTGGCCGAGATCAGCCGGGAAGCCGGGCTGCACAAGGACTGGCTCTCCCGGCACCTTGACCGCGTTGATCCCGCCGCGGCTGAGGCAGCCCGACAGCGGGCTGCCGGAAGGCCCGACGCCGCCTGGCTTCCGGCCGTCCGGCGCCTCGGTTACCGCGACGTCGCCGCCTACCTGCGAGACCGGCACCACGAGCAGCGTCAGACCGTGAACGCGATAGCGGCCGAGATTGGCTTCTCGCCGCATGCCGTGAGGTCCGCGCTCCGCCGCCACGGCCTGGCTGCCGTCGCGCACGCGGCCAGGCGGCACGCGGCCCGGCAGCGCACGGCCGAAGTCGCGGCCTCTCTCGGCTACCCGGCAATCACCGGCTACATCGGCGATCGCAGATCCGATGGCTGGACCTGGAAGGCCATCTCCGCCGAGTCCGGGCAGCCGGAGACCTGGCTGCGCCGGCACGCGGCGGGGCCAGATGACTCTCAGTCGGCCACCACAGGAGGCCACCAGAATGCCTAGATTCCTGGTCACCTATTACGCGGGTGACATGCCCTGCGATCCGGCGTCGGTGTCGGACGCCCGCGACGCGTTCCTGCGATGGGCCGGGAAGGCCGGCGGGGCAGTTGCCGACCTCGGCGAGCCAGTCCGGTCCGCTACCCGGGTCTCCGGATAGGGCGCCCGCCTGGCGGCGGCCGCGGAGTCGTTCATGGGCTGGTCGGTTATCGAGGCAATCGATGGCGCGGCCGCCGTCCGGCTGATGCAAGATCATCCCTTCATCAGCCGGGGAGGCGTCCTGCAGATCAGCGGGCCCATCTGAGCCTCGGGCGACCCTGACACGCCAGAGCGGCAGCCAGACGGCGTCGCTCACGGCGAACCGCGATCAGAGCGCGGCGGCTCCGCCGTATCCCGCGGCCGGCCGAGGAGACTACTGACCAGGGCGGGGCTTGCGCCGGCACCGATCGGACGCCGGAGGAACTAGACCGCCGTCACAGAACGAGAGATCACAGAGAGCAGGCACCATGGAGATCAGCGCACGCAATCAGCTGAGCGGTACCGTGCAGAGCGTCAGAACCGGCGCGGTCATGGCCGAGATCGTCGTGAACGTTGACGCGGGAACGGTCGCCGCGGTCATTACCGACTCATCCCGGGAGCACCTGAACCTGACCGAAGGCGACCAGGTGACCGTCGTCATCAAGGCCACCGAGGTAATGATCGCCAAGTAGCCGGATCGCAGACGCGGCCGACCGTGGCCGACCGCGGCCAGTCAGCCCGCCACGGTCAGGCGCGGGCAGCCCGGCCTGCCCGGTAATAACCTTTGACCATGAACCCGGAGGAGTCCTCGCTGTCGCTGGCCGAGTGGCTGGTGCTGTGCCTGGTCTGCGAGCAGCCCAGGCACGGCTTCGCGCTGGCGAGGCTTCTCGATTACGACGGCGACGTGGGCCGGGTGTGGCGAATACCTAAACCTGTCGTCTACCGGGCACTGCAGCGACTCGAACCGCTCGGCCTGGTTAAGACGGCGGAGCAGCAGCCGTCGAGCCAGGGTCCGGTCCGGTCGCTCGTCGACGCGACCAGCGAAGGACGGCACGCGGCTGCGGACTGGCTGAGGCGGCCGGCCTGCCACAACCGGGACGTGCGGTCAGAGCTGCTGGTCAAGCTGGCGCTGCTGGACCGGGCCGGGGCGGATCCGCAGCCGCTGCTGCGGGCGCAGCGCGAGCAACTCGTCCCCGTCGCCGGCGGACTGCACGACCGTCTCGACGCGGCCGTGGGCTTTGAGCGGACGCTCGCGCTGTGGCGCTATGAGACGGTGTCAGCGACCGTCCGGTTCCTGGACACCCTGAACTCCCTGTCGTAGGCAGCCGGTCGTCCGTGAGGAGTCTTCGGCCCGGTCGTGGTCACCGCGCACGGTCTGCTCCATCGGCGGCTCGGCGGCTCGGCGGCTCGGCGGCGCCGGGCGAGCAGCCGCCTGGTGGCGCCCGATAGGTCGCTCTGGATCAGGACGTCGAAGCCGGCCGGAAGCAGCGAGGCCGGCTCGCCTGGATCAAGGCACCACCGCGCCGGCAGGCCCGGTCGGCTGCGCCGCGCCTCGGCGGTGAACGCCTGCCAGCCGAGCAGGCCGCCGGATGCCACGGCAGCGGCGGCGGCGGCGAAGAGGCCGCGGTCCCAGTACCCCGTGCAGAGCACGAGCGCGTAGCTATCTGGCCGCGGCCGCCAGGTTCCCAGGTCGGCGTGCACGACCGTGATCAGCTCGGTCAGTCCCCGGCGGCCAGCCTCCGTCGCGAGCAGACCGAGCGCAACGTCGGATGCGTCCACGACCGTGACCCGGCGCCCGGCCCCGGCAGCCAGCAGGGCGCTGCCCGACGGACCGCTCGCCAGGTCAATGAATGGCCCGTCAGGCAGCCGCATCGACAGCGCGAGCACCGCGAGCGGGTGCGGGATGAACGATGCTGCGAAGCCGGCTCCGTACCTCGCATTCCAGCGGAGCGTGTCCGGATGGCCGGCCAGATCGGGTTCAGCGTCGCGCATGCAGCGCACACTAACGTCGTGCCGCCGAGTGGATTCCGCAATCGATAGCGATTTTTCGCGATGAAACCGCGT
>Ga0209415_10006052_pt1 | contig 21631 bp, 15 predicted proteins | sample PeaSoiSIISIP2007_FD_187696 | JGI IMG/M metagenome (GOLD analysis project Ga0209415, IMG submission 187696) | Peat soil microbial communities from Weissenstadt, Germany - SII-SIP-2007 (SPAdes) (version 2) | ecosystem: Environmental > Terrestrial > Soil > Wetlands > Peat | place: Germany... | reverse complement strand
AGCTGGCCGCTGAACTCAAGCGGCAGGGATATAACATTGGCGACCGCAAGGTGGCCGAACTTCTGCATCAGTTGGGACTCCTAGTCACGGCAAGGTCGTGCTCGCCTTGCGCTTTCGGCCAGCAGCCGGGCGAATCTGCTCAGGCTCCCAGCTTTCCGGTGTACAATTCGCGCCGATTACAGTGGCCCATCCACAATCCGCGCCACCAGATCGTAATCGTGTGCTTCGGTAATCACGGCGTTGTAAAACCGCCCCGCCTCCAGCGCTTCCAACGCGCCAAAGTCGTTGATATAAACCTTGCCGTCGATCTCCGGCGCATGAAACTGGGTGCGCGCCTCCCAGAGCAGCGGCGTTTCGTCGCTCTCGCCTTCGGCCAGCACCACCAGTTCGCGCCCTACCCACGCCTTCTTGGCGCGCTTGCTGATCGATTGCTGCAGCTTCATCAGTTTGCGTTTACGCGCTTCAATCGAGCGCTTCGGCACCTTCTGGTCCAGCAGATACGCGCCTGAGCCTTCCTCGTCCGAGTAGTTGAAGACGCCCAGCCAGTCGATCTTCGCTTGGGTAACAAACTCCTGCAAAAGCTCAAAATCCGGGACGGATTCGCCGGGGAAGCCTACTATGAACGAGGTGCGAAGCACTATACCCGGCACCCTGGCTCGCACCTTCTCCAGCGTCTTCAGGAAAATCTCCGCGCTGCCACCGCGCTTCATGCGTTTGAGCACCTTAGGCGAGGCGTGTTGCAGCGGCACATCCAGATACTTGCAGATATTGTCGTGCCGGGCGATAGTATCCAGCAGCCGATTGGTGATGCGATTCGGATAGGCGTACAGGAAGCGCAGCCAACGCAGATCGGGAATCACGGCCAGGGCATCCAGAAGGTCGGCCAGGCCGTCCTTCTGGCCTAAATCCTCACCGTAGCAGGTGGTATCCTGCCCAATCAGCGTGATCTCGCGAACTCCCTGCGCCACCAGTTGCCGCGCCTCGGCCACCACCGACTCGAACCGCCGCGACCTGAACTTCCCGCGCAGATTCGGAATCACGCAGAACGTGCATGGATGGTCGCAACCCTCCGCAATCTTGATATACGCCGAAGACTTCGGTGTGGTCAGCAGGCGCGGAGTATTTTCGTCGTAGAGGTAAGTCGGCAGCATGTGCGCAGCGCCCTCCCACTCGTCGCGGCGAAAGCGTCCCTGCTGCTCGCGATGATCGCCCTCGGCACGGAAGCTGGGTGCCTCCTGCTTGTGCGTGCCGGACTGCGACTCCTGCCCAGGATGCGTGACCGCCGCGCCACCGAGAATATTGAAGGGCGAGTTCGCGGCCACTGGCGCGGCGAATCCCGCCGCCTCCAGAATCGCCTCCAGTTCGCCGGTGCCCACCACGGCATCCACTTCCGGAATGCTCTTGCGAATCTCGTCGCGATAGCGCTCCACCAGGCATCCGGCGACGATCAGCTTTCTGGCCTTGCCCGTCGTCTTGTGCCCTGCCATCTCCAGAATCGTGTCAATCGACTCCTGTTTGGCCGTATCGATAAAGGAGCAGGTGTTCACCACCAGGATCTCGGCCTCTTCCGGATGCGCCGTCAACCGCGCGCCAGCACGGTCCAACAGGCCCATCATCACCTCGGAATCAACCAGGTTCTTGGGGCAGCCAAGCGAGATAAAGCCCACGGTGGGGCGAGCGGGGGAAGTTTTTTTCGTCACCTCTTCATTGTACCGGGCTTCGATTTGCTCCGTATGCTGAAGACTGACGACTGCACCGCCGAAATCCAATTCAGCTTTGGATGCCCAAAGGCTCATCTTTGAGTGAAAAATCAGCTCCAACTCCAATTCACGCGCCTTTTTTCTGGCGTGGGCCATGCCGAAGGCGATTGGCCCCACTGCAGGTGGCTACATCAGGCGCACGTAGTTCTTTCCTGGCATACTCCGAATCCGACCTGCCATCTCCAGCTCAAACAGCGCGGTAAAAACCTCAGAGGAGGTCAACTGCGTCTCCAACAGATCCAGAATCTCGTCCATTTGCAGGCTCACGTCCTTTTGCAGCACCTCCAGCACCATCGCCTCTTCCGGCCTCAGAACCGGATCGGGCAGCAGAGAAGCCGTCATCTCCGAGCGCGCCTCGGCTGGCACCTCCGCCTCGAGTTCCAGCCGCACCTGCGAGGGCAAATCCTCCCAGATATCCTCCCAGGTTGCCGTCAGCTTGGCCCCCTGTTTGATCAGCGTATGCGGCGTCCACGATCCTTTGTTGGTTACATTGCCCGGCACTGCATACAGGTCGCGGTTCTGGTCCGCAGCGCAGCGCGCCGTCACACGTGTGCCTGAATTTTCGGCCGCCTCCACCACCAGAACCCCTATGCTCAGCCCGCTTAAAATGCGGTTTCTTCGCGGAAAATTCTGCGGCGCGGGAAAAGTTCCCATCGGCAACTCGCTCACAATTGCGCCGCCCAGCGCCAGAATCTCCTCGGCCAGCTTTTTGTTCTCCTTGGGATAGACCACGTCGATGCCCGTTCCCCACACGGCGACCGTCGGCATCCGCGCCGCCAGAGCGCCTTTGTGCGCGCAACTGTCGATTCCCCGCGCCATTCCGCTGACAATCAGCATCCGCCGCGCGGCCAGATCCCGCGAGAGCATCTCAGCCATTCCTGAGCCGTACGGCGACGGATGCCGCGTCCCGACCACGGCCATCGACGGCCGACTCAGGAGCGCTGTATCGCCGCGCACCCAGAGCACTGGAGGCGGATCGTAGATCTCTTTGAGCCGCTCTGGATAAGCCGCGCAGCCAAAGCTCACAATCGTCGCTCCCTGCGCTGTCACACGCGCCCACTCTTCCTCGGCCGCCTGTCGCGCCTTGCCGTCAAAGATGAACTGCGCCGCCTCGGCGGGAAAACGCAGCCCTTCCAGCGCCGTCAGCGGCAAGCGAAAAACGTCGCTCACGGCCTCCAGTTGCTTCACCGCGTCCAAAATCCGCTTCGGACCCAGGCCTGGCGACAGCGTGAGCGCCAGCCAGGCCAGCCGCTCCTCGTCCAGCGCAGCAGTCATTGAAATTGCGTCCTGTGCCAATGTGCTCATCAAAGTTACCGTCCCGGAATTGTACAGGTTTGTTTCTTCTCATGAAACAAAATCATAAAATTTTAACGATTGAGCCAGTTGTACAACCCTGCGGAGACTGACTCGATACAGCGTTTTGAGGCTCGAAAAATTGGCAAAAAGGGGCGATTTTGAGGGTGAAATCGGGGTTTTTGGGGTCAAAAAGGGCCAAAAATGGGCCTCGCTGTTTACTCTTCAGTCACTGTGTAAAATTTACAAATGGTTGATTCTTTGTAGGTTATTTGATTTATTAAGGGGCTAAATGAGATTTCCACAGGGGGAGGGGGTGGGGTACGGTGAAATCCTGGTCGGATTTGGGGATACAGAGGGATTTCCCTCAACTCTTTATTGTGCGCGTTGATCGAGGAATATTGTGCAAAGGAAGTGACTGGTTATCCCGCGTTTGAAATGTGGGATCGAAGGGATCGGTTTCATGCGTGGCGGGAAGGCAATGTGGAGGGGTACTAACAAGCAACAGACGTGGACCAGGAGGTCCACGTTACAGCCGACCGGGAGGTCGGCGCTACAGATGCTTGTGCGGCGGGTTGGAAACACCGGTGGGGGACTAGAAACTGACGTAGACCAGAAGGTCACTTCAATAGATTTCCGCCTTCAAGCCACATTTCCGTATAAGATTGCGCCAGCAGCCTCGGTGCTGGTACGGCAGCACACGCAGGAGAATGAGGATTTCCGTGAACGCAGAGCCATTCTCTCTCGAGCAGTACCGCCGCTTCTTCGCCGAGGAGATCGTCGCCGTTGCCGGTCTCGATTCCGCCGAACTGCAGCGCGCCTTCGCCACAGTCCCCCGCGAGCGCTTCCTCGGTCCGCCACCCTGGCTCGTCTCCTCTGGAGCCTCTCTGCGCCCAACCGCCTACCGCTCGACCTCCAACCCCCGCGACCTGTACCACGACCTCTTTGTCGCCCTCAGAAGTGCGCAGTTCCTCAATAACGGCCAGCCCAGCCTCATCGCACGCCTCATCGCCGCGCTCGACCTTGCCCCTGGCAAGCGCCTGCTCCACATTGGCTGCGGAGCTGGTTATTACTCCGCACTTCTGGCCGAACTGGTCGGCAGCGGCGGCACGGTCACTGCTGTCGAGATCGACCCGGAGCTGGCCGCTGAGGCCACCGCCAACCTCGCTTGCTACCCAACTGTCTCCGTGCTCAACTGGGACGGCGCAACCTTCAACCCCGGCCCGGTCGATGCAGTTCTGGTCAGCGCAGCCGTCACACACCCCCACCCAGCCTGGCTCCATTCCCTCAAGAGCGGCGGTGTTCTGGTCCTGCCCCTCTCCGTCGGTCGCTCACACGACGCGCACGACGCAATGGCGATTCGCATTCTCCGCTGCGGAAATTTCTTTAAGGCCGAACCCATCTCCATTCTCACCATCTTTTCCAGCCCATCCTTGCGCAATCCCGCCCTGCAATCGCAGCTCAATACCGCCTTTGAATCCCACCAGTTCCTGCGGCTGCGCTCCATCCGCATCGACAGTCACAGCCAGGAAAGCTCCTGCATCGCGCATTCGGCAGCCTTCTGCCTCAGTTCTCTGCCGGTTGCCCCTGCCCAATAGCGACCGTTGGCTCTCGGTTTTGGCCTGTGCAAAACCGGAAATTAAGACCCAGAATTGTACAGTTAAATTTCTTCTTAGGAAACAAAACCGCCAAACTTTAGTAATCTTGCTTTCCACAGGCTTGTGGGTGCCTCATGCAGACCGTAGCTTCAGTTTTGCGCAGATTGGAAGATTCAAGTTCAATCTGCGCCGCCCGATGAGTCCAATAGCGCCCCGCGCTGAAAGAGGTTTCGATGCACACACAAAATGAAGTAAAAAACGAAGTTCTGCTCGATCTTCTCGAATTGGCCCCCGTGAACAAGTGGATCGCCCTCTCCCAGGACGCCTGCAACATCGTCGCTGTTGGCGAGTCCTTCAGCGAAGTCTCGATTCTCAGTGAGCTTGCAGGCTTCTTCGATCCCCTCATTCTCAAGACCCCTGAGCATCGCTTCTCGCTCTCTGTTTAATCCAATTCCTCCTGGTTGTCTCTTTCCCTTTCGTTTTTTGGGCGCGGTTTCTGCCGCGCCACTTTTTTGGTGGCTGTCTTTGAACCTAGAAACGGCAGTTGAACCCCCTTTGAATTTGTGATCTCCTTCAAACCGCATGTGGTTGGAAGGTGGACGAATTCACCATTTTGGTGAGGAACGGAGCAGTGTAGAGCATCTTCAAGATCCCCTTGGCCATTCCTCAATACTCGAAACGAACACGATCATGCAATGAATCACATGTAAAACAAAAGCAGCAAGTTCGTTTCCGCTTCGCGGAAATGGCGAGTTTGTGTTTCGTCACTCGTGAGACAAAAACGTTCGCGAGTCGAGAGAGTGAGCGCCGTCCCGACGGGACTCCGGGGCATTTGTTGGTATCGCCAACCCCACGCTGAAGCGCGGGGCTAATAAACCCTGCGCCTACGGCGCGAGGCGATTGGCAACTGTTGGCTTCAACGCCCATCCAAATTCAAGCACAAAAGCTGGGTTTCCCTGGTCCTGCTTCTGGGACCAGGGAAACCTCAAATCCAATCCATCTTTGAGCACAAAAACTCATTCCCGCGCCTTTTTTCTGGCGCGGGCCACGCCGAAGGCGGCTGCCCCACCGCAGGTGGCTAGAAACTGACGGCGCTGGCTTTGCTGGCTTGTGCGACGAACTTCTTTTTCCACTCCGCGCCGGAGTGCTTTTCTGCCAGTGCTACCGCGATGTGCTGCGGCTGAATTCCCAGGTCACGGCTGCGTCCCAACCCTTGCAGGCAAGACGGGCAGTTGGTCAGCACGGTGGCTTTTTCGCCCTTCAGCACTTCCACAAACTCTTCGCGTTTGCGGTGCAGCATCGAGTCGGTAATATCCGGCCGCGACAGGGAGAGAGTGCCCGCCTCCGAGCAGCAATGGGCGACTGGCTTGACGCTGTCGAAGCCGCCAATCTTCTTCAATACGCCGGTCGCCTTGCCGTCCAGAGAATCGTGGCAGGGGGCGTGGTACAGGTAGTTGCCCTGGCCCTCGAGCTTCAGTCCGCGCTCCATCATATACGCGCCCGCATCCACAATCCGCTTGAAGAGCTTGGTGGTATCCATGCTGTTCAAACCCTCGCGGCAGGTTCCGCAGGTCACCACGCAGGCATCGAAGTCAAGGTCCGAGAACATCTCGCGAATCTGCGCGAACAGCATGGAATCGCGCAGCACGGTGCGTGAGTGCTGCGCCGTCTTGGCGTTCACGTGGCTGGGAAATCCGCAGCATAAAAACGGCGGCGGCAGCACCACGCGGGTGCCCAGTTCCAGCAGCATGTGAATGGTGGCCATGGAAACGTCGGAGAAGAGTCTCTCCGATCCGCATCCAGGGAAATAAAAGACAGTCTTCAATTCCTGCGTCGCAGCGGCCGCGCCTGCCATTGGCTCAAAGACCAGCGCCTGATCCGGTTCGCAGTGTGGCAGCACGTCGCGCAGCGTCTGGCCGGGATAGGCCGGAAGCGAGGAGCGCAGCATCTGGAGCGGATAAAAATTTGATGTTCCATTGGCCGGTTGCAGCGGCGCAATCAACTTGCTGGCCACGCGCTGCGCCGTGCCGCCCAGTTGAATCACAGAGGCGCGGAAGAGCTTGTTGAAGGCCGGCGAGTGGCTGTCCAGGTAGCGCAATGTCAACTGGGTTGCGGGCCGGGTGCGCTTGTAACCCCAGCCGGAAAGAATCTCGCGCTCCAGCACGGAGACCTCGCCCGTATCAATGTCCACCGGGCAAACCGGCAGGCACTTGTGGCAGATGGTGCAATGGTCGGCCACTTCCTCCAGCCACGGCAGCAATTCAAAGCGCGTGGAGAGCTTGCGTTGCGCGTCGTACAGCAGAGCCTCGATCAGCGAACCAATGGCCAGGTTTTTGTTGCGGGGATGATAGAACATGCCCCGCGCCGGATGATAGACGCAGCAATTCGGCTTGCATTTTCCGCAGCGGACGCAATGCGCAATCTTGCGCGACAGCTCTTCCAACTGGCCATGCTGCAGGATGCGCGCCTCGAGTTCCAGCAGGTTGAAGGAGGGCGTGAAGATGTAGCCGAGCGCCTCGTAATCCTCCAGCTTGCCGGGATTCATCAGGCCATTCGGATCGACCTCGCGGCGATACGCGGCCAGTTCGGTAATGCGCTCCGGCTCTAAATATTTGAGCTTGGTGACGCCGATGCCGTGCTCGCCGGAGACTACGCCACCCAGCGAAATCACCTTGGCCATCACGTCGTCGATGCGCTTGTCGGTGCGATGCAGCATGGCGCGATCATTGGATAGCACCGGCACGTTCACGTGTACATTGCCGTCGCCCGCGTGCATGTGCGTGGCCAGCACGATGCGGCTGTTGCGCACATCTTGATGCGCGCGTTCCAGCCGCTCCAGCACCGCGGGATAGCCGCGCATCAAGCGCTCCAGATCGTGCCGGAACTCATTCAGCGCGGCCAGCGTACGCAGCGCCTTGGCGTCCAGACCGGCCACCTGATCGCGGAACTTCGTGCAGATTTCGGTTCTCGCCGAGATCTGCTCCGCACCCTCGGCTTCGTCTTCCGGGCTGGCCGGTGCGGTCAGAATCTCTTCCGCGCGCTGCGCAAATCGAGTCTGCGAGTGCCGTTCCTCTTCAATGTTCACGTCATCCACAAAATGCGCGAACTCGGCCAGTGCCTCCAGCGGAAGCACAACGTCCTCGTTCATCTTGAAGGCGTTGGTGCGGCGCGCAATGGCGCCCAGCTTCTTGCGATCCGCCCAGAACTTCACCGCTTCAGTTGCGTCGCGAGCCACAAATAGCACGGTGTTGGGATGCTCGGCCAGCAAGGCGCGTATGCGCTCGACGCCGCGCGTGGCCTGCTCGATGCTGTTGCCAGCCACGTCGATCAGCAGCACCGCACGCGGCGTTTGCGCACGCGCCGCCTTGATCTTGTAGCCGATGGCGCGAATGTACTCGTCGTCGAAATGCTCCAGCGCCAGCAGCGTTTCCTGGTCTTCCAACGGAAAAGGGAAGGCACGTGAAAGCTCCAGAATCACGCGGCTCGCCTCGTCAAAATCGGGGCCGAAAAACTCCAGGCACAGCGTTTGCTTGGCCTGGTATGCGGGATACAGCACAAACCGCGCCGACGTAATCACGCCGTCGGTGCCTTCCTTCTGCATGCCCGGCAAGCCGCCCAGCGCCTTGTTGGTAATGTCCTTCCACAGGCCGTTCTTGCGAATCTCCGTGCCCCGCAGCTCGATCTGCTTGATCAGCACCTGCTCCGCGTTCAGCACGGAAAACTTCACCACGTCCTGGGGCATGATCTTGCGCAACTGGTGATTGGTGCGGCGCACCGTCCAGCGCTGCCCGTTGGGCATGGCCATCTGCCACTCCAACAGGTTATCGATGCACGTTCCCCAGCGTACGGCCAGCTTGCCGCCCGCATTCTCCGCAATGTTGCCGCCTACCGTGCTGGCCCATGCGCTGGTTGGGTCGGTCGCGAAGACCAGCCCGCGCTCAGTGGCGTGTTCCATCGCGCTTTCCGTCACCACGCCGGCTTCCACGTCCATCACCTGTGCGGTGACCGCGCGTCCGTCTTCCAGTTCGAATGCGGCTTCGGCAATGCCGCGAATGCGATTGAGCTTTTCCGTATTCACCACAACGCAGCCCGAGCGCAGCGGCACTGCGCCGCCGGTCAAGCCCGTGCCCGCGCCGCGCGGAATCGCCTTCAATCCCAAGCGCCCGATGGCTGCCAGCAGCGGCGCAACGTGCGCCTCCACGTCCGGCGTGACCACCGCCAGCGGCAGATGCAAACGCCAATCCGTGGCGTCGGTGGCGTGAGAGACCAGCGAAAATGGATCGAACAGCACATTGCCGCCGCCCACTACCGCGCCCAGTTCGCGCTTGATGCGGTTTCGCAATGCGGGAGTTTCGTCCACATCTCTGCGGAAATCCGCAATCAATTCACGGCAGCGACCCAGCGTATCCAGTACGCGCGCGTCTCCCTTGGCGCTGGAGGCAATCGAGTCCATGTCCTTCGAGAGATTCTCGAAGATGCGCCGCCGCCTCGGAGCCGAATCCACAAGTTCCTGAAAGAGATAGGGATTGCGGCGGTGAATCAGCACATCGCCAAAGACGCGCATCAAACGGCGCGCTGAGCGGCCTGTTACGCGCGCACTGCGCAGCTCGTCCAGCACATGAACCGTCTCCGGACCCAGCAGGAATGCGATTGCCTGACGGTCGTCGGCCGATGTGTAGTTGAATGGGATTTCGCGTGAGTTGGAAGGCGTGTTTTCGCTTGCGTCGGTAAGAAGGGACGGCATATCCAAGTATACCAAGACTCAAATTCTGCCGTTGCAGGATGTGGTCAATGCTTTCGACCCGCAGTCATTGGAATATTCAAGGAATTTCCTTGCCTCTCTCCTTCTGCAAGTTCATTATGAAATCACCAGCAAGGACGGTCAGGGAGCAATCACCATGCCCAAACTTTCCGATTCTGAAATCTCATCCCGCTTGCATTCGCTTCCGACCTGGAAGATTGAAGCCGACGAACTGGTTACAACCTTTGTACACAAGGACTTCCGCGCCGCACTGGATTTCGTCAACAAGGTCGCCGGTTTTGCGGAAGAAGCCAACCACCACCCCGACATCGATATTCGTTACAACCGCGTTCGCCTTGCCCTCACCACCCACGACCAGGGCGGACTGACCGGCAAAGACTTTGACCTTGCCGAACGCATCACGAAGTTGCTCTGATCCTCCTGATCTCCGTGCCCTTTTACTGGTGCGGGGGCACACCGAAGGCCGCTGGTCCTGCCGCGGGTGGTGTGATGTGCCGCACAATTCCAAGCTTCGCAACTCCCTGTGAATGCTGGCGAATTTCTTTGTGCCTCTCAGCGTCACTGCCGATAGAATTCTCCATCGTGTACACTGTTTGTTGAAAAATCAAGACAGGACTTCAGCGTGCAATCACTTCAGCAACAGGATGTATCGGCCCTGCTCAGCGGGGATGAAGCTGTTGCCATGGCCGCTCTGGATGCCGGTGTAAAACTCGGCACAGGGTATCCGGGCACTCCTTCGACGGAGATTTTGGAAACCTTCGCCACACTCGGCGGTCACGCGCAGTGGGCACCCAACGAAAAAGTAGCACTTGAAGTGGGCGTGGGTGTGGCCTTTGCCGGCGCGCGCGCATTGGTCACCATGAAGCATGTGGGCCTCAACGTCGCCGCCGATCCGCTGTTCACCGTGGCGCAAATTCGCCTGGATGGTGCTCTGGTCATTGTCTCGGCAGACGATCCAGGCATGGCCTCGAGTCAGAACGAGCAGGATAATCGCCGCTATGCGCTGGCCGCGTGTGTGCCCATGCTGGAGCCTTCCGACTCGCAGGAAGCCTATGAGTTCATGCTGCGCGCCATTGAAATCTCCGAACGCTGGCAGGTCCCCGTGCTGCTGCGCATGACCACGCGCGTCTGTCACTCCAAGACCATTGTGCGTCGCGGCACTGTGCAGATTCCCGTGCCGCATACGCCGCACTTCGAGCACGATTTCCCCTCGCGCGTGATGATTCCCGCTTATGCCAAGCCCGCTCATCGCCGCATGAGAAAGAACATTGCCGACATTGCCGCATGGAACGATGCCGAGGGCCTCAATCAGCTCATTCCCGGCTCTTCTTCGCTGGGCATCATCACCTCCGGCGCGGCCTTTCAATATGTGCGCGAGGCCGCTCCCGAGGCCAGCGTGCTCAAGCTGGGGGTTACTTATCCGTTACCCCTCGAAAAGATGCGCGCCTTCGCCGACAGCGTCGATCTCTGCGTGGTCATTGAAGAAGGCGACCCCTATTTGGTGGAGGCCGCGCGCACGGCGGGCATCGCCGTTGAAGGCAAGCAGGAGATGTATCGCTTCGGCGAGTTGAATGTGCCTCGCGTACGCCGCATCCTCAACGACGACGCCACGCCCGAGGCAAAGCCCCTTCCGGGCAAGCCTCCCGCGCTCTGTCCCGGCTGTCCGCATCGCAGCGTCTACAACATTCTCAAAGAACTGAACTGCATTGTCGCCGGCGATATTGGCTGTTACTCTCTGGGTGTTCTTCCGCCGTTCGAGGCAATGGATTCGCTGGTCTGCATGGGCGCGGCTATCGGCGTGGGACTTGGCTTGCGCCACTCGTTGCCGCCCGAGGAAGCCAAGCGCGTGGTCAGCGTGATCGGCGACAGCACCTTTGTGCACAGCGGCATCACCGGCCTGGTCGAGATGGTCTATAACCCTCCGCCCACCGGTCATGTGCTGGTGATCCTGGATAACGGAACCACAGCAATGACGGGCATGCAAGAGCATCCCGGCACCGGCCGCACACTGGACCATGCAAAGACCGGCAAGGTGATTTTTGAAGACCTGGCGCGCTCCATGGGCATAAAAAATGTTCATGTAATTGACCCCGCGCCCGCGCCGGAAAAGTTTCAGCAGTTGATTCAAGACTGTCTGGAATTGCCCGAGCTTTCCGTGGTGATTGCCCGTCGCGACTGTCTGTTGGCCGCGCGCTCCATCCGCGAGTTTGAGAGGTGCCATGAGCAGCAAACCGACTAATGTAGTGATCGCCGGACTCGGTGGCCAGGGCGTGATCAAGGCCTCCGATATTCTGGCCGATGTGGCCTTCAGTTCCGGCGTGGACGTGAAGAAGAGCGAGCTGCACGGCATGAGTCAGCGTGGCGGTTCCGTCTCCAGTGATGTTCGGTTCGGCGAGCGCGTATTCAGCCCCATGGTGGCCGAGGGCGAGGCCGATTTTCTCATGGTCATTGCGCCGGATCAGATCGTTGTCAATCAATCCGCGCTGCGTCCCGGCGGCGTTCTCATTGATCCTTCGCGGATCGATGAGTCCGCGCTCTCCAACAAGAAGAGCATCAACGTCGCACTGCTCGGCGTACTCAGCCGTCATCTGCAATTTCCCGTCGAGGCCTGGATCGCAGCACTGCAACGCAACCTTCCGGAAAAATTGCATGAAGCCAATCTCCAATCCTTTCACCTTGGACGAGATCTATGAACGCAACCCTTGATGCCGCTGCGGTCGACTGTCACCCTGCCAGCCTGCCAGATTTTACGCCCCTCTCCGATCTGCGCGATCTTCAGTTGCAGCGCCTGCAAGCCGTCGTTGCGCTTGCCTATCGCGAGGTTGAGCTATTCCGCAACCGCATGAATAGCTGCGGCACGGTGCCTTCCGATATTCGCTCCTTGACCGATCTTGCGCGGCTGCCCTTCACTACGAAAAGCGATCTGCGCGACACGTATCCCTTCGGACTCTTCGCTTCTCCCATGAAGGATGTGGTGCGGCTGCACGCCTCCAGCGGCACCACAGGCAAGCCCATCGTCGTCGCCTATACGCAGAAGGATGTGGACGTTTGGACCTCTGTGCTGGTGCGCTGTTTCGCTGGTTGCGGCTTGCATCATGGCGATATCATGCAGGTCGCTTATGGCTATGGGCTGTTCACTGGCGGGCTTGGCGCGCACTATGGCGCGGAGGGCCTGGGCGCGACCGTGGTTCCCACCTCCGGCGGTCATGCGGATCGCCAGATCATGCTGATGAAGGACTTCGGCGTGACCGCGATGTGCTGCACGCCCACGTATTTTCTGCATCTCATTGATCGCGCCGCCGAACTTGGCGTGGACCTCAAGACTCTCCCGCTGCGTACTGGCGTCTTTGGCGCGGAGCCGTGGACGGAATCCATGCGCGCGCACATTGAAAAGATGAGTGGCATCGAGGCCTTCGATATTTACGGACTCTCCGAGATCATCGGGCCCGGCGTGGGCTGCGAGTGCCGTCAACATCAAGGCCTGCACATTTTTGAAGATCATTTCTATCCCGAGATTGTCGATCCCGAAACTGGCGAGCCGCTTCCCGATGGCAGCGAGGGCGAACTGGTTCTGACCACGCTCAGCAAGCAGGCCATGCCCATGATTCGCTACCGCACCCGCGATATCACGCGCATTCTGCCCGACCCGTGCGAGTGTGGCCGCACTTTGCGCCGCATTGATCGCATCGGCCGCCGCAGTGACGATATGCTCATCATTCGCGGCGTGAATGTTTTCCCATCGCAGGTGGAATCGGCGCTGCTTCAGATTGAAGGCACGCTGCCTCACTATCAGATTCTGCTGACTCGTCAGCAGGGACTCGACCAGATGGAAGTGCGCGTCGAAGTGACTCCGCAAATGTTCAACGATAAAATCGGTGCGTTGCAATTTCTGCAATCCAGCATTCAATCCGCGCTCGATCATGTTCTGGGCATTCGTGTGCGGGTCTCATTGGTCGAGGCCAACTCCATCGAACGCAGCGAAGGCAAAGCCAAACGCGTCATCGACAGGCGGACCGCATGAAGATTCAACAGATTTCACTCTTTGTCGAAAACAAGCCCGGCCACCTGGCCGCGCCCGCGCAACTGCTGGCCGAGGAAGGCATCGATATTCGCTCTCTGTATCTGGCCGATACGCAGCAGTTTGGCATTGTACGCATGATTGTCTCCGATGGGCGCAAGGCCGCCGCGATTCTTGAGGCGCGTGGATTTGCCGTCAAGGTCACCGACGTTCTGGCCGTTGAAGTCGCCGATCATCCCGGTGGTCTGGCAGGCATTCTCGGTGTGCTCGACGGCATCGGCATCAACATTGAATATATGTATGCCTTCCCCTACTCGCGCGACAGTGGCGCAATCCTCATCTTTCGCTTTGCCGATCTGGATGAGGCCATCACTCGCCTTCAAACCGCGGGCATCAACCTGGTCACCAGCAAAGAACTTCTGAAGTAACAGGTCCATATCATGCCGGTTTCAAAAGCGATTGCAGCACAACTGGAAAACGCCTCCTGGATTCGTCGTATGTTTGAGGAAGGCGTGCGCATGAAGCGCGAGCGCGGCGCGGATGCCGTCTTTGATTTTTCTTTGGGCAACCCCGACGTGGAACCGCCGCCGGCCGTGATCGCCGCGTTGCAGCGCATTGTCGCAGGCAATCAGCCCGGCTCGCATGGCTATATGCCCAACCCCGGCTACTCCGAGGTTCGCGAGGCTGTTGCCCAAAAGCTCCGCAACGAGACGGGACAGCCCTTCAGCGCCGACGATATTTTTATGACTGTCGGTTCCGCCGGCGCTTGCAATGTGATTCTGAAATCCATTCTCGATCCCGGCGACGAAGTGATCGTTCTGACTCCGTTCTTTCCCGAGTACCAGTTTTATATTGCCAATCACGGTGGCCGTATGGTGCTGGTTGAAACTGATGAAACTTTTCTGCCCGATGTTGAGCGCATCGCCGCAGCCATCACGCCGCGCACCCGCGCATTGATTCTGAACACGCCCAACAATCCCACTGGCCGCGTCTATCCGGAGAGCAGCCTGCGTGATTTGCAAACCATGCTTGCGCGCTGTGGTCAGTCCATCACCGTCATCAGCGACGAGCCGTACAAGTCCTTCGTCTATGATGGGCAGCGTCAGCCCGAGGTCGCTTCCTTCGTTGCCAATACGGCGATTTGTAACTCGTGGTCCAAGTCGCTTGGCCTGCCTGGCGAGCGCATCGGCTACCTGGCTCTTTCTCCGCAGCTCGACGATGCAAAAAATCTCCGTGCCGCCTGCGCCTTCAGCAATCGCACGCTGGGCTTTATCAACGCGCCCGCAATCTGGCAGCGTGTGATGCTGGAGACGCTGAACGAAACCGTCGATGCCGCGCCCTACGAGCACAAGCGCAACGTCCTCTGCGATGCTCTGAAAAAGATCGGCTATGAAGTTCGCCGACCCGAAGGCGCGTTTTATATCTATCTGAAAACGCCCATCGCCGACGATATTGCCTTCTCAAAAACCCTTGCTATTGAAGGCGTTTTGGCGGTTCCTGGAAGTGGCTTCGGACGCTCAGGTTTTATTCGCCTCTCGCTGACCATCCCGCTTGAACGCCTTCAGAAATCTATCCCTGGATTTGAGCGCGCGTTTCTCTCTGCAACGCGACAGCCCGCATGAGCACAGAACGCGTGCGCGGGGAATAAAAAATGGGCCGCTCTCATGGGCGGCCCGCTTCGCATTACCAGGTGTGATTCTGGCTTGTTCTCCAGATCTGGTAATCAATACGCGACGGCGGCAGGAAAAGTTCCCAGCGCCGCGAACGCGAAAATTACACCTCCGCCGCCTCGGGCACGGCATCGCCCTCACCGGGAGCAAGGAACAGATTCGCTTCCAGACCGTGCTGGCGCATATAGAGGTCGTAATAGCGACCGCGCAGCGCGAATAACTCGGCGTGGTTGCCGCGTTCCAGAATGCGCCCTTGTTCGACGACCAAAATCTGATCGGCGCGGCGAATTGTGGACAGACGGTGGGCGATCACGAAGGTGGTGCGGCCCTGCATCAGTTGCGCCAATCCGGCCTGGATCATGGCTTCGGACTCGGAGTCGAGCGAACTGGTGGCCTCGTCGAGGATCAGGATGCGCGGCTCGGCCAGCAGCGCGCGGGCAATGGAAAGCCGCTGCCTCTGCCCGCCGGAGAGCTTGACGCCGCGCTCGCCGACGATGGTTTCATAGGCCTCGGGAAATCGCTCGGCAAACTCATCGACGCGCGCCGTGCGGCAGGCAAAGAGAAACTGCTCCTCGGTAGCGTTGGGGCGCGAGAATAAAATATTTTCGCGAATGCTGCCGTCAAAGAGAAACGATTCCTGCAGGACCACGCCGAGTTGCGAGCGGAAGGTATTCAGGTCCACCTGCGAGAGGTCCAAATCGTCAATCAGTACGCGGCCTTTCGATGGCGTATGAAAGGCGCAGAGCAGGCTGATGATGGTGGATTTGCCGCTGCCTGAAGAGCCAACCAGCGCGGTGACGGAGCCGGGTTTAGCCTCGAATCCAACCCCATGCAGCACAGGTTTCACTGGATCGTAGGAGAACTCGACCTCATCGAAGCGTACCGTGCCCTGGATGGACGGCATCTTCACGGTGCGTCCCGGAGTTTGGTTCTCCTCGATCTCGCTCATGATTTCGTTGGTGCGATCCAGCCCCGCGAAGGCTTCCGTCAGTTGCGTGCCGATATTCACAATCTGAAAGACCGGCGCAATCATGAAGGCCAGGAACATGTTGTATTGAAAGTACGTGCCGGGGGTCCAGACGCCGCCGAAGACCAGTCGTCCGCCCAGGCCCATCACAATGGCGGAAACCAGTCCCAGAACCGTCGTGGAAGCCGCGCCCAGCGCGCTGGTCATGGTCAGCGAACGCATTACGTTGCTGAGCAGGCGATCCACGCCGACGGTGAAGACCGCAGCCTCGCGCTCCTCGGCATGATAGCCCTTGATGACTCGCACTCCGCCCAGTGACTCGGTCAGTCGGCCGGTCACTTCGGCATTGATCTTGCCTCGCTCGCGGAAGATGGGTCGGATGGTTTTGAAGCCCCATTGCAGCACGAAGACGAACAGGCCCATCACGGCAAAAACCGTCAGTGTGACAGAGACGCTGAGGTGCAGCAGATAGAGGAAGGAGAGCACCGCAGTCAGCAAGCCGCCGGTAAACTCGACCAGCCCCGTGCCCACCAGGTTGCGCACTCCTTCCACGTCGGTCATGATGCGGGCAACCAGGGTTCCGGTGCGGTTTTCGTCGTAATAGGCCACGCTGAGCAGGCCGACGTGACGCTGCACCTGGCGGCGCATCTCGGCAATCAGGCGTTGGCCAGCCTTGGAGAGCAGTTGGGTCAGCGAGAAGGAGGTGATGGCCTGTACCACCATCGCCGAAAAGACCACCACAATGATCTTGGGCAGCAGATCGGGCCGTGGATGCAGCGGCGAAAGCACGGTATCCAGCAGCCAGCGCGAGGTGGCGGGCAACACCAGTCCAGCCAGCCGATTGACCACCATCAGGCACAGCCCGGCCAGCAGCAGCCCCTTGCGCGGACCGACCAGTGAGCGGACTTGCGGCCACAGTTTTTTCAGGTCCGGCTTGCGCTTGGGCAGTTCCTCACCCCGCGCGCCGCGCCCATGCGGGCTGCGTTCCGCGCGCCTGCTCATATCCATTCCGCCATGCCGCATGGTCCCCATGCATTAAACCTTTCCCGAACGGCGCGCCGCGATGAACGAGCGCACACAGAGCAGCACATAAACCAGCATCAGCGCGGCCAGGGTCAGCTTGGCGGAGAGAGCGATCAAGTCGGGCTGATATCCGGCATGAATCGCGTGCAGGTAGCCGCGCGACGCCTCGATGGCCCCGCCCAGCAAGCCCACCAGGCCGATGGTTACGTTGATGTGCATGAACAGCTTGCGGCGTTTTTCGCTGGGGCTGATGGCCAGCGTGCCACCGATGCCCAGCGCAATGCCAATCCACGCGGGAATCAGCGCCGTGTGGTAGATGCCGCCCGTGCCCACAAAGCTGACCACGCCCAGCAGGATCAGCAGAATCGCAAAAACCAGAGTAATCTTTGCCAAAAGAGACCTCCATCCCTGTGCGGCTCAAGAATAACAGTTGCGGGCAGTCATGTACTGATCCCAGAGACGTTGCAACCTCCGCTTCAGTTTCGGAATGCGTCAATATCGTCAGCACCGAAACCGAGGGATTGGTATACTGGTCCCTGGCGCTACCCGCCTGGAAGGCCCCGGCCGCGAGGGGGCTTTTTTCTTTGCAACCCCGGCGAAACTCCGGGAGAAGGATGGACATGGGGAATTTGCTGGGGACGATTCACTCGCCCGCCGACCTGAAGCGCATGAATCCGGCGCAGATGACCGAATTGGCCGAGGAGATTCGCGAATTTCTGATCCAGACGCTCTCCAAAACAGGCGGCCATCTGGGGCCGAATCTGGGCGTGGTCGAACTGACCCTCGCCCTGCACACGGTCTTCAATACCCCTGTAGACAAGCTGCTGTTCGACGTGAGCCATCAGGCCTATATTCACAAGATTCTGACCGGGCGGCTGGACCGCTTCGATACCATCCGCCAACCTGGCGGCCTGAACGGCTTCATGCTGCGCACGGAAAGCGAGCACGATGCCTTCGGCGCGGGCCACGCCGGAACCGCTCTGTCGGCCGCGCTGGGCATGGCCGTGGCGCGCGATCTGGCCGGTGGCTCCGAGCACGTGATCGCCGTGGCCGGAGACGCGGCCTTCACCAACGGAATCTCCTTCGAAGCCCTGAACAATATCGCCGAGCAGACCAAGCGCATGATCGTGGTGCTCAACGATAACGAGTGGTCCATTGACCGCAATGTGGGGGCGATTGCCCGCTACTTTCACAAGATTGTCACCAACGACCGTTACAAGAGCCTGCACGATTCGGCCCGCCGCGTGGTCGAGCGCATTGGCGGCAAGACCGCCGTCGAAGTAGCGCGTCGCGCCGAGGAAGCCGCCAAAAGCATGCTCTGGCCTTCGATTCTCTTCGAGGAGTTCGGGCTGCAATACTACGGACCCATCGACGGGCACAACCTGCCGCTGCTGATTGAGACCTTCAAGTTCCTCAAGGCTGAAAACAAGCCGGTCCTGCTGCACGTTTTAACGCAGAAGGGGCGCGGATTCCAGCCCGCTCTGGACCTGCAGAAGAAATTTCATGGCCTCGGACCCTACGATCCGGAGACCGGCAAGACCGAGCCGACCGGCAAGTCCACCTACTCCGAAGTTTTTGCCCAGACGCTGGTCGAACTTGCCAATCGCGATGAGCGCGTGGTCGCCATCACGGCCGCCATGCCCAGCGGCACCGGCCTGGATTTCTTCCGCGCGCACCATCCCAAGCGCTACTTCGACGTGGGCATCGCCGAAGAACATGCCGTCATCTTCGCTGCCGGAATGGCTACACGCGGTCTTCGCCCGGTCTGCGCCATTTATTCCACTTTCTTGCAGCGCGCCTTCGATCCCATTGTCCACGACGTGGCCCTGCAAAAGCTGCCGGTGCTGTTCTGCATGGACCGCGCCGGACTCTCCGGCGATGATGGCCCCACCCATCACGGACTCTTCGATATTGCCTACCTGCGCAGCGTTCCCGACCTGGTGCTGATGGCTCCCAAGGACGAGGACGAGTTGGCCGATATGATGCAGACCGCGCTTGAACTGCCCGGCCCCAGCGCCATTCGCTATCCCCGTGGTGCGGTCGCCGGCGTGGCCCGCAAGCCGCGTCCGCAGGCCATTCCCCTCGGCAAGGCTGAAGTCATCAAGGATGGTGCCGACGTTGCGATTCTGGGACTTGGTCCGATGATCTCTCTGGCCAAGGAACTGGCCGCGCGTTTGGAACGTGAGGGCCTCTCGGCCGCCATCATCAATCCCCGCTTCGTCAAGCCGCTTGATCTGGAGATGCTGGCCAGCTACGCCCAGCGCGTCGCAGCCTTTGTTACCTTCGAGGATCACGTGAAGATGGGCGGCTTTGGCTCGTCTGTAGTCGAGGCGCTCAGCCAGATGGGCGTTTCTGTCCCTGTGGTGCGCATCGGCTGGCCCGATCAGTTCATCGAGCACGGCAAGGTGGACGATCTCCGCGCCACCCACGGCCTCACTGTCGATGCCGCGCTCGAACAGGTGCTTCCGCTGCTTGCCACGCGGCGCAGACCGGCGCTGATTGCCAGTTGAACTGGCGATCAGCGTGGGGCTTAGGCCAGGAAGAAACAGGCGTGGACCAGGAGGTCGGCGCTACGGATTCACGCGAGGCGGGGCCGACAACAGCGGAGGGGGACTCATCTGCTGTTTTTGAAAGGCCCGTTTCGGTTCAAGCGATTGTCCGGCTACCGCTTGCCCACCGTCGGCGTCAAATGAGGCAATGCTATACTTTAGGCCTATAGGCTGCCGTATCGGGCGGGTACCATGGTACCGGTTCCGCGCGCAGTTCGGAGGTACTTCCCGCTCATGAATTCTCGCGCCCGCCGCGCCATTTTTTCCGTTGTCCTGTTCTTTTCCGTCTGCGCCATTGCGGGCAGCGTCTTGCAGCGCAGGGTGGGAGCGCAGGCCGCGGCCGACGAGAGTCAGTTGCGCGACAGCCTCAAGTCCTTTACAAACGTCTACTCTATCGTCGAGCAGAATTATGCTGAGCCGCTGGAAGGCGACAAAGCCCAGGCGGCCATCTACGACGGGGCCATCCCCGAGATGCTGCACACACTGGACCCCCACTCCAATTTCTACGACCCCAAGGCCTATGCGCGCATGCGCGAGGAGCAGCACGGCCGCTATTACGGCGTGGGCATGGTCATTCAACAGCAGGCCGGCAAGGTTTATGTTGTTGCCCCCTATGAGAACACCCCCTCCTTCCGCGCTGGCATTCATCCCGGCGACATCATCTCCGCTGTAGACGGTAAAAGCACCGACGGCCAGACCTCCGACCAGGTGGCCAAGCAACTGAAAGGCCCCAAGGGCACTCACGTTCAGGTCAGCACCACGCGCGAAGGCCAGTCCAAGCCGCTGGACTTTGACTTGATTCGCGACGAGATTCCCAATCCATCCGTCGATCTGAAATACGAGATTCGCCCCGGCATCGGCTACGTGCACCTCAAGCAATTTCAGGAGACCACGGCGCAGGAGGTTATCGAGGCCGTCGATGGCTTCCACGACCTGAAGGGCCTCGTTCTTGATCTGCGCAACAACCCCGGTGGATTGCTCAGCCAGGCCGTCGAGGTCTGCGATCACCTGCTCAGCAAGGGCCAGATGATCGTCTCGCAGCGTGGGCGCGCCTATCCGGATCAGGAGTACAAGGTCACGCACGGCAATGGCGGCAAAAGCTTTCCCATTGTGGTGCTGGTCAATCGCGGCACAGCTTCGGCGGCGGAGATCGTCAGCGGCGCGCTGCAAGACCACGACCGCGCCCTCATCGTTGGCGAAACCACCTTCGGCAAGGGCCTTGTCCAAACCGTCTACAACACGCCGGACAATACCGGTCTGGCTCTGACCACCTACCACTACTACACGCCCTCCGGTCGCCTCATCCAGCGCAACTATACCGGCGTTTCCCTCTACGACTACTACACCAATCACGGCGCTTCCAAGCCCGCCGACAACGCCAGCCGCGAGGTCAAACTGACCGACTCCGGCCGCACCGTTTATGGTGGCGGCGGCATCACCCCTGACGAGACCATCGAGACCCCCAAGCTCAACCACTTTCAGGAATCGCTGCTCATCAAGGACGTTTTCTTCCACTTTGCCCCTATTTATCTGGCGAATCGCACCGTGGACAAGAACTTTCAGGTAGACGACGCGGTCATGCTCGAATTCAAGAAGTACCTGACCACCAAGGAAGTCGCCTGGACCGACAAGGATTTGGCCGAAGTCAATGACTGGGTCAGGACCCGCATCAAGGAAAAAATCGTCACCATCCAGTTCGGCCAGTTGCAGGGCCTGCGCGCCGCTACTGACTGGGACCCCGCGATCCAGAAGGCCATCAACTTCCTGCCCGAAGCTCAGGCTCTGGAAGACAATGCGCACAAAGTGCTTACCCAGAAGGCAGAAGCCCGCAACGAGACGCGGTAGAGTGAAACTCACATCCAAACAAAAGGACCATCCCGCGGGATGGTCCTTTTGTTTGGATAAGCTAAAAATACGTATGCATTCGAGCAACCCCATTCTTCCGCTGGCTATTGATCTGTGTTGAAGTTGAGGCATGAATGCAAACAGAG
>Ga0209415_10006051_pt1 | contig 21632 bp, 19 predicted proteins | sample PeaSoiSIISIP2007_FD_187696 | JGI IMG/M metagenome (GOLD analysis project Ga0209415, IMG submission 187696) | Peat soil microbial communities from Weissenstadt, Germany - SII-SIP-2007 (SPAdes) (version 2) | ecosystem: Environmental > Terrestrial > Soil > Wetlands > Peat | place: Germany... | reverse complement strand
CCGCCGATCATTTGCGGGCTCGCGCGGGCGAATCGCCCGGACATCGATCGGGCCTGGGAGGCTGTGAAGGCAGCGGCGCGCCCGCGAATCCACACCTTCCTCGCCACGTCCGAGCTTCACATGAAGCACAAGCTCCGGATGACTCCCGCCGAGGTCCTGACCCGTGCTGCGGAGATGGTCGCGCACGCGAAGGGTTTCTGCGACGACGTCGAGTTCAGCCCGGAGGACGCGGGCCGCTCGACGCCGGAGTTTCTCTACGAAGTCCTCGCAGCGGCCATCCGCGCCGGCGCGACGACGCTGAACATCCCCGACACGGTCGGGTACACGACGCCGGACGAGTTCGGCGCCCTGATTCGCGGCATCCGGGACAACGTTCCCGGCGTTGACGGCGTCATCCTCTCGGTGCACTGCCACGACGATCTCGGTCTCGCGACGGCGAACTCCCTGGCCGGCATCTTCGCGGGAGCGCGCCAGGCCGAGGTGACCATCAACGGGATCGGCGAGCGGGCGGGCAACACGTCGCTCGAGGAGATCGTGATGGCCCTCGCGACGCGGGTCGCCAAGTACGGTCTCCGGACCGGCGTCGACGCGACGCAGCTGATGCGCGTCAGCCGCCTCGTGAGCAGCATCACCGGCTTCGTCGTGCCGCCGAACAAGGCGATCGTCGGCGCGAACGCGTTTGCCCACGAGTCCGGCATCCATCAGGACGGGATGCTCAAGCACGAGTCGACCTACGAGATCATGCGCCCCGAGAGCGTGGGGGTCACGCAGACGCGCCTCGTGCTCGGGAAGCACTCGGGCCGCGCCGCTCTCGCCGCGCGCCTCGTGGAGCTCGGGTACTCGTTCGACGAGGCGTCCCTGCAGCGGATTTTCACCCGATTCAAGGCGCTTGCCGAGCGCCGCAAGTCGGTTGCCGACGCGGACCTCGAGGCCCTCGTGCACGACGACGGGAAGCCCCAGGACGAATACTACGTGCTCGACGGGCTCCAGGTGGCCTGCGGCACGCAGGGGATGGCCACCGCGACCGTGCGCCTGCGGGCGCCCGACGGGGTCGTCCAGATGCACGCATCGGTCGGGACGGGTCCGGTGGACGCCGCGTACAAGGCCATCGACGCGCTCGTCGACGCGCCCGCCGAGCTCCTCGAGTTCTCCGTGCGGTCCGTGACCGAGGGGATCGACGCGCTCGGCGAGGTGACCGTGCGCGTGCGCGCCACTTCCGACCGCGGGGCGAAGAGCGCGCAGCACGAGAGCGCGGCGCTGCCGGTCTTCCACGGCACCAGCGCCGACACCGACATCATCGTCGCCAGCGCGAAGGCGTACCTCAAAGCGCTGAACCGCATGCTCGCGGCCCTCGGTCACACGAAGCCCGCGGCTCCTCGCGCGGCGCCGTCGCACTCCCCCGCGGGCGTCGCGCAGGAAGGACGCCCGTGAGCGCTCCGACGACTCTCTTCGAGAAGGTCTGGAACGATCACGTCGTACGCGAGGACGCCGGCACGCCGGCGATGCTGTACGTCGACCTTCACCTCGTCCACGAGGTGACCTCGCCGCAAGCGTTCGACGGCCTGCGCGCGCGCGGCATCCGCGTGCGTCGCCCGGACCGCACGTTCGCGACGATGGACCACTCGACCCCCACCCTGCCGCGAAAGCTCGCGGTGCTCGATCCGCAGGCCGAGGCGCAGCTCCGGAAGCTGAAGGAGAACTGCGCGGAGTTCGGGATCCCCCTCTACGACCTCGACTCGGCCGAGCAGGGGATCGTCCACGTCATCGGTCCGGAGCTCGGCGTGACCCAGCCCGGGCGCACGGTGGTCTGCGGCGACAGCCACACCTCGACCCACGGCGCGTTCGGAGCGCTCGCCTTCGGCATCGGAACGAGCGAGGTCGAGCACGTGCTCGCGACGCAGTGCCTGCTGCAGCGCAAGCCGAAGACGCTCGAGGTCCGCGTCGACGGGGCGCTCCAGCGCGGCGTCGGTGCCAAGGACATCATCCTCGCACTCATCGCCAAGATCGGGACGGGCGGCGCCACGGGGCACGTCATCGAGTACCGCGGGACCGCGATCGACGCGCTCGACATGGAGGCGCGGATGACGATCTGCAACATGTCGATCGAGGCCGGCGCGCGGGCCGGGATGATCGCTCCGAGTGAGACGACGTTCGAGTGGCTGGAGGGGCGCCGCTTCGCGCCGAAAGGCGACGCCTGGACGGCCGCCGTCGCGCGGTGGCGGACGCTGAAGACGGACGACGGCGCGAAGTTCGACGCCCACGTGACCCTCGATGCGAGCGCGCTCGAGCCGATTGTCACGTACGGTACGAATCCGGGCATGGGCATCCCCATCAGCGGGCGAGTCCCCGGGCCCGATGCTGCCGGGACCGCGGCCGATCGCGCGGCGCTCGGCAAGGCGCTCGATTACATGGGCCTCACGTCGGGCGCGCCGATCGCCGGACAGCGCGTCGACGTCGTCTTCATCGGCTCGTGCACGAACTCGCGCATAGGGGATCTTCGCGCCGCGGCGAGCATCCTGCGCGGGCGAAAGGTCGCGTCGGGCGTCCGTGTGCTCGTCGTGCCCGGGTCCAAGTCGGTCAAGGCGCAGGCCGAGGCCGAAGGGCTCGACGTGGTCTTCCGGGACGCCGGCGCCGAGTGGCGCGAGGCGGGGTGCTCGATGTGCATCGCCATGAACGGCGACCAGCTGAGCCCCGGTCAGTACGCCGTGAGCACGAGCAATCGCAACTTCGAGGGACGGCAGGGGCGCGGCGGGCGGACCTTCCTGGCTTCGCCGCTCACAGCAGCCGCCGCGGCGGTGGCGGGCCGCGTGGTCGATCCGCGGACGATGATGGGGGGTGCGTCGTGACCGTCGAAGCGCGAACGCCGTTCACCACCTTGGAGTCGACGTACGTCGTCCTCCCCGCCGACAACGTCGACACCGATCAGATCATCCCGGCGCGGTTCCTCAAGGTGACCGACAAGCGCGGCCTCGGGACCAGCGTCTTCGCGGACTGGCGCCTGCGCCCGGACGGCACGCCCAACCCGGACTTTCCGCTGAACCGCCCTGATGCGGCGGGCGCGCACGTCCTCGTCGCGGGCGTCAACTTCGGGTGCGGGTCCTCGCGCGAGCACGCGCCCTGGGCGCTCGTCGGGTGGGGGCTGCGCGCGATCGTCGCGCCTTCGTTCGCGGACATCTTCAAGCAGAACGCGATGAAGAACGGCCTCTTGCCGGTCGAGGTCGACCCCGAGGTGCACGCGCGCATCGTCGAGGCTCGCCACGCCGACCCGAAAGCGCGCCTGACCATCGACCTTCACACGCAGACCGTCGGCATCGTCGGCATCGCCGGGGGTCAGTCGACGCGCTTCGAGATCGATCCATTCGCCAAAGAGTGCCTCCTGAACGGCGTCGACGAGCTGGGATACCTCCTCGACCGCGCCGCGGACATCGAACGCTATGAAGCCAAGCACCCCTGATCTCGCCCCGGTCTCGATCTACGACACGACGCTGCGGGACGGCACTCAGCGCGAAGGGATCAGCCTGTCGGCGGTGGACAAGATCAAGATCGCGCGCCTGCTGGACCGGATGGGCGTGGCGTTCATCGAGCTCGGATGGCCGGGGTCCAACCCGAAGGACGAGGAAGCGTTCGAGCGCGCCCGCGACGTGGAATGGACGACGGCGAGCCTGACGGCGTTCGGGTCGACGCGCCGCGCGGGAGTTTCGCCTGAGGACGACGCGCAGGTCATCGCCCTCCTCGCGACCGGCGCGCCCGTGTGCACGATCTTCGGAAAGACTTCGATGCTCCATGTGCGCGACGTCCTGCGCATCAGCGCCGAGGAAAACCTCCGCATGATCGCCGAGACGGTCGGCTTCCTCGTGGAGAACGGCCGTCGTGTCGTCTACGACGCGGAGCACTTCTTCGACGGCTACCGCGAAGACGCGGAGTTCGCGATGGAGACGCTCTGGGCCGCCGCGAAGGGCGGCGCCGAGGCGATCGTCCTCTGCGACACGAACGGCGGCTCGCTACCCTGGGACGTCGAAGAGCGCGTCCGGGCGGTGGTCGCGACCCTCGGCCGGCCCATCGGGATCCATTCGCACGACGACGCAGGCTGCGGGGTCGCGAACGCGCTCGCCGCCGTGCGTGGCGGCGCGTCGCACGTCCAGGGCACGATCAATGGCTACGGCGAGCGCTGCGGGAACGCGAACCTCTGCTCGATCATTCCGGACCTCGAGCTCAAGATGGGACGGCGCTGTCTGCGCGACGGCTCCCTGGCCGAGATTACGCACCTTGCGTGGCAGGTGGCGGAGCTCGCGAACCTCGCCCCCGATTCGCACGCCGCGTACGTCGGCCGCAGCGCGTTCGCCCACAAGGGCGGCGTGCACGTCGCGGCCATCCGCCGGAGCCCGCGTTCGTACGAGCACATCGATCCGGCGCTGGTCGGCAACCGCACGCGCGTGGTCGTGAGCGAGCTCTCTGGGCGAGGCAATGTCCTGGCCAAGGCGGAGGAGTACGCGGTGGAGCTCGAGGCCGGGGCAGAGGCAGCGGTCCTGCGCGGGCTGAAGGAGCGCGAGGCCCGCGGCTACGCGTTCGAGGCGGCGGAGGCGTCCGTGGCGCTCATGATGCGCCGCGAAGCACAGGATTACGTCCCGCCCTTCCAGCTCGTCGACTACAAGGTCATCGTCGGCCAGCGCGAGGGCGAAGACCCCGTCTCCGACGCGTCGATCAAGATCCGCGTCCGTGGCGAGATCGTGCACACGGCGGCCGAAGGGAACGGACCGGTCAGCGCGCTCGACGCCGCGCTCCGCAAGGCTTTGGTGGGTGCGTATCCCGACGTGAAGGGCATCCGTCTCGAGGACTACAAGGTCAGGATCCTCGACGGCACGTCCGGCACGGGCGCGACGACGCGCGTCATGATCGAGAGCGGCTTCGGCGAGGAGCGCTGGATGACCGTCGGCGCCTCGGCGAACGTCCTCGAGGCGACGTGGATCGCGCTCGCGGACGGGATCGAGTACGGGCTCGCCGTCGCGCGTGCGGCCCGAACCGCCGAGAAAGGTGCGGCGCAGTGACGAAGGCCAGCGTCGTCCTCCTTCCCGGAGACGGGATTGGCCCGGAGGTCGTGAGCGAGGGCAAGCGCGTTCTCGAGAGAGTGGCTTCGCGCTTCGGTCACGAGTTCACGTTCTCGGAGCATCTCATCGGCGGTGCGGCGATCGACGCGACCGGAAACCCTCTTCCGGAGGCGACCCTCGAGGCGTGCGAGCGCGCGGACGCCATTCTTCTCGGCGCAGTCGGAGGTCCGAAGTGGGATGATCCGCGTGCCAAAGTGCGGCCGGAGCAGGGGTTGCTCGGAATTCGCCGCGCGCTCGGCCTGTACGCGAACCTTCGGCCTGTCCGCGTCCATCCGGCCCTCGCGGCCGCCTCGCCGATAAAACACGACCGGGTCGAAGGCGTGGACATCCTGTTCATCCGCGAGCTCACGGGCGGGCTGTACTTCGGCAAGCCGCGCCTCCGCGAGAAAGTGGGCGCGCGGACGCGCGCGGTGGATACGCTCGAGTACACGGACGAGGAAGTGCGCCGCGTGGTGTCCCTGGCGTTCCGCCTGGCGGCGGGCCGCCGCAAGCTCGTGACGTCCGTCGACAAGGCAAACGTGCTCGAGTCGTCACGCCTGTGGCGCGAGGTCGCGATGGAAGTCGGTGCGGCGCACCCGGCGATCACGCTCGAGCATCAGCTTGTCGACTCGTGCGCGATGCGCCTCATCACGGCGCCCAAGTCGTTCGACGTCATCGTGACCGAGAACATGTTCGGCGACATCCTCACCGACGAGGCCTCTGTCCTCGTGGGATCGCTGGGCCTGTTGCCAAGCGCCTCGCTCGGCGACGGCAAGCGCGGGCTCTACGAGCCCATCCATGGCTCGGCGCCCGACATCGCCGGCAAAGGCATCGCGAACCCCCTCGGCACGATCGGCAGCGCGGCCATGCTCCTGCGCCACTCCCTGGGCCTTGACCACGAGGCCACCGCGGTGGAGCGCGCTCTGGACGCGGCCATCGCCGCGGGCAGGCGTACCGCAGACATGGGCGGCGCCGAGCGCATCTCGACGCGCGAGATGGGCTCCGCTGTGTGCGATCGATTGGCGTGAAGCCTGCCGCTCGCCCTCACCGCTCGATGGACCGGGCCGCCTTCTTCGCGAAGGACGCGACGGCGTCGACGCCGCGAGACACTTCCTCTGCGGCGCTCTTCCGCGCCACGCCGATCGATTCCTGGAGCGCGCCGGCGACCACGTCGGCGTTCCCCTCCGCGGAAATCGAGTCGTTGCCGACGAGGCGTCCCCACGCGCGCTTCGTCTTGCCAAGCAGCTGGCGCCACCGTCCCTCACGGATGTCCTGGTTCATGATGCTCCTCCTTCGACGCTGTGCGTCGTTGACGCCGTGATACGTATGGCGCCATGTATCACGAGTCAAGGATGAATCGAACAAGTGATTGAATTGTATCGGTTATAAGTTGCCTCGACTTGGAGCCATGGGGCTTGGCTCCCTACCGCCATGCCGAGAGATTGGGGAACTCGAGTCCTTGCTGCCAATCTCGTCTTGACATCATTCGATGTAACAGTAATAAGTGGCACATAGGTAGCGCGAGGAGATGATCCCCATGTCGACAGCAGACGTCTCGGAAGCCGACGCCATCGAACGACGCATCCGCCACAAGGCGACCCGCCGGGTCTACGCCAGGATCGGGCTCATGTGGCACATGGCCGTCTTCCTGATGGCCAACGTGGCGATGTACGCCATCAACCAGCGCTACTCGCCGAACGTCACATGGTTCGTCTGGCCGCTCGCGGCATGGGGCGCCGGGCTCGCAATGCACGCGTTCGCTACATTCTCCTCGGGAGGCATGACCGAGGAGATGATCCATGCGCAGATTCAGCGGGAGAAGCAGCGCCGCGGTCTGGCATAATCGGGCATGCCGTTCGTCGCCAAGGGCTCCCGCCGCGTCTCCGTGACTCCCGCGGTCGCCTTCGATCGCCTTGCCGACCTCGGATCCTGGACGGCCTGGATGCCGTCGTCGTTCCGGCCGACAGGCACGCCGGAGGGCACCCTGAGCGTCGGCCGAAAGATCGGCGTGCGCATCCGTGGCCTGCCGGTCAAGACGACGATCGCGGTCAGCGAGGCCCGCCGGCCGGCGGAGATCGCCTGGCGCGGGGGCGTGCCGGGACTCCTGTTCGCCGACCATCGTTTTCTCTTCGAGCCCGATGGCGACGCCGGCACGATGGTCACGTCGCTCGAGACGTGGTCCGGCGCGCTCGCGCCGATCGCTCGCCGCTTCGTTCAGCCGATGGCCGAGCGGGTCGGCGCTCAGCAGCTCGAGGCCCTCGCGCGCGCGGTCGGCTCGTGAGAATGGGGATGCTCAGAACGTCAACCCCCGCAGCGTCGCCCCCACCTCGGCCCCCTGCCAGACGATCGCGTGCAGCGCATCGAGGAGCGGAACGCGCGTCACGCCCCGCTCGACGGCGAATCGCCGTGCCGTCGCGATGGCGGGATATCCCTCTGTCAGCTCCCCCGCAGCCATCATCTCGGCCGCGACCTGGGCGGCGGGGACTCCGCTCCCCACGCGCTGGCCGAAGGCCCGGTTCCTCCCCGCCGCGGCGGTGACGTGCAGGTCGCCCGCGCCCGCCGGTCCGTGCACGGTCTCCACGGTCCCGCCGCCCGTCGTGACGAGCGCGCTCATCTCGACGAGCGCCTGCGTGAAGCAGGCGGCGCGCGCGTTGTGGGCGTCCGCGCCGACGAAGCCGTCCCAGAGCCCGAGCCCCGTCGCGTATGCGTTCTTCAGCGCCGAGCACAGCTCGGCTCCCGCGATGTCCGTGCTCGTCGTCACGACGAGGCCGTCCCCCGCTAGCGCGCTCGCGCATGCGTCCGCGTCCGCCGCTGCTCCGGCGAAATGCATCCAAGTGAGGACCCCGCGTGCGATCTCCATTGCCTTCGCCGGGCCCGCCGCGTGCACGAAGCGGACAGGCCGCTCGAGGTGCTCTGGGACGACCACATCGATCCGATCCATTCGTCGCGTCCTGGGCGATTCGAGCAGGCCCTTGGTCACACTGAGCACGGGGACGTCGGGCAGATACGGCGCGGCTCTCGTCAGGATGCCGACGACGCCCTCCGAGTTCGCGGCATGAACGACGAGCCCCGCGCCGTCGAGTGCCTCGGCGATGCGCGGCGCGCGGAGAAGGGTGATCCCGTCGAGCTTCAGCTTCAGCCGGGGATGCGGCTCGCCGCGCTCGCAGGGGTCGAGCATCGCGTCGTCCAGCCACGTCCCCCAGAGCTTCACGTCGTGCCCTCGCCGCTTCGCGACGCACGCCATGGCGCTCCCCATGTACCCCGCACCGAGCACGGTCACGCGCATCCCTTGCCTTACCCTCGTTTGATCCGCGCGACAAACCCGCCGCCGAGACGGCGTGGACGCTCGCGCACGCGCGAAGTAGGGTTGCAGCTGCCGTGCGCAGCATCGTCTTTCGCTTCGATGATCCGATGAGCGTCGCGCAGGCCCTGGCTCAAGCCGACCAGGAGCTTCCCTTGCCCACCGGCGAGATCGCGAGGGATGGGGAGTGGGTCCTCGCCGTCTTCGAGATCGGGGGGGTGCGGAAAACGACGGCGGCGGCGGCGCGCGTGACGAGCGCGGGCGGGGCGGCGGAGGCTGGCGCCGTGCTGTCGTTCGAGCGCCGCGACTGGGAGCGCCTCGTGGAGTTCGGGCACGCCTGCAGCGGAGCCTCCCAGGACTCTCGGCCCGTCGTGCCGCCCGATCCGCCAACGAAGCCCTCGCTCAGCGAGAGATCCGCAAGCCCCGATCGAAGCGTGCCCTCGTCCGGCTCCTCCGGAGCGGCTTCGAGCGGACGCGTCATCAAGGCGCCGCGGTCTCGCGCCAAGCCCGCCCCGTCGCCGGATCCCGGTGGCGGCGCTCGCGTTCTCCTGGTCGATGACGAGCGCGATATCCGCGAGGTGGTGGGTGCGATGCTCGAGGAGGTCGGCCTCCAGGTCGAGTCGGCGACCAGCGCCGAGGAGGCTCTCGAGCGTGTTCGGGCACGGCGCTACGATCTAGTGATGCTCGACTGGAACCTCCCCGGAATGACGGGCATCGAGCTATGCCGCCTCATCCGGAAGGACCCGGCCATTTCCACCATACCGGTGCTCTTTCTCACCGCCCACGCTGCGCCGCAGGACATCGTCGAGGCGTTCGCGAGCGGCGCCGACGACTACGTCGTCAAGCCTTTCCGCGCGCCCGAGCTCGGCGCGCGTATCTTCGGCCTCCTTCGCCGCGCGCGCATGGCGATTCCCAGGGCGGATCCTTGAGGAGCCGCCCGAGTCCATGAGCCCACGCGACCGCGCTCCGATGTCCGCGCGCCACAATGCCTCGGTCGAGCTCGGCGTGAAGAGCGTCGGCCGCTTCATCGCCGTCGGCGGCGGGCGAGGGGGCGTGGGCAAGAGCCTCGTTGCGGTCAACCTCGCGGTCTACTTCGCCCAGCTCGGCAAGCGGGTCGTCCTCGTCGACGCAGACGGCGCCGGCTCCAACCTTCACTCGCACTTCGGCCTCAGCGCCGCGCGTTCGGAGCCGGATCTCGGCGAGGACGGTCCTGGCGCGATGCGCGCCGCCCTCGTCCCGACGAGCGTGCCCGGGCTGTCGCTGCTCCCCGCCGCCCACGACGCGATCGCGCCCGGGCTCACGCTCCGCGCGGGGCGCAAGATGCGCTGGCTCGCCTCGCTCCGGGCGCTCCCGGCGGAATACCTTGTCATCGACGTCGGTCCGGGCCACGGCGATCTCGCGCTCGATCTGATGCTCGCGGCGGACGTCCCGATCGCCGTCACTGTGCCGGAGCCGCCTGCGATCGAGACGACGTACCGGTTCCTCCGCGCCGCGTTCCGTCGCCGTCTCCGGCGAGTCCTCGTCCGTGACAAGCTCCGTTCGGCGATCCTCGAGCGGGCTCTCGCGCAGCTCGGCGAGCTGCCCGCCCCGATCGATCTCGTGCTGCAGCTCGGCAAAATGGACAGGCCCCTTGCCGACATGGCGTGGGCGGAGGCGCGCGCGCAGCGTGTGCAGCTCGTCGTCAACCAGACTCGAGTCCGCACGGACACGGAGCTCGGCGCCTGGATGTCCGGCCTGGTCGCCCGACACTACGGCGTCATGCTCGACGAGCTCGGCCACGTCGAGCACGACGACACCGTGTGGCTCACGGTGCGGCGCAACAAGCCGCTGCTCGTCGACAGTCCCACGAGCAAGAGCGCCCGCAACGTCGAGCGCATCGCCAGGCGCGTCCTCGCGCTCGCGATGGCGAGGGCCGCGGACGACGCCCCCGTTCCGCCCATCCCCACCGAGGAGCCGACGCTCTACGCCGCTCTCGGCGTCACGCGCTCGGCGAGCGACGAGGAGATCCGGCGGGCCTACAAACGGCAACGCGAGATCTACGCGACCGGCGGGCTGGCGACCGTCTCGCTCCTCGGCCCCGAGCTCCTGGGGGCGGCGCAGCGCAAGCTCGACGAGGCCCACGACACGCTGCTCGACGCCGTTCGCCGCCGGGCCTACGACCTGTCGACATTCCCCGAGCCCGAGCCGGAGGTCCTGTCGGCGCGCACGACGCGGCCCGCCCTCGACGCGGAGCACCTGATGCTCCAGCAAGAGCTGGAGCGGGAGATCGGGCCCGACACGGAGTTCACCGGAAGCATCTTGCGCAAGGTGCGCGAGTCGCAAGGGCTCAAGCTCGCCGAGATCGCAACGAAGACGAAGATCTCGCGGTCGCACCTCGAGTCGATCGAGGAGGATACCTTCGATGCCCTCCCGGCGCTCGTCTACACGCGTGGCTTCCTCATCGAGCTCGCCAAGCAGCTCCGGCTCGATCCGGCCCACGTCCAGAGGACCTACCTGCGCCGGATGCGCGAGGAGATGACCGCCCGCGGCAAGGAGCCTGCGTGAGCAACCCTCACCCCGGCCTTCCCGCGGCTCCGGGGGAGGGCGGCGGCAATCGGTCGGCCCAGGGTGAGGCGCTGTTCGGGGCGATCCTGTTCATCGTCGCGCTCGCGCCCAGGCTCGGCTTCGCCCTGGCGTGGGCGGGCGAGCCGGTGTGGGACGGGCACTACTACGACTTCGGCGCGCGGCGGATCGCCGAAGGACTCGGCTACTCCGACGATCGCAGCGTCGACGGGCACCTCGTCTGGCACCCGTGGTGCCACTACCCCGTCGGCTACAGCGCGTTTCTCGCGGTCTTCTACCGTGTGCTCGGAGCGAGTCCTTCGGTCGCCGCCGTGGCCAACTCGCTGGTGGGCGCGGCCCTCGCCGTCGTCACGTGGTTGCTCGCCCGGCACGCGCTGTCGACCAAGCGCGCGCGCGCCGCCGGGCTCATCGTCGCCCTCCACCCAGGGCTCGTCCTCCAGGCGGCGCTCGTCATGAGCGAGCCGCTCGCGGCGGTCCTCACGCTCGTGGCCTTCTTGCTCGCCGTGCGCGACGAGCGTCCGCAGCGCGGCCTCGTGGCAGGCTCCCTCGCGCTCGGCGTCGCGGCGCTCGTACGGCCGCAAGCGCTCCTATGCGCGCCATTCTTCGCGTGTCTGATCGAACGACGCGCGCGGGTCGTGGCGGCCATCGCGGCATGTGGGCTCGCGCTGACGGTCGTCCTGCCCTGGACCGCCCGTAACTGTCGCGTCATGGACGGGTGCGCGCTCGTCAGTACGAACGCCGGGTGGAACCTCGCGATCGGCGCGTTCCCGCGGGCCACGGGTCGCTTCGAGACGCTGCGCTCGAGCGACGGCTGCAGGGACGTCACCGGGCAAGTGCAGCAGGACCGCTGCTGGCTCGCGTATGGGCTCGAGCAGATCGCCGCGCGCCCGTGGCGGTGGCTGTCGCTCGTGCCGGCGAAGCTAGGGTTTACGTTCGACCACGAGTCGTTCGCGGTCGAGTACCTGCACGAGGCGCGCCCCGAGGCCTGGCCGGACGAGCGGCGCGAGCGCGTCCGCGAGGCCACCACGTTCGCCCACCGCCTCCTCCTCGCCGCGGCCGCGCTGGGCGGCGTGGCGTTCCCGCTCGGCCGGAACCGCCGCCGGTCGGCCGCGCAGGCCGCGGCGCTCGTCGTCGCGGTGCTTCTCGGCGCCCTGGCGTTCGCGAGCGCGACGCCCGTGTTCTGGCCGCTCGCGGTCTTCGCCGCGGTCATGCCGTGGTTGCCCCTGCCGGGCCGGCCCCCTCCGTCGAATGCGATGCTCCTCGCGTCAGCGCTCCTGGCGACGACGATCGTGACGCACGCGGTCTTCTTCGGGGAGGATCGGTACCATGTGGTCGTCACGCCCGTCTTGGCGCTCATGGCCGCCGCTGCGCTGCGTTCGCCTCGTGCAACCGGCGCGAAGCAGACTACGATGTGACCCATGTCGTTCGTCGTCGCCGTCGTGGGCGCGACCGGTGCAGTCGGTCGCGAGATGCTCCGTGTCCTCGAGCAGAGGCGCTTCCCCGTGAAGCGCCTCGTGGCGCTCGCCAGCAAGCGCAGCGCCGGGCAGAAGCTCCCCTTCGCGGGCGGCGAGGTCACCGTCGAGGAGCTGACGTCGAAGTCATTCACGGGCGTGGAGGTCGCGCTCTTCAGCGCCGGGGCCTCCGTTTCGCGTGAGTTCGGCCCCGTCGCGGCGACCGCGGGCGCCGTCGTCATCGACAACTCGAGCGCCTGGCGGACGGACCCCGAGGTGCCGCTCGTCGTACCCGAGGTGAACATCGACGCGGCCGCCCGTCGTCCGCGCGGGATCATCGCCAACCCCAACTGCTCGACGATCCAGATGGTGGTCGCCCTCAAGCCACTGCACGACGCCGCGCGCATCAGGCACGTCGTCGTGTCGACGTACCAGGCGACGAGCGGCAAGGGTCACGCTGCCGTCGAAGAGCTCCTCGCGCAGAGCCGCGCGGTGCTCGAGGGGCGTGCCCCCGAGGCGCACGTGTTCCCGGGGACGATCGCGTTCAACGTCCTGTGCGACTGGAAGGCGGGCGAGAGCGACTACTCGGAAGAGGAGACCAAGATGGTCTTCGAGACGCGCAAGATCATGGGCGACCCGTCCATCGGCGTCTCGCCGACGACCGCGCGCGTGCCGGTCGTGAATGGCCACTCGGAGGCGCTGCACGTGCAGTTCCACCGCCCGATGCGCGCCGAGGAGGCGAAGAACCTGCTCCGCTCCGCGCCGGGCGTCACGCTGATGGAGGGGGCATACACGCCGGGGAGGCACCCCCAGCCGGTGCAGGTGTCCGGGGGCGACGCGGTCTTCGTCGGGCGCGTGCGCGACGACCTTGCCGTTCCGGGGGCGATCAACCTCTTCGTCGTCGGCGACAACCTGCGCAAGGGCGCGGCGCTGAACGCGGTGCAGATCGCCGAGCGGGTCGCAGGGAGACAGTGACGGGCTCACGCCTCTGTCGCCGCCCCCGACTGCACCGCATTCGTCAGCGCCGCCCGCACCGCGCGCGTCAGGCCCGCTGCCGTGAATGGCTTCTCGAGGAAGCCGACCGCACCCGCTTCCAGCAGGACGCTCGCCGCGTCGTCGGGCGCGAACCCCGACACGAGGAGGACGCGCGACTCAGGCGCCATCTCGCGAAGACGCATGAACAGTTCCTTCCCTCCCATTGTCGGCATCACCATGTCGGCGACCACCAGATCGAACGGGCCTTCCGCCGCGTGAGCCTCGAGCGCGCGTCGCCCGTTCTCCGCTTCTCGCACGCGCAAACCCATCCGCTCCAGGATCCGCTTCGCGGCGCCGCGGACCGCCGGTTCGTCGTCGACGAGGAGCACGGATTTCCCCCGCACGTCCCGTCGAGGCCCGCTCGGCGGGGCCGAGGAGAAGTGATCCACCTGGTGCTCGTCGGCGCACGGCACGTGGAGCGTCACGGTCGTGCCACCCCCGCGCACGCTCTCGATCTCGGCGCTCCCCCCGTGATTGCGCGCCGTGCCGTACACCGTCGCGAGGCCGAGCCCTGCCCCTTCCCCGAAGGGCTTCGTCGTGAAGAACGGATCGAACGCGGCCTTCCGCGTCTCCGAGTCCATCCCCGGTCCCGAGTCGGACACCGAGATGGCCACGTAGTCACCCGGGGCGACGGCGCGGGCGTGCGCCTCGCTTCCGGCCAGGCTGACGCGCTGTGTGCGGACCCAGAGGAGGCCCCCGTCGGGCATCGCGTCGACGGCGTTGACGATGAGACCCCTGATCGCGAGGACGAGCTGCGCAGGATCGCCTTGAGCCATCGACTCGCCGTGACCAAGCTCGACCTCGACCTCGATCGGGCGCTCTAGCCTCTCTGCGAGCGACTGGAGCGCTCTCTCGACAAGGCTCCCCGGATCGATCGATTCGGTCGCGTACTTTCCGCCGCGCCCGATGGCCGAGAGCTTGCGTGTGAGCTCGCCCGCGCGGGACGCCGCATCCTGGATGCTCTTCAGGTCCTCTCGTGCGACCGCGGCCAGGCCCTCCTCCTCGAGCATCAACCCGCTCACCATCGAGATGGACGCGAGCGCGTTGTTGATCTCGTGTGCCACGCCGCCCGCGAGCCGCCCGACGGCGTCCATCTTGCTGGCCTGAAAGAGCTGCTCGCGGAGGCGCTTCTCCTCGATCTCTGCGCGCTCGCGCTGCGCGATCTCACCCCTCGCGTTCTCCAGGGCGCGCCGGAGCCGCTCGCCGCGAGCGCGGTCGCGCGCCCGCAGGAGCGCGATCCTCCCGTGAGCTTGCACGCGCGTCGAGAGGACCATCGCACCCACGGCCGCGGCGAGCGCGAGCGCGATGCCCTGCGCCGAGAGCTGCGAGGGCATCGCCAGGCGCGAGGCCGTTGCGAGCCAGCCCGCGGCCACGACCGCGTCGAACGCGATCACCCATCCGGCCGTCGCGAAGAACGCGCCGCCTCCCACGAGAATCACCGCCAGGTGCGAGCCGTACGCGACCTCGCCGGTGGTCACCGTCGTCGCCACCGTGTCGCCGGCGAGGAGCAGGCCGAACGCGAAGCCGATCGGGTGCACGAAGCGGCGGAGCGCCGGCGTCGTGTTCCACGCCCGGCGAGCGCCCAGGCAAAGCAGCGAAGCGACGATGTCGTACGCGACGATCCAGCGCGCCGAGGAGGGAAGGGTCACGAGGTCAGCGACGGCGTTCGCCGCCATGATCGCTGCTAGCCAGGCGAAGAACGCCGGCATCGCGTCTTGTAGCGTGGCCGTCAGCGAGTTCCGCAGGACCCCTGGTTCGCGCATCGTGGGCAACGACTTCGACATCGGCAATGGTGCAGGGATACGGCAGTTTCACGCCAATGTATTAGTCGAAAGGTGGCGAAACGCGGCGAACCTGCGAAACATGCCAGCGTTGTGCCGCGAAGGCGGGAGCATTGTCGGTAAAGGGCCGACGTCTTGCGCGATGGGCGCGAATTGAATACCCCTGTGAGCTAGGATTCGTGCGAGGGACGGGTACCCGTTCGCGCACCTCTTCAGGGAGCCATCTTCGATGAACTCGACCGTTCGTACACGCCTGTCCCGCATCGCGTCCCGTATTGCATCGCTTGTCGCTCTCACCTCGCTCGGTTCGCTGGGCTTGTCTGGATGCGCCGTCGAGGCGTCGACCCCCCCGGGGCCGCCGGTCCAGGGTGAGGTCGTCGTGCAGGGAGAGCCGCCGCCGCCCCCTGCGGCCGAGGTGGAGGTCGTCCCGGCGCCGCCGAGCCCGGAGCACTTCTGGGTTCCCGGCTACCACCGCTGGTATGGCGGTCGCTACGTATGGGTCGCGGGGCGCTACGAGCGCCGCCCGCACCCGGCCGCGCGCTGGGAGGGTGCCCACTGGGAGGTGCGTCCCAACGGCCGAGTCTTCGTCGAGGGGCGCTGGCGCTAGGCTTTGCCGATCAGGACGTGAGTTCTCTCACGCCCTCTGCGAGGCGGTCGATCTCCGCGCACGTGTTGAACACGTGCGGGCTCGCCCGCACTGTTCCCTCCAGCCGCGCGCGGGCGTGGAGCACGTGGGTGCAGTGGTAGCCGCCGGATACGCATACGCCGAACATGTCCGACAGGGCGCGCGCCACGTTCTCCTGCGTCATCCCCGGCGCGTCGACCACGAACGTCGCCAGGGCGATCCGCCGCTCGGGCGGTACGTCGGCCGCGAGGACGCGCACGGCGGGGAGCTCGCGAAGGCGGGTCACGAGATAGCGCGCGAGGAGCACGTCGTGAGCGCGTAGCGTCTCCATCCCGATCTCGCGCATCCAGCGGATGGCAGCACCGAAGCCGATCGTCGATTCGATGGCCGGCGTCCCCGCTTCGAAGCGGAACGGCACGTCGCGCGGCACCAGGTGGCTCGGCGCAGCGCCGCCGATGTCTTCGTTGATCGCGACCATCCCGCCCCCGACCTGGTAGAGGGGGAACTCGCGGAGCCGCTCGCGCTTTCCGTAGAGGAACCCGACGCCGCTCGGGCCGAACGCCTTGTGAGAGCTCGCCGCGAGAAAATCGACGTCGAGCGCCTTCACGTCGATGGGCAAGTGGGAGAGCGACTGTGCGGCGTCGAGGAGAACCGGGAGCCCGCGGGCGTGCGCGACGCGGACGACGTCGGCGACGGGGGCGATGCAGCCCGTCACGTTCGACACGTGCCCGATGGACACGAGGCGCGTCCTCGGCGTGATGAGCGATTCGAGCGCCTCCCAGCGTGGGACGCCGTCGGCGTCAATCGGCATCGGCACGGGGCTCGCGCGCTCGCGCCACGGTAGCCAGTTCGAGTGGTGCTCGCTCGCCGGGAAGACGACCTCGTCGCCCTTGCCGAGCCCGAGCGCGTGATCGACCAGGTTGATCGCCTCCGTCGTCCCGCGCACGAAGATGATCTCGTCGGGCCCGGCGCCGACGAGCCCTGCGACCTCGAGCCGCGCCTCGTCGTAGAGCTGGGTGGCCTCCTGGCCGAGCACGTGCACGCCCCGGTGCACGTTCGCGGTGCAATGCTCGTAGTAGTTGAGGACGGCTGCGATCACCGCGCGGGGCTTGGGCGTCGTCGACGCGCTGTCGAGGAAGGCAAGCGGCTGTCCGTCGAGCGATCGCGACAGCATCGGGAAATCCGGGCGCAGGCGAGCAGCGAATCGGTCGATCGCCTCGCGGTCATTCACCGGGTCGCTCCTTCGCAGCCCTCGAAGTAGCGGGCGAGGTCGACCGGGAAGTGCCGCTTCGAGACTCGGAACTTGCCGCTCGACTCGATCGGAATGGCCGTGGTGGAGCGCGCCGCGATCTGCATCCCATCGAGGAGCGGAGTCAGGCGCGCGCGCGCCTCTTCGACGACGCGGGCGCCCTCTTCCCGCGGGACGACGTCGAGCTCGAGCCTGTCGGGCACGCGCTGATTCGCTTGCCAGAGGACGAGGCCATCCACCGGACCGAGGGCGCGATCGATCGCGCCCGCCGTCACGAGCGCGCCGTCGGGTCGCACGATCGCGTCGTCCAGCCGCCCCTCGACGCTCGCGAGCGGGGGCACGCTCGTCCACCGTCGCGGTCCGGCGGCCTTCACCTGCACGAGGTCTCCCACGACGAAGCGCACGAGCGGCATGGCGACGCGATCGATCGTCGTGACGACCGCGAGCGCGACGTCCTCCGCGCCAGGGGTCGGCACGAGGGCGCGCAAGAGCTCCACGTGCGTCGTGAACGGGCAGTGATGGAGGGTCGCGTCCTCCCCCTCCATGAACATCACCCCGACCTCGCTCGCGCCGTAGAGCTGGAGGATGGGACCCGAGAAGACCTCGGCGATCGTCCGGAGGTACGCGCGCGTCGTGAACGCGTACGTGAGCTGCACGAAGCCCTTCACGTCGATCCGGCGTCCGGCGCGCTGCGCGAACTGCGCGAGGAGCGCAAGGTAGAGCGGATCGCTCTCGAGGCCGACGGTGGCGTGGAGCCGGAGCTCGTCGAGCATCCGTGTCTGCTCCTCCGGCGTCCAGAACAGCGGGTCGGTGCGCGTGTTCAGGAAGAGGTGGGTCTCGTCCTTGCGGTCCTCGTAGGGAAGGTCGCCGATGTGGCACGTGTCCAGGCTGCACGCCGGAGTCGTGAGGACGGATTCGTGGTACGGACCGTGCCCCCCGTCGAGCGCCGAGGCCACCACGGGGTTGGTGCGCATGGCGCGAGACTCTTGCCTCATCCACCACCCCTGGTCCCAGAGGATGCGCAAGCGGTCGCCGGTCGACCCGCTCGTCTCGACGAGCTCGAGCGCTCCTGACTCCAGCTCAGCGCGAGTATCGCGCCCGGCCGGTACCCACTCCCTCGGTAGGGCCGCTCGAACGTCCTTCTTGAACAGGAGCGGCAGGCCGTCGAGCACCTCCCCGAGGGGCGCGCCGGCGGCGGCCCGGCGAGGGGACGGCTTACGCTTCAGGTAGAAGGGAATCTCGCGTAGCGCGCGCTCGATCGCGGCGGCGGCGCGCGCCTCGTGATCGGGATCCGGGATGGGGTGCGTCGGGCTGAACGGAGCCGTGGCCTCCGACGCCGGGGAAGGTCGCGCCACCATGACCTCCACTTACCACGCCGGCCAGGACCCATCACGAGACCCTCCTCTCGAGGAGGGCCCTGACATCGGGCATGTCGCGCACGAGTGCGAGGGTGTGCTCTGCGTGGCCTCGTGCGTACCCGCTGCCGATGATGAGGTCTACGTCCTTTCCGACGCCCTCGGCGCCTAGGGCGGCCTGCGTGAAGCTCGTGGACATCGCGAAGAAGTAGACGGTTCCCCGGTCGCGCGTGCACAGGATCGCGGAGAGCTCGACGTCCGGGACGTTCACGCACGAGAAGGTCACGTCGGCCTCGCGACCGTTCGTCGCGTCGAGGACGGCGCGCCGGACGGACACCGGGTCGCGCGCGTCCATCGGGATGACGTGGTCGCAGAGTCCTAGCGCCCGCAGGTCCGCGGCCGCTCGCTCGTTCGACTCGACTCCCACGACGCACGCGGCAGCGCCCCCGCGACGTCGCGCCTCGGCGACGGAGAGCACCCCGCTCTTGCCGCCCGCACCAAGGACGACGACCACGTGCCCCGGCCGGACCAGGCGCGCGACTTGTGGAGCCGCCCCGGCCACGTCGAGGACCGCGAGCGCGAGCCGGTCGGGCAGGTCGCTCGGAAGCTCGACGCACGCCCCGCTCGCGAAGAGGATGGCCTCGCCGTCGATGTCGACCTGCGCCGCCGCGCGCCGCACCTCCCGCACCCGGTCGATCCGCAGGGGCGTGAGGGTCAGCGATACCAGCGTCGCCACCCGCGCGCCGACCGCGATCGAGTCATCCGGCCTTCCCGGCGCAACCTGGAGGACGCGGCCGATGAGCATCCCGCCGGACCCCGTCACCGGGTTGTGCTGCTTGCCGCGCTCCGACGCCGTCCGCAAGACCGTCGCGGCGACGTCGCTCTCGACCGTGCCGCCGCCGCCGCCCCGGGACGATGCCTGCTCCATCTGCACGAGGCTCGCCGCGTCGATGTTCAGCGTCTCTACCGCGATGAGGGTCTCCCCCTCGAACAGGCGTCCAAAGTCCGCATCGAGGCGCCAGGCGGGCTGGGGGAGGGCACCTCTCGGCTCGAGGGACCGGTGCGTCCCGTAGCGGTCGCCGCCGGGAACGATCGCGCGCTCCGGGGCAATCTGAGGCTTTTTGTCGGTCATGCGTGGGCCGCGAGCTGGCCAGTCGTGGGGGGTCGGGTGGGTATTGAGGTGTAGCCTCCGCGTCCCCTTCCGGCGACTTGACCGCTCAGCTTCGCACCCACTAGCCTTTGTTTGTTCGGGCTTTCGGCCGTCCTGTAGGTCGGGCACGCGCGCAGCGCGTCCGTGTATGTTGGCACGACAGGGCCCCCGAGAGCACCCGTCGTACGAAGATGCAAGATCCGTCACCCAAGGCGCCGACACAGCCCGTACCGCGGCCCGGTGGCCGCTCGTACCTCTTGCGTTTCATCAGCGGCAAGTACCAGGGCGGCGAGTTTCCGATCGTGACGGACAAGCAGATCCTCATCGGCCGCTCGAGCGACCTCGACATGGTGCTGGTCGAGGACATGGTGTCGCGCAAGCACGCGCGCATCGCCACGCAGGGGGAGCAGATCTGGATCGAGGACCTCGGCTCGACGAACGGGACGTTCGTCAACGGCGAGAAGATCAAGCGCGCCCGCCTGAAGGAAGGCGACCGTGTGCTCATCGGCACGAGCATCCTCAAGGTGATCGCGGGCGACGCGGGGCGCGACGGCGCGGAGGCGAAGCGCGAGCTCGAGCACGTGGCGCAGTCGCGCAAGAACAACCAGCAGCGGACGATGAGCGGGAGCATCGAGGAGGTGCCACTCCCGGACCTCTTGCAGCTCTTCGGCACGTCGAAGAAGACCGGCGTCCTCGTCGTCCGCGCCGACGAGACCGTGGGGCGCATCCACCTGAAGAAGGGCATCATCGCGTACGCGGTCATCGACGACCTCGACGACGTGCAGCCATTGAAGTGCCTCTTTCGCATGCTCACATGGCAGAAGGGGCTCTTCGACCTGGAGCAGCCCGAGGAGCGCGAGTTCCAGAACGAGGTGAACCTCACGGTGCAGGAGACGCTCATCGAAGGGATGCGCCAGCTCGACGAGTACAACCGCCTGAAGGACGATCTCCCGGCCTTGACCGCCCGCCTCAAAGTGAGCGCTCCTCTCATCCCGCCGCTGCGCGACCTCAAGCCGTCGGAGCTCGACGTCGTGCAGCTCGCGCACAACTACGGCGTCTTCCAGACCGTGCTGAACAAGAGCCTGGCGACGGACCTGGAGACGGCGCAGATCGTCCTCAAGCTGATCAAAGGCACGTACCTGAAGGCCGACTGATCGGGCAGAGGAGGCCGTCGTGGGGAAGACGGTCGTCATCACCGGGGCGTCGAGCGGGATCGGGGAGGCGCTCGCGAGGGCGTGGGGGCGCCGTGGGCAGACGGTGATCCTGAACGCGCGCGACGGGGGAGCGCTGGAGCGTGTGGCCAAGGACGTGGTCGCGGCCGGCGGATCGGCGATCGTGCATCGGGGGGACGTGACGCGGGAAGAGGACCGGGTGAGCCTCGTCGAGCGTGCTCGGAGGGAGACGGGTCGGCTCGACGTGCTGGTGAACAACGCGGGGCGGGGGCACTACGGGAGCGTCGCGCGGATCGCGTTGGACGACCTCGAGGCGCTGTTCGCGCTGAACGTGTTCGCGCCGCTCCGGCTGACGCAGCTGGCGATCGATCCATTGACCCGGTGCGGGGGGACGGTCGTGATGCTGTCGTCGATCGCGGGCGTGGTGGCGGCGCCGCGGATGGGGGCGTACGCGGCGAGCAAGTTCGCGCTCGAGGCGCTGTCGATGGCGCTGCGCGCGGAGCTCGGGGGGACGGGTGTGCGCGTGGTGGTGATAAGGCCGGGGCCGGTGGATACGCCGTTCCGCGGGAACGCGGTGACGACGGATGGCGAGGCGGGGGTGCGGCCGCCCGGGGCGCGGACGCAGACGGCGGAGGACGTGGCGGAGCAGACGGTGCGCGCGGTGGAGCAAGGGCGCGCGGTGGTCGAGACGACGGCGTTCGTGCGTGTCGCGTCGGCGGCGGCGAGGGTGACGCCGGGGGTGTACCGGTGGATCAGCGCGGTGATGGCAACCAGAGGGAAATGATCGCCCGCCGCGGCCGGACCGGTGCTCGGCGGGGGCGGTCCCCCCGGCGGGCCGGGTTCCCACCGCCCCCGCCTGCGCGCCGG
>Ga0209415_10006048_pt1 | contig 21636 bp, 23 predicted proteins | sample PeaSoiSIISIP2007_FD_187696 | JGI IMG/M metagenome (GOLD analysis project Ga0209415, IMG submission 187696) | Peat soil microbial communities from Weissenstadt, Germany - SII-SIP-2007 (SPAdes) (version 2) | ecosystem: Environmental > Terrestrial > Soil > Wetlands > Peat | place: Germany... | reverse complement strand
GCCCAAATCGGTAAAGGGAGCGGTCTCAAAAGCCGCCGCTCGCAAGAGCTTGTGGGTTCGAGTCCCACCCCGGGCATGTGCGCGGCGTGCGCGCAGCCGAGTGCGCACCGGCCGCCGGCTCAAGACGCGAGAATGTACGTGTGCTCAGCAGGCTCCGGCTTCCGCGACAGCGCCGCGCTGCCGCGCTGGCGTGCGGATTCGCGATCGCGGCGATCTCGCTTGCCTCCTGGGCCGGTAACGCCGCGGCTCCTGCGGTGATGCCAGCGCACGCGGCTGCTGTGGTGCACGCGCCGACGGCGGCGTGCGGCACCGCAACACAGGCGACGGTCGCGGCGGTCGACGCCACCGTCGCCGAGCACATCTACGCGAACGAGCTGGCGGGGCGCGAGGTCAGCTTCGACATCGCCAACGTCGCCGGCGCGGCCGACCTGCGCAAGGCTGTGGCCGCCGGCGACGCGGCCGCCACGCTCAAGGCGGTGACGCGGATCGTCTACCACCCCGCGTGGCACATCGTGCGCCTGCGGGTCTTCGACGCGGCCGGCAAGCTGCTCGCCGACTTCGGCGGACCCTACGTGATCGCCCCGGTGGCGGGCGCCCTGAAATCGGGCCCCCGCACGATCGGGCGCTTCCTGATGTCGGTGCAGGACGACGTCGGCGAGACCAAGCTCGAGACGCGCTTCGTCGGCAACCCGATCGCGATCTACGTGTCGGGCGCCCTCGTCGCGCAGCGCTACGCGACCTTCCCGCCCGCGCTGCCGCGCGGGTCGAGCCTGACGATCGGCGGGGCGCGCTACCTGGTGGTCAGCCAGACCTTCAAGGCCTTCCCGACCGGAACGCTGGTCGAGGTGCTGCTCGTGCCACCGCCGGTGTCCGCGCTTCAGCGCCTGAGCTGCCAGCTCGTGCGCGCACATGAGTTCGGGCGCGTCGCGATCCAACTCGCCGCGCTCGCCACCGATCTCGCGCACCAGTACCCGGGCTACGCCGCGACCGTCGCAACCTACACCGGCGCCGATGTCTTCATCCGCGCCGGGAGCCGGCTGCTGGGGACCAGCGGCGGCGCCGGTCCCGCGAAGCCGCCGACGTCCGGCACGATCGTCTACATGGGTAGTACGTGGCTCGTGTTCTCCTTCCAGGCGCTGCCCCCGGCGCGCATCTACCTGCTGATCCCGCCCTCGTGAGCGCCTCGACGCCCGACCGCGCCAACATGCCCGAGGAGCTGCTCGATTTGGTCGACCACAACGACCGTGTGATCGGCACGGTCCGCAAGGGCGCGACGGAGCGCGACCCGTCGCTGATCCACCGCGAGGTCGCGATCCTGGTCCACCGCGGCGAGCGGCTGCTGTGGCAGCTTCGCAGCGCCGCCAAGACCGTGATGCCGCTGACCTGGGACATCGCCTGCGCCGGGCACGTCGGCTCGGGCGATCAGCCGCTCGCGGCCGCGCACCGCGAGCTGCTCGAGGAGCTCGGCCTCGAGATCGAGCTCCGCCAGCTCGAGCGCCGCCTCGTGCGCCAGCCGCGCGAGACCTACTTCGCCTACGTCTACGCCGGGGCCCTCCCGGCCACCGCGACCCCGCTCCTCGACGCCGACGAGGTCGCCGCGGTCGAATGGTGCGACGAGGCCGGCTACCGCCGCTGGCGCACCGAGGGCCGCCGTCTCAGCCCGGTCGCGTGCGAGCTCTCGGAGGCCTTCTGGGCGGGCCGCTGGCCGATCGCCGGCTGAGGCCGGCGCTCAGAAGAGCCCGACCGTGCGCCCTTCGGCGTCGATGTCGATCTCGTATGCGGCCGCGTTCTTGCCGAGCCCGGGCATCTGCAGGATGTCGCCGCACAACGGCACGAGCCAACCGGCGCCGGTGTAGGCGCGGATGTCGCGGACCGGCAGCGTGTACCCCTCGGGCGCGTTCAGCATTCCCGGTTCGTGCGCGAGCGACAGGTGGGTCTTGGCCATGCAGACGGGCAGCTTGTCGAGACCCTCGGCGGTGAACTGGGCGAGCTTGCGCTCAGCGACCGGTGAGAATTCGACGTCGCCGGCGCCGAAGATCCGCGTCGCGACGGTCTCGATCTTCTCGGCGATCGGAACATCGAGGGAGTAGAGGGGCGCGAAGGAGTTCGGCTGCTCGCAGGCGCCGACAACGGCCTCCGCAAGCGCCGCGGCGCCGGCGCCGCCGCTGCTGAAGCCGTCGTTGACCTCCGCCGCGAAGGCGCCCGCTTCGAGCGCCAGGCTGCGTGTGCGCTCGAGCTCCTCGTCGCTGTCGCCGGCGCGGCGGTTGACGCCGACCACGCACGGCAGCCCGAAGGCCGCCACGTTGGCGAGGTGGCGCTTCACGTTGTCCATGCCGCGCAGCAGCGCGGCGTCGTCGTCGCCCCCGCCGTGGTGCTTGATCGCTCGCACCGTGACGACGAGCACGACCGCGCTGGGCGTGAGGTTGCCCATCCGGCAGACGATGTCGAAGAACTTCGTCATGCCCATGTCTGAGCCGAAGCCCGACTCGGTCACTACGTAGTCGGCGACCTTGCGGCCGATCAGGTCGGCCAGCAGCGAGTTGTTGCCGTGCGCGATGTTGGCGAACGGGCCGCAGTGCATGAGACAGGGCTGCCCCTCCAGCGTCTGTACGAGGTTCGGCTTGATCGCCTCCTTGAGCAGCACCGTCATCGCCCCGCCCGCCCTGAGGTCCTCGGCGGTCACCGGCTTGCCCTCGCGCGTATGGGCGACGGTGATCGCGCCGAGGCGCCTACGCAGGTCCTGGAGATCGCGCGCGACGGCGAGGATGCCCATCACCTCCGAGGCGGCCGTGATGTCGAAGCCCGTCTCGCGGGGGTAGCCGTTCGCGCTGCCGCCGAGCGCGACGACGAGATTGCGAAGCGCGCGGTCATTCATGTCGATCGCGCGGCGCCAGCCGATCTTCAAGGCATCGATGCCGAGCTCGTTGCCGTGGTGGATCGAGGAGTCAAGCAGCGCCGCGAGCAGGTTGTTGGCGGCGCTGACCGCGTGGATGTCGCCGGTGAAGTGGAGGTTGAGGTCCTCCATCGGCACGACCTGCGCGTAACCGCCGCCCGCCGCGCCGCCCTTGACGCCGAAGACCGGCCCGAGCGATGGCTCGCGCAGGCACGCGATCGGGCTCTTGCCGATGTGCCCGAGACCCTGAGTCAGCCCGACGAGCGTCGTCGTCTTGCCCTCACCGGGCGGCGTCGGCGTCATCGCCGTGACGCAGACCAGCTTCCCGTCGGGGGAGCCGGAGAGACGCTCCAGCACGCCCAGCGACACCTTCCCCTTGTGGCGGCCGTACGGCTCGACTTCATCGGGCGCCAGCCCGATCCGCGCCGCGATCTGCTCGATCGGCTGCAGCTGCGCTTCCTGGGCGATCTCGAGACTGCTCTTCACGTTCAATCCTCCTTAACAGGGCGCGGGCACGATACACGGCCACGACCCGGCCGCGTCGCGACGTGGCCCGACGGTCCGCCGTGCCGCCGCGAGCACCAGCGCCGACGTGACACGCACCGCTCAGGCGGGCTCCTGCCAAGCGGCCGCCGAGGCCGCGATCAGCGCCTCGAGCTCCTGCGCGAGCGCCGTCGGCGCGACCAGCAGGCCGCCGTCTATTTCGCTCGCGCTCAACCCGACGCATTCGCAGATGAGCAGGCCGGCGGCGCTGTCCCATGGCTTCAGGGCACGCTCGTAGAAAGCGTCGTAGCGCCCCATCGCCGTCCAGGCGAGGTCGAGCGCGGCCGCTCCGAAACGGCGGATGTCGCGGACCCGCGGCAGCAGCTCTGCCACGAGCGCCCCGTGTTTGGCGCGCAGCGCCGCGTCGTAGGAGAAGCCCGTGGCGAGCAGCGACTGCTCGAGCTGCGGCGAACGGTCGCCGCGGTGCGCGAGCTGGGTGCCGTTGCGCCAAGGGCGCCCGCCGCGCACGGCCGTGAAGGTCTCGGCGGCGATCGGGTCGTGGACGACGCCGGCGAGCGTCCCCTGCTCATCCGCCACGGCGATGCTGACGCACCACTGCGGGATGCCGTAGAGGAAGTTGACGGTACCGTCGAGCGGGTCGACGACCCACACCAGGCCGCTTGACCCGCGTTCGCGCGCGCCGTCCTCCTCCGCCAGCAAACCGTCGTGGGGACGGCGCTCCGCGAGCAGCCTGCGGATCGCCCGCTGGGACTCGCGGTCGGCATCGCTGACAGGGTCGGTCGGCGTCGACTTGCTCGAGACGTGCGCCTCGGGTCCGGCCTCGAAGCGCGCGCGCAAGAGCGCGCCTGCCGCCGCGGCGGCATCGCAGGCAACGGCGAGCAGCGCCCCGGCGTCGACCTCGCTCACGCCCGGCCGGATCCCCTCACGGCAGCCCCCGGCGATGTCGGCGGCGACGGCGGCGCCCCTCACGCGGTCGCGGGTCCGGATCCGCGGCCGGCCCGAGCAGGCGCCAAGCGTCGCGGGCGAGGCGCAGCGCCGAGACGAGGATCACCCATATCGGCCAGAACGAGGCGCCCGCGCCGGTCGCGGCCCAGACCGCGACGCAGCCGGCGTCGAGGATCAGCACGGCGCCGGCATCCTGGTAGATGCGCCGGCGCGCCAGCTCGCGCGCGCTGGCCGGCACCGGCAGCGGGCGCGGGTCGGGAAGGTCGGCGCGCAGGTGATCGAGCTCCGCGACAGTCGTCGCCGCATAGACCGCCTCGAGGCGCTCGCTGAGCTCGTTCGCGTCGAGCCGCCCGGCCGCGTAGTGCTCGCGCAGCTCTGCTGCCGCGCGATCGCGGTCGCTGTCGGCGGCGCGCAGCTGCGGCAGATCGGCCATCGGACTGGACAGTACCCCGCTCGGCCCTGGGGACTAGTGCGAGGATGCCGCCTCGGTGGCCGTGCTCTCCAAGTTCACGCTCGACCTCACGGCCCTGCGGCGCTCGCGCGACTACCGCGTACTCGCGCTCGGCGCGCTCGTCTCCGGGCTCGGCAACCAGGCCGCCCTGGTCGCCGTCCCCTACCAGGTCTACGTGCTGACGCACTCAACCGCGCTGGTCGGTCTGATCGGCGCCGCCGAGCTGGTGCCGATGGTGATCGTCTCGCTGTTCGGGGGCGCGATCGCCGACCGCATGGACCGCCGCCGCATCCTGATCGCGGCCCAGGCCGGGACGCTCGTCAGCGCCGGCACGCTCGCCGCGCTTTCGTTCGCCGGACACCCGCCGGTCTGGCTGATCTTCGTGCTCGCGGCCCTGCTAGCGGCCGCCGGCTCGCTCGACCTGATCGCGCGCTCGTCGATGATCGCCGGCCTCGCCGGCGAGTGGCTGCGCTCGGCGATCGCGTTCAACTTCGGCATGAGCCAGCTCACGGCGATCGTCGGCCCGGGCCTCGGCGGGGTCGTGATCGGCGCCGCCGGCGTCGGCTGGGTCTACGCGATCGACGCGGCCAGCGTCGTGCTGAGCGCGTTCGCGGCGCTGACGATCGCGCCCCAGCGCCCGCAGGGCAGCGAACGCCACGAGCCGATCCTGGCCTCGGTCCGCACCGGGCTGCGCTACGTCCGCTCCAACAGCGCGCTGATCGGAAGCTTCGTGATCGACCTCTCCGCGATGACCTTCGGCATGCCGCGCGCCCTCTTCGTCGTGCTCTCGCTGCGCGTCTACCACGCCGGCGCGGCGGGCACGGGCCTTCTCTACGCCTCGGTCTCGGCCGGCGCCGCGCTCGCGGCGCTGACCAACGCCTGGCTCGCGCACGCCCGTTGGATCGGCCGCATCACGATCCTGATGGTCGTCGTCTGGGGAGCGGCGATCGCGCTCACGGCGACGGTGTCGAGCATCGTGCTCGCGGCGCTGCTGCTCGCCGTCGCCGGCGCCGCCGACAGCATCAGCGCCGTCTGCCGCACGACGATCGCGCAGCTCGTCACGCCCGACGCGATGCGAGGCCGCATGAGCGCCGTCTACACGCTGGTCGTCACCGGCGGCGTGCGCCTCGGCGACATCGAGTCGGGCACCGTCGCGTCGCTGACGACGCCGCGCTTCTCGGTGCTCAGCGGCGGCCTCGCCTGCCTCGTCGGCGTCGGCGTCGTCATGTTCGCCTTCCCCGAGCTCGCCCGCTTCGACACGCGCCAGCATGCGGCACCGGTCGCCTCGCTCGTGACCTGAGGCCGGCGCTTTCGCGCCCATATACTCACGCCGGCGTGTCCGTCCCCGACAGTTCCGTGACGATCATTGGCGCGTCGGGAGCACTCGGCTTCGCGCTGGCCGTGCGGCTCGCCGCCGCCGGCGTCGAGATAACGATCGGCTCGCGCGAGCACGCGCGCGCCGAGGAGGCCGCCGAGCGCGTGCTCGCCGCCGCGCCGGCGGGCCGTGCGCACGGCCTCGAGAACGCAGCCGCCGCGCAGGCCAACGAGATCGTGGTCCTGAGCGTCCCTTTCCGAAGCCACCACGAGACGCTCGCGCACATCGGCGGGAGCATGCGTGCGGGCCAGCTGCTGATCGACGCCACCGTCCCGCTCGCCGCGTCGGTGGGAGGGCGCGCGACACGGATGCTCGGGGTCTGGCAGGGCTCGGCGGCGCAGCAGGCGCAGGAGCTCGTGCCGGAGGGCGTCGCCGTCGTCGCGGCGCTCCACACCGTCAGCGCGGCGACGCTCGGTGAGCTCGCCCAGCCCCTGCACGAGGACGTCCTGATCGTCGGCGACCGCCGCGCCGAGAAGGCGCGCGCGGCGGCGCTGCTCGAGCGCATCGAAGGGCTTCGCTGCGTCGACGCCGGCCGCCTCGAGATGGCGCGCATCGTCGAGTCGTTGACGGCACTCCTGATCGCGGTCAACGGGCGCTACAAGACACACGCCGGGATCAGCCTGACCGGGCTCCCCGACACGCTCTGGTGAGCGTCGCGCTGCTGTCGGGGGGCACCGGCGGGGCGAAGCTGGCACGGGGCCTCTACGAGCTGCTCGGCGAGGAGCTCGCCGTGATCGCCAACACCGGCGACGACCTCGAGATCTACGGCGCCTGCGTCTCGCCGGACCCAGACCTCGTCAGCTTCTGGCTGGCCGACCGGATCGACGAGCGCGGCTGGGGCATCGCCGGCGACAGCTTCAACGCGATGGAGATGTTCGCGCAGCTCGGGCACGAGATCTCCTTCTCACTGGGCGACCGCGATCTCGCGCTCTGCCTCGAGCGCCGCCGCCTGCTCGAGTCGGGGCTGACGCTCAGCGAGGCCCAGGCGGAGCTCACGCGCGGCCTCGGGATCAGCGCCTCGGTGATCCCGATGAGCGACCAGCGCGTGCGCACGACGATCCGAAGCGGCGAGCGCACGCTGAGCCTGCACGAGTTCCTGATCGGCGAGCGCGGCGTCGCGCCGATCGACGACGTCCGCTTCGAGGGGGCGGCGCAGGCGGCCGCCGCGCCGGCGGCGCTGGCGGCGCTGGCCGCCGCCACCACGATCGTCATCGGCCCATCCAATCCGATCATCTCGATCGGGCCGATCCTCGCGATCGAGCAGATCCGCGCCGCGATCGAGGCGGTCGCCGTCCCGGTGATCGCCGTCAGCCCGATCGTCGGAGGCAGGGTGCTCAAGGGGCCGACCGCCGCGTGCATGGCCTGGGCCGGGCGGAGCGCCGACGCGGCCGGGGTCGCCGCCCACTACGGCGCGCTGATCGACGCGATCGTCGCCGACGAGCCGGTCGCGGGCGTGCGCAGCCACGAGTGCGACACCTGGATGGGCGGCTCGACCGCGCGCCGCGAGCTGGCTCGGCAGACGCTCGAGCTGGCCGACACGCTGCGCGACGGCGGCTGATGCGCACACTCGCGATCCTCCCGGTCAAGCGCTTCGAGCTCGCGAAGACGCGCCTGCGCGAGCAGCTGCGCGCCGATCAACGCCGCGGCCTCGCCGAGGCGATGGTGACCGACGTGCTCGATGCGCTGCGCTCAAGCCCGAAGCTCGCCGCGGTGCTCGTCGTCACCAACGAGCCGGCCGTCGCGGCGCTGGCGCAGGCGCGCGGCGCGAGCGTGCTGGCCGACCCGGCCGAGTCGGGCCAGAGCGCGGCGGCGGCGGTCGGGATCCGTCACGCCCTCGCCGGCGGCTACCAACGCGCGCTGCTCGTCCCCGGCGACTGCCCTGCGCTCGACGCACAAACGCTGCGCACGCTGCTCGAGCGCGCCACGTCGCCGCCGGCGGTGACGATCGTCTCAGACCGCGCCGGCAGCGGCACCAACGCGCTGCTGCTGGCACCGGTGGACGCGATCGAGCCGGCCTTCGGCCCCGACAGCTTCGCCCGCCATCGCGCGCTCGCGGCGGCGGCCGGGGCCGCCTGGCACGTCGAGCCGCTACCCGGCCTGCTGCTCGACATCGACACGCCCGAGGACCTCGAGGCGCTGCGCCGTGCGCACGCCGGGCCGGCGACGCGCGCGGCGCTCGCGGAGCTCTGATGGGCACGCTGTCGGCAACCGCGCTGTCCGGCCTACCCGAGATCGGCCCCGGCGATGACATCGCGGCGCTGATCGCCGCGGCGGCGCCGGCGCTGGCCGATACCGACATCGTCGTGATCGCGCACAAGGCGATCTCGAAGGCGCAGGGGCGTCTGCGCCGGCTGGCCGAGATCGAGGCGGGCGAGCAGGCTCGCGAGCTCGCCGCCACCCTCGGCAAGGACGCGCGCCACGTGCAGGCGATCCTCGATGAGGCAGACGAGCTCGTGCGCGCGCAGGGCGGCGTCCTGATTGTGCGCACGCACCACGGCTTCGTCTGCGCCAATGCCGGCATCGACGAGTCAAACGCCCCCGCCGACGGGACGCTGGTGCTGCTGCCGCTCGATCCAGACGGCGCGGCGCGCGAGCTGCGCGCACGCCTGCGCGAGCTGCTCGGCGTCGCCCCCGCGGTCCTGATCACCGACAGTTTCGGCCGCGCCTGGCGCCACGGCCAGCTCGACTGCGCGATCGGAGCGGCCGGCCTGCGTCCGCTCGATGACTGGCGCGGACGCGCCGACCGCCGCGGACGCGAGCTGCATGCGAGCGTGATCGCGGTCGCCGACGCGGTCGCGGCGGCGGCAGACCTGGTCCGCTCGAAGGACTCAGGCGAGCCGGTCGTGCTGATCCGCGGTCTCGAGCGCCACGTCCAATCAGAGGACGGCCCGGGCGCGGCCGCGCTCGTGCGCAGCCGCTCCGAGGACCTGTTTCGCTGATCAACGGCTACGAGGCCGCCGGCGCCAGCGACGGCCCTACCGAGCGCGGCTTGCCGACTCGCGCTGGCGCCAAGCTCGCGGCCGATGCTCGTCCAGTGTCAGCGACGCAATCCAGCGACGTGTCGTCGATTACGTTGCGTCGAGATCAGACAAGGTCGAATCGATCGAGATTCATGACCCTCTCCCACACAGCCACAAAGTCGCGCACGAACTTCTGCTGTGAGTCGTCGCAAGCGTAGACCTCGGCGATCGCTCGGAGCTGGGAGTTCGAACCGAAGACGAGGTCCGCGCGGGCAGCACTCCACTTGAGCGCACCCGTCTCGCGATCACGCCCCTCGAACGTCTCGTCGGATGCGGATGCCGCCTGCCACTCCGTGCTCATGTCGAGCAGGTTCACGAAGAAATCATTGGTCAACGTCTCGGGCCGCTCGGTGAGGACGCCGAGTTCGGACTGCCGGAAGTTTGCATTGAGGACACGCATGCCGCCCAGCAGAACCGTCATCTCAGGAGCGGTCAGTGTCAGCAGGTGCGCCCGATCCAGCAACAGCTCCTCCCCCCTGCGCCGGTGTCCCGTTCCGAGGTAGTTGCGGAACCCGTCTGCGGTCGGTTCGAGCACGGCGAAGGATTCGACGTCGGTTTGCTCCGGCGACGCATCCGTGCGCCCCGGCGAGAAGGGGACATCAACGTCGTGCCCGGCGCGCTTCGCAGCCTGCTCGACGGCTGCACCCCCGCCCAGCACGATGAGGTCAGCGAGCGAAACCATCTTCCCGCCGGGCTGCGAGCTGTTGAAGTCGTTCTGGATCCCCTCCAGGGTCTGCAGCACCTTCGCCAGTTCGGCAGGATTGTTGACTTCCCAATCCTTCTGCGGCGCGAGGCGAATGCGCCCCCCGTTGGCTCCACCGCGCTTGTCGGTGCCGCGGAACGTTGCCGCCGACGCCCAGGCCGTCGAGACCAGCTGGGCAATGGACAGGCCTGAAGCGAGAATCCTGCCCTTGAGATCAGCGATCTCCTGCGTTCCGATCAACTCGCCGGCGACCTCGGGGACGGGGTCCTGCCACAGCAGTGGCTCCGCGGGGACCAACGGGCCGAGGTACCGCGTGCGTGGTCCCATGTCGCGGTGCGTCAGCTTGTACCAAGCCCTGGCGAACGCGTCTGCGAGCTCCTCCGGGTTCTCGTGGAAGCGCTTCGAGATCGGCTCGTAGATCGGGTCCAACCTCAATGCCAGGTCCGTCGTGAGCATTATCGGGGCATGCCTCTTCGACGGATCGTGGGCGTCGGGCACGGTGCCTGCTGCAGACGAATCCTTCGGAGTCCACTGTGTCGCACCGGCAGGACTCTTCGTCTGCTCCCACTCGTAGCCGAACAGGTTGTCGAAGAAGTTGTTGTCCCACTTCACCGGGTTGGTGGTCCAAGCGCCCTCCAATCCGCTGGTGATCGTGTCGCCGGCTCGGCCGCTGCCAAAGCTGTTCTTCCAGCCAAGGCCCTGCTCCTCGAGACCGGCACCTTCGGGTTCGGGGCCGACGTACTTTGGATCTACCGCACCATGGGTCTTGCCGAACGTGTGCCCACCGGCAATGAGTGCAACCGTCTCCTCGTCGTTCATCGCCATGCGGCGGAACGTCTCTCGAATGTCCTTGGCTGCAGCGAGCGGATCCGGGTTACCGTTCGGCCCTTCCGGATTCACGTAGATGAGGCCCATCTGAACGGCGCCGAGGGGGTTGTCGAGTTCGCGCTCGCCGCTGTATCGCTCGTCTCCGAGCCACGTGTCTTCAGGTCCCCAGTAGATGTCCTCTTCGGGTTCCCAGATGTCCTCGCGCCCGCCGGCGAAACCGAACGTCTTGAGCCCCATCGACTCCAGGGCACAGTTACCGGCGAAGACCATCAGGTCGGCCCACGAGATCTTCCGGCCGTACTTCTTCTTTATCGACCAGAGCAACCTGCGCGCCTTGTCGAGGCTCACGTTGTCGGGCCAGCTGTTGAGGGGCGCGAAGCGTTGTGCACCGGACCCTGCGCCGCCGCGGCCGTCGCCGATGCGGTACGTGCCCGCGCTGTGCCAAGCCATCCGGATGAAGAGCGGTCCATAGTGGCCGTAGTCAGCCGGCCACCAGTCCTGCGAGGCCGTCATCACCGCCCCGATGTCATTCTTCAGGGCATCGAGATCGAGGGTCTTGAACTCCTCGGCGTAGTTGAAGTCCCTGTCCATGGGATTGGACATGAGGGAGGCCTGGTGGAGAATCTTCAGGTTCAACTGATTCGGCCACCATTTCTGGTTCGGCTGGCTCCCAGCCAAGTCAGTGTTAGCTCCGCCCGAGACGGGGCACTTGCCAGATGTTGTTGTGCCGTCGGTCATGGCTTGCTCTCACTTTCCTCTTGTGTCACCGGGTGCCGGCAGCCGAGGCGCCGCATGCGGGGCACACGCCCCTGAAGATCACTTCCGCCTCATCGATCGCGTAGCCACGGACAGCCGGCAGCTCCAGACACGGCGCATGACCGACCGCGCAGTCGACGTCCTGCACACCGCCACAGGCGCGACAGATCAGATGATGATGGTTGTCGCCGAGCCGCGACTCAAAACGCGCCGGACCACCCGGCGGCTCGATCCGCCGAACCAGGCCGGCCGCCGCCAGGGCGCCCAACACGTTGTACACCGCCTGCGTCGAGACGGTCCCCAACCGCCCGCGAGCGGAGGCCGCGAGCTCCTCGACCGTCGGATGACCCCCCTTGCGAACGGCGGCAAGCACGGCGAGACGCGGCGCGGTTACGCGTAAGCCCGCCCGCTTCAAATCATCGCGATCCAACGTCTCGACAGCGTCGCGGACGACCACCGCGCCACCCTAGCATTCTTCTGGAATCGATCAAGAATCCCCGCGACCGCCTATCTTCTGCCGCAGTGGCACACGTGCACCTCCTCACCGACGACCTCCTGTTCGGCTCGCGCCTGCAGGCCGACTTCACCGCGGCGGGCCACGAGGTGACGCTCGGCCCCCGCGCCGACGCGGCCGCGCAGGCGATCGTCGCCGACCTCACCCACGACGCCGACGCGCGCCTCACCGAGCTCGAGTCCGAGCCCGGCGGCCCGCCCCGCCCCCCGGTGCTCGCGTTCTTCGCCCACGTGGAGCCCGACGTGCGCGAGCGCGCGCTCGCGGCCGGTGTCGAGCTGGCGGTCCCCCGCTCGCGGATCGCGCGCGAAGGGCCGGCGCTGCTGGCGAGCCTGCTCGCTACTGCGCGTTGATCTCGCGCATCTCCTCGCGCAGCGACTGCGGGCGGCCCCAGACCGACTCGACGGGGACACGGCCGCTGCGCACCTCGCGCAGCGCGAGCTCGCCGTCGATCCCGGCGTCGTCGAGCAGCCCGAGCGCCATGTGCACGGCGTCGACGGCGGCGGCATGGCCGAAGCGGTGCGCGACCAGCAGGCGCCAGTGCCAGTCGTGCTGGGAGTACGGCTGGGCGTTGGCGACGACGAGGAACACGGCGGCGTCGACGTAGCGCGTCTCGTCGGCGATGCGCAGGTCGAGCTCGAGGTCCGTCCAGTCGTCGGGCAGCCCGTCGACGATCTGGGTGAAGGCGGCGGCGAGTGACATCGAGACGAAGCCTAACGGCGAGACGCGCCAACGGCCCCCAGGTCGCCAAAAGCGTCTCTTGTATGCTCGAAACAGTGGCTGTCGCGACCGACGATGTGCACTATCGCGCGGCGACCGAGGCGGTTGCGCTGCTCGACCGCTCCGAGCGCGGCAAGCTCGCCGTGAGCGGCGCTGAGTCCGCCGCGTTCCTCGACTCGCTGCTCTCCAACGACATCGCCGGCGTGGGCGTCGGAGGCGGCGTCGACGCAACGCTCCTGACACACAAGGGCCGGATGCTCGCCGAGGTCCGCGTCCTGCGCTCGCAGGAGGAGGAGTTCGAGCTCGACACCGAGCGCGTCTCGCTGCAGGCGCTGTTCGACGCGCTCAACCACTATCTGATCGGCTACCACGCGCAGCTGCACAAGCGCACGCTCCAGCGCGGCCTGCTGTCGCTGATCGGCCCGGGCGCGCAGGCGCTCTTCGCGCCGCCGCTGCCCGGCCCCAACGAGCACGACAACGTCGCGGCGCAGAGCGCCGGACGCGCGGTTCGGCTGATCCGCACCGACCTCGGCATCGACGTGCTGTGCGCGAGCGAGGACGTCGAAGCGGTCAGCGCGGCGCTGCTCGCCGCCGGCGCGCTGACGATCGACGAGGCCACAGCCGAGGTGGTCCGGATCGAGCACGGCCGCCCGCGCTTCGGCGTCGAGATCGACGAGGACACGATGCCGCAGGAGGCCGGCATCCACGCGCGCGCGGTCTCCTACGCGAAGGGCTGCTACGTCGGCCAGGAGACGGTGGCGCGGCTCTACTGGAAGGGCAAGCCCAACCGCCTCCTGCGCGGCCTGCGCCTGAGCGGGCCGGTCGCGCCAGGTGCGTCGCTGCTGCTGGCGGACCGCGAGGTCGGCAAGATCGGCTCCTTCGCGCCCTCGCCGCGGCTCGGGCCGATCGCGCTGGCGCTGCTTCGCCGCGAGGCCGAGCCGGGCGCGGTGCTCACGGTCGCCGACGGCGCCGCCACGGCGACCGTCGTCGAGCTGCCGTTCAGCGCTTCGGCTTAGGCTGCTCGTGCCTGGCCGATCGATACGATTGCGCCCCGTGTGCTTCGGAGTCACGACGATCCGCCCCGCGCGCTGCCGGCGAGCGGAGGCTTGCGCCTGATGTCGGGCGTCGTTCACGTCCCCTGGTATGCGACCGGCTTCCGCGGTGACCAGCTGCAGGCGGAGCTCGAGCGCGTCAGCGCCCTCTCGGTCCGCTACGGCGCGACCCACTACGCCGTCTACCGCGGGCGCGACGACCGCTACAAGTTCCTCCAGGTGATGTCCTTCGACGACCACCTCGACTGGGAGCGCTTCTGGAACGGGCCCGAGATGATCGACTTTCGGATCTACGCGCAGGGATGGTTCCAGGTGCCGATCCTTTACGGCTGGCACGACCTCGTCTGCGAAGGCGAGGCGGTCGCCCGCGCCGGCGCCGGCGCCGAACACTGAGCGGGCGCGCGGCGCCTCAGCCCTGCTCGAGCGGCGCCATCGTCAGGCCGGCAGCGCTCAGCAGCTCCCAGTAGTGCTCAGCCGCCTCGCGGTGCCCGCTCCAGACTATCGCGAGGCCGCGGGTGTGGATGCGATCGGCGAATGCGTGGCCCTGCGCGAGCGTGACTCCGGGGATCACGCGCGCGAGCGTCGCCGCGACATGCTCGAAGGTGTTGTGGTCGTCGTTTCTGACGATCACGTTCCAGCGCCCACCGAGCCCGTCGAGCGGGCCCGCGACGCGCGGCTGCTCGGCGGTCCGGCTCACCGCGGCGCCTCGCGCTTGGACCAGTAACGCGCGAGCCCGCCGTAGAGCTGATCGAGCGGCGCGCCGAGCAGGTAGACGGCGGCATCGCGGGCGCGCTCGTCGGCGTCGATGTCGGCCGCCACCGCCGCCATGAACTCCTGCTCGGAGAGCTCGCGCGAGCGCCGCCCGGCGACCTCGAGCGCACGCTCGATCGCGTCCAGCTGCGCCCCCGCCTCGAAGCTGCCGAAGTGCGTGATCGCGAGCTCGCGCGGGCGCCACTCGCGCACCCGCTCCAGCGACTGGGCCCACGCTTCGAGGTCGATGTCGGGCGGGGGCGTCGGCGCCAGCACGTAGTCGCTGCCCGCTGCGCGCACGCCGGCGACGTCGCCGACGAATGCCGTGCGGGTTTGCGGGTGCCAGTAGCTGACATGGTGAGACGCGTGGCCGGGCGTGTAGGCGACCTCCAGGCCCTCGAGCGCCTCGCCGCCCTGGAGCGCGCGCACGTTCGTCTGCGGCACGGCGCGGACCTCCCCCCACAGCCGCTCCATGTCATCGCCGTAGAGCCGCGTCGCGCTCGCGAGCAGCCGCGAGGGGTCGACCAGGTGCGGGGCCCCGCGCTCGTGAACCCAGACTTCGAGCTCCGGCCACAGCGCGGCGAGCGTGCCGGCCGCGCCGGCGTGGTCGAGGTGGATGTGAGTCAGCGCCAGCACCCGCGGGCGCGTGCTGCCGAGCTGCTCGAGCAGCGTGCCGACGCGCGCCGCCGGGCCGCAGTCGATCAGCACGTCGCCGACCAGGTAGCAGCAGATCACGCCCTCGTGCTCGAGCTGGCGGACGTCGATCGGTCGTATCGCCGTGGACGCCATGCGAAGCGCAAACCCTACCCCGGCGCGCCATCCGCGGCTCTGTGTTGCAGACCGTACCCTTGACAATCGAATGTTTGCGATATATCGTGATGCGTCACAAGACTAAGTTAGAGAGGAGCAGTACATGACTCAAAGTTACGCCGGCGGCGGCTATTGCCACCGCCCATTCAAGGGATACCGCGGCCTGCTGCTGATGCACCGGGGCGAGCGGGGGCCACGCGGCCCGCGCAGCTTCGGCGACTTCGGCCCCGCCAGCGGCTTCGGCCCGCCGCGCGGCTTCGGCCGCCACGGCGGCAAGGCCCGCCGCGGCGACATCCGCACCGCCGCGCTGCTCTTGCTGGCCGAGGAGCCCCGCAACGGCTACGCGATCATGCAGGAGATCGAGCAGCGCTCGGACGGTGTCTGGCGGCCGAGCCCCGGCTCGGTCTACCCCGCACTAGCCCAGCTGGAGGACGAGGGGCTGATCCGCTCCGAGGAGGTCGACGGGCGCAAGCGCTTCGCGATCACCGACGCCGGCCGCGAGCAGGTCGCTGCGCGCCCCGATGACGCGCCGGCGCCATGGGATACCCTGGCCGATGGAGTCTCGCGCGACGTGCAGGAGCTCTTCGGCCTGATGCGCCAGGTCGGCATGGCGGGCCTCCAACTCGTGCAGACCGCAACCGAGAAGCAGCTCAGCGAGGCCAAGCAGGTGCTGACCGAGACACGACGCGCGATCTACCGGATCCTCGCCGACGGCGAGGAAGGCAAGGACGAGTGACCGAGGCGGCGGCAGACGGCAGCGGCGGCGTCGCGCTGGCGACGCCGCCGGCCGCGGCCTCGATCTCGGTGCGCGGCCTCGCCAAGCGCTACGGCGACGTCGAGGCCGTGCGCGGGATCGACTTCGAGGTCGCGCCCGGCGAGATCTTCGGCTTCCTCGGGCCCAACGGCGCGGGCAAGTCGACGACGATCGCGATGCTCTGCACGCTCGTCAAGCCGACCGGCGGCAGCGCGACCGTCGCCGGCTTCGACGTCGACCGCGACCGCGACGCCGTCCGTCGCAACATCGGCCTGGTCTTTCAGGACACCACGCTCGACACCTACCTGTCTGCCGAGCAGAACATGCGATTGCACGCCGAGCTCTACGGCGTCCCCCGTGAGGCCGTCGCCAGGCGCATGGAGCAAGTGCTCGAGATGGTGGGGCTGTGGGAGCGGCGCAAGAGCGCCGTCGCGACCTTCTCCGGCGGCATGAAGCGGCGCCTCGAGATCGCGCGCGGGCTGATGCACTCGCCGCGCGTGCTGTTCCTCGACGAGCCGACCGTGGGCCTCGATCCGCAGACGCGCAGCTCGATCTGGGCCTACATTCGCGAGCTCAAGCAAGCCGAGGACATCACCATCTTCCTGACCACCCACTACATGGACGAAGCCGAGTACTGCGACCGCATCGCGATCATGGACAAGGGCGTGATCGTGGTGCTGGACACCCCCGACGCGCTCAAAGCGTCTGTCGGCCACGACCGCGTGACGCTCCAGACCGACGACGACCCCGGCGCGATCGCGGCGCTCGCCGAGCGCTTCGGGATCACCGCGCAGATGTCCGAGGGCGCCGTCGTCTTCGGCGTGCCCCAGGGCGAGCTGTTCGTGCCGCGGCTGTTCGCCGAGCTGGACGTGCCGATCCGCTCGGTCAGCGTCTCGCGCCCCTCGCTCGACGACGTCTTCATGTCCTACACCGGCACCACGATCCGCGACGCCGAGGCGACCGACGCCGAACGCAACCGCGCGACCGTGGCGGCGTTCAGGCGCCGGGGCTGATGGCCCAGGCCACCAGCGAGGGCTCGCTCGCGCCGCCCCACACGCACGCGCCACCGGTGGCCGTGCACGTCCCGGCGAGCAGCCTGCGCGGCGAGTTGCGCGCGGTCAAGATCGTCTGGCAGCGCGAGCTGATCCGCTTCTCCAAGGACCGCCTGCGCATCGTCACGGCGCTGGTCCAGCCGATCCTCTTCCTGTTCGTGCTCGGCACCGGCCTCTCGCACCTGGCGAGCGCCGGCACCCACGGCGTCGACCTGCGCACGTTCGTCTACCCCGGCGTGCTCTGCATGGCGGTGCTGTTCACGGCGATGTTCTCGGCCGCGTCGCTGGTCTGGGACCGCGAGTTCGGCTTCCTGCGCGAGATGATGGTGGCGCCGGTGCGCCGCAGCTCGCTGGTGCTCGGCAAGTGCCTCGGCGGCGCGACCGTGGCGAGCTTGCAGGGCGTGATCGTGATCGCGCTGGCGGGGCTGGTGGGCGTCCCCTACGCCGCGACGCTGCTGCTCGCGGTCTTCGGCCTGCAACTCGTGCTGGCCTTCGCGATCACCGCCTTCGGCGTGATGGTCGCGGCGCGGATCAAGCAGATCCAGTCCTTCATGGCCGTCACCCAGATGGTGATGATGCCGATGTACTTCCTCTCGGGCGCGATCTTTCCGGTCGCCGGGCTGCCGGCCTGGCTGACCGTGCTCAATCGCCTGGACCCGATGACCTACGCCGTCGACCCGATGCGGCGCGCCGTCTTCAGCCACCTGCACATCAGCGCGGCCGCCCGCCGCGCGCTCGACCCGGGCGTGACCTGGTGGGGCTGGCACGTGTCGAGCCTGTTGGAGGTCGCGGTCGTCGCGGCGATCGGCCTGGTCTGCCTCGGCGTCGCCGTGATCGAGTTCAGCGGCCGCGAGTAGCGGCTTTTCAGGGGGCCTGACGGCCCGGTCGAGCGCCGCGGCGACAGGCGGCGCTCGCTGAGGTTGCGATGCGTCACAATGGCGCTCGCGCATGCTGCTGCTGATGTTCTTCGCGCTGATCGTGGGGGCCGGCACAGCCGTGTCGCCCTGCGTGCTGCCGGTGCTGCCGGCGATGCTCTCGGCGAGCGCCGCGGGCGGTCGGCGGCGCCCACTGGGGATCGTGATCGGCCTGACCACGACCTTCACGATCACGATCGTCGGCATCGCCAAGGTCGTCGGCGGCGTCGGCCTCGGCGTCGACCCGCTGCGCGACGTCGCGATCGTCGTCCTGATCGTCTTCGGAATCGCGCTGATGGTGCCCCAGATCGGCCAGCTCCTCGAGCGCCCGCTCGCCGCCTTCTCGCGGCTCGGCCCCCGTTCGCGCGGCGACGGCTTCTTCTCGGGGCTGGTGGTCGGCGGCGCGCTCGGCTTCGTCTACACCCCCTGCGCCGGCCCGATCCTCGCGGCCGTGATCACCGTCAGCGCCGCGAGCGGTCGCGCGGTCGCGGTCGGCCTCGCCTACGCGCTGGGCACCGGCCTGATGCTGCTCGCGCTCGCGCTCGGCGGACGGCGGATCCTCGACCGCCTGCGCCGCTCGGGCCGGGCGCTGGCGGTCCAGCGCGCGCTCGGATTGGTGCTCGTGATCACCGCGGTCGTGCTCGCGACGATGCTCGACGTCAAGCTCAACGAGTGGATCGCGCAGCACATCCCGAACGTCAACATCAGCGCCTTCGTCGACGACTCCAACGCGGTTTCCAAGCGCCTCGCCGATGTGCGCAAGCCCAGGTTTGCCCCGCTCGCGCTGCCGGGCGTCGCCACGCCGTCGCTGCCGGTCTACGCCGCGGCCCCCAACTTCGTCGGCACCGAGCGCTGGTTCAACACGCCCGGCGGTCACCCGCTGACGATGCACGGCCTGCGCGGCCGCGTCGTCCTGATCGACTTCTGGACCTACACCTGCATCAACTGCATCCGCACGCTCCCCTACCTCGAGGCCTGGGACGCGCGCTACCGCAGCAAGGGCCTGACGATCGTCGGCGTCGAGTCGCCCGAGTTCCCGTTCGAGCGGGACGCCGGCAACGTGCTCGACGCGATCCACCAGTTCGGCATCCACTATCCGGTGGTCCAGGACAACAACCTCCAGACCTGGGACGTCTGGGGCAACGACGCCTGGCCGGCCGACTACCTCGTCGATGCACGCGGTCGCGTTCGCTACGTCGCGGTCGGCGAGGGTGACTACACGAGGACCGAGGCGGCGATCCGCGCGCTGCTCGCGCGGGCCGGTGCCAAGGGCCTTGGCGCCGGCGCGCGGGCCCGCGGCGTGATCACGCCCTCGCAGCTGACGACGCCCGAGACCTACCTCGGCGTCGCCCGCGCGCAGGGCTGGCTGCTGGCGCCCAAGGCGGGCGCCTACACCTACCCCGCCGCCACGCTGCCGTTCCCGGTCAACGAGTTCGCCTACGGCGGCAGCTGGCGGATCGGGGGCCAGCAGGCGCTCGCGCTCTCACACGCGACGATCGAGGCCGAGGTGCAGGCCAAGAACGTCTACATCGTCCTCTCACCGCCGGCGCACGGTGCCGGGTCGGTCGCCGTCTCAGTCGACGGGCGGCGCACGCAGACGCTTCACGTGACCCAGCAGCGGCTCTACACGGTCGCCTCGTTCGCATCCGACTCGCGCCACGCGATCGAGTTGCGCTTCGCGCCCGGGACCAGCGGCTACTCCTTCACCTTCGGCTAGGCGGCGCCGGCCTGCGAGGGGCGCGAAGCCGGCGCCGCGTTCGCGGACGCGAGCGCGACTCGCTTTCTCGTTACGAGCAGCGAGGCGTCCATCCGGCGTCGCTCCACCACGACCCCGCCCATCCCTCGCGGCTGATCCTCGGGGTCCTCCGGCCGGGCCGATCGGCGCCGTCGCAGCGGTCAGGTTCGCGGCCAGATCTTCTCGGCAGCCTCCACGAGCGTCTCCAGCTTGCGCCACTGGATCTCCTCGGTGATCTCGTTGCCGATGTAGGTCGAGGCGAAACCGCACTGCGGGCTGAGCGCCAGGCGATCGACGTCCAGGAAACGCGCGGCCTCCTCGATGTGGCGAACCAGCTCATCCACGGTTTCGACGCGCGGCTTCTTGCTGCTCATGATCCCCATCGCGACGACCGGCCCGTCCGGGACGTGGCGCAATGCCGAGTAGTCGCCCTCGCGGGCGGTGTCCTCCCACTCCATCAGGAAGACGTCGTAGGGGAGCTCGTTGAACATGCGCTCGGCGTAGGCGTCCATCGGGCCGTTGTAGATCCACTTCGACTTGTGGTTTCCCCGGCACAGGTGCAGCCCCGTCCGCACGCCGGCCGGGATGCCCTCGAGGACCTTCCTGTCGGCCTCGATCAGGCGGTCGAGCAGCCACGCCGGGTCGATGCCGTTGTCCTTGAACATCGCCACCGCCGCCTCGTCGCCGAGCGCCGGGTAGACCGGCCAGTCGAATTGCACGTAGGTGGCTCCCGCCGCGATCGCCTCGGCGACCTGCTCGCGCTCGATCTCGATCATGCGCTCGACCATGTCGGCCTGCGTCGGATAGACCCGGTCGGTGACGCCGGGCACGTACGCCAGCGGGAACCAGAAGATCGACGCGGCCGGGAAGGTCACCTTGAACGGGTGATCGGTCAGGCTCTGCAGAAAGGCCGCCTCGCGCGCCGCCGGGCTGTCGATCTTGCGCAGCTCCCCATCGACGACGGGCAGCCCCGTGTAGTACTCGAGCTCGCCGTCCTCGTTGGTGAACGGGACCTGCCCGGTGCCGGCGGTCAGGCCTTCGACGGCGTCGTAGAAGGAGCCCGTGAACATGAAGCGGCGGAACTCCCCGTCGGAGACGACGTCGAGGCCGACCTCGAGCTGACGGCGCACCGCCTCGCGGATCGCCTCCTCCTCCGCCGCGTGCAGCTCGCTGAGATCCTTGGCGCGCTCCTCGGCGAGCAGCGCCGAGTGCCCGGGCTCATATGTCTGCTCGACGAGGCGCTTGAGCTTCGCCGGGCGCAGCAGACTGCCGATGTGCTCCGCTCGCGCGATCGGCCGGGGGGCGGTGGAGGCCGCCATCTTCTCCGTTGCTGTCGAACTCACGGCTCCTCCTTCGGGTTTGGTCAGACTGGTGGCGTGGCGGTGGCGGCCGAGTTGTGGCGATCGGCTGCGGTCAGGTTGGCGGCGAAGCTTGCGGCCGAGCGCTCGCGAGAATGCTCGATCGACGCGCGGCGGCGCTGCGGCGCCGGCGCCGGGGCGCGCTCGCTGCGGCGCTCGGACGCCGGCAGGACCCCGAGGCGCAGGTGCTCGCGCGCGTCCCTCTCCACGGCGATTGATTATGGCGAAACGGCGTCCGCCTCGAGCGAGACCTCGGCGGCCGCGACCATCGCCGCTGCGATCGCGCGCAGCTCCTGCTCGCTGGCGATGTAGGGCGGCATCGCATAGATCAGGTTGCGGAAGGGGCGAAGCCAGACGCCCATCCCGACGGCAGCCGCGCTGGCCTGCTCGAGCGCCACCGCGCGCTCGGTCTCGATCACCGCGATCGCACCGAGCGTTCGCACTTCGCGCACGCCGTCGAGCCGCGCCGCGGGCGCGAGCTCCCGCGCCATCACCGCCTCGATCC
>Ga0209415_10006045_pt1 | contig 21639 bp, 16 predicted proteins | sample PeaSoiSIISIP2007_FD_187696 | JGI IMG/M metagenome (GOLD analysis project Ga0209415, IMG submission 187696) | Peat soil microbial communities from Weissenstadt, Germany - SII-SIP-2007 (SPAdes) (version 2) | ecosystem: Environmental > Terrestrial > Soil > Wetlands > Peat | place: Germany... | reverse complement strand
CTTCAGCGGGAAGAGCGATACCCTCGGTCGTAACCCACTGCTTGAGGTTGGCCCGGGTTTTCGCCATAACCTCGGCCTGCACTTCTGTCGACTCCTCGGATAAGGAGTGCCCGATCGGCGTCCCCTTCAGAAGGGTTTGGAGATAGTCGTCTTCATCCCGAAACGACATCAGGTAAGTGTGACGATTCTCGCTAGCACGGTGAAACCCCGCCGCTTCGAGAAACGCGACCATCTCTCCCGGTCCTCCAGTTTCGTACGGGGTGGGCAGGTACCCTGTCTCGTCTGGTTCGGCGTGCTCCAACATGGGAGCGATGATCGCGTCAAGGAAGGGGGTCTTGTTCCCCGTGCTCCAGACACAGACCGCGATGCGCCCAGTCGTCCGCAGCACCCGGTGAGCCTCCTTCGCCGCACTCTCCGGATCCGTGAAGATTTGGAATCCAAAGCTGCTCAACGCGCCATCGAAGCACGCACGGGGAAAGTCGAGTGAGGAACAATCCATTGTCCGGAAATCGACGTTTCCGATGTCCCGTATGCGGGCGACTTGCGCCGCTAAACCAATCATGTTCTCTGAGAGGTCAATCCCGGTTACGTGACCGTTCGGTCCGACCTTCTGGGCCACGGTCATGGCGGGCTCGCCCGGTCCAGTCCCTAAGTCTAGGATCTGCTCACCTGGAGCCGGGGCGAGAAGGGCCACGAGGTCAGTGCGGACCCCCTCTAATCGGCGCATGAAGAGCGAATAGTCCTTCGCGCTTTCGTTCCAGGTCGCGCGGGTGTACTCTCGATAGTACTCTTCCGAGTATTTCCACGGCATTTGGCCCCCCCCAAAGGCGCACGCAACCGTACTCACGTAATCCTTTCCCCTCAGGGTTGGGGCTGCGACCGCAGATGCCCGTTCAAGCCTGGCAGTGTCGAATCACCCCACTCGTAGGCGCAACCCGCCTTTCACCGAGGTCGGCCGGGGGGCCTAACCTTGGGGTCCCGGCCAGGTGCGCCGATCCGGGGAATCCTTGCTCTTGACTGGCGGCGTTACTTCCAATCACTGATGGGATATCCTCGGCGGTCCGACGGGTTATAGCCGACGGCGCGTGCGCATCCTTGGGACTCCATGGCGATCGACATCACTACCATCACTGCCGCAGCAGCCTGGGCAGTGGCCATCGGCACCGTCGTGTTGCTCTGGTGGCAAACGCGAGTCACCCAACATCTGAACAGCGCGAACGCGGTGCTGACGCTTCGCGAGCGGTTCGACTCTCCCGCCTACCGGCGCCGCCGCAAGTCACTGGCGCAACGCCTCCTCGCAGGACAACACGATGATATCACTAATCTCGAGGTGGGGGCGTTCTTCGAGCTGATAGGCTCCCTCACCCATACTCGCGTGCTGAACCGCGAACTCGTCTGGGAAGCCTTCGGCACGTGGATCAGCGGTTACTACACTGCGCTTCGAAATCCAGTCGATGTCATTGGACGGGCCCGTACCGCTCTCAAGGATCCGTTGATCATGCACGAATTCGAGTGGCTCTTCGGACTCGTCCAGCAGATCGATCGGAAGAAAATGGGTCCAGAGGCAGACATCGAGGAGGCGAACCGCGAAGAATCCGCATCGCTGCTTCGTCGGGAGGTCGAATTGGATCTGGAGTGACCCGAGTTAGTATGACCCCTGTCCCAACGGGGGGTTCGAGTAGATTCCTGCGTGCAATCTGTAGCGGGTCGTAATGGCACCACTACCTGTTAGCAAGGTCCTAGGTCCATTACGGGTTCCACCCTGCCACTGAATCGACAATGGACTCGCCCCCAGGGTCCATTCAGTGCAGTGCAACAGCTTGCGCTGGGGAAGTATCAGGTTCCACAACTACAGCAGTCCCGAAGGCAAGAACTTCCGTCATCGCCCCTCCCATTTCCGAAGTGTCGAAACCGACCGAGACAACCGCGTTCGCTCCCAGACTCTTCGCATGGGCAGCGAGCCGCTCGATCGCCTGATGGCGCACCTGTTCCAGCAACTGAGTGTACACTTTGATCTCACCACCTCCCCAAGCCCGAAAGAAGGCCCAGATGTTCTGCCCTAAGCCTCGGGATCGGACGATCAGCCCAAACGTCGCGCCGATGACCCGAGTAACATGATACCCGGATACGAACGGAGTGGTCACGATAATGAAACCCACCGGTGGCGCGAACGGCTGCGACGATTCGGTGGGCATAGGGTGCTCCGACCTATCGTCGATACGGCGGTAGCAGAAAATGTCGTTGGCGCCGGGCCCCCAGCCTTCTCCATTCCGAGCACCCTGCCAGCGGGATCCGATGTCCGCACAATTGCACTTGGACCCACCGTGGGAGCCATGGGAAGCCTCATCCCACCCGCAAGTTCTGTTGCTGCTCGGCCCCGTGCGGGCGGACCGAAACTGGAGGGTTGGTGAGCGGTACGAGGTCGCGGGGATCGGCTGTGACAATTCCCAAAGTTACCGCCCGCCGCAGGAAAGAGAAGTACCCAGCCCCGGTGGAGTTCCGTCCAGCCAGGTACACGCCGCCGGGACGTCTTCCTCTCCTCGAGGTGTTTGAGGGCCTAGAGCTCACCGTCCCGTTCCGGAAGTATCCCGGAGACGACGAGGCGACTCTGAAGGTCGCTGAGCAGACTTGGGCCCACGTAACTGACGGCCCAGGTTGGATGTACGTGGCCCCAACCAAGACCCCGCCAGAGGTCCGAGCGGCAGGTTTCCGAATGGTTGAGAGTCGGGAGGACGTGATCGTGGTCGCCCACGGTCACCTTGCGAACAGCCCCACTATGGACGTCTATCTCGATGTCGTCCACGAGTTCCTGCACATACTTCAACGGAAGCAAGGACGTGCCCTCTGGGCTGGGCCCAAAGTTTCCTATGTCGACCGCCCCACCGAGGTCGAGGCGTATTCATATTCGGTAGCGGAGGCTCGGAGGTTACGTGTCCCAGACAGCTATCTCCGAAAGTACCTCGAAGTTCCCTGGGTTCGAAAGTCCGAGGCCCTCCGCCTGCTTCGAAACGTGGGAGTTTCAGTAAGGTAAGTTTCAGGTCCGACCTCTCTCGAGAAGGCCGTCCTCGAAGTCGAGGCCGCTGGCTCCGCAAGCCCCTACTCCCCGGCTCCAGTCGGTCGAACGACGACCGAGCCGGATCGGTCGCCCGTTCATCCCGGGCGGACTATCCTTTGGCAGGCTTGCCGCTTCGGAACCGAGTCTCGACCTGGGCGGCGTATCGATCCCAGGCGCCCTGAACCCTGCGTAGGGTCTCTGGACGACTAAGGTGGCCGGGAACTACCCAGCGCTCTGTGACCAGGAGGTCGATTCGGGTCCTCGTCTTGCCCAACGCCGTGAGCTGGTAGTCCACCGACTCGCGATCCTCCTCATCGATCTGGTCGGTGTGCCACGCATCCGGTGGGGAGAGGCGGATCAAGTCAACCGCTACGTCCGGATCCTTCGAGGGCGTCGGGGTGAGCCGAATCCGCAGGAGTCTTCGCGGAGAGAGCTTGACCACGCGAAAGCGCGGATGAGGTCGCCGTTGTGACAGGATCCAGTCATCGCTCCGATAGTCGGTGCACCAACCGTAAACATATCTCAACGGTGCGTCGATGATCTTCGAGACTCGGAGAGTTTGAATCGCGAAAATGCGATGACCGCGCTCTGGCATGGGCAAGGGCGTGGGTGACTTCGGGGAAGGTAACGATACCGTGGGGGAAGTCACTGGTCATCCGGGATGGAAGTTTGCCGTTCTGGGTGCAACAACGACCCAAGACTTCATTGGATTGATTGAGCTGGGATGCGTCCAGGGATTCAAGGGGTGGTGGGCAACGGGAATCCCAGACCGATCTGATCCGGACAGCTATCCCGACACGAAGCTTCGAAGGGTGAACTGGTCGGAGGACCTCGACACCGTTCGCCGACTCTTCCGAGATTATCGGCAATGGCTCGCCGACCACCTCGAGATGACTGCTGCCGCCGATTCGATCCTGCCGGTTGGCCTCGCCCGGATCGACCAGGAGATCACTGACCTCCCTGGAGTTTACGGCCCACCCGGGGGGGAGGTCATTCTCGCCTTCAAGCAGGACGCACTGGTAGCCTGTGGTGCTCTGCGAGGGCAAGGACCGAAGGTCGGGGAGATTCGGCGGGTCTACGTCCGGGCCGACCATCGAGGGAAGGGATTCGGGCCCCGCCTCACCCGGGTGCTTCTCGATCGGGCGCGCGAACTCGGATACGAGCGAGTGCGGGTCGACACCCTTCCGACGATGGCCGCCGCGATCCAGTTCTATCAAGAGATGGGGTTCCAGCCCATTCCCGCCTACTGGCCCCACCCGGTTGCGGGGGCCCTCTTCTTCGAGTACATCGTAGCGAAACCGGGGCCGGCATAAGTACGACGCTGAGCTTCGAGACCTAGAAGGCGCGGAAAGTGGGTCGACCCGGGTGGGTGCAACGCCCCTTGATGTGTGGAGTGGGGCGCGTTCTCTCGGGAGACAATTCTCCGGAGAGAACGCGTGCGACTCTAGACACGCATTTTTGAGTGCACCCAACCGATAGAGAACGGTGCCCGAAGAAGGACCCCATCTCTGTAGCCGGAAACTAGAAGGCGGTCGTTATCGCGGCGTCGCAAGCGGATACAGGCGCCGTTGGTGGGTAGGTGCGAGGGCTTCTCAGTCGTCCCAGGCCCAGGAGCGACGGCGCATTCCATACGACGCCCATAGGGCACCCATGATTCCCGCGAGGATGAGCGCCGATACGAGAATGACGATCACGCTTTGGAAGAGCGTGAAGCCCTGCGCCCAGAACCCCACGTAGAGGAGCGTGAAGCTGAGCCATGCCACGGGGCCGAGAATTGAGGCCATGATACGCCCTCGAGGTGGGCCCTCGCTTCTCCTGGAGCGGGCCGCCATGGTCTCGGAACCGCTTACCGTGTTCGACATGTGAATCACCAGGATTGGAAAGGAGAGGGGAGTGATAGTTTCTCCGTAGGGTTCACCCGACCGTGACGTGCGGGTCCGGCCCCCCCATCCTCTCCTGTGGGATGTCGCTTTTGGTCAGACCGTCTGAAGGCTTTGCCCATAGACGCCTCCCTGCACAGAAACTAGCACCCCTGCACAGAAACCGAGAGCCCTGCACATAAAGTCCTGCACAGAAACTAGTTCTCGGGCAAAGCCCCGTCTGAACGACCTTATATCTAGCGGGAATCCTTCCTCGAATCGCCGATGTCAAACCCAGGCCCTGGGGGGCCCGAGGGGTCGGGGCCATATCCGATCTGTCCGGGGGCGAACCGTCGCCTGGCGCGATCGGTCGGTTGGCGTCGCGAGAGTCGGCGCACGGGAACGTTGGTGGTCCTGGCCGCTGTTGTGCTCGTGTTTGTGTCGGGCTGGCCGACGGTCGGGGCCACCTCCCCTCCGCCGTCCATTCCGCCTTCCACTTCCACCCAGCCCGCGGTCGCCCCGAGTCCCTCGCCCGCCGGGCCCCCGGCGCCGAAACCCCTCCCTGCCGACGCCTCGTCCTGCCTGCTCGGGGTCGCACCCGGTTGCGGCCCTACCGCAGTGGCCGCCATGGAGCCCAGCTCCACCCCGTTGACTGGATCGCTCTCGTCGTGGACGAACATCACCGGCCGGAACGGAGCGGTCAGCCCCACCCAGCGGTTCGGTCCGGCGATGACCTACTACCCCAACGGCCACGATGTCGTGATGTTCGGGGGGTACGGGGAGGTCGGCACCGCCCTTCCCACGTTTTTCCAGGACACCTGGACCTTCTCGGCGGGGCAGTGGACCGAGGCAGTCACTAACTCCAGCTGCACCGCTTCGACCTGTCCGGCCGCCCGTGCCGGGGCGACGCTCGCCTACTACGCCCCCGACAATGCTCTGCTGCTGTTCGGCGGATACAGTCTGTCCGCGAACTATTCGCTCATCCCGTACGCCGACACCTGGCTCTACACCCCCGCGAGCTGGCAGAACATCACTTCGAAGGTCGGGGCCGCTCCATCCCCCCGGTACGCCGGTGCCATGGTTTGGGATCCGGCCGACACCCAGGTGGTCCTGTTCGGGGGCGCGACTCCCCTGGGTTACGCCCTGAACGACACTTGGACGTTCGACGGAAAGTGGCACAATGTCACTAGTTCCGAACTGTACTCGCCTCTCCTGCGCTGGGGTGCCGCCTTCGCAGCCTCTCCGTCGGGCCAGCTCTTGCTGTTCGGGGGCGCGAACCAATTCGGCGTGATTACCGATCCGAACTGTGGGACCTCCGAGGTGGCATGGTGGTTCGATCTCGATGTCTGGACCCCGATGAAACTGACCCCCTGCATCACGGTGGTCGGGCCCGGGGCGGGAAACCCCCCCCAGCCGAACGGGTACTATCCGCCGTGCGGCCGAGTGTACCCCGCGCTGGGGTGGAGCCCCAAGAACAATCGGTTCGTCCTCTATGGGGGCCTGGGGCCCGCCAACGAGACGGGGTGCACGGGCGCCGACGTGTTCCTCAACGACACGTGGACCTACGCGTACGCGGTTGGGGGCGATTGGGGCTGGTACCCCGCCTCCGACTCCGGCGACCCGCCCGCCCGCGAGCAGATGGGCTACGCCTCCGACTTCTCCGACGGGTTCTTCGAGATCTTCGGCGGCTACACCGGGTCGGGCGTCGGGCTCAACGAGACCTGGCGTTTCTTTGAGCTCGTCCACGCCGGGCTCACCGGCCCCTCCAACATCGACACCAGCGGGGCGATCTCGTTCAGCGTGCCGTTCGGTGTGACGGGCTACGGTGGTTCGGGGAACCTCACCTATTCCTTCTTCCCACCGAAGGGCCTCAAGAACGGCAATACGATCGGCGGATGCGCCAACCTCACCGATGGGCTCTCGGCTGCGATCCCCCCGGAGGGGCTCGCGAAGATTCCGTGCACGCCAACGCCGACAAGCTACAACATCTACCGGCTCACGGTCGAGGTCATCGATTCCGAAAACCTGAGCGACGTCGGGTTCGCGAACTGGACCTTCACGATCAGCCCGCCGGAGTTCATGCAGGTGTACTCCCAGTTCTTGGGGTACTTCTACGCGGACCTCAACTTCGACGACAACCTGGGCATCCGGGCGGAGGTCGCGGGTCAGGGCGCGATCTCACTCAACGCGAGCATCGGGGGGGCTGTCGTCCCCTTCACCCAGAACCAGAGTGCCCCGTTCTGGTGGACCGCGAGCGTGAACGTGAACACCCTCCCTGGCGGGCCGCTCGTGCTGTGGGCGACCGCGCAGTTCGAGGGCGACTGGGAGCTGAATGCCTCTTTCAACCTCAACGTAGTCGACACTCCGAGTTGGCTCCAGAGCATCGTCGCCTACCCGCAGGTCCAGGAGAAGACGACGACCTCGGGCCCGGGCCCCTACAACGAGTCGTACAGCCTTACCTACTCGTTCCAGTGGGAGCTGGACCAGGCGCTCGGGTTCAACCTCACGATCCCCTTGGCCGGCGGGAACTACTCGCTGGTCCCCTCGATCCAGGTCGTGCTGGTCGCGACCTCCGCCGGTAACATCTCGCTGTCCGGTCAGCTCGGACTCAAACCGCCCGGGATCTCGATCGGGCCGGCGAGCATGAATCTCACGATTGCATTCCAGCTCACGGGCAACTTCCTGCTGGACACCGAGAATGGCTCGGTGACTGGGCTCACGTGGGTGAGCGCGGTCGCCACTTTCCAGTTATCCGCCCAGATCTCCGTCGGGATCCCGATCTACGGGTTCAGCGTGCTCGGGATCGACGTCGGATTCTTCCTGAACGTGACCGTCGTCCCGGCCATCGCCCTGAGCTTGATTCTCATCCCGACGACGCCGGGCTTCGACGAGTTCATCAGTGGGATCCAGGCGAAGATCTCGAACTTCGTCGCCAGCTTCTATCTCGCCGTGTCGGTCGCGGTTGGCTTCGGTATCGGGATCGCCTCGATCCAGATTGGCGGGGAGATCTCGATCGCGCTCGCCCTCGCCGTGCTCCCCTCAATCTACATCGCCGGGGGCTGGGTGAACGGGACCCTCTTCGTATCCGCGACCTTCCTCTGGTTCTCCACGAACTACACCATCGCGACGGGCACGATCGCGTCGTTCGCCAACTCGCCGCCGACCTCCCGACCGGTCGACTTGGCCTCGCTAGGGGCTTCGGGCTACGACAACGGGTCCGATGCGGCCTGGGCTCCCGCGGCGCGCTACTACGCCGGAGCGGGGTACGATAACCTCGTCTGGAACGCCGCCGACTCGACCGGCACGGCGGTCTCGGACATCTATCCGGGGACCGAAGTGACTGCGGCGGCCGGGGCGCGATCGACCTACCTCCTCTACACCAACGACAATCCGGACGACCCCGTCTCCCAGGGGCTCGGCATCTCCGGACTCGCGCTCAACACTTCGACCAACGGGCTCGACGGGCTGCCACCCCCCAGCGACCCGGGCTTCGTGATCGCCTCGCCCCAAGCGACCACCCTTCCGGACGGGAACGTTTTCGCGGCGTGGGAGGCGGTCCCGTTCAGCGAGACGAGTCTGTCGAGCCCGCTCGACCTTACCTCCGTCGCCCTCCACGGGGCCACTTACGACCCGACCACGGCCACTTGGGGCCGCGTCGTGGACTACACGACCGGGGGTATCGTCCAATCGTTCGCGGTCGACCCGTCGGCGGCCACTCCAACTCTCGCCGCGCTCGTCGCCGCCAGCCCTCTGGTCGGCGACTCCACGGCGGAGCAGCTCGTGAGCTTCGCCATCGACAGCGGCGCCGTCCTCACGAACACGTCGGTGAGGGCTCTTTCCGCGCTGACCGGGGTCCGGGCCGCAGTCGGGGATGTCATCGCGGAGACCCTCGGCGGAAACTACACCCTGGTGAGCCTGGGAGCCGGCACATCGATGCCGATCGCGTTCGCTGCGCCGAGCTCGAGCGAACTCGTCTCGGCGACCTATGCGGCGGGGTCGGCCGACACCCTCGTTCTCCTCTACCGCACGCCCTACGCCTCCGACCTGATCCTCTACGACGGGACCCGCGACCAAGTCATAGGCTCGCTCCCCCTCGGGGGAAATGCGTACCAGGGGGAGGCCTACGAGGAAGGCAACTCCTACGCTGTCTTTGTGAGCACCGGCGGTGCCATCGACGGCTGGACCGAATCGGGCGGCTCCTTCACCAACCTGACCTCGATTCGCGACCCCGGGGTCGCGAGCTACGGGCTCGTGCAGTACGGCAGCGGTCTGCTCGTCTACTCGCTGACGAAGTCCGGATCCCGAATGACGCCGACCGCCGCGCTCGAACTGGCGGAGGTCGGTGGCCAGCTCCCCCCGATCGCCTCACCACCGGGCTCGGCTCCTTCGACGGGAGGATCGGGTGGGTCCAGTTCGTGGTATTGGATCCTCCTCGTCATCGCCTCGGTGGGGGTCGCCCTCCTATTGGCCGTGGAGGTGATCCTCGGTCGGCGGCGACCTCCGGGACCGGCGGCCCCGTCCCCACCGACTTCCGCGAGGCCGTCGGCCCCCACGACGGACGGAACCGTATCCGAGGGCGGCGGTCGATGACCCTGTTCCGGGCCTGGATCCCGCCGCGGGGCGGACTTCGAGCCTTCGCCATCGCGGTCGTGGCATTCGCCGTCATCGCGGTCGTTCTTCCCGGGGGGACCGGGGCGCGCGGGGTTCCTACTGTGGCGGGCGGACGAACCGGTGGGGCGGCCCAGGCGCTCCCTCAGGTCCCCTCGGTGGAGCGGGGGCCTCTGTTCGCGCCCACGTCGCCCGACGCCGCGTCCCAGGGCTGGGTGAACGTCACCCACACCGGCGCCGGCCAGTCGCCGCCGCAGGGATCGGAGGCGGTCGCGGTGTACGACCCGGCCGAGCAGACCACGATCCTGTTCGGCGGCTGCTCGACGGTCCAGTGCCCCAGCAACCAGACGTGGACGTTCTCGCGCGGGGTCTGGACGAACGCGACGGATCCCCGCGACGCACCTCCCGCCCGGGGCTTCGCGGCCGCCGATTACGACGCGAACATGGGCGGGGTTCTCCTCTTTGGGGGCGTCGGCAGCGGGTCGACCCTGCTGAACGACACGTGGCTCTACGCGGGGGGCCACTGGACGAACCTCACCTACGTCGGACCGGCCCCCTCCGCCCGGGAAGGCGCGGCGATGGCATTCGACCCCGAGCCCGAAGAGAACGGCTCGGTCCTGTTCGGGGGCTGCGTGCCTTCCGAATTCGCCCTGCTCTGCTCCAACGACACCTGGGTGTGGGCCAGCTGGAGTGGGTGGGTTCCCCTGGCCCCCGCGTCGCCGCCACCCGGGGTCGGGTTCGCCTCGGCGGCGTTCGACCCCGGCCTCGGGGACCTGGTCCTGTTCGGGGGATGCGCGGGAGTCTTCTGCGCTTCGGCCGAGAACACGACCTGGGAGTTCTACTCGGGCCAGTGGTGGCCGACTTCGACCCTTACGATTCCCACCGCCCGGGCGGCCGCCGGGATGGTCTATGACCCGGCGGTCGACGCGGTCGTGATGTTCGGAGGCGAGAACTTTGCCGTGGGCGCCTTGGCGGACACCTGGGAATTCGCCTCCACCGGCTGGTCGGAAATCTCCCCTTCGCACTCTCCCAGCCCCCGCGATTGGTTCGGGCTCGCACTGGACGGCACGGGCACGACCCCGATCCTGGTCGGCGGGGCCGGCAACACCACGGACGAGAACGACACGTGGGCGTTCGAGGTCCCGCCATCCGTCGACCGGACGACGAGCCCCACCTCCGCCGAGACCTCGGCCCCGGTGGAGTATAGCGCGACCATTTCGGGGGGCACTCCCCCGTATGCGCTGACCATCAGCTACGGGGATGGGTCCATGGACTCGGTCGCGGGCGCCGGCCCCACCCTCAATTGGACCCACGTCTTCCCACTGCCGGGGAACGACACAGCTACCCTGAAGCTGATCGACGCGGTCGGCGCGGCCGCGAGTGCGGTCGGACCGACTATCCACGTGGGGACTGGGGTCGGCGTGGCGGCGTCCGTCCAGCCCGCCGCGACCGACGTCGGCCGCTCGGTCACGTTCGGTGCGAACGCCTCTCCGCCCGGCGCACCTCCGGTCACCTACGCCTGGACTTTGGGGGACGGGTCGAACGGTACCGGCGCCAACCTCTCGCACTCCTACTCGACGGCCGGACTCTACGCCGCGACGGTCGAAGCGACCGACGCCGAGGGGGCCCGGGCCTCGGCCACCGTCGACCTCACGGTCACCGCGGACCCCTCCGTGGCCCCCGCATTCACTCCGAGCTTGCCCGACTCGTCCTCCGGCGTTGCATTCGTCGCCGGCGAGAGTGGCGGAACGCCTCCCTTCCAGTACGCCTGGAGATTCGGGGACGGGGCAGCGAGTGTCCAGCCCTCGCCCGACCACATGTTTGCCCAAGCGGGAACGTACTCGGTCCAGGTCTGGGTCAACGACTCGGTGGGGTCGTCGACGCACGCCAGCCTCTCCATCTCGGTCTCGGGCGCCCCGGCCCCCGGATCGACCGGCTCGAGCACCCCGACCTGGTTCTGGGTCGGGTTGGGCTGCTTGGCAGCGGTGGCGGTCGTCGGATCGGTGGTCCTCCTTCGGCGGAAGGCGCCGTCCCGGCCGCCCTAACGAGTTTCCGGTCGGGTCGAGACGCCGGGAATAGGTTGGTCCGAATCGTGGGAGCGGTCCGGTGGAACCTCTCTACTTCATCATCGCCGCGCGTTGCTTTGCGATTCCGATGGCGACTTCGAGGGGCTTGGGGAACTTCACCGTCTCGTGGAGCTCGAACGTCACCCACGGGGCCCAGGTGGCCAAGACCTCGAGTATCTTCTCCGGCGGGTGATCTCCGGTCAACAGATACCCTGCGCCACCCTCGATAAACTCGTGGACTTCCTTCAACGCTCCACTCTGTAGCTGAGCTTTCATCAATCCGAGGAAGCCCTCGAGCTGCTGGACGCTCACGTTCGGGTCATTGGGCGGCTGGATGGCCATATTCATCTTCCACAGACCAAAATAGCTCGGCACGCCGCGCCCAGCCACGACGGTCTGTTAGGTTCTTGCCCACCGACGTGATGGCCACCTCTATTACGCACCCGGAAAGGGTTACCGAATCCGGTGACCCAGGGGCCTTTTGCCAGTGGAGACGAGCCCTCCTCGATTACTCTGACTGTTTTCTAACGAGGAGGTTGTCGAAGACCCCCCCAATCAATGCAAGGCCCCGCCCTCGCGAAGTAGTCCGAGTTTGTCCGGAGAGGCTGGGAACCAAAGCCTCGACTGCCGTTCCATTCCCCTTGCGGGTTCTGAGCCGGACGCCGTGGATCGATACTCCCTTATGTCGTTTGATACCGCGTGCAATCGACATTGCGCCTTCTAGAGGGCCGGAGCCTCGTTCTCGCCACCCGAATCGAGGTAGGCAACGATCGGGTCGAGGATTCGCTCGCGAATCATGGTCGGATTCGTCCAGCGGAACAGTGATGGCTCGAGATAGCACGCCAGGCCACACTTGTTGCATCCTTCATAGGGCGCCCAATGGTAGGAGCCCCAGAGCTTCCGGACGTCCGTGTCCCACACGTACGGACCGCCTCCGTATTCGCGAAGGGAGTAGCAGGGCAGGACGATGCGACCCTGCGGGTCAACGTTCATGGTCATCCACGGCTTGCACCGCCAGGGAATCCCGCGGTACCAGGAGTTGATCACGCTCGAGAAGTACTCCCGAGATTCGAGAATCGGAGCCCCGTGCTCCTTGAGAAGGAGCAAGCGCACCAGGGTTTCGCGGAGTTTCTGTCCGGCGGGTGTGAGATTCCCGGCCGTTGAGTAGTTGTACGCTACCTGGAACGTTACTCCCACCTTGAGGCGTTCCGCAAGCGCCACGACGTTTTCGGCGTCGTCCAGGTTCTCCTTGGTCAGAGTGGAGCTGATCGCGACCGGTACCCTCCCCTTCACCGCCCGGATTCCCTCGACCGCCTTCGCGAAGGATCCCGGAATGCCACGGAGGCGATCGTGGAGGTCTCCGATCCCGTCAAGGGAAACGAACAGGAGGTCTAGGTGCGGAACGAGGTCGTCGGCGCGGTTCCACAGTAGCCAGCCGTTGGTGACGAGCGACGTGTGGAAACGCCGATGGGATTCCGCGAGAATCTGAGGCAAGTCCCGCCGCAACAAGGGTTCGCCCCCCTCGAATCCGAGAAACGACACTCCGGCCCGGACCAACGCATCCATCATCCGCACTTCATCGTCGACGCCGAGCAGGGTCTCGTCCTCCCGACGCCAGAACGGGCACATCACGCACTCGAGATTGCAACGGTAGAGCAGTTTGTGGCCGGCGATCACCGGGGCTTTGCCACCGCCGCCTCGGCGGACCGACCGCCAGGCACTCCGAAGGAACACGGACCGGACCAGGGACATGGGTACTCCGGGTCGATTGCCCACCAGGCATCCTCCATAGCACAACGCTCGGATATGGATGATGTCCGCGACGGGGTTGGGACCTCTCCTCGCCGCGGCCGTGCATCTTCGCCAGCATCCTCAAGGTGAGGGCGGAGAGAACGCTTTCCGTCGAACGGAAAGTTGTGGAGCGCCCCTCAAGCAGCGTTGGTGCTACCGCGCTTGCACCTACCCGCCTGAACCTGCGTGCTCTGGATGGCACCCACCTCGTCCGCTTGGTTCACCCAACCCGTCAGAGGCCAACCCACCCGTTTGAACCCGAGCGTCTATAGCTTCAGCCGAACTAACGGTCGCCGAGTTCGAAAGTGGATTCTGAAGAGCAGGCTCGGCGCGAGCACGAGCGGGCCATCAAAGCTCGGGAGCGGGAGAAGTTCCAAGTCTTTGCGGCCGTTCGTGGTGTCGTCTTCAGTACCGAACTCTTCCGAACGCATCCTGAATTCTACGAACCCGACATCTTCGTCAACGTGTATCCTCAATTCGTTGATGTCAATACTTCCCTGAACGAGGGGCAGGTCCGGCTCCTCCCAGTGGTCGGTCGGTCCCGTGACCTGAATCGGTTCGCCGACCAACTGCGAGTTGGAATCGAGAAAGCCACCCCCAGTCTACACCTCGACTTCACTGCCGATCCAGCACGATTTGGGGGGTCCCAACCGGTGATGCTGCTCGACGTACCGATTGGCTATCGTGCCGTCTTGCTCCGCCGAGAGCACGGGTGAGTTACAAGCAGGCGCGATTGATTGCACCGAACCGAAATACTCCGAGGAAGGAAAGTTCCAAGGGCCAGGAGCCAATTTGTCGTGGAATGCAACGGCGGTCTGATCCCCTTAGCCGCGCCCAACATCGCAAGATTGGTGGCGACCTCTTCAATTACACTTGGTCGCTTCTGGCCCAGAAGGACCGTACTAAATCGGAGACTGACGAGATGCTTCACGCGGCCCACGCCTCTCATTACCACTGGGGTCACGCGGGTACGCCTCGGAACGTCTCGATTGGTGAGTGGCAGATCTCTCGGGTCTACTCAGTCCTGGGACGCTCCGAGCCCGCCCTTTACCACGGTCGTCGAGCCTTGGAGATTGCCCGCCGGAGCAGCCTGGGGAGTTTCTATGTCGCCTATGCCTACGAAGCAATGGCGCGCGCGACCGCCGCAGCGGGGGAGAGTCGGGAAGAGAATCGTTACCTCCGGGAGGCCCGCCGAACCGGCGCTGCGATCCGCGACCGAGACGACCGTCGGATGCTAGGGGGCGTGGCAAGTTTGTACCCATGGGGGCAAGTCTCCCTTTCCTCGTTCGTGGACCTCGACGGAACCACGAGTGAATCGGTAGGTTCTTCAACACCGAGATTCGTTCGGACTCCAAGACTCGGAGGTACGCATGGAGCCCAATTCGAGTTTGCAAACAGGTGTGTCGCCGGCGCCTCCGTTGTCAGCCCCGGTTCTCGTCACGCGGCCGCCTCGCCCGAAACTTAGTGTGAGGGGGACTAGATTCACCGCCTCCACGCTGCTGCTAATCGCGACCCTTCTGCTGGCGACCTCGATGGGTGTGTCCTGGTGGGGAGCTTCGCTCAGTGGCGGCGGCCATGCTATCGTCTTGGGCTTCGACCCCGGGTCTGCCTATACGGTACAGAGTGGGTCCAACAATTCCGCCCAACAGTCGTACATATCGGCGGGCCTCGTCCACGTAGGGGAACTCTACGAAGCGGTCCTGGGAGTCGGACTATTGGCCACCGTCGCCGGGCTGGTTAGCGTGGTACTGAGCTACCTCGGGGCATTCGCCGCGTTCAGGTCGCGGAGGATTCTACCCTTCACCTTAGTGATCACTCTCATCTCCCTGGCCAGTGCGGCCATACTTCCTGGTCTGGTCGCATTGGGACAGCCGGGGGCTTTCAACGCGGACAACTCATCCGGATTCGGGAGATCGGCGTGCGGACCCAGCCCGACCCCGTGCACGGGCTTCTGGGGTTCCGTGAGCGCGGGGGGGTCGACCGTTAGCTGGGGCGCTGACGTGGGTTGGTATCTGGCCATCGTGGCCGCAGTGCTGCTCCTAGTCGGGCTTCTCCTGCTGTGGACCGTGCGAAAGATGCCCTATACGCGCGGTGAAGTGAGGGCGACATCCGCTTACATGGCAACAGTTTCGGCGGGGCCGAACGCCGACTCCGCTTCTTCGAGCCCTGGCTCGCCGGCACCAGTCGCCCCGGCCGGGATGCCCGCGTCGACCTCCGCGTACTGTCCACGATGTGGCAACCCCATGACCTACGTCACTCAATACTCTCGATGGTATTGCATGACCGAGCGGGTCTACCTTTGAGCCACGCTGCGCGGTGATCCCCGAACCCGGCAATCATTCGAGCCGCGCTTGCGTGGGTCCGAGCAGTCTTGCACCCATCTCGTGGAGACCTGGTGAGGGGCCTCAATGGCAAAACGGATAACTGACGGCATCCGATGGGGCTCGCGGCCTCAAGTTAGGAGCCATGTCACCTGTCCCAGATCAATCGCAGCGTCTCGCGATCCTCCCACTCTCGAACATCAGCGCCAGCTCGCGAGACGAATACTTCGCTGACGGAATGACCGAGGAACTGATCTCGACCCTTTCGAAGATCCCGGGTTTGAGCGTCATCGCACGTACTTCGGCCATGCACTACAAGAACACGGACAAGACCGTTAGCCAAGTCGCTGACGAGCTATCTGTTCGTACAATCCTCGAAGGAAGTGTCCGAAAGTCCGGCAGGAAGTTGCGCATTTCGGTTCGGCTCGTCGACGCCTCGACCCAGGAAGATCTCTGGTCCGAGAATTACGACCGAGAACTTGAGGACGTATTCGAAATCCAGCGCGACATCGCCCAAAGAATCGGGCGGGCCTTAAAGCTAAGGCTGGTGCAAAGTCGGGACCGCAAGTCTGTCAGTAGCTCAACGCCAGCCGTCAATGCTTTTGATCTATATCTACAAGGACGATTCCATTGGAACCTGCGGACGGAGGCCGGTCTCCGGCAGGCAATCGTTCTTTTCGAGCGTGCTATCGAGAAGGATCGGACTTTCGCTCTGGCTTACTGCGGAATTGCGGACGCCTGGTCTCAGATAGGGTGGTTGGAGTTTTCCGCACCCACAGAGGCGTTTCCCAAGGCGCGAGAGGCGGCCGAGAAGGCTCTCGCGATCGACGACCACCTCGCCGAGGCCCATGCGTCGCTCGGTTTCGTTCGGTTCCTGTACGAGCGCGAGTGGGGCGCGGCTCAGAAGGAGTTCCAACGAGCTATCGCGCTAAACCCCGGTTATCCCATCGGCCATCAGTTCTACGCGGATTACCTGAAAGCACTGGGCCGGTTCGACGAGGCCCTCGCTGAGATGAGAATCGCCCTGGAGCTCGACCCGTTTTCGATGGCCGTCAACACCGGCCTGGGTCATGTTCTGTATCTGAGTCGGGACTTCGACGCAGCGATCGACCAGTACGCTCGGGCCCTCAAGATCGACCCGACGTTCGGCCCGGCCCACCTCTGGTTCGGCCGTCCCTACCTGCAGAAGGGGATGTACGATCGGGCCATCGCAGAGATTCAGCAGGCCGTCGACTCTTCGGGCGGAAGCACCATCTCCCTCGCCGTCCTGGCACATGCCCTAGCGTCCGCTGGGAGGGAATCAGAGGCACGGAAAATCCTGGACGATCTCCTGGAACGATCGCGCACTCGTTACCTTCCGTCGTACTGGATCGCCCTGGTCTTCACCGGGCTCGGCGACATCGGCCAAGCGATGACTTGGTTGGAGCGGGCATACGAGGAGCGCTCCAGTTGGCTGGTCTGGATCCAGGTCGAGCCGCGCTTCGATCGGTTGCGGTCGGACCCACGCTTCGCCTCACTGGTGCGAAGAATGCGTCTTGAAGGAGACAAGTCCGCCGAATCTTCACCCATCGAATCCAAGCGACGTCTCGCGGCCATCATGTTCACTGACTTGGTTGGCTTCACGAAGCTCGCCCAGGTGGACGAAGCGGGGGCCCTCCGCCTGCTCGAAGAACACCGAGCACTCGTGCGGCCGATCTTCGCATCCCGGGGCGGCCGTGAGGTCAAGACAATGGGTGACGGATTCATGATCGAATTCCCCAGCGCTGTCGAATCGCTTCGGTGCGCCGTCGAAATTCAAGCTGCAATGGCGCAGCGGAATTCAACCCGAGTACCAAAAGAGCGACTGGATCTACGCGTGGGGGTTCACGTGGGGGACGTCGTCCGGGAGGGGAACGACTTGGTGGGGGACGGCGTGAACATCGCCTCGCGAATTGAGCCCTTGGCCCCACCGGGAGGCATTTGCATTACCGGGTCGGTGTTGGATCAAATTCGCAACAAGGTGGACGTCAAGGTACAGAAGCTTCGGGGAGTGACGCTCAAGAACGTCTCGACTCCCGTCGATGTCTACCAGGTCGTGTAGTGCCGGCTCGGTGGGTGCTACCATTCTTGCCCCTCTTCCGACCCCATAACGCACCGAATCCATCGAACGGCGAGCGTCGAATTCGGGAACTCGCCCTTCCGACTAAGGTCGCCGGTAGAACCTTCGGAGATGCGGGACCCAGCGGACCCGAGGCTTGATGTCGTCAAATAGTCTCACAGGGCCTACTCGCTCCGACGAAACCATGACAAACGCTTCAGACCCGCGTACGCGGACGATCCTATGGCAAGACCCGGCCCGTTTTGAAGAGCCAATCCGGAAACTGAGCGGTATCGAGTTCATGCGCGCGTTTCTTGCCGGGGACCTGCCTCCACCACCGTTCATGCAACTACTCGGAATTCGGATCCTATCGGTAGAACCCTCGTCCGTTGCGTTTGAATTTGATCCCGCCGAGTACATGTACAGTCCGCTGGGGAACGTCCACGGAGGGATTGTCACGGTGCTCCTGGACACCGCGATGGGTTGTTCGTTTCACACAACCTTGCCCGCCGGAGTAGGCTACACGACACTCGAGCTCAAGGTAAATTTCCTAAAGTCGGTCACTGCGAAAGTTGGCACGCTGCGCGCCGAGGGACATGTCATTCATTCAGGTTCTCGGGTGGCCACCGCCGACGCTCGACTTCTGGATTCTAGCCAGAGATTGTACGCCCACGCGACTTCGACACTAATGATTCTCCGTCCGGTCTCGCAGTGAGGCGGCCAGCAATTCGACCACTCACTTGGATGCCGGCACTGCAGCTCTGTCCACCCCAGGGCGCCGGCAAGTGCCTCGAGAGTGGAGCGGCTTTCTAGACTTCTTGCTCTAGTCGAGTGGGCGCCAAGTAGTCTTGCACCCACCTCACTCGAACACTCGGACGATTTCGGAGCTCCGCCGTATTCGATAGGCGACTGTGGACCTCTCCGAACCTAGAGGAGGCCGGCTCTTGCAGGTATCGAGTGAGCCCGTGTTAAGTGCGGGCCAGTTAGAACCCTCGTTCGGTGAAACAGACCGCACGTCTCAGTGAATGTACGCCTCGGCGGCGTACTGCCGCAGCATGCGATGGCTGGTGAAGTAGGATCCGACATGGGCAATCGCATACTTCATCATCGAGCGCCATCGCTCCGCCTCAGTGTAGAAGCAGGGCAGGACGACGTTATCGAGCTGGTCGTAGAGCGCCTCTGCGTCCCGCCGATCGGAGTCATCTCCCTTGCGGTGAGCGATCGACCAGCCGTTCACACCTTCGACGCAGCCTTCGGCCCACCAGCCATCGAGCGGGCTCAGATTTAGCCCCCCGTTGAGCGCGGCCTTCATGCCGCTGGTCCCGGAAGCCTCCATCGGTGGCAGAGGGGTCTGGAGCCAGACGTCACCTCCCGCCACGAGGGATTTGGCCCAATCCATGTCGTAGTTCGGAACGAAGACACAGGAAAGCCTCCCTTCCAGCTGGCGCATCGCCCGGTGGATGCGCCGGATGGCCTCCTTGCCGGCGGTGTCTCGCGGGTGAGCTTTCCCAGCAAAAACCAGTTGGAAGCGATGACGGGAAGCGATGTCGGCGAGCCGACCCAAGTCCTTGAAGAGGAGCATGGGGCGTTTGTAGCCGGTCATCCGCCGCGCGAAAACGACTGTCAGTACCTCGGGGTCCAGGGCCACGGCGCTTGTCTGGCGAATCCGTTCTAAGAGGCCCCGCTTCGCCATCTGGTGGCAGTCCCAGACTTCGTCTTCCGCGAGGTGAAAGGCCCGGACCAAGAGTTCGGGTTGCTGTCGCCAGCCTGGAAAGCTCGCGTCGTAGAGCTTCGCAAACGCGGAGTGCGTCCAAGTGCCGGCATGGACTCCATTGGTCACGGCATGAATACGGTACCCGGGGAACATCTTTCGCGCGGTCTCGGCATGCCGGCGGGAGACACCGTTGACGTAGTGGGAGAGGTTTAGACCCAGGAGGGTGAGATTGAGCCGGCCCCTGCCGGCCAGGTTCCTCAGCGTGCCGAGGTCGATTTCCCCGGGATATAGACGCTCGAACAGGTGGTAGTCGAACCGGTCGTGTCCCGCCTTGACCGGTGTGTGCGTCGTGAACACACATCGCCGACGTACCGCCGAGATGTTGTACGGTCGCTTCCGCGGGGCGAGCCCCTCCGGAGTCGTCCTCGATTCGTTGAGGAGGTCGAGGGTAAGGAGGGACGCGTGGCCCTCGTTCATGTGGAACGTGTGTAAATCAAAGCCCAGGGCGCGCAGGAGCCGTAATCCGCCGAGTCCAAGAACGATCTCCTGTTTGAGCCGGAAGGTGGCGTCGCCCCCGTACAGGGAGTCGGTCAGGGTCCGGTCTTTTTTGGAGTTCTGGGCGACGTCTGTGTCGAGGAGAAGGATCGGAATCTGGAACCCCTCGTGGCCGGAGAGGACGGTGAGCCAGGGCCGAATCCAGACAGACCTCCCCTCGATCTGCAGGGCGACCATGATGGGGAGCGATTGGCACCATCTCTCCGGGTCCCACCGGTCCGGACGTTCAAACTGCCGCCCATTCCGGTCGATTTCCTGTCGGAGGTAACCCAGACGACTCGCCATCGTCACGAAGACCGCGGGGACTTCAAGGTCCGCGCACGCCCGGGCCATGTCACCGGCAAGGAATCCGAGCCCACCAGAGTAGGTATGCATCTCAGGTCGAACGGCGAGCTCCATCGAGAAGTATGCGATGTGCGTACACGGCAGGAACGATTCGATCGCCCGCGGTCGGGGCCCTTTTGGAACCCCTCGCGGTGGATTCAGGGCCGTCGAAACGGTCCCGCCCCGCGCAAGTGGGGTTTTCGGCATCGATTTCGCTTCTTGTCAAGCCGCGTGTATGCATAATGTCCAGTGTCTAGCGCAATAGTGATTGGGTGCATCGCCATTTTCGGCCAGATGGGTGAAATCAAGCCACAACCTTACTTGCCCTCGCCAACCGTCACGCCTGGGCCTAACGACCTCCTACCCAGACCGGCAATCGATATTCGGCGTACAGGGCGAGTGCTCCTGTCGAACCAATGAAACAGGCCTAGGTGAATGGGGGAAAGTATTCGGTTGGGAACGACTTCGGCGACCTCGGCATTATGACTTTTAAGAATGAAACTCAGAGGATCATCGCGTATCATAGTTGGAGCCGCGGAAAGTACCTCGACCTGTACGATAGACTCCCTTGGGAGGTTCTCACCCGGAATCGCGAGGCCACGTTTGGGTCGATTCGGAACGTGCATCTGCACATCCTCGAGGCCTACTCCTGGCGGCTGGTCAAGATGTTCGGTCGGCGGTCGTTGGCGCCGCTGCTCAAGCAACTGGACGAGAAGAATTTCGACCGGGTGAAGAACTCCAAGCAACTCAGGGCGCTAGACCGCAAAGTCGATCACGAACTTCTGAAGGTGGGCCGGACGCTCACCGAGGCCCAGCTACGACAGAAGCACGAACTCGACTTGGGCGGCAAGAAGAGGTGGATCTTCACTGAGCGGGAAGGAATTTGGCATGTGCTCGAAGAGGACTACTTGCACCTGGGGGACAACCTCTGTATGCTTTGGCAGGACGACATAGAGCCGCCCTACACCGGGTACATGTGGTGGGAATATGATACAGATCCCGAGTCACACCCCTATCTCCACTTCTCCGCGAATATGTCAAAGTTAAGCGAGGGAGGCTACTCGAAATCTAAGGCTCCAACCAAGCGAAAACAATCTCGCGGGCGCTAGTTCTTGGGTTCTGCTGAAATTTCTCGAAGGGTGGCTTCATCTCGTCCTTCAATGAGACTTGGTGTAATCGCGCTTGCAACGTTTCCCTGCTTGGGCTGAAGCTTAGCGCTCGGGATTGAGCGGACTTTCTCGAGACGTGACGAGGGCCATGCCATAACCC
>Ga0209415_10006043_pt1 | contig 21640 bp, 18 predicted proteins | sample PeaSoiSIISIP2007_FD_187696 | JGI IMG/M metagenome (GOLD analysis project Ga0209415, IMG submission 187696) | Peat soil microbial communities from Weissenstadt, Germany - SII-SIP-2007 (SPAdes) (version 2) | ecosystem: Environmental > Terrestrial > Soil > Wetlands > Peat | place: Germany... | reverse complement strand
CCCGAGGAAGATCGCGAGCGGCTGTCCGATCGTGCCCAGCGCCGTCGATTTGACGATGCGGTCGTCCGGGTCGTCGAACGAGCCGAGGAGATCCATCACGCCCCACGACGCGATGCCTACGAAGAGGGCGCCGAGCGGAACGCCCATGCGGAGCTGCGCCGAGTGCCCCATGAGCAGGACGGCGAGGACGGACCCCACCGCGGCAGTCACGCCGCCGCGCGCGATCCGCAGGGGGTTGCCCTTCGGAAGCAGGGGCGTCGCGCCCTTCTCCTCCGGCGCGTCGCTCCCGGGAGCCTCGGCGGGTGGCTTTCCGGGAGAATGCGATCCGTCGCTCTTGCCGTCGTCGTCCGGCTCCGCGCGCGGCGCCGCCGGCGAGCCGCTCTCCTTCGCGCCCTTGGCGGTCGCGGCTTGGTCGGGGACCGGTTTCGTCTCGCTCATGGCAGGCTGCAATCGGGAGGACCGGGCCCTCGGCGCCCAGACGCTTAGCAACTTTGACGTCCACGGACTACTTGTTCCGTAGGCGCGAACTCTACCGCCAGCCTTCCTGGCTCCTCCCGTTGAAGCGCAGCGCCCGCAACCGGACCGCGGGTGCGACGAAGGCTCCCGCGTCGCTCCACCACGTCGGGACGGCCTTGCGCGCGCGCGTCATCCCGTCGCAGCGCTCCAGCGCCTCGAGGAAGCTGTCGGTGAAGCGCATGTTGCCCACGGCGCGGGTGATCTTGCCCCGCTCGACGAGGAAACACCCGTCGCGCGTGAGGCCGGTCATCACGGCGCGGCGCGGCTCGAGCAACCCGTTCACGTAGTGGAGGCGACAGACGTAGAGGCCGCGCTCGACGCCGGAGAGGAGCTCTTCCACGCTCGCCGCCGTCCCCGCCGCCATCGCGAGCGACGTGGGGCCGATTCCGCCCGGGGGAAGGAGCGCGCTGCCGGTCGATGTGGCGCCGAGGCGCGCCGCGTAGATGCGGTCGTAGAGGACCGCGCGGGCCACGCCGCCCTCGATGAGGGGTACGCGGCGCCGCGGGGTCCCCTCGCGATCGAATGGCGCGCCGAAGCCGAGCTCCGATGCGTCGGACGGATCCTCGACGAGATCGATCCCTTCGCCCGTGATGCGCTCTCCGAGTCGCCCCGCCACCGGGCTCGTGCCCTGTTCGACCTCGGGCGCGCCGAACGCGATCGTGGCGAGCCATTCGAGCAGCTCCGTGACGGCCTCCGGCTCCATGACGACGTCGTACACCCCCTCGTCGAGCGAGACGGGCCGGAGCGCCATCTTGCAGATGCGCACGGCCCGCTCGGCTTCCTCGTCGACCCGCAGCGCCCGCACGTCGCGGTGCACGTGGCCTCCGTAGCCCGCGGCTCCGCCGGCGCCGGGAGTCTCGAGCGCCCACACCCGGAAGCCGGCGACGGTGGCCTCGTGCGCGCGTCTGCAGCCACGCGTCGTGGCCACGGCGTGCGATGACCGCGAGGTCTCGAGCATCCCCGCGCTGACCAGGCCCGCGGCGCGGATCGCGTCGAGCGCAGGCGCGAGGCGTTCGACTCGCTCTTCCGGCGTGGCGTTCGCGGTCGTCTCGGCGTGGCGTGGAGGAGATTCGATGGCCGCCTCGCCGGGGCCCGCGAACCCGGGGAAGGACTCGACCTCTGGCACGAGCCGCGCAGCGCGCGCCGTGTCGTGCACGGCCGCGACGAGGGCCTCGCGGTCGATGCGGCTCGTCACCGTCTCGGCCACGCGGCGTCCGTGGGCGACGCGGATGGCTGCCTGGGGCTCGGAGAGCTCCATGTGCTGTCCGAGATCGCCGCCGGCGAACCGCGCGCAGCCGCGCTCGGCGAGGGACACGTAGATCTCCGCCTCGGTCTCCCCGGCCTCGGACAGGACGCTCTCGCAGAGCGAGAGGAGATCGTTCACGACGCGCTCCCCATCGTGACGTCGCGGAAGCGCGCCGGTGCGGCGCCGTGGCCGACGTGCATCGACTGGACGGGATCGCCCTTGCCGCACGTCGAGATGCCCCAGAGTCGCCAGTCGTCCGCGCCGCAGATGGCGTCGCAGGATCCCCAGAAGCGCGGCGTGATCCCCGTATAGAAGGGGTTCCGGAGGAGGCGCGTGCGCTTGCCGTGCTTGATCTCCCAAGCGGCCTCGCACGAGAACTGGAAGTTCAGGCGGATGTCGTCGATGCTCCAGCTCTTGTCGGTGGCGACGAGCACGCCGTCGTCGGTGTCGGCGACGAGGTCCTCGAGCGTGCCGGCGTCCCCGGGATTGAGCGAGACGTTGACCATGCGGATGATCGGCGGGCGGTTCCACCCCTCCGCGCGCATCGTGCCCGTCGACGCGCGCCCGAGCATCGCGGCGGTCTCCCGGCTCGAGAGGTAGTCCACGAAGAGGCCGTGATCGACGAGCGGACAGGACGCCGCCGGCACGCCCTCGTCGTCCCACCCGAATGTGCCGTTCCCTCCGGGGGTGATCGCGTCGGCCACGAGCGTGACGATCGGCGCTCCGTACTGGAGCTTTCCGAGCAGCGGCCGCTGGAGGAACGAACCGCCCGCCAGCGAGATCTCCGACCCGAGCGCCCTGTCGAGCTCCGCCGGATGCCCGCACGACTCGTGAATTTGCAGCGCGACCTGGCTCGACTCGAGCAGCAGCGTGCGCGGCCCCGAAGGGCAGGGAGGAGCGACGAGCAGCCCGAGGGCTTCCTCCTTCACGCGTTCGACGTTCGCGGAAAGGTCGAGCCGCGAGGTTCCCTCGTAGCCCCCCTGGAACCCTTCGCCCCCCTGCCACGTCGGGTAGCTGCGGCGCTGCGAGGCGCCGTCGGCGCCGAGCGCGAACACGTGCATCCCGCACGCGCCGAAGGTCAGCGACTGCGTTACGTCGGTCCCTTCGGTCGAGAGGAGGCGCTTCTCCTGGTGCGTCCAGTCCATCCATGCCTCGGCAGAGACGAGGCGCGCGTCACCGGATCGAAGTGCGCGGGCCGGGCCGTCCAGCGCGGCAAGCTTGTCCTCGAGCGGCACGGCGAAGGGGTCGACCTCGAGCTTCGTCTCGTAGCGCCCGCGTGCGGCGGCTTGCTCGGGGAAGACGACGGGCGCCCGCACGGCCGCGCCCGATGCGCGTGCGATCGACGCTGCCCGACGCGCGGCTGCGAGGAGCGATGCCTCGCCTGGGTCCGCGCTGCACGAGAACCCCCATGTCTTCTCGCCGAGCACCCGGATCCCCACGCCGCGGGATGCCTCGGCGGTCACCTGCTCGGGACGCCCGTCGCGGACGCGGAGCCTCTCGCCGCGCGTATCCACGAAGCGGACCTCCGCGTAGCGGACCGACGGCTGCTTCCGGAGCCAGTCGAGCGTCGCGCGGAGGGCGGCGTCCACCTACGTCGCGCCCCCGAGTCCAAGCTCGCGCATCAACGTCAGCGCCATCTCTCCGTCCTGCTTGCACTGCTCGAGCACGATGAGCTGTGCGCGGAGGGTGTCCCGGGCTTCCCGGACCACCTCCGGCTTCGCCCGTTCGACGAAGCCGCGCGATTCGAGCTTTTTCTGCAGGGCGCCGACCTGCTCCTGTACACCGCGCTGTCGGCGCTTTCCGAGCTCGGCGCGCGACCGGAGCTGCTCCGCCGTTACCAGGCCGGCGAGGCCGATGGCGACGTCGATGGCTCCGTGTGGCGTCGCGACGGTCCTGCGAACGTGCCCGGCAGGGCGATCTCCCGCGGCCTCGAAGACCGGCTCGCCCCGGGTCTTCACGAGGACGCGGATCGGCTCGGCGTGCTCGCGCAAGAGCTCCACCACGGCGGGGTCGCTCGATCGCACGAGCATGGGCACGTCGGCCTTCTTGTCGATATCGTACTCGCTCCGATCCGTTCGCGCCGCGGATATGACGGCCTGGAGCGTCTCCATCTGTCGCTCGACCAGCTCGTCGCGCTCCATGCCCTCCTCGCCGGCCGTCGGGTACGGGCCGAACGCGACGCTCACCTTTCGGGACCGTGGCTTCGGGAGGCGCTGCCAGAGCTCCTCCGTGATGAACGGCATCAGCGGATGAAGCAGGCGAAGAGATCCCTCGAGAACGTACGCGAGCGTGGCGCGCGTCTCGGACACGAGCGCAGGCTGCGAATACGAGCCGTCCGGCTGCGGCAAACGAGGCCGGAGGACCGGCTTGACGATCTCGAGGTACCAGTCGCAGAGGTCGTTCCAGAAGAAGCGGTAGGCTGCGTTCGCCGCCTCGTCGATGCGGAACTCGTCCAGCCCGTCGTGTGCGGCCGCGCACGCCGCGGTGAAGCGCGACCGGATCCAGCGGTTGGCGAAGCCGGTCGTCGGGGGTGGCGCGTCGGGCCACCCGAAATCGCCGAGGAGGTCGAGCGCGAGCCGCGTCGCGTTCCAGATCTTGTTGAGGAAGTGGCGGTTGCCTTCGATGCGCTTCGGCGCCAGCGCGATACGCTTGTTGCTCGGCGGGTACGTCGCGAGCGTGAAGCGCACCGCGTCCGCTCCGAACGCGGGGAAGCCGTCGCCCATCGCCGCGGCCGATGGGTAGGCCTTCTTGAACTTCGCGAGGGCCTCGGCCTCCGGCGCGCCGGGGAGGGTCTTCTTGACCATCTCGGTGAACGTCGTCCCGTAGACGAGGTCCAGCGGGTCGATCACGTTCCCCTTCAGCTTGCCCATCTTCTCGCCCGTCTCGTCGACGATGAGCCCCGAGAGGAGAACCCGCCGGAACGGTGCCCGGCCCGTCAGGTGGAGCCCCATCATCATCATCCGGGCCACCCAGAAGAAGAGGATGTCGTAGCCCGTCTCCAGATCGCTCGCGGGGTAGAACTTCGCGAGCGCCGGGGTCTCGTCCGGCCAGCCCAGCGTCGAGAACGGCCAGAGCCCGCTCGAGAACCATGTGTCGAGCACGTCCGGGTCCTGCGTCCAGCCTTCGCCACACTCGGGCGGTCGCTCGCGGGCCACGCGGATCGCGCCGTCCGGTCCGTGCCAGGCCGGGATCTGGTGGCCCCACCAGAGCTGCCTCGACACGCACCAGTCCTGGATGTTCTCGAGGAAGTGATCGTACGTCTTCCTCCACTCGCCGGGGATGATGACGGTCTTGCCGGTCGCGACGGCCTCGATGGCCTTCTCGGCCATCGATTGCATCTTCAGGAACCATTGCGTCGAGATCATCGGCTCGACGACGCCGCCCGAGCGCTGGCAACGCGGCAACGTCAGCGTGTGCGGCCTGGCCCCGCGGGCAAGCCCCCTCTCCTCGAGGGCGCGCTTGACCGCGCGGCGCGCATCCTTCCGGTCCAAGCCGGCGAAGCGGCCGGCGTTCGCGTTGAGCGTGCCGTCGAGGTTGAGGATGTTGATCTCCTCGAGGCCGTGGCGCTTGCCGGTGGCGAAGTCGTTGAAGTCGTGGGCGGGCGTCACCTTCACGGCGCCCGTGCCGAACTTGGGATCGACGAGGATGGCGTCGGTGATGATGGGTAGCGTGCGAAGGGCGAAGGGGTGCTTGACGCGCTTGCCGTGCAGCGCCTTGTGGCGAGGGTCGTCGGGGTGCACGGCGACGGCCGTGTCGCCGAGCATCGTCTCGGGGCGCGTCGTCGCGACGACGACCTCGCCGCCCCCCTCGACCTCGTACGCGAACTCGAAGAGCTCCCCGTTGGCCCCTTCTTCGTTCTCGACCTCGAGGTCGCTGAGCGCGCTCAGGCACTCCGGGCACCAGTTGATGAGGCGCGTCGCGCGGTACATCAGGCCCTGCTCGTGAAGGCGCACGAAGGCCTCGACGACGGCGCGGTTCATCTGCGCGTCCATCGTGAAGCGGGAGCGGGACCAGTCGGGCGACGCGCCGAGCACGCGCTGCTGCAGGGCGATGCGCCCGCCGCTCTCCGCCTTCCACGCCCACACCCGCTCGATGAACGCTTCGCGTCCCAGCGCCTGGCGAGTCGTCCCTTCCCGGGCAAGCTGCCGCTCGACGACGAGCTGCGTGGCGATGCCGGCGTGGTCGATGCCCGGCTGCCAGAGCGCGTCGTACCCGCGCATCCGGTGCCAGCGAGTCAGCGCGTCTTCGAGGGTGCAGCGCTGCGCGTGCCCCATGTGGAGGCTGCCCGTGACGTTGGGCGGCGGCATCGGGATGACGTAGACGGGACGCGCGTCGCCGGGCGCGTCGCTGGCCGCGAAGACGCCGTTCTTCTCCCAGAAATCGTACCAGCGGGGCTCGACGAGAGCGGGGTCGTAGGGCTGGTCGAGGGCGGCGCGATCCGTCATCCGGCCCCTGATTAGCACGGAGGGTCGGGGTCCTTGCGCCCGCGCCGGAAGACCTTCCTCGCCGCCTCGAGCGACACGCCTCGGATGAAATAGGCCTGCGCCGCCGAGCCGATCGCCATCGTCCCGCCGAACGCGATCCCCGCCGACACGACTGTGCCCCCACCCGGAGCGACGACCTTGAGGATCGCGCGCACGGTCTCCCTCAGGAGGAACGCGATGCCGACGTTGGCGCCGAGGCTCGTCAGGAACTCGGCCGCGCTCCGCCCGTCGGCGCTGCGTCCTCCGATCCATGCGATCCCCGCCACGAGACCGGTCTGCAGTGCCGTGAGCGGCACGATGTCGGCGACGGGGATGGGCGCCGCGGCGATGCCCGCGCACAGCGCGGAGGTGGCGCGAGTCAGTGTCGTCGCGAGCTCGATCTGCACCGCGCGCGCCCGCGTCGCTCGCGCGAGCTCCGCCCGCCCGGCGTCCGGCAGGTGGCGGAAGAGCGTCGCGACGAGGTCGTCGATGCGCCACCGCTCGTCCGCCCGCAGCGTGCCGTCCTCCCGCCATGACATGTACGTCGAGACGCCGACGGTCGCGACGAGGTGGTCGCGGAGGCGAGCACGCTCCATGACCTTGCTGGCGACCGATCGCTCGGCCGACGCGACGTGGCCGAGCTTCTCGGCGAGATCGTCGCGCGGCGCGCCTCTGGGATGGTGCAGGGTCGTCGACTTGGGCTCGAGGAGATCGCAGTGCGTGACCACCGTCACGAGAGGCGGGGCGGCGGCGTGGGATCTCCGGACCTCGTCGTAGACGCGCTCGATGGCGTCGAGGTCGGGGTCGACCGCGGCGTCCACCTCGCTCGCCTTGGCGACGTAGACGACCACGTCGGGCGTCTTCTCCCGGAGCTCGCGCGATATCGACTCGATGGCGCTCTTCGCCTCGTCGGCCTCGGCCGGGGTCGAGCCCTCCTGCACACCGCGCGTGTCCAGGATCGCCATCGAGCCGCCCTCGCGCTCGTAGTCGTACCAGCGCCCTCGGCCCGTCTGCGCCGTCACGTGACCTACCTGCGCCACCCTCGCACCGAAGAGCGCGTTGACGAGCGACGACTTCCCCGCCCCCCGCCGTCCCACGAGGACGAGGGCAGGAGGGCGCTTCTCGAGGAGGACGGTGCGAAGCGTCGCGATCTTTCCGCGAAGGTCCCGGGAGACCTCGAGCGGGAGCCGATCGAGCAGCTCCTCCAGCCGGGCGATCACGCCGGCGAGGGCCTTCAGGGCGAAGTCGTCACCGGGCATGAGTCGCGCCCTTCACCCGGGCACGGGCCCGCGCCGGGCTCACCCCTCCTTCGTGAGCCGGGTGATCTCTTCCTTGATGATCGTCTCCGCGAGCTGCGGCACGACCTCCCAGACGACGCGCTCGACGACCTCGCGCGAGAGCGCCAGCACGGCCTCGACCTGCTGGGGGTTGAGCCCGAGCTCCCCGAGCTTGTGCGAGAGCTGACCGTTGGTGGCCACCGCGGCGGCGACCTCGGACCCGCGCGCGGGCGCGGCGTGATGCACCGGCTCGGGCGGGGCAGGCGGGGGAGGAGCCGCCGGGGCCTGCGGCGGCACCGGAGCGCGGGTCACCAGCGGGATGGCCGCTCCGGGCGACGGCGCGCGCGACACCTGGGCGGCGGGCGCGGGCGCAGGGGGGCCTCCTTCGAACGAGAGCGTGTGCGTTCGCTGGGGGGGCCACGCGGGCTTGACGGTGGGCGGCGCGGGCGACTGCGCAGGCGCGTTGGGCGCGGGCCGGGCGAATGCGGGAGCCGGCGCCACCGGGGGGGCGGCTGGCGACGGGGCCGGCGCCGCGTAGGCGGGCTGGGCGGGCACGGCGCTCCTCGCGCTCTCGCGGGACAGGATGGCCTTCTTGACCTTGTCGACGAGGCCCTGCGTATCGAACGGTTTGTCGACGAAATCGTCGGCCCCGGCTTCCTTGCCGCGTCCGGCGTCGTACGGGTTGTAGCGGCTCGTCATCAGGACGATGGCGACGCGCGGGTCGCGAGAGCGCGCGGCCTTCGCGAGGACGTAGCCGTCGTCCGCGCCGAGCCCGGTGTCGATCAGCATGGCGGCGGGCTCCTCGCGCATGAGCGCGAGCGCGCCGGACGCGTTCTCGGCCGCCACGACGCGGAACTCGTCGCCGGCGAAGGTGATCTCGAGAACCTTGCGCATCGTGGCGCTGTCGTCGACGGCCAGGAGGGTCTTGGGCACGAGCATTCTCCGTCCGCAGAAACGCGGCGATTTCCACGATTGTGCGGACGGGTGCCAGGGGGTGTCAAGCAAAGGGTGGTGTCCACGCTGGCGTGGGTGCAGTCATCCAAGGCGTGGACCCTGTTATCCAAGGCGTGGACGCATCCACGCCTGGCGTGAGCCCACCCACGCCGAGCGTGCCCCCTCCCCGCCATGCCTTCGGCGTACGCTACGTGAATGAAACCACACAGATAGGAGGGTGGTGTCCTCCCCCCGCATGCCGCCTTCGACCATTCACGTCGTCCCGCCCGAGCTGGCGGGCCCGCTCGACCGGGCTGTCCGCACCCTCTTCGGGGCCAGCTGGGGCAAGGCGCGGGCGTGGATCGCGGCCGGCAAGGTGCGCGTGGAGGACACGGTCGTGCTGGAGCCAACCTCACGCGTCGGCGCCGGCGCGCCGATCCGACTCGACGAGCGGGCGCGGAGACCGCGCGCATCGGAGCTGTCGGGAGACCGGATCGTGTTCGCCGACGCGCAGGTCATCGTGGTCGCCAAGCCCGCGGGCGTCAGCACGGTGCCATACGACGATACGGAGACCGACACGCTCGAGCAGCGCGTGAGGGGGTGGATGGCGGCCCGGGGGCTCGCGCCGCGGGGAACGCGTCCCACCCTCGGCGTCGTGCACAGGCTCGACAAGGAGACCACCGGCCTCATCGTCTTCACGCGCACCTGGCTCGCCAAGCAGAGCCTGTCGGCGCAGTTCCGCAGGCACACGGTTCACCGGCGCTATCTTGCGATCGCGCACGGCGACGTCCGCTCGCGTGTCCTGCGCAGCGTCCTCGTGGCCGATCGAGGTGACGGGCTGCGCGGCTCCGCCAGGGGGGGACGCGGGAAGGTCGTCGGGCGGGCGCGGGCGGGCGACCCGGATGCGCGCGAGGCGGTGACGCACGTCGAGCGCATCGAGGCCCTCAGGGGAGCGACGCTCGTCGCGTGTCGCCTCGAGACGGGACGCACCCATCAGATCCGCATTCACCTGAGCGAAGCGGGCCACCCGGTCGTCGGCGAGCGGGTCTACGTGCGCCGGTACGCGGGGCCGCTCTTGGAGGCGCCGCGGTTGATGCTGCACGCGGCGGAGCTCGGCTTCGTGCATCCCGCGACCGAGCGGGAGATGCGCTGGGAGCAGCCGATGCCGGACGACATGCGCGAGGTTCTTGAGAGCTTGAGAAACAGGGAGGCGAGGGGGTGACAACGGTATTTCACTCCCCCCTCTCGCCCACCGGCGCCATGGCGGAGCGGGGCTTCCGTAAGGTCGTCGTGACCAGCAAGAAGGCGATCCCCGCGAACGTCGACAGCGCGTCCATCCCGAGCATCCCGGCCCGTGCGGCGCCCGGATGGCCGGGGAACCATGCCTTGGCGCGGTCGTAGCTCCATCCGTCGAGCCATGTGACATAGGACGTGGCGAGGTTGCCGGCGCCGGCGAACAGCGCAAGCTGCGTGGTCACGCCGTCCCGCTTGCCGACGATGTCGAGGACGAACGCGTAGAACGCCGCGTAGCAGAGGCCGTTCGCGATCTGGTACGCGAGGCAGCCCACGGTGAACGACGTGGGAGTTGCGGGGCCGAACATCATCCCGACGGCACACAGCGCCGTGACGGCGCCGCACAGCCCGTACGCGAGGCGCCGGTTCATCCGGTCCGCGAGGACGCCGCCGAGCAGCGCCCCTGCCGCGTTGACGATCCCTCCGAGCACCCCCGTGACGACGACGACCAGGTGCTCGGCGGCGGCGTCGCCCGGAGCGTAGTCCGCGGCGAGGGCGCTGAAGAGGTTCGTCATGGCCCCCGCGCCGACCGGCGACAGACAGATGAGCAACCCCGTCCATCCTTCGCGCGACCGGAGCGTGCTCCACAGCTCGCGCAGCAGCGCGACCACGAGCCCCGCGGCGCTGCGGCGGGGAAGCGGCGTCTCGTCGACGAACGCCGCGGGCAGGGCGCTGGCGACACATATCGCGGCCAGGACCACCGCGGTCGTGGTGGGCGGGAGGTGCCGGAGCATCCATGCGACGAGCGCGCCCCCCGTCGCCGTCCCCGCCAGGTTGCCGGCCGTCTGCCAGCCCGAAGCCGCCCCGCGCTGCGCGGCCGGCACGGTCAGGGCCATCATCGCGAGCACGGCCGAGGAGCTCGTCGCGACGGCAGCCTGGGCGACGAACAGGGCACCCGTGAAGACCCAGAGCAGCGGCACGGGGCCGACTCGTTCCGTCAGGCTCGGCGGGATGAGGGCAGTGACAGCGAGCGCGATCGCCGTGACGGCGATCGACCCGAAGTACCACGACCGACGCCGCGGCCCGGAATCGAGGACCGGCGCCCAGAACAGCTTGACGATGTGCGGGAGCTGCGCGATCTGCGACGCTGTCGCGATGAGCGTCATGTCGATCCCTCGCGTCCGCAGCACGAACGGAACGGCGACCGTCGCGAACCCGACGGCGAGGCCGAAGGGGAGCGTCAGGAGGGCCCACCAGGGGGGCGCGAGGTGCCGCACCGGCCCTGGCTACATCCAAATGGTCGCTGCGTGGAGATTTAGCTGCTCCGGGCGATCACTCGCTAGGGTTCCCCATCCGCTCCCGGACGGACTTGGCCTCTCCCAGGTGCTCCTCGATCTCGCGGTGCACCGTGATGAGATCCCCCTTTAGCTCGCTGTTGGTGGTCCCGATGATCTGTCCGAGTAGGTCGAGCGCTCTGTCGAGATGGCGGACCTCGGTGTCGATGTACTCCCGGTCGAAGGCCGGGCCCTCCATGTTCGCGAGCGTCGTCGCCTCTTCCTGCGTCTCGGCGTCCAGGGTGCCTGTCACGGGGCCCGCGATCGGCGTGACGCCGTTCTCCGACCAGCGCTGTTTGTCCTGGCTCAGCCGGCCCTCGTACGCGATGAGCATCTCGTGCGCGAAGCGCTTCACTTCGGGATCCGTGGCCAGGCCGTCGGCCATCTGCGCGATGCGGATCTCGGCGTCGTCGATAGCCTCCACCACCGCGGCGATGTGCCCATCGTCGAGATTGGAGTAGCTCGGCTCGGGCGCTTGCCGGCTCGTCACCCCAACCGACGCGGCGGAAGCGGTGGTCTGGCTCTCCAGAGGCGTGGCAGGAGGCGCCGTCCCCCGCGTCTGCGGCGCAGGATAAGAACCGCCACAGCCGTGGATGCCCAACGCGGCCAAACCGGCACACAGGACCGGGCGATACGCGCCAATGGAACTCATGGGGACCTCTTGCCCGGGGTCCCGTTGCAACACCCACGCCGCGTCCGCTCCCGCGCCTCAGCCCACCCCGGGGGGGGCCAAGCGGGGCAAGTGGGCCAATTAGTCCAGCTCTCGCTCGAAGCGCGTGGAAGGTGCTAGAAAGTATGTGGAGAGATGCCCGAGCTCAGCGCGCGCGCCCGGCAAATCCTCTATCATTGCGTGACCGAGTACGTGGCCACGGGTGAGCCCGTCGGCTCGCGAACGCTGTCCAAGAAGTCTTCGCTCGACCTGTCGCCAGCCAGCATCCGCAACGTCCTCTCCGACCTCGAGGAGATGGGCTATCTGCGCCAGCCGCACACGAGCGCCGGCCGCGTGCCGACGGAGCGCGCGTTTCGCTTCTTCATCGATGCGCTCATGCACGTGCGCGCGCTGACGACCGAGGAGGAGGCAGCCATCCGCGATCGGTTCGCGTCGCTCGAGCCCGGGCAGAACGTGCTGCGCGAGACTGGCAAGCTCCTGTCGGAGCTCACGGGAACGGCAGCCGTCGTGCTCGCGCCCCGGCCGGAGATGCTCGTCTTGAGCCAGCTGCGCTTCCTGCGCACGGGGGCGGAGGTCGTCCTCGCGGTCCTCGTGATGAAGAACGGGACGGTCCTCAATCGCTTTCTCCCGATCTCCGCGACGGAGGCCGACCTGCAGCGGATCCACAACTTGCTCGACGACGTCGTCGAGGGGCGCTCGCTGGGCGACCTGCGCGAGCTGTTCGAGCGCCGGCTGCAGAGCGAGCGCGTGCAGCACGACGAGCTCCGGCGGCGCGCGTTCGAGCTCGGGGGCGCGGCCGTGGAGGAGCCGATGGGCGGCGAGACGACGCTGGTCATCGAGGGGCAGGACCGCCTCTTCGAGCAACCAGAGTTCGGCGACGCCGGAAATGTGCGCCGCGTCGTGACCGCCCTCGATGCGCGCGAGAAGCTCATCAAGCTGCTCGACCTCGTCATGCAAGGAAAGGGGGGCCATGTTGCGATGGGCGAGGAGGTCCTGGACCTCGGGGGCGGCGAGCTCGCGCTCGTTGGGGCGGCGTACTCGGCGCACGGGCAGGCCGCCGGCTCGGTCGCGGTCATCGGGCCCACCCGCATGGACTACCCGCGCGTGGTGCCGCTCGTCGCCGCCACCGCGGACGCGATGAGTGAGTTCATCGAGCGCTCCGAGGGCGGAAAGAAAGATCCCGACGAGCGGTGGTAGGCTAGCGTCCGCGCCCATGCGAGCCGCTCCGCCGGACCTGCCCGGCGCCCCGACGACCGACTCACCGATCGACAGGGCGCTGTCGCTCCTTTTGGCCGACGAGACCGAGGCTGCGCTGCGCTGGAGCGCGGCGGTCGTCGAGACGGATCCTTCCATTCCCAGCGCCCTCGTCATCACCTGCCGGCTCCTCGAGCGGCTCGGTCGTACGGAGGCGGCCGTGGAGGGGTTCGGTCTCGCGGTGCGCCGCGCGATCGACGCCGCGAACCTGCCTCTGGCGGTCGCCGCCATCGCCGACCTGCGCAGCATCGGCGTGGACGTCAGTGATTACCTCGACCAGGTCTCGGCCGCCTTTTGCCTCGGTTCGCCAAGACTCCAGGAGACGGAGACCCCCCCGCCGCCGCTGCCGCACCTGGGCGGGGTGCAGCCTCTCAGCTCCTTTCTCACCGGACCGGCGCTGACCTCCAAGGCAACGCAGATCATCCACACGACGACTCGCGATTACGAAGAGGCGGCCGGGTCGGAGCTCCCCCTCGTCGCGCCGCTGCCGCTCTTCAGCGCGCTCCCGGGCGAGGCGCTGCGCGCGCTCATCGAGACGTTCGAGATGATCACGGTGGCGGCAGGTTTCGCGGTCATCGCGGAAGGGGAGGAGGGCTCGGAGGCCTACATCGTCGCGCGCGGTGAGCTCGAGGTCACGCGCGAGGGTCCCGAGGACGGCGACGGCGCGCCGGTCGTTCTCGCGCGCCTCGTCAGCGGCGCCCTCTTCGGCGAGATGGCGCTCCTGTCGCGCGCGCCTCGCGCGGCGAGCGTCGTGACGACGCGCCCGTCCATCCTGCTCGTCGCGAAGCGAGAAGCGCTGGAGGCCGCCGCCGCGAAGCGCCCCGAGATCGGCGTCGAGCTCGCGGCGCACTGCCGGCGTCGCATGGTGGCGAACCTCGCGCGGATCTCGCCGGTGATGATCGCCGTGCCGGCGGAGGATCGGTCGACCCTGGTCGAGCGATTCGAGACGCGGATCTTCGAGAAGGGAGAGCGCCTGGTCACTCAGGGGGACGAGGCCCAGGGCCTCCACCTCGTCGCCTCCGGGGCGGTCGCGGTCGTCGCCCACGAGGGGGACGACCCCGAGGGTACCGTCCTCGCGACACTACCGGCCGGCGAGACCGTGGGCGAGGTAGCGCTCCTCCTGCGCCGCAAGGCGAACGCGAACGTCATCGCCGTTCACCCGACGGTGACGCTCTTCTTGCCGAGGGAGGACTTCCTGAGCCTCATCCAGGAGCATCCCGCGATCCTGCACGGGCTCTACATGACCGCGGTGCGTCGCGACGACGAGACGATGCTCGCGCTCGACGCCGCGCCGGCCGCCGTAGCGGACGATTACGTCCTGCTGTAGACGGCGCGGATGCTTCCGCATCGCGAACACGACCACGGCAAGCACGACCACGGGCACGGCCACTTCACGCCGGGCGAGGCGCGTCAGGAGCGCCGGTTGCGCACGGTGCTCGCGCTCGTCGGCGCGTTCTTCGTCGTCGAGCTCGGGGGGGCAATCCTGGCCGACAGCGTCGTGCTCCAGGCGGACGCGGTCCACCTGTTGATGGATCTGCTCGCCCTCGGCGTGAGCGCGTTCGCGATGCGTCTGGCCGTCCGCCGGCCGACGCCGCGGTTCACGTACGGGCTGCGTCGGGCGGAGCCGGTGGCGGCGCTCTTCAGCGCGGTCCTCGTCCTCGGGACGACGGTGTTCATCGTCATCGAGGCCGTCGAGGCCCTCGGCGGGCGAGCGGCCCCGCGTGCCGGGATCATGGTCGTCGTGGCGTCGATGGCGCTCGTCGTGAACGGCGCGAGCGCCTGGCTCCTTCACGACGCGATCGAGGGCGAGCACGGGCACGCGCACGGGCACGCGCTCAACCTCCGCGGCGCGTGGCTTCACCTGCTGGGGGACACACTCGGCGCGTTCGCGGCGCTCGTCGCCGCGCTGATCATCCGATACGGAGGGCATCCCGCCGCGGACCCCATCGCGAGCTTCCTCGTCGCTGCAATTCTCCTCTACGGTTCGCTGCGCCTGCTCCGGGACGCCACGCTGGTATTGCTCGAGGCCGCGCCGCGGCGCCTGCCCGTCGCGACCATCCGGGAGGTCATCGCGGGGTTCCCGGGGGTGACGGTCGTCCACGATCTTCACGTCTGGACCTTGGGCGCCGGGCACGACGCGGTCACGGTGCACGTCCAGACGGAGTCGCGCGACCCGGCATTCGGCCAGAACCTGTCCTCCTATCTCCGCGGCCTCATCGAGGCGGAATACGTGACCGTCCAGGTCGATGTCGGAGGGCCTCCTTCTACTTGACCGCCCCGGCACCAGGGGGTATCGCCCGCGATACCCATGCCCACGAACGCCCGATTCCTCTTCGCCGCCGCCCTCGCGCTCGTTTCCCTTCTCTTTTCCCTTCTTGCCAAGCCCGCCGCGGCGCAGACCAAGATGGCCGTCGTCGACGTCCAGCGCGCCGTCATGCAGACCGAAGACGGTCTTCGCGCGCAGGCGACCCTCAAGAAGCTCTTCGACAGCCGCCAGCAGGAGCTGAACAAGAAGCAGGTCGACATGCAGAAGCAGAAGGAGGAAATCGACAAGCAGTCGCACGTCCTCTCGCAGACGGCGCTGCAGAAGAAGGTGGACGACTGGCAGAAGCAGATGGTCGAGCTTCAGTCGACGTTCGTGGAATACAATAAGGAGCTCGAGAAGAAGCAGAAGGAGCTCACCGACCCGATCTTCGAGCGCGTCATCGGCGTCATCAAGCGCGTCGCGGGCACCGACGGATACGATCTCATCGTCGATCGGAACACGGTGGCCTTCGCGCGCAGCGATCTCGACCTGACCGACCGCGTGATCCAGATGGCCAACGGCGGCAGCGTCGCGGCCGCGCCCGGGGGCGCGCCCAAGACGGCGCCCGCGAGCGCGCCTGCTCCCGCACCCGCCAAGCCGTGACCTGGGACGGCATCGTCCGGTTGCGAGGAGAGACACTCGAAGCGCTGGCGAAGCGGCACGGAGGCCACATCGTGGGCGGGGGCACCGCCGCTCCGGTGAGCATCGCTCCGGTCGAGGTGGCCGGGGCGGGGGACCTGGCCCCTCTCCTGGCGTGGCGATTCATCCGCGCAGCGCATCAGGCGGCGGAGCGCGGGGCCGCCCTCCTCGTCAACGGGGCACTGGCGAAGGCGGCTCCCCGACAGGGGGCGACGTGGATGCACGACGACGCGGCGTGGGCCATGGCCGAGCTCCTCGACGACGCCATCGTCCCCGACGTCCCGGCGGTCGTGGGAACCGGGTCCGCGATCGCGCCCTCGGCCGTCCTGGGGCCTCGCGTCGTCGTGGGCGCGCGTGTGCGCATCGGGCCCGGGACCGTGGTCGGCTATCCGGGGTTCGGGTGGGCGACGGGAGCGGGCGCGACGCGTCCGGTGCCGCAGCTCGGCGGGGTCATCATCGACGATGACGTGGCCATCGGACCTCTCTGCACGATCGACGCGGGGACCCTGGGTCCGACCCGCGTCAGGAGGGGTGCCAAGATCGACGCCCACGTGCACGTCGCGCACAACGTCGACGTCGGCGAAGGCGCCATCATCGCGGCCCAGTGCGGATTCGCGGGCTCGGTCCGGATCGGGCGTGGGGTGCTCGTCGGCGGCCAGGTGGGAGTCGCGGATCACGTGGTCGTGGGGGACGGCGCCCGTATCGCGGGCAAGAGCGGCGTCATCGGCGATGTACCCCCCGGGGCGACCGTGGCAGGATATCCGGCCGTGCCGCGCAAGCGTTGGCTCCGGGCGCTCGCCAAGCTTTATCGTCGCATCGGGGATCTCGGGTGAAAAGTGAAAGTCCGCACATCCATCGACATCGAGCGGATCCTCCAGATCCTCCCCCACCGCTGGCCTTTCGTGCTCGTCGACCGCGTGACCCACGTCGTGCCCGGCGAGCGCATCGTCGGGCACAAGTGCGTCACGATGGGCGAGCTCTGGTTCCAGGGCCACTTCCCCGCGCGTCCCATCATGCCGGGCGTGCTCATCGTGGAGGCCCTCGCCCAGATCGGCGGGATCCTCGCCTATGCGAGCGAGCCGTTCGACGCGTCGAGCTCGCTCATGTACTTCCTCGGCATCGACAAGGCGAAGTTCCGCCGCCCCGTGACGCCAGGCGACCGGCTGGATCTCGAGGTCATGATCGCGCACCACCGGACGAACGTGTGGAAGTTCCGCGGAGAAGCGTCGGTCGACGGGACGCTATGCGCGAGCGCCGAGCTGCTCGCGAGCGTCATCGATCGCGCGGGGTGACGCCGATGGCCCGGGTGCATGCTGCGGCCATCGTCGACCGGCGCGCGGAGCTGGCGGAGGACGTCGTCGTCGGTCCGTACGCCATCGTCGAGGCGGGCGTGATCCTCGGGCAAGGCTGCGTCCTGCACGCTCACGCCGTGGTCCGCGGGCCAGCCCGGCTCGGGCCGCGCAACGTGGTGCATCCGTTCGCCGTCGTCGGCGGAGAGCCCCAGGCCAAGCGCCACCTCGAGGGCCCGGCGGTCATCGAAGTCGGCGTGCAAAACGTCTTCCGCGAGCACGCGACCGCCCACGGCGGCACCGACGGCCAGGCGACGCGCATCGGGGACGACAACCTCTTCATGGTGGGCTCGCACGTCGGGCACGACGTCGTCGTCGGGTCGCACTGCGTCTTCGCCAACTCGGTGCAGCTCGCTGGACACGCGGTCGTCGAGGACTGGGTCACGTTCGGAGGCCTGAGCGGCGTCACCCAGCACGTTCGCGTGGGTGAGAGCGCCTTCGTCGCGGCGACCAGCGCGTGCGAGTACGACGTTCCCCCGTTCGTCGTGGTCCAGGGCGGCCGGGCCAGGGTCCGCGGGGTCAACGTCGTGGGTCTGCGACGACGCGGAATACCGGAGGAGCACATCGCTGCGCTCCGCCGGGCGGTCTACGCGCTCTGGCAGTCTCGTGCGACGCGCGCCGAGGCGAGGCGCGCGCTGGCCGGGCACGAGGACCCTTACGTCCGCAGGCTGCTATCCTCCTTGCCGGAGGAGGGAGCGTGACCACCCAGGCAGCACCTCTTCCCGACCACGCCGGCAGTGCGCCTCGCAGGTCGGCTCTCGTGCGCCGTCTTCCGCTGATCGTCGGCGTGGCTGTCGCGCTCGCGGCCTACGGCGGCTGGCGAGCCTGGACGGCGACGCGGCCATACGAGTGGAGCGGCACCGTGGAGGCGAGGACGATCGCCGTGGGGTCCCGCGTCGGAGGGCGCGTCAGGCAGATCCTCGCGAAGGAAGGAGGGCGCGTGCAGATCGGGCAGGTGCTCGTCGAGCTCGAGCCCGGCGATCTTCCGGCGCAGCGCCTGATGGCCAAGGCCCAGCTCGACGAGGCGATCGCGGCCCTGGCGAAGCTGAAGAACGGCGCACGCCCCGAAGAGATCGAGGAGGCCAAGGCGCGCGCGCAGACCGCCACGGCGGCGCTCGAGGAGACCCGGGTGGGCGCGCGCGCCGAACAGATCGCCGCGGCCAACGCGCGCCTGGTCTCGGCCCAGGTCGCTCTCGACAAGGCGCAGCTCGACGACGACCGCGCGCGCAAGCTCTTCGCGTCGCAGGCCATCTCGCAGGCGGAGCTCGACACGGCGGACGCGACGCTCAAGGGCGCCCTGGCCCAGCGCGACGCCGTCGCGCAGGCGCTCGACGAGCTCAAGAACGGGTCGCGTCGCGAGGACATCGCGCAGGCGCAAGCGCGCGCCCTCGAAGCCCGGGCGAGCGAGAAGCTCGTCGTGGCGGGGTCGCGCGTCGAGGACATCCAGGCCGGCCAGGCCAGCGTGGAAGCCGCGCAGGGCAAGCTCGAGCAGATCGACGTCAACATCGCCGAGCTCACGATCCGGGCGCCGCGCGCGGCGCTCGTCGAGTCGCTCGACCTCCGGCCGGGGGACATCCTCGCGCCGAACGCGACGGCGGCGTCGCTGGTCGAGGACGACCAGCTCTACGTGCGCATTTACGTGCCGGAGACGCAGATCGGTCACATCCACCCGGGCCAGCCGGTGCCCATCACGGTCGACTCTTTCCCCGGGCGCGCCTTCGAGGGAGTGGTCGAGCACATCAACGACGTGGGCGAGTATTCCCCGCGCAACCTCCAGACCGCCGACGAGCGGGCGGACCAGGTGTTCGCGACGCGGGTCGGGATCCGCGCGAGCGAGGACCTGCGCGCCGGCATGGCCGCTTTCATTCGTGTCCCCAAGTGATCATGATGTCGTCGCCGGACGGAGCGGGACTCGCCATCGAGGTGCGCGGCGTCACGCGGATGTTCGGTGACTTCCGTGCGCTCCACGGGGTCAACCTGTCCGTGAAGGCCGGTATGATCTACGGCCTTCTCGGACCCAACGGCTCGGGCAAATCGACCCTCATCCGCATCCTGTGCGGCCTGCTCGTGCCGAGCGGCGGGTCCGCGAGCGTCCTCGGGCTCGACGTGGTGACGCAAGGCGACGAGATAAGGCGGCGAATCGGCTACATGAGCCAGAAGTTCGCCCTCTACGACGACCTCACGGTCAGGGAGAACCTGGAGTTCTATGCCCGGGTCTACGGGCTGTCGGGCGCGAAGCTGCGCGAGCGGCGCGACGCGGCCGTCGATCTCACGCACATCGGGCCGTACCTCGAACGTCGTGCGGGCCTCCTCTCGGGCGGCTGGAAGCAGCGCCTCGCGCTCGGAACGGCGCTCATGCACGAGCCCCGCGTCGTCTTCCTCGACGAGCCGACCGCGGGGATCGACCCGGTGGCGAGGCGCGAGCTCTGGGATCTGCTCTTCCGCCTCGCCGGCGAGGGGATCACGCTGCTCGTCACGACACACTACATGGACGAGGCCGAGCGGTGCGGCGAGGTCGGGTACCTCTACGCCTCGCACATGATCGTGAGCGGGACGCCCGAGGCCCTGAAGCAGCTGCCCGCCGTCAACCGCCCCGGCGTCCGCCGCGTCGAGATCGAGACGCGGGGCGAGCCCGCGCTCGCGCTCCGCTTCGTTCAGTCCCAGGACTACGTCAGCAGCGCGACGATCTTCGGCCAGTCGGTGCACGCCGTCGTCTCCGAGCGCGTGTCCGACGACGACCTGGTCCGGCGTCTCCGCGCGGCCGGCCTCGCGGCCGCGAGCGTGCGGGGGATCGAGCCGTCGCTCGAGGACGTGTTCGTCACGCTGACGGAGCAGGAGGCCGATGCGGCCGTCCCCGCGGTCCCCGCGGGCAACCTGGAGCGCAGCCCTAGGCCCGTCGGCGCATGAAGAGCGCGTTCTTGCAGTCGTTCCTGGCGATCTTCAACAAGGAGTTCGTCCACATGCGTCGCGATCGCGCGACGCTCGTCATCGTCCTGACGATCCCGCTCTTCCAGCTGATACTCTTCGGGTTCATCGACCAGACGGTCACGGACGTCCCGACCGTCGTCGTCGACCAGGACGGGACGCGCCACGCGCGCGAGCTCATCGACAAGCTGCGCGCGACGCACACCTTCAAGATCCGGCACGTCACGGCCGATCCCCGATCGGCGCGAGACGACATCACGGCCGGGCGCGCGCGGGTCGGCGTCGTCATCCCGCCGGACTATCACGACAAGCGGACACGCGGAGAGGCAGCGAAGATCCTCGTCTTCATCGACGGGAGCGACTCGAACGTGAGCGCGCAGGCGCTCGCGAGCGTGAACGGCGTGGCGAGCGACGAGAACCTCAGGGCCAACACCGAGAAGCTCCAGATCGGCGTGACGGTGCCCGACCAGGCGCTCGCCGTGCAGCCGATCATCCTCTTCAACCCGGACGGCAGAACGGCGAACTTCATCATCCCGGGCCTCATCGCCATCTTGCTCCAGATCGTCGCCATCGTCTTGACCGCGATCTCGATCGTGCGCGAGCGCGAGAAAGGCACGCTCGAGCAGCTCCTCGTCACGCCGATCGACCCGCTCGGCCTGATGCTGGGGAAGCTCGCGCCGTATCTGTTCGTGGGCCTCGCCGAGATGGCGATGATCCTCGCCGCGATGCGCTTCGGGTTCGGGGTCCCGATCCGCGGCAACCTCGTCTTTCTCTTCGCGATGGCGCTGGTTTACCTGTTCGCGCTGCTGTCGATCGGCCTCGCGATCAGCACGCGCGCCACGACGCAGGCCCAGGCGCAGCAGATGGCGCAGATGTTCCTCTTGCCGTCGATCTTCCTCAGCGGGTACATCTTCCCGACGGCGGGGCTGCCGTTCGTGCTCCGGTGGATCGGGCGCGTCATGCCGGCGACGCACATGATCGAGATCATGCGCGGCGTCGTCTTGCGCGAGGCAGGGCCGGCGCAGCTCTGGCCGAACGTCGCCGCGCTGGTGGCGATCAGCGTCGCGATGGTCACGCTCAGCGTTAGAAATTTCGAGAAGCGTGCGCTCTAGTCAGGTGGCGGCCCGTCTCTGATAGCGTGGCTGGGCGAGGAGATTCGATGCGAACCATCGTCATGTTCTTGGTTGCCCTGTGTGTCGTCGGCTGCTCGAAGGAGGAGACACACTCGGCGGCGCCTGCCGCGAGCGCTAGCGCCGTCGCAACGCCGCCCGACGCCGCCGCTGCAAGCGCGACCGCTGCCCCAGCCCCGAGCGCTGCGCCCGAGCCCCCGCACGACTGTCCGCCGAAATCGAGCGGGGCCGGCTCCTACGAGAAGCCGTGCGAAGCCCAAGGCGCTACGCGCCTCATGACGGTGAAGTGGAAGAAAACGGACGACAAGGGCCCGAGCTTCTCCATCAAGAACATCGGGCAGACCACGATCATCTACGGCAGGATTG
>Ga0209415_10006042_pt1 | contig 21641 bp, 18 predicted proteins | sample PeaSoiSIISIP2007_FD_187696 | JGI IMG/M metagenome (GOLD analysis project Ga0209415, IMG submission 187696) | Peat soil microbial communities from Weissenstadt, Germany - SII-SIP-2007 (SPAdes) (version 2) | ecosystem: Environmental > Terrestrial > Soil > Wetlands > Peat | place: Germany... | reverse complement strand
GGGGCCCCATCTTCGCGCAGTGGATGAGTGAGTGTGGGCCTTCTGAGAGTTCCTCGGCCATCGCGCACCTCGTCGTAGAGCTTCTTATATTGAGTCTTCAGTCTGTCAATTCTCGCCTTCCGTTCCGAATCGGCAGCCTATCGCGAAACAGCAACACGAAGAAAGCCGAGGCCGTCATTTGACCCACCTCCGAGCGGCCCGTATAGTAAGTGGCTTATCGAAGAGTCGACGCTTATGCCGGACGATCCGCCGAAGACACCTGAAGCACCCGAAACGAAGGATTTCGCCAAGGCCTACGACCCCCAGCAGTTCGAGCCGCGCTGGGCCCAAGCCTGGGTGGAGGAGCAACTTTTCCGCCCCGGACCCAGCGGCCCCGGCAAGGTCTTCTGCATCGTCATTCCGCCGCCCAACGTGACCGGATCGATTCACATCGGGCACATGCTCGAGCATACGCAGATCGACACGCTGACGCGCTGGCACCGCATGCGCGGATTCCGGACCCTGTGGTTGCCCGGCATGGACCATGCGGGAATCGCCACGCAAGTGGTCGTCGAGCGCGAATTGGCGAAGGAAGGCCTGAAGCGCAATGAGATTGGCCGCGAGGAGTTCGAGCGGCGCGTATGGGAATGGAAAGCGCGTTCCGGCGGCAACATCAAGCGGCAGATGATCCGTCTAGGCGCGTCATGTGACTGGTCGCGCGAGCGATTCACGCTCGATCCGCCCCTTTACCGCGCGGTGCTCGAAGCCTTTCTGCGCCTCTACCGCGAGGGCCTGATTTACCGCGGCCGCTACATCGTGAATTGGTGTCCGCGCTGCATGACGGCGCTGAGCGATCTTGAGGTAGTTCATCAGGAGCGCAACGGTCACCTGTGGCATATTCGGTATCCGCTGGTGGGATCGCCGACGGAATCATTGGTGGTCGCCACGACCCGCCCGGAGACGATGCTCGGCGATACCGCCGTAGCGGTTCATCCCCTGGATGAGCGGTACCAAGGAGTAATCGGCCGGAAAGTCCTGCTGCCGCTGGTGAGCCGGGAAATTCCCATCATTGCCGACGAGTACGTGGACCGCGAATTCGGCACGGGCGTCGTCAAGGTCACGCCGGCGCACGACCCCAACGATTTCGAGGCCGGCCGCCGCCACAATTTGCCGCAGATCGACGTGATGACCGACGACGGCAGGATGAGCGAAGCTGCCGGTCCCTACGCCGGGCTCGACCGCTTCGAGGCGCGCAAGCGCATCGTGGAGGATTTGCAGGCGCAGGGTTTGCTCGAGCGCGTCACCGATCACGGGCATGCCGTCGGCATCTGCGACCGCTGCAAAACCGTGGTCGAGCCGCGCGTTTCCGAACAGTGGTTCCTCAAGATGAAGGACCTGGCCGCGGAAGCCTCGGCGGCCGTCGAGCAGGAGTTGATTTCCGTGGTGCCGGAGAATCAGCGCACCATCTATCTCAACTGGATGGCTAATATTCGCGACTGGTGCATCTCGCGCCAGCTCTGGTGGGGACACCGCATTCCCATCTGGCATTGCACCGACTGCCGGGCCATGACGCCCGCGCGCGACTCCCGCGTCGAAGTCATCGACGGCCACGCGCGGGCCGCCAGCCCGCCGGAAAAATGTACGGCGTGCGGAAGCTCGAAACTCAAGCAGGATAACGACGTGCTGGACACCTGGTTCAGCTCCGGTCTGTGGCCTTTCTCGACAATGGGCTGGCCGGACGACACCCAGGACTTGCACGACTTCTACCCCACCACCGTGCTCATCAGCGGCTACGACATCCTTTTTTTCTGGGACGCGCGGATGATCATGATGGGTCTGCACCTGATGAAGGACCGCCGAACCGAGATGAAGGACCGCGTCCCGTTTCGCGCGCTCTATCTGCACGCGCTGGTGCGCGACCCGGAAGGCGCGAAAATGTCCAAGACGCGCGGGAACGTGGTGGACCCCCTCGAGCTGATTGAGAAATTCGGCACGGACGCGCTGCGATTCACCTTGACTGTGATGGCCGCTCCGGGCACCGATATCGCCCTGAGCGAAGACCGCATCCTCAGCTACCGCGCCTTTGCCAATAAAATCTGGAACGCGGCGCGGTTTATCTTCGTGAACCTCGAGAAATTCCAAGCGTCCAGCAATGTGACAATCGAGCAACTTGCCGGACCCGAAGTTCGCGAGGCGGCGCCGCACGCAGCCGCGGGACAGGTCGCGCTGGCTGATCGCTGGATCTATTCGCGTTTGGCGCAAACCGTGGCCACGGTCAACGACGCCCTCGAAAATTTCCGTTTTCACGAGGCCGCTCACGTCGTGTATCACTTCTTCTGGGGCGACTTCTGCGACTGGTACATCGAGTGGATCAAGCCCGCGCTGGCGGATGCCAATCGCGACGCCGCGCTCGCGGCGTGGCGCAATCTATTCGCGATCTTCGACGCCGCGCTGCGCCTGCTGCATCCCATCATGCCGTTCCTCACCGAGGAGCTCTGGCATCGCTTGCCGCAGCGCGCCGGGGCTCGGTCTATCGCCCTGGAAAAGTTTCCGGATCCGCCGGCCTCGTGGCGCGATGCTGAAGCCGAAGACCAGGTGGCCCTGCTCCAAGAACTCATCGTGGCCGCGCGCAATGTGCGTGCCGAGATGAAGATCGATCCGAAGCGGCCGGTCGCTGCGGATATATCCTCGCCGGATGCTGCGGTGCGCTCGACCGTGGCGCAGAACAGGGACGCGATCGTGCGCTTGGCGATCCTGTCTGATCTGCACTTGTCCGCACAACGAGTCGATTCACCGGATGGCACGCTTCGCGCTACGGCTCGGTTTGACCTGCGCATCACCCACGGCGAGACGCTCGACGTGCCCGCCGAACTCGCGCGCCTCGCCAAGGAAAAGGACCGCCTCGAACGCGATATCGAATCGAAACGTGCACGCCTCTCGGACGATAGCTTTCGCAGCAAGGCGCCGGCCAAGATCGTGCAGCAAATGGAAGCTACCCTAGAGGAACGGCGCGTGGAGCTCGGCAAAGTCATCGAGCGCCTAGCCCAGCTCGAAAAAACTTCGGCGACAACCTAGCATGCCCGCGGCGCCTCTTCCCGGCACCACCGACCGGCGCATCGACGCCTTGCTGACCCTGCTCTCGGAAAATCCCATGATTGTCATCAGCGGTCAGAAAATCGCCCGGGAAATCGGCGTCTCGCGTTCGGCCGTCTGGCGATGGACCGAGCGGCTGCGCGCCCTCGGCGTGCGCGTGAAGGGACATCCGCGCAGCGGCTATCAGATTGAACGCGTGCCCGATGTTCTGTCGCCCACGCTGCTGCGCCGCGGTTTGCACGGTTCCCTGTTCAGCAAGCACATCCATCATTTCTTCAAGGCCGGGTCAACCAACGCGATTGCCTTTGACCTCGGTCGAGCCGGCGAAGTGCAGGGCGCCGTGGTTGTGGCCGAGGAACAGTCTGCCGGACGAGGACGTGCCGGGCGCGCCTGGCATTCGGAAAAAACTAGCGGCATCTACGTGACGGTCCTGCTCCGCCCGGCGATCTCGCCGCTGGTCGCTCCGCTCATTACCTTGCTCGCGGGCCTGGCGGTTCGAGACGCCGTGCTCGAAGAAACTGGACTCGCTCCGGACTTGCGCTGGCCCAACGACCTGCTGATGGCCGGGAAGAAATTTTGCGGCATCCTCACGGAAATGCATGCAGAGACCGATCGCGTGCATTTCGTGGTCGTGGGCATCGGAGTCGACGTCAACCACACGCGCATGCCCGAACAGCTTGCGGGCCTGGCCACTTCCCTGCGCATCGTCACCGGCAGGACGCACTCGCGCCTGCAACTGCTGGTGCGATTGCTGCGCAACCTGGAGACCTACTACAATCGTTTCCTGACGGAGGGGCCGGAGCCCATCCTGACGCGGTTCATCGAAACATCGAGTTTTGCGCGGGGCAAACGCGTGCGCATCACCAGCGCAACGGAAACCTATTCCGGCATCACCGATGGCTTGGAACCGAATGGGCTGCTGCGCGTACGTCGCGACGATGGCCGGCTCGCCATCGTAATCTCCGGCGACGTAGCCGAGGCAAACTGATGCTCCTGGCTTTGGACGTGGGCAATACAAACACGGTCCTAGGGGTTTTCCGCGGCGCGGAACTGGTCGCCAACTGGCGCCTCACGACCGCCCGCGACCAGACCGTGGACGAGTATGGCGTCCTCACGCGCAATCTATTCACGCTGGCGGGCCTCGATCCCGGCGAAATTCGCGGCGTCATCATCAGTTCCGTGGTGCCAACCTTGAACGGCACCCTCGAGGAGATGGCCCAGCGCTATTTCCACACCAAAGCCCTCTTCATCGAGCCCGGCGTCCGGACCGGCATGCCCATTCACTACGACAATCCGCAGGAAGTGGGCGCCGACCGCATCGTGAACGGCATTGCGGCCTTCGCAAAGTACGGCGGCCCCTGCATCGTGGTGGACTTTGGCACGGCCATCAATTTTGACGTGGTCTCCGAGCACGGCGAATATCTGGGCGGTGCGCTGGCGCCCGGCATCGGCATCTCCGCCGACGCGCTTTTCTCTCGCGCGGCGCGGCTCTGGCGCGTCGAGATTCGCGATCCGGGAAAAATCATCGCCACGAATACAGCGCAGTCCATGCAGGCGGGGCTTTTCTACGGCTTCACGGACCTGGTGGACGGCATCGTCGCGCGCATGAAAGCGGTCCTCGGCGAAAAGACACGCGTGGTGGCCACCGGCGGGCAGGCGGCGCTGATCGCGCGTGCCTCGAAACACATTCAGCATACCGACGAATTCCTGACGCTCGAGGGCCTGCGCATCGTTTGGGAACGCAATCAGCCGGCCCGGCAAAATCGCACGGAGGTTTCTCCTTCCAGTGCGGGCGCGAGGGGCGCGGCCGCCTCCTCCAAACCAGTGCGGGTGCGCAAGAACACCTAAGTCGTGCTAGCCCATGGGCGCATTCAACTACTTCAACTATTTCACGGAGATCGAGGAGCATTTCTGGCGCAAGCGCGGAGCGCATCTGCTGGTGTCGCCATTGGACTGGGCCATTGTCGAAACCTGGCAGAAGGCCGGAATCCCCCTGGACGTTGTGCTCCGTGGAATCGACCAGGCATTCGAGAGCTACCAGCGCTCGCGCCGCGCGGCCGGCCGTCCTCTGAAGAGCTTGGCCTACTGCGTGGATGCCGTTCTCGACGCCGCCACGCAAAAAAAGGAGTCCGAGGTGGGCGCCGGGCCGGAGGTCAAACGCCAAACCGCCGCGGCCGAGCCCTTTTCGCGCGACGAGCTTCGCGCCTTCGTCTCGCGCAACGACGAGCGCCTCGCCAAAGCCGCCGAAAAGCTGCGGTCGAGCGCCCCTGACCTCGCCCGACACGTCGGGCAAGTGCAGTCAACCTTGGCGGAAATGGCCGTGCTGTTCGACTCTCCGGCACTGCTGGACCTCGAAGACATCGAGCGGCGCATGACCGTACTCGAGCAAAAGCTCACGGCCAGTCTGACCGCTGCCGCCGACGAAGAAACGCTCCTGACGATCAGGCGCGAGCTCGACCGGCAGCTCGCGCCCTACCGCCGCCGCATGACCGCCGAACAATTGAGCCAGCTCGAACGCCAGTACACACAGAAGCGCCTGTTCGAGCGATTCGATCTGCCGAGACTCAGTCTTTTCTATCTCACTTGAGGTTTCATGTCCGATCCTATTGAACTGCGCATCGAAAAGTTGGTGTACGGAGGCGACGGTCTGGGCCATCACGACGGCCACACCGTGTTTGTCCCGTTTGTCCTGCCGGATGAGACCGTTTCGGTCGATCCGCTGGAACGGAAGAAAAAATTCATTCGCGGCCGCGTCGCGCACATCACCCACGCGTCTCCGGATCGCGTGGCGCCCCGCTGCCCGCATTTCGGCACCTGCGGCGGGTGCAACTATCAGCACATGCCCTATGAGTTCCAGGTCCGAGCGAAGACGGCCGTTTTGCGCGAGACGCTTTCGCGTTTGGGACGCATCGCCTGGGACGGCCCCGTCGTGGCGCACCAGTCGCCGCCCTTCGAGTATCGCAACCGCGCCCAGTGGAAGATCGCGCAGAGCGCCGCCAGCGCCACGGAGATTGGCTACTACGAAGCAGGCTCCCAGAAGCTGTGCCCGGTGCGCGAGTGCCCGATCCTGTCGCCGCTGGTCAGCGAGGCCCTGATCGCCCTGTCACGGCTGCTGGCGACGGGCCGGCTGTCGGGGGAGCTGCGCGAAGTCGAGGCGTTTGCCGATGCCGAGGATCAGAAGCTGCTTCTCAACCTATCCTTCGCCAAGCTGGGCGGCGCGCACGAACCGATTGCCGAGATGCTTCGCGCCGAGATTCCCCAGATCAAAACCATTCTCTTCCAGGATCGCCACGCCGATCGTTTTGAACTGGCCGGGCCGGGCCAAATCTCCTATCGCGTCGGCGATCACAATTACCAGGTGGGGCACCTGTCATTTTTCCAGGTCAACCGCTTCATTCTCCCTGACCTGGTCCGCCTCGTGGTTGGCGACGCCAAAGGCCGCCTGGCTCTCGATCTTTTCGCCGGCGTCGGACTGTTCACCCTGCCGCTCGCGCATCGATTCGAGCGCGTGATTGGTGTCGAGTCCAACGAGGCAGCGGCGCGAGACCTGGCCGCGAATCTGCAAGAAAGCGGCGCGCCCTCTCCTGGCTTCCGGCAAACCGACGCCGAGAGCTTCCTGGCGCGCTGGTCCGAAACGCCCGATCTGGTGGTGCTGGATCCGCCGCGCGCAGGCGTTGCCGCGCCGGCGCTCTCCCGGCTGGCTAAGCTCGCGCCCGCCGCTATCGCCTATCTCTCGTGCGACCCGGCAACGCTCGCGCGCGACCTCGCCGTGCTTGTGGGGACAGCGGAAAAACCTGGCCGCTACCTCATCAGTGAAGTTCACCTTGTGGATATATTCCCGCAAACGTATCATATGGAGGTTTTAGTGCGACTGTTGCGTCGCGCATGAAGTTTCCAGCCCTCGCGATCGCTTTTCTCTTTGCGACAGGTATTTTGGTTGGCGGAATCTTCGCCCCTACCCTGCCGCACGCATTTGCTGCGACTCTTGCTGCCTCCTTCGTTCTGCTCCTGCTCGGCGCGGTGCTTCTCCGCAAGCACGTAACGCTCGCCTGGCTTGCTTCCCTGCTGGCCTGGTGCCTGCTCGGCGCGGCGGCGATGCATGTCGAGCGCCTCCGCGTGCCCGCAAATCAGGTCACGCGCCTAGTCGCGGAAAATCGCCTCGAGCTGGCCCAGCCCCTGCGCTGGAGGGGGCGGCTTCGCTCCGATCCCCTGCGGCTCCCCTGGGGCATTCGATACGACGTGGACCTCGAACAGGTCCAATCGGCGGCGATATGGATTCCGGTATCGGGAGGACTGCGGGCGGACTACTTTTTTGACGAGCGCTCGCAGGAGGCGCCGCCGCACATTCGCGCCGGCGACCGCATCGAGGTGCTTCTGCGCGCTCGACTGGTTCGCAATTTCGCCGATCCGGGCGTGACCGACCACCGCGCGCTCATGGCCGACCAGAATATCTACCTCACGGGTTCGCCACGTAACACAACGTTGATCGAAAAGATCCCCGGCCCGCCGCCGACCATCGCCAACCGTCTGGCCCGGGCGCGCGGGCGGCTGCTCAGGGAAACCGACGCGATGCTCGCGGGATCGCCCGCAAGCGCGGCCGTTGCCCGCGCGATGCTGCTGGGCGATCGCAGCTTCCTCGATTCGCAGCAAATCGAGGCGTTTCGCGATACCGGCGTCTACCATGTGCTGGTGCTGGCCGGCCTGCACGTAGGCATGCTGGTGGCGGCGCTGTTCTGGGTCGGCCGGAAGTTGCGTCTGCCGCTGGTCGCCCGAACCTTCGTTACGCTGGCGGCGCTCGGAGCCTACGTCGCCGTCGTCGAGGACCGTACGCCAATTGTGCGCGCCTCCCTGATGGCCGCAGCCTATCTGCTCGGGCGCCTGCTGTTCCGACGGACGCACCTGCTCAACACTGTCGGCCTGGCTGCGTTGCTCGTTCTGCTCGCCCGTCCTTCGGAATTGACCGATGCGAGTTTCCTGCTCTCCTTTCTCGCGGTGGGCGTGATTGCCGGAATTGCCGCCCCTTGGCTGGAAGGAACGGTGGAACCCTACCTCCGTGCGCTCGATCATTTGGGCGACGTAGCCCGGGATGGCTCACACGCGCCGCGCGTAGCGCAATTCCGCTTGGACGCTCGAGCTGCGGCGAATTGGCTCTCCGCGCATCTGCCGAAGTCCGTTTCCCGTCTGGCCACGGCCTTGGTCACAGTTCCCGTACGCGGAGGCCTGCGCCTCTGGGAATTGATCGTCATCTCGGCGGCGCTGCAAGTGGGAATGATCCCGCTGATGGCTCAATATTTTCACCGTATTAGCTTGGTCGGCTTCGCGGCCAACCTTCCTGCCGTGCTGTTGACCGGCATCATCGTGCCGCTGGGATTTGCAGCGCTCTGCGCCAGTCTTGTGTGGGGAGCGCTCGGACATGTCCTGGGCCGCGCACTGGCAGCGATGGTGGGCGCCCTGCTCTGGTCGGTGAACTGGTTTGCGCGCGCGCCTTGGGCCTCCCATCGCGTCCCCTCGCCGCCGTCTCTGGCGGTGGCGGCGTTCTTTCTGGCCGGGCTCGCCTGCGCATCGGCCGTGCTGGCCGCAAGACGCCGGGTCGCCTGGATTGCAGGCGCTGTGGTTCTGGCTGCGGCATCGCTGATCGCCACGTACCCGTTCGCGCCGCGCCTAAATCGCGGGCGTCTGGAGATTACGGTCCTCGACGTAGGGCAGGGCGATTCGATTTTCTTGGCCTTTCCCGACGGCCGGACGATGCTCGTGGACGCCGGTGGCCTGCCGGGAGGTAATTACATCCGCGGCGCGAGGCCGGGAATCGACGTGGGCGAGGACGTGGTCTCCGCGTTCCTATGGAGCCGCGGGCTGAAACGGCTCGACGTAGTCGCTCTTACGCACGCGCACGAAGATCATTACGGCGGATTGGCGTCAGTGTTGCGCAATTTTCAAGTCGGCGAGCTCTGGCTCGGGCATGACGCCGATTCGATAGGCTATCGTGCGCTGCTCGCGGAAGCGCATACGCTTCACGTACCGATCGTCCACCGGATCAGGGGCGAATCATTCGACTGGGATGGCGTACACCTTGGCGTTCTGTGGCCTGCCGACGACGCCCCGGTAAAGACCGCCAGCAACGACGATTCGCTGGTCATGCGCCTGGAAGACGGCCAGCAGACCATGCTGCTCACTGGAGACATCGAGAACCGTTCGGAGCGCGCCCTGGCGAAGGATGGAGATCCGCTCTCCGCGGACTTTCTCAAGGTCCCGCACCACGGCAGCAAGACCTCGAGCACCCAGGGCTTCCTCGATGCCGTGCACCCGCGCCTTGCCGTCATTTCGGTCGGCGAGGATAACGGATTCGGCCAACCCAATGCGGAGGTCCTCGACCGCATCCAGCAAGAGGGCGCCCGCCTCTACCGAACCGACCGCGATGGAGCCGTCACGGCGCTCAGCGATGGCCACCAGATGACCGTGCGATCCTTCTTGGAAAAACCTTAACGTCTACCGTTCCTCCAAAGCCCTAGCAGGCGTGCATTTTTGGAAAAAACTCTAAAGGCGTCGCGTTGCTGCACCGTGGTGCAGCTTGCTATAATCGGCAAAATGGAAGCGGCAGATCAGGTCCGGGCGTTTTCCCCAACCAACGCAGAAATAGACGAGGAATCCAGGCGCATCCGCCGCCTGCGCATCGTTGTGAATCTCTCGCTCAGCCTGATCGCGCAGGGCGACCTGCCCTACGAAGAGGCCCAGGGACTGGCAGCCGCGGCCGGGCGTCTGGCCGAGGAGCTTTTCCCGGGCAAAAGCCACGTGTACGATCTGCTCTACCGCTCGAAATTCCGCCGGTTGGTCAACGAGGTGTACCGCCTGCAGTAGCTATTTGCGCCAGACGGCCATCACGGAAAGAAAACTCAAAATCAAAGCCGCGCCGATCGCGGCATTGTATTCCCGGTTGCGCAGGTACTGAGCGAAGGAAAACTGCATCTTGCCCGCGCCGCCGCTCGGTCCCAGCCGCGGCAAGAAGAGCGGAACGCGCCGGGCGTATTCCTCAAAGGCAGCCCCGTAATTCGACCGCAGTTCCGCCTCTTCGCGGCGCATGACCGTCGGATAGAAGACGGCAAAGTAGGCCGCCAGCAAAAGCGTGGCAAGCAACGAATGACTCGCCACCAGGAATCCCGCCCCTAGCAGTGCGCTGCCGAAATACAGCGGATTTCGCGTTCTGGCATACGGCCCGGTATCCGCAAGTGCCTTGGCCCTTCGCAGATGGCCTGCAGCGGCGGCGCGAATCAGAAGCCCCATCAGGGCAATCACTGCCCCGGCGGCCACCGACGTCAGCGTCGGGCGTGCCAGGATCATACAAAGCAGCCCGACCGGGTACCCCAGCGGAACCCGCCAGCGCGCCCAGCTTTCTCCCGGCACGCTCATGAAACCATGCCCATTTCTGCCCGCAGGGCCGCGGACGTCGGGTGGTACGGAAGCCACAAAATATCCGCCGTTGTGTGGTCGCCGTTATTCACGAGGCAGGTTGCACAGCCGCGCCAATAGGTCACGGGTGGAATGTTCCTTGGCGTCTCCAACGATTGCAATACGCACTCCTAGTCGTAGTGCAGTGTCGCGCTCCGGCACGGTCTCCACAGTGTAGTCAGTACCCTTCGCATGCACATTGGGATGCAAAACAGCCAGAAGCGCCGTCACATCGGGTTCGTCGAATACCGTCACGTAACTCACAACACCGATGGCGGCGACAAGTTGCGCGCGAGCCTCCCCGGACAGGATCGGCCGGCCTGGTCCCTTGATCTTGTGCACGCTGGCGTCGGAATTGACGGCCACGACGAGCACATCGCCCTCGCGCCTGGCACCCTCGAGATAGCGCACGTGTCCGACGTGCAGCAGGTCGAAACAGCCGTTGGCCAGCACGATGCGCCGCCCGCGTGCGCGATCTTCTTCTAAGCGCCGCGCGAGGGTGTCGCGATCCACTATCTTCTCGCGAGTATCCGTGGCCACGCTATGAGGCGCGCTAGGCATGTTTCCCCGCGGAAGGCGCGCCCGTGGCATCGGCGCGAATCGCGCCCAGAAGCTCTTCGCGCGTGACGGTTGCAGTACCGCGCTTCATGACCACGATTCCGCCGGCATAATTCGCCAGTTGCGCCGCCTCGATCGCCGAGCCACCGGCCGCGATCGCCAGCGTGAATACGGCGATGACGGTGTCTCCTGCCCCGGTGACGTCGACAGCTTGGTCGCTGCCAAAAACCGCCAGCGACCGCGGCGCGAGCCCGCGCTCGAACACCATCATGCCGTCGCGACCGCGCGTGACCACCAGAGCGCGCAGCGCGAGCCGCGCCATCGTACGCCGCGCGAGTTTCTCCAGACGCTCAAGCCCGCCGCCGATCTGGGCGTGATGCGCCGCCTCGATTTCCGCTTCATTGGGCGTGGCCGCCGCCAGTCCCAGGCCCGCGTACTCGTGCAACCGGTAACGCGAATCGAGTGTGACGGGCAGGCCCCGGCGCTTCTGCCGCGGAATCGCCCGCAGGACTTTGGGCGTCGCCGAACCATAGCCGTAATCGGAAACCAGCATCGCCGCCGCTCCCGCCAGGCGTTCTTGCACCTTGCGCCCTAACGCATCCGCCGCACGGGCCGGCAAGGGGCCCGTCGGCTCATAATCCATGCGCAGCACCTGTTGCCGGGCCGTGTGCGTCCATCCGGCAAGAAAGCGCGTTTTGGTGGGCGTGCGCCAGCCGCGCGTGCGCACCAAACCGGAAGTGTCCACGCGCTTGGCCCGGAAATATTCCTCCAGCGCGTCCCCCGCCGAATCTTCGCCCAGCGCCGAAACCGGCAGCACCCGCGCGCCCAGATCGGCCAGATTATTGGCGGCGTTGGCCCCGCCTCCGGGTACCGATTGTGTGTCGCGGTGTCGCAAGATCAGCACCGGCGCCTCGCGCGAAACGCGCGAGATTTCGCCGAACACAAATTCATCGGCCACGAAATCGCCCAGGACCAAAATTTCCTGGCGGGAAAACGATTCGACCAAATCCACCAGCCGCGCCAGATCCGCCGCGGGCCCGGCGTTCACGCCAACTCCCCCAGAATGAAATCCACGGCCCGGGACAGATCTTCGGCCACCTGGTCCGGCTGGCGCGGCCACTCCTTACGATGATGCTCATATTCGCCCCGGCCGTAACCGCTGAGCACCAGCACGCCGCGGCCGCCCGCGGCGTGCGCCATGGCCACGTCCGCATAGCGGTCGCCCACCACAAACGAGCGCGTGAGATCCACGGCGTGCTCCGCGGCCGCCCGGTGCAGCAGGCCAGGCAGCGGCTTGCGGCAATCGCAGTGGTCCGCCAGGATGTGCGTGCAATAGTAGTACGCGTCCACATGAGCTCCCAACGCAGCCAGATTTTCGCTCATTGTGCGATGAATTTCCTCCACCAGCGATTCGGGAAACAGACCTCGCGCCACGCCCGACTGGTTCGTCACGACGATGACCGGCACCGCAGCTTCGTTCAGCCGGCGAATCGCGGCAGCGGCCCACGGAAAAACAATCAGGCGGCTGATGTGATTCAAATAGCCGACTTCCTCGCAAATCGTGCCATCGCGATCGAGAAATACCGTCGGCCGCAAGCTCCGCGTGTCAGGCAACTCCGGCGCTCCTCGATTCCCGGGCGACGGCGCTCGCGCCCGCCGGGCCTCGCAGCCAATCCTGCGCCGCTGCGACCACCCGTTCCACGGAAATGCCCGTCATGCAGCGATGATCGATCGGGCAGTGCCGGAGAAAACAGGGGCTGCACGATACCGGCTCGCGCACCAGTGTGAATTGCGGCGTGACTGGGCGTGTGCCTTCGGCATCGGTGGGACCGAAGATGCCGACGACCGGCAACCCCACCGCGCCGGCCACGTGCATGGCCCCGGAATCGTTTCCGATAAAGAGCCCGCAGGATGCCAACAGCGCCGGCAGTTCCCCGATGCGCGTCGCGCCCACCAGATTGAGCGCTGGCCGCCGCATGGCCCGTGCGATTCGTTCGGCCATCTCGCGTTCCGGCGGCGCACCGAAAATGATCACCTCCGCGCCAAAATCGGCAATCAGGTGGTCGGCAAGTGCGGCGTAGCGTTCGGGCAGCCAGCATTTTGCCGAGCCGTAAGCCGCGCCTGGCGCCACCGCCACGCGCGTTGCGCCGGCTCGCGCTCCGGCTGCCAGCAGCGTCTGCTCGGCGGCGCGCCGCGCATCCTCCGAAATTCGCAGCGAGATGCGCTCGACCGCCGGCCGCGCGACAATCCATCCGGCGCGGCGCAGCAGTTCGAGATAGTAATAGCTCTCGTGCGGTGGGATCTCCCCATCGCGCGGCAGCGGGATCGCGCGCGTCAAAAGCCAGCTACGCGCGTCCCGCGCGTAGCCGATCCGCTCCGGCACGCCCGCCCGCCAGACTAGCCACGCGGCGTCGAAGGCATTCTGGAAGAGCATGGCCACGTCGAACTTCTCCCTGCGAAGCTCCGCGGCCAGCCGCTCACGTCCCCACAAGCCGCGATGCCGCCCGTCCCGTTCATACGCGATCAGACGGTCCACGTAAGGCTGCCCACGGTAAAGGTCGGCCACCCAGGGCCGCGCCAGGACCACAATTTCCGCCTCCGGCCAACGGCCGCGAATCGCCTCCAGAGCCGGAATGGCCATCACGGCGTCGCCGACCCAGTTGTTGGCTCGCACCAAAATCTTCATGCCGCGGCCTTCTGCCGGTGCCGCTGCACAGCGTCAAGCACTGCCCGCCAGAAAAGCTCTGGATCGCGCAGCGCCAGTCCAATCCGGCACGCGTACACAGGAAGCCGTTCAGGAAGCGCGTCGCGCAAATTGAACACGTCCTTTTCCGTACAGATCATGGCCTCGGCTCCGGCGTCCAGCGCGTCGCGCTCGAGCCCCTGTATTTCAGCGGCCGCATAATGATGGTGATCGCGGAATGCGCGCCGGCCCTTCACCTGTACTCCCCAGCGTAGCAAATCGTCAAAAAAAGCCGAAGGGTTACCGATCCCGCAAAAAGCGAAAAAGTTCACGCGCGTGAGATCCCCGTCCGGCAGCGGAATCTGCAGCGCGGGAACGCGCAGTACCGCTTCGAGTTGCGTGCGTGCGTAAAAAATCGACGCCTGCGTGAACCTTCTTACAACGGATTCGACTGCTGGCGCGTGTTCCGAGCGCGTAACGACCAGGACGTCCGCTCGAGCCAGCGCCGCCTTCGGCTCGCGCAGGCGCCCCGCGGGCAACAAGCGCCCGCCGCCAAAAGGGTCGGTGGCGTCGATCAGAACGACGTCGGCATCGCGCCCAAGCGCCAGGTGCTGAAAGCCGTCATCGAGAATAAACCATTGGGCGCCGTGCCGTTCCAGCGTCCGCCCGCTGGCATAGCGATCCTTGCCAACGCCCAGTTGCGCGCGCGCTCCCAGCCGCTCGCGCAGAAGAGCGACCTCGTCGGAGGTCGGAAGACCGCGCGCGTCGCTCTGACCGCTGCCGCGGTAGCCGCGCGTCAGTATCGCCGGGCGATGTCCCTCACTCGCTAGGCGCTCCGCCAGCCACAACACCATCGGCGTCTTACCGGTTCCGCCAACCGTTAGGTTCCCCACGCTGATGACAGTCCCGTCGAGCCGCTTGACGCGAAACAATCCGCGCCGGTACAGGGACGCGCGCACCCGCACGATACCGTCGTACGCGACCGCGAAAGGCCATAGCAGCGCCTGCAGCACGGGCGAGTTCGTCACAGGTGAGTTCGTCACAGCCCCGCCGCCTGCGGCTCGGCCAGGACTGCCGCGAGACGATCGAGCGTCGCAGCCGTCGCCCCGCGATGCCGCTCGACCAGTTCTTGCGCCGCCTGCCCCATCCGCGAACGACGCTCGGCGTCATCGAGCAGCGCGATCCAAGCCGCTCCAAGCTCGGCGCCGCTCCGAACAACGATCGCCGCATTGGCCCGCACAAATTCCCTGGCAACGTCGCGAAAATTATCCATCGATGGGCCGAACACCGGCGCCCTCCCGGCTACCGCTGCTTCGAGGGGGTTGTGACCGCCGGCTGGCTCGATCGAACCGCCGATAAATACGGCGTCCGCAAGGCCATAGACGGCCGCGAGCTCGCCAATCGTGTCCAACAGAAGCACGCGACGCGGCGCTCCTGACGCGCAAGCCAGTACGCCCGCCGACGCGCCGTCGAGCGAGAGCCCGCTGCGCCGCAAGGCCACTCTTCCTGACTGCTCGACGAGCGCAGCCGCTGCGTCGAAGCGATCCGGCTTTCGTGGTGCGAGTACGAGCAGAGCACCCGGCCATTTGCGTTCCACCGCATCCAGCGCCTCGAGGACTGCATTCTCTTCTCCCGCCACGACGCTGCCCGCAACCAGTAGCGGCCCGCGGCCGCTTCTCGCCATTTCCGCCTGCAACCAAATCCCTAAGTCGTTTTCCTCAGCCCTCGCAAGGTCGTACTTCAGATTTCCCGCGACCACCACGCGCGCGGCGGGAGCACCCAGCGCCAGTAAGCGCGTCGCGTCCTCCTCGCTCTGCATCAGGAAGAGCGTCCCGTCCGCAAGCGCGCCGCGCAAAAAACCGCGCAGCACGCCGCCAAACCATCGCAGCGCCCGGGAAAAACGGCGGAACGAGCGGTCCGAGATGCGTCCGTTTACGAAGACCACCGGCGTGCCGGACCGCCGCGTCTCGCGCAGGAAATTCGGCCAGATTTCCGTCTCGAACACCACGACAAGCGCCGGATGCACAGCCGCGAGCGCTCGGCGCACCGGACCGCGCCAATCCAAGGGAAAATAGAACACAGCGTCAGCGAACTTCATGCGCTCGCGCGCCAGAGCCTGACCGGTCGCCGTCGTCGTCGAGATCACCAGCCGTCGCTCGCTAAATTGCTGTTTCAGAGAACGCGCCAGCGGCAGAGCGGCTAGTACCTCGCCGACGGACACCGCGTGCACCCAGATCGCGCCCGGCTCTGCGGAACCTGCGTCCCGCAACTCCGGAGGGAAACGCATTCCCATGCGCTCGGGCAAGTTCTTGAGGTATTGCCTTCGCCCCAAACCCCTTAGGAGAAGATACGGACTCAGCAGAAGTACGCCAACCGCGGTGAACACGCTGTAGGCGAAGTACATGCAGACGATGGACGAGCCGCCTCGCTCCTTTGGACCCCGCGCGCCTGGCAAGATCGGCGCGCCATTCGCAAAAACGATATTATAGGCGCGGCATGACCACGGCAAGATGGAGATCGCCGGCCAAGCAACGTCTTGAGGCATTGCGCATCTCACCCTCATATCGGATGCGCAATCACCTTCTCCCGTTGGCGCTCGGCCTAAGCGCGGTTCTATTCGCCGCTTGTGCAACGGCTCGCGCGCAAACCGACCCCACTTCTCTGCCGGCGCACGATTCGCATCAAGCCCTGCTGGTCGCCGTCGATCCGTACGTGCCTGCCGCCCGATATAAGGATAAATTCGGCAAGCACACTCCGTACGAGGCGGGCATCCTCGCGCTCGAAATCTACGTTCGCAACGGCAACGACAAACCGATTCGGGTCAATCTGAACACGGTCAGCCTGCTCATCGGACAACCCGGCCAACCCGGCCAATCCCGCCAAAAACTCGCCGCCATTTCGCCAGAAGAGGTCGCCAACCGTGTTCTCTTGAAGCCGAAAGATCCCAAGGCCCAGCGGCTTCCCCTTCCCTTGCCCGGACGACTGCCCAACACGGGCCGGGGCAAAGATTGGGACGAATTCGACACGATACTGCGTTCGGTCGCCATGAGCAGCGATGTTCTCCCTCCGAACGCGACCGTTCACGGCTTTTTCTACTTCGACATCGACCACCATTACGACTGGCTCTCGAACGCCCGCTTCGAGCTTCCCGATTTGGCCTTCATGCTCGATAATAAGGCCCTTTTCTTTTTCGAAGTGGACCTCGCTCCCGCTGCGCATTGAGTTGCTGCCCGCGCGACGCTGGTTTGCTCGCTCCTCCCCCCTCGGCTACAATGCACAAGCCCACCGGGCCCGCAGCGATGAATCTTCTCGACAACCTGAACCCGCAACAGCGTGAAGCTGTCCTCGCTACCGAAGGTCCGCTCCTGATTCTGGCAGGAGCCGGCACGGGAAAAACGCGGGTCATCACCTACCGGATTGCGTATCTGATTGACCAAGGCACAGCGCCCAATTCGATTCTCGCCGTCACGTTCACGAATAAGGCCGCCGACCAGATGCGCGACCGCGTTCGCGCCTTGCTCGAGAGTGCCGGCCATTCCTTGGGCGAACCCTCGATCAGCACCTTTCACTCGTTCTGCGGGCGCCTGCTCCGCCGCGAAGCCACCCGTCTGGGCCTGCCCCGCAATTTCGCCATCTACGACGCCGACGACCAGCAAGCCGCCATCAAACTCTCGCTGTCCTCGATTGGCCTCGAAGATCCCGGCGAAACTCCGCGCGCCCTGCTGGAACGCATCAGCTTCGCCAAGAACCACGCCATTGATCCCGCGGAAGCCCTGGCGAAGGCCTACGACGAGCCCACCCGCACCGCCGCTCGAGTTTACAAAGCTTACGAAGAAACGCTGCGCAAGGCCGGCGCGCTCGATTTCGACGATCTGCTCCTCAAGGCCGCGGAAGTGTTGCGCCACTTCGATGACGCGCGCGCCTCATGGCAACAGCGCTTTCGTTTTCTTCACGTCGACGAATACCAGGACACCAACCGCGTGCAGTACGATCTGCTGCGTCTGCTCGCCGGTCCCCGCCCCAATCTCTGCGTGGTTGGCGACGAGGACCAGTCCATCTACCGCTGGCGCGGCGCCGACATCGGCAACATCCTGCGCTTCACCGAGGATTTTCCCGGCGCACGCGTCCTGCGCATTGAACAAAATTACCGCTCGCACCAGAATATTCTAGACGCCGCCGGCGCCGTCGTCGCCCACAACCAGAAACGCATTGGCAAACGGCTCGAAGCCACTCGTGGCAAAGGCGCCAACCTGGTCTTCTTCGAGGCGCGTGACGCTAAGGCCGAGGCCGACTACGTCGCCGCCCAGGTCTCCCGTCTGCAACTCGTAGATTCCGCCACGCACATCGCCGTGCTCTACCGCACCAACGCGCAGTCACGCTCATTTGAGGAAGCGTTTCGCGGCCGCGGAATACGTTACCGTTTGCTCGGAGGCTTCAGCTTCTACGAGCGCGCGGAGATCAAGGACGTCCTCGCCTACGTACGCATGGCCATCTTCCCTGGCGATGACGTAGCCCTCCTGCGCGTCCTGAACACACCGCCGCGGGGCATCGGAAAAGTGTCCATTGACGCCCTGCGCTCGCGCGCGCGCGAAAAGGGCTCGTCACTTTGGGATGCGCTGGCCAGTACCCTCGAAGCCGGAGGCAGCCGCGCTCTTGCGCCTCTGCGCGGCTTTCGCGACCTCATCGACGCATTGCGGCAAAAACAGGAGTCGCTCTCCCCGGTGGAATTTCTCCAAGCAGTGCTCGAGGACACCGGCTATCTCGACATGTTGCGCGAACGCGAGACGGAAGAGGACATCGCCCGCCTCGAGAATTTACGCGAACTCGTCAACGCCCTTGCCGAAGGCGCCGAACGAGGCGAGACCCTCGAGGATTTTCTCGACCGCGCCGCGCTGGTCAGCGACGCCGACGACTTTGACGATCACGCGCCGGTCACTCTGCTCACCCTGCACACCGCCAAGGGCCTCGAATTCGACCACGTCTTCCTGACCGGCCTCGAGGAGGGCACCTTCCCGCACAACCGCACGCTGAACGATCCCGAGCAGATCGAAGAGGAGCGCCGCCTGTGTTACGTGGGCATGACCCGCGCCCGCGACACGCTCACCGTGACGCGCGCCGTCTACCGTCGCATCTATGGCAGTGAGCGCCTGCAAGCCTCTACGCCATCGCGGTTCCTTCTGGAAATTCCCAGCGAACTCGTGGATACCGCCGAGGGCTCGCTCGCCGAAGCCGGACAGACGCGGCGCTACGAGCCCGATCCCGAATACTCCTACTCGGCGGCTGAGTTCTCGCGCCGCGCGCGCGGTTCCGCGCCACCGTATGCCGCGGCCAGGGAAACCGCGCGGCCATCGCGCGCTGTGGGATCCCCGTCTCGCCGGGCCCGCGGCGATGCCAACCCTCTCATCGGCCAGCGCGTCCGCCATCCGACCTATGGCCTCGGCACAATCATCGGCGTAGACGGCGAGGACGAGGAACGCAAGCTGACCGTGAGCTTCTCCGGTCACGGCACCAAGAAACTCCTCGAGCGCTTTGCCAATCTGTCATGGGCCTAGCGACGCCGCTCCCGGGAACCCCTCCCGGAGCCGGTTGCGGCGCAACCCCGCTCAAGGTACAGTGGCCCAAGCTTCTCCAGGTCTGCTTCGTGCGGGTGGTGATGGTTGGACCCCGGACTGTTTCGCCGCAAAAACATCGAGCCACGGGCTCGGCTTCGAGTCGGTGATCTACTTCGCGCATGGCAGGCGCACCAGCGTTCTGCGCGCGAAGGAGCAAGCACGCACATGACTCGCGTCACGCGTCCCGCAACTGCCGCCGTTGCCGCGGCGTCGCTCCTTGCCTTGCTGGCGCTTCTGTTCGCACCGGCCCAAGCCTTCGCCTGGGGCGCCAATGCCCAGAGGCTGATTGCCAACCGCGCGGTGGATACGCTGCCGCCGGAGCTGCAATCGTTTTTTGACGCCAATCGCGAGTTCATCCTTCGCCACGTCACCGATCCGCTGGGTTGGCTGGACAAAACACCCGCGACCGAACGCCCCAACCACACCCTGTACCTCGATCGCTACGGGAAATTCCCCTTTGATTCTCTGCCCCGCGAATATCAGCCCGCTCTCGATAAATTCGGCCGGGCCAAGCTGCTGAGCAACGGCGTCCTCCCGTGGGAGATAGGCGTCTACAGCCAGAGACTGACCGAAGCGATGCGCAACGGAAATTGGGGCCAGGCTCGGCTGGTCGCGGCATTGCTGGCAAGTTATGTCGCGGAGTCCCACGATCCGTTCGTCACCACCGAAAATTTCGACGGCCATTTGTCCGGGCAGACCGGCATCAACCTCCGCTTCGGCGTCAGCCTGGTCGATCGCTACTCCCTGTTCTTTCCCATGCGTCCCAATGACGCCATTTTCATCGACGACCCCACCATGCACGCATTCGACGATTGCCTCAGCGCGCATTCCTGGCTCGAGAACATCCTCCTCGCCGACCTCCGCGCCCGCGCCGGCCTGAGCGACTACACCGACGACTACTACGACCGCTTTTACAACCAAGTTGGCGCCACGCTGATTCGCCAATTGTCCGACGCCGCGACCGACGTCGGCTCCTACTGGCTTACCGCGTGGATTAACGCCGGCCGCCCGGCCATGCCCAAGCAGTAGCACCGTGCCCTACTCCGCCTCTCCGCCTGGCCCTTCCCTCCCACCGCAATTTGGCGCCTTGCCCAAAGCCGAGCTGCACGTGCACCTGGAAGGAAGCCTCGCGCCCGCGACGGTGGCCGCACTGGCGTCTCGCTACGGCGATGTCGTCAGCGAAGCACAAGTCGCCTCGCGTTACGCCACACGCGACTTCACCTCCTTCATCGAAGCCTACAAATGGGTGACCTCCTACCTGCGTGTGCCCGCCGACTATGCCTTGGCCGCGCGCGGTCTCGCCGAGCAGTTGCTCGCCCAAAACGTGGTCTACGCCGAAGTCACCCTTTCGATAGGCGTGATGATCCTGCGCCGGCAAGACGTTGAAGCCAACTTCCGCGCCATTCGCGACGCTGCCTCCGCTTTCCAGACCCGAGGCTTACGCATGCAGTGGATCTTCGATGCCGTGCGCCAGTTCGGCGCGGGCCCGGCCATGGACGTCGCGCGCTGCGCCGTGGACTTGCGAGGCGTGGGCGTAATCGCTTACGGCCTTGGTGGCGACGAACTCGCCGTCCCAACGGCGGAGTTTCGCCCCGCATACGAATTTGTCGCGGCGCACGGCCTGCATCGTCTGGCGCACGCCGGCGAAATCGGCGGCCCCGACTCCGTGCGCGAAGCCATCGAGCTCCTCGGCGTCGAACGCATCGGCCACGGCATCGCCGTGGCTCATGACCCGCGCCTAATGGCGCTGCTCGCCGACCGCGTCATCCCTCTCGAAGTGTGCCCCACAAGCAATCTGTGCACGGGCGCCCTCGCGCGTCAGCTAGCCGTTCCCGAAGCCACCCTCTCCGATCATCCGCTGCCGCAACTGTTGCGCAGCGGCATTCCAATCAGCCTCTCCACGGACGACCCCGCCATGTTTGACACGAACCTGAACCGCGAGTACGCCCTACTCGCGCAGATGGGCCTCGACTCAGCAGAAATCGTCCGTGTGGCCGCCGCCGCCTTTGAGGGCGCCTTTTTGCCGCCCGCTGAAAAGGCCGTTCAACTTGCCGCGTTCCAGGCCAAAGCCTCGGCCCTCGGCCTGCTATAATGCCGGCCATGACTGCTCACGTCTGGGTGATGCTCAAACGTACCGTTCTCGACCCGCAAGGCGCCGCGATTCAACAGGCGCTGGCCTCCCTTGGACACGCCGCCGTGCGCGACGTCCGTCAGGGAAAATTCTTTGTGCTGACGTTGGACGGGCTGGACCGCGCGGCCGCGCAAGCCGAAGT